>ENA-OQDM01000263-OQDM01000263.1-human-gut-metagenome-genome-assembly--contig:-NODE-263-length-34748-cov-1.462465_pt1 | contig 34748 bp, 43 predicted proteins | sample MGYA00242772_ERZ504605 | MGnify/ENA primary metagenome ERZ504605 (study PRJEB26092, sample SAMD00036348) | human gut metagenome | host: Homo sapiens | study: EMG produced TPA metagenomics assembly of... | reverse complement strand
ATGTCAGAATGTCTTTAAATGAAATAAAGACGGAGACAAAAAGGCAAAAGAGTGCTGATGAGGCGAGAAGGGAAGAATATAAAGATCAGAAAGAAAAAAGCGAAAAAGGATCTGGATGTCAAGCATGTATTAGAAGAACAGATGCAGTCTGCGCAGGATGAACTGGTTATGTTAAACGAACAGAACATTAATCTTGGACAGATGCTTGCCACGGCGACAGAACGGTGCACACAGCAGAAACAGCAGTGGAAGAAAAACGTTGCAGACTGTGGAACTGGCATAGAGCAGACAGAGGATCAAAAAACTGTTTTTGCACAGCTTATGCAGATTGAAAACGAACGGAACACGCAGTTTTTACAGGCAAAAAATAACAGGAAACGTGCAGAGCAGATCAAAGATGAATTAAAAGAAAGCGAAGAAACAATACAAAAGATAAGAGGAACAATCAGCAGTATTCAGGAAGAAATTGCAAAATTGACCGGAAACAGGGAAACTGCCGAAAAGCAGATCAGTGACGATATAAAATCTGCATGTAATTTAATTACGGGTGCTCTGATTGCAAGTAATATAATTACAAGTAATATAATTACATGTAATCAGAGCACTTTACTGGAGATACAGATGTCAATACATTACAGACCATAAAAAACGCTGATGGGAGTCAGGTTTTGTCAATAGAAGATTTTGATGCAAAACCATACCATGTACAGTCTGTGATTACTATGCTGCAAAGAGCAGCCGATGAGAAAAAAAGCGGAACTTTCCAAAAAACAGGAAGACGAACGAAAAAAGACTGCCTTAGAAAAAAAGATTCCGCTCGATGAAACAGAAATAAAAACACTTGCCGACCAGATCAATGTGGCAGAACAGGAGCTGGTACGTCTGCAGACAGAGTACGCAAATGAAGAAAAGAATCTCAATGAGCTGAAAGAGCAGGTAAAGGATGTAACAAAAGAGGGGGTACAGACACAGATAAACGAGTTTACCCTGAAAAAAAGAAATTTAGAAGAGAACAGAGAAAAGACAAGAGAAGCGTATCATAATTACGAAAAAAACAGAGAGACGGAAAAGGGCGTCATTCAGATGCTGCTTCGTCAGATTGAGGAAACAGAGAAAGCAATATCGTTTCCGGAAGAAGAGATCGAAAAACAGGCGGGAGAACTGCGTGCAAAAAGAAATGAGATGGAAGAAGACAGGGCTTCAAAATATACATCTTATTGTACTAATAGGGAAATCTGTAAAAATGTCAGCAAAAAACAAAAAGAGATCGCACAGACCGAACAAAAGTATGTCTGGATGAAATCTCTTTCCGATACGGCAAGTGGAATGTTAAATGGTAAGGCAAAGATTGAACTGGAAACTTATGTGCAGATGGCTTATTTTGACAGGATACTGATCCGAGCAAACCGGAGGATGCTTACGATGAGCAGCGGGCAGTATGAATTAAAACGTGAGGAAGAGACAGGAAGCCGCAAGGAAAAAGCAGGATTGGAACTTTGTGTGATTGATCATTATAACGGGACAAAGCGCAGTGTAAAGACGCTTTCCGGTGGGGAGTCTTTCCAGGCATCATTGTCACTTGCGCTTGGACTGTCGGATGAGATACAGTCTTATGCGGGTGGAATCCGTATGGATTCCATGTTTGTGGACGAGGGATTTGGATCACTCGATGAGGATGCCTTAGAACAGGCGTTAAAAGCATTGCTGCAGCTCACCGAGGGAAATCGTCTGGTAGGAATTATTTCACATGTATCTGAATTAAAAGACCAGATCGACAAAAAAATAATTGTGACAAAGCAGCGGACGCCGGAGGGGGTCAGCAGTGTTGCAAGAGTGGAATAAAAAGAAACGCAATTTGGGGTAAACAGGTGTTACGGCTTTCGTCGATGCCGATATTAAGATCCAAAGTTATTGACTGCGACACTTCAATGTGCTAACATACTAAAATATAGATAAAATCATGAATCAGAGAATCATAACAGTAAAGTAACGATAAAAGTTGCGGAAAAGAGGAGAAGATGAGCGAAAAGAAAATACCGTATAAAATTTATCTGGAAGAGAATGAGATGCCGACACAATGGTACAATGTGCGCGCTGATATGAAGAACAAACCAGCACCGCTTTTGAACCCGGCAACTCTAAAACCGATGACCGCGGAGGAACTGGGGCATGTATTCTGTGATGAATTGGTAAAACAGGAACTCGATGATACCAACCCATACATCGATATTCCACAGGAGATCCGTGATTTTTACCGCATGTACCGTCCGTCACCACTGGTGAGAGCATATTGTCTGGAAAAAAAACTGGGGACTCCGGCAAAGATCTACTATAAATTTGAGGGAAACAATACAAGTGGAAGCCATAAATTAAACTCTGCGATTGCACAGGCATATTATGCAAAGAAGCAGGGATTAAAAGGTGTGACAACAGAGACAGGTGCTGGACAGTGGGGAACTGCACTTTCTATGGCGTGTGCTTATTTTGATCTTGACTGTAAAGTCTATATGGTAAAAGTTTCCTATGAACAGAAACCATTCCGCCGTGAGGTAATGCGCACATATGGAGCAAGTGTAACCCCGTCACCGTCTGAGACAACAGAAGTCGGCAGAAAGATTTTAGCAGAGCATCCGGGCACAACAGGAAGTCTTGGCTGTGCAATCTCCGAGGCAGTAGAAGCTGCAACGACGAGAGAAGGATATCGTTATGTATTGGGAAGTGTGTTAAATCAGGTATTGTTACATCAGTCAGTCATTGGACTTGAGACAAAAGCTGCTCTGGAAAAGTATGATATTACGCCGGATATCATTATCGGATGTGCAGGCGGCGGTTCCAATCTTGGGGGTCTGATCTCTCCGTTTATGGGTGAAAAGCTGCGTGGTGAAAAAGACTATCAATTTATCGCAGTCGAACCGGCATCCTGTCCGAGTCTTACGAGAGGCCGCTATGCATATGATTTCTGTGATACAGGAAGGGTCTGTCCGTTAGCAAAGATGTATACACTTGGCAGCGGATTTATTCCATCTGCAAACCATGCCGGAGGACTTCGCTATCACGGCATGAGTTCAACTCTGTCACAGCTTTATGATGACGGACTGATGGAGGCAAGGAGTGTAGAGCAGACTTCTGTATTTGAAGCAGCAGAGCAGTTTGCAAGAATAGAGGGAATCCTTCCGGCACCGGAGAGTTCTCATGCGATTCGTGTTGCCATTGACGAGGCGTTGAAATGTAAAGAAACCGGAGAAGAAAAGACTATCGTTTTTGGACTTACCGGAACCGGCTATTTTGATATGGTTGCATATGAGAAGTTTAACAATGGAGAGATGACAGACTATATTCCGACCGATGAAGAGCTTGCAGTGGGATTTGCAGGGCTGCCGAAGGTGGAGTAAAAATAGCAGAAACATGGGCTGGTGTACTGGCATATTGATATTTGCTGCCGGTACTGATATTACCAAATCTGCTTGGAATGGACGGAGTCTGGCTGTCGATCACAACGGGCGAGATACTCAGTATGATCATGAGTATTCACTATTTTATGAAATATAGAAAAATCTGGAGTGAGAAGTAAGAAAGATTTCATTGATGAATCAAATCAGGAAAAAGTTTTTTCCTGTGCAAAGTAAGAAAAAGATAAATTGACACACAAAAATAGATGTACTATCATCTGGTTAGATGCAGGTACATCTATTTTTTGTATGCTAATTGGAAAGTCATAAGTTAGATTTTTAATTTTCAGAGTTGGTTAGGAGTGGAGATCGCAATGGACGAGTCAGGAAGAAAAATCACAAAGATCGCGCGTGAAGCGGGCAAGTTTACATTAAAGATGATGAAAGAGGAAGGAATCGGAACGGCAGAATTTGATTTTATCCATTTCATCCGGCACAATCCCGGCGTCACACAGGCGAAAGTCAGAGAGCAGTTAAAGATTGATAAAGGGGCTGCTGCAAGGCGTGCGGCCAATTTAGAGAGCAAAGGATATCTTTACCGGAAACCGAACCCGGAGGATGGAAGAAGCCAGCTTTTGTATGCGACAGAGAAAGCGGAACAGTTAAAAAATTCAAAGGCGTCCATTGAGAGCGTGTTTTATGAGTGGCTTTTAGCGGAGCTGCCCAAGGAGGAAAAAGCGGCATTTCTTGAGACGTTAGATAAACTTTACTGGCGGTCGAAGGAACAGCGGCGGGCAGAGTTTTGCGATGTGTCAAAACTCGTGCAGTCCGGTTCAGACGACAGGATGGAAATGGATGGTGAGTCAGATGAGTGATAAGTACGACAGAAAAAATGCTGGAAGTGAAAAACAAAAATTTGAGGCAGACCATGTGATTTCCTATTTTAAAATGGAGTGGAAAGTTCTTCTTGCGGTGACAGTCTCCGGGCTGATTTACAATTTAGGACTCCTTGCCGGGCCATGGTTTGAGGGAAAAATGGCGGGCTGTCTGGTGGATATCCTTGGCGGCAGGGCAGGATTTCCTGATATGGGAAAACTGGTCGCAGCTATGTGATCGCAATCGCAGTGGTGCAGAGTTCCAGATATATCAAACGTTTTTATGTGAGACGTTTTGCAAACAATGTCAACCGGCGCATGAAACATGTTCTGTATGACAGCCTTGTGCATAAAAGCCGGGCAGAACTGGAAGAGGAAGGCGCCGGAAATGTCATGACAAAAGCGATTCTGGATGTGGATGACTGTGCGGAGGGCATGCGGAAATTTACCACGGAGATATTTGATACAGGGGTAGCTTTGCTTGCATATGCCGGAATGATTCTCTTTTATGACTGGAGACTTGCGCTTTTAAGCATGCTGTTCCCGCCGGTTTCGTATTTTCTGGCAGAGAAGATGAAAGGAATTGTGCAGAGAACCGGGGCAGCCTATAAGGAGCAGTCCGGGATCTTAAGTGCCGCCACCTTAGACCGGGCATCCAATGCGGTCACCTATCGTGTTTATGGATGCGAGCAGGAGCGAAAAGATGCGTATGAGAAAAATCTTTCAGCTTACGAAAAATCTGCGGTGCGGGCGAATATATGGAGCGCGGCATTTCCGCCGATCTACCGTGTCATCTCGATGGCGGGTGTCATTTTCATTTTATATTTTGGAGGTAAAAACGTGCTTGGAAGTGGCTGGAGAGTCTGGGATGTTGCGGCATTTACCACATTTCTTACCTGTTTTACCAAACTTTCGGCAAAATCATCGAGTGCGGCAAAACTTTTTAACGCAGTCACAAGGCACAGGTTTCCTGGAAGAGGATCAAACCCCTCATGAAATGTGTGAACATGAAAGTGAAAGCAGAGTGCAAAAACAGGCAGAGCTTACGGTTTCCCATTTGAGTTTTGCATATCCGGGAGGGACAGATATTTATGAGGATATCACATTTTCTGCAAAACCGGGACAGATCATTGGTGTTACCGGTGCCGTTGCGTCCGGCAAGTCTACGTTTGGAAAGACATTTCTGTGCGAATATCCTTATCAGGGAAGTATCCGTTTTGCAGGCAGAGAGTTAAACGAGATGGGAAATAGTGTGTTGACCGGAACCATTGGTTATTTAGGACACGACCCGGAATTATTTGATGACAGTATAAAAAACAATATTCTGATGGGAGAAAATGAGGATACAGAAACTTTATTTGAAAGCAGTATGTTTTGATAGAGAAGTTGCAGAGATGGAACAGGGACCTGACACGGTTGTGGGAAGTGGAGGAGTCAGACTTTCCGGTGGTCAGGCAAAGCGTCTTGCACTTGCGAGAACTTTGTGCCATAAAAGACCGGTGCTGATCTTAGATGATCCTTTCTCCGCACTTGACCGGAATACGGAACAGGAAGTATATACCAATTTAAAGGCGATGACGTCAGACAGCATCGTGATCCTGTTATCCCACAGACTCTATCTTTTCCCGGAAATGGATCAGGTGATCTGGATGGAGCATGGGCATGCGGCGGTCGGCACACATGAGGAGATCATGGAAAAATACCCGGAATATGCAAGACTTTATGAGGAGCAGACGAAGGGAAGTACGGCGGAGAAAGTAAATGCAGGAAAATGGTTACTGGTCACAGGCTGACATTTTCTGAACTGAAAATGCCGTATGATACAGTGGTGGCAGCAGATTTTGCCGATTTGGAATGCAAAGCATCGGCAAAATCCGTTACTGGAACGGGGTACGAGTGAACAGTAACGGAAAATGTGCTGAAACAGAACAAGGCAGAAAAGAAAGGGGGCGTGCAGCAAATTGAACAGCGGGACGCATAGCAGTAAAAATGTAGGCAGTGTCATGTGGCGGACGATAAAAAAACAGAAGTGGCTTTCCGCCGGGATCGTGTGTGCAGTGGCCGGTGCAATCCTGACAGCGCTTCTTCCACCGCTCATTCTTGGAACTATTATAGATACCATGACGACGGGAAATGTGGTATCATTTTATCTGATCTTGGCATATTTTGGATTTACACTGCTCATGGGGGCACTGGAAAGTTCAAGGGAAGGACTGCTGATTGTGTTCGGGCAGAAAATCACGCACGCACTACGAAGCAGCCTGATGGATAAATATACGGATCTGACGGCAGATGCACTGACACATCAGGAGCCGGGGTCAGTGGTTTCCCGGTTCGTCGGGGATGTTGATACGGTGGAAAACCTGTTTACATCAGGCATTATCAGCATGTTTTCCGATGCATGCAAGATCGTCAGTATTCTTGCCGTCATCTGGTTTCGGAACAAGGGGCTTGCCATTGTGCTTTTGGTGTTGCTGCCGTTTCTGTTCTGGTTTACGCGCATCGTGCAGAAAAATATGCTGACCGCGCAGATCGAAAACCGCCGTGCTGTCAGCCGTGCCCTGGGCCATGTTCCGCAGACGCTTCACAACATCAGAACGATCCGGAGTCTCGGCAAAGAAAACTATATGGCAGAGCGTTATGATACCTGCATCGGCGAGAGCTACCGGGCGATGGAGCAGACAAATTTTTTATGATGCAGTCTATTCACCAGTCATTCTGATCCTGAATGCGGTGGTTGTGGCGGTTGTCATGCTTTTTTCGGCTTCCGGCAATGCGAATGTATTAAGTCTGTTTGGAATGTCGGCTGGTACGGCGGTCGCTGTCATGAACTATATTTCGCAGATCTTTTCCCCGGTGGAGAGCCTTGGAATGGAGATCCAGACCATACAGTCTGCTGTGGCGGGCGTGCACAGGATCAATGAATTTTTCAGTCTGGAACAATTACCGGAAAAGACTGATTACAGAAAAGAGAGTACACAAAAGAAAGATAACGTATTTGTGGAATTTCAGAATGTGACATTTGCCTACGAAGAACAAAATGTGCTAAATGGTCTCAGTTTTCAGGTAAAAGAAGGAGAACAGGTTACACTTTCCGGTCGCACCGGCGCAGGCAAAAGTACGATATTCAAGCTGCTGCTGGGACTTTATGAGCCAAAGGAGGGCAGCGTGCTGATACAGGGAGTTCCGGCACAAGATATCCCGGATGCAGAGAAACGGCATCTTTTTGGCTATGTGGAGCAGGCTTTTCATATGGTTCCGGGAACGGTAAAAGAGCAGATCACGCTGTACGATCCGTCGATCACTATGGAGGATGTCCGTGCGGCGGCACAGATGACAGGGCTTTCGGATACGATCATGAGTCTGGAAAACGGGTACGATACGCCATGTTCCGATGAAATCTTTTCACAGGGACAGTGGCAGCTATTGTCGATCGCCCGTGCAGCGGCGGCAAAGCCGAAACTGCTCCTTTTAGATGAGATCACGGCAAACCTGGATGCACAGACCGAAAAAGAAGTTTTGCAGGCATTAATGCGGGTAAGTGAGAACCGGACGGTGATCTCCATCTCGCACAGGGTGAATGCGACGACCGGCAGGGTGATTCAAATCTGAAAACGTAGTTTGTTCCCGCAGACCGGCTGCTCACAAAGGATTTCTGGAAGCGCTTGCATTAAAAATCCCTGTCATGGTGGTATACTGCATTGTCAATCTGGATGAGATCGTGAAGATACCGGCGGTTTATCTGCATTATAAAAAGTATATCTGGGTGAGAAATATCACAAGGGAGGAAGATTAAGAGAGAAAAATCCAGTCTTGACATTTTGGAAAAATGCTATATAATTACTTCAAAAATGAACAATACAAAAAAGAAGTAAATGGAGGCGGATCATGATAAATATGAGTATTGAATTTGCCCACAAAATGTCACTGGCGTACAGTGCAACCTGCAAGACACTCTGCAGGGAACTGAAACTGCCACAGACTGCGTTTGATATACTGATGTTTCTGGCAAATAACCCGGATTATAAAACGGCGAGTGATATTGTGGAAGTACGGAAATAAAGGCGAACCTTGTCTCTGTCAATGTTGAGAAGTTGGTGCGGGATGGATACCTTGAGAGGAAAGCAGTGGAGGGTGATCGGAGAAAAGTCGAGCTGATCTGCACGAAAAAAGCAGAGCCTGTGATCGAAAACGGGAAAAAACTGCAGCAGGATTTTGTGGAACAGATACTGTCTGGCGTGGATGAGGAGAAACGGAAAAAGATGGCAGAGATCCTCAACCAGATGGAAAAGAATCTGGATGAAATGCTGAAAGGGGAGCACTGACATGAACATGTTACTTACAATAATCGTTACTTTTTTTGCAGGTATGGGGGCAGGGCTTGGAACCGGTTTTGCGGGAATGAGCGCCGCGGCGGTCGATCAGCCAATGCTGATCACATTTCTAGGGATGGATCCGTATATGGCGGTGGGAATCGCATTATCCTCGGACGTTCTTGCAAGTGCGGTGTCGGCGTATACATACGGAAAAAATAAAAAATCTCGATATCCGAAACGGTATCATCATGATGGTAAGCGTACTTTTATTTACCGTTTTTGGAAGCTATGTGTCAAGTCTGGTCCCATCTGCGGCCATGGGGAACTTTTCAGTCTTTATGACATTCCTTTTAGGAATTAAATTTATCGTGCGCCCGGTCATGACCACAAAAGAGGCGATGCAGGGAGTGTCGGCGGAGAAGCGGGCAGTGCAGTCTGTTATATGCGGTGTCCTCATAGGATTTATCTGTGGTTTTGTCGGTGCGGGCGGCGGCATGATGATGCTTCTGATCCTGACCTCTGTGCTTGGATATGAATTAAAGACAGCCGTTGGAACGAGTGTGTTTATCATGACCTTTACGGCACTTACCGGAGCGGCTTCGCACTTTGCAATCGGTGGTGCACCGGACTGGACCGTATTGATTTTGTGTGTTGTATTTACCCTGATCTGGGCGAGAATCGCGGCTGTTTTTGCCAACAAAGCAACGCCGAAGACCTTAAACCGTGCAACGGGTGTGATACTGGTTATTTTAGGACTTGTGGTAATGCTTTTTTAGTACGGCAAACGGATATTCCGCAGGAACGCGCGAGGAATATTCAGGACAGGCGCTCAAAAAGAATATTGCCCGTGACAAAGTTGTAAGCGCCTCTAAGGTATATTTCAATCCAGACAGATTATCGTCACAAGAGTGCATGAACTTTCGGAACGTCACGGTGTGAAAATGCAGCAGATCGCGCTTGCATGGCACTGGGCAAAAGGTGTTGCATCACCGATAGCTGGTGCAATCGACCATAATCCGGCGGAGGGTGTGATGCTTTTGGATGAGAAGAAATGATGATGTATAGGATTTTGTTTAGTTTCACATATAAAAAAGCAAAAAAATATCTACATACTGTACAAAAATATCAAGAAAATATTAATAAAATCTAAAAAATGTTAAGAATGTGCTAACAATACAAAAATAATACGGTTTTCTTTGTACAAGATTCTGCCTATAATTAAATCATAAAGTTGCAGCGGCAAAGAGGGGCAGCGCAGCAAACAAATTAACCAATTACAGGAGGGTTTCTTATGAAGAAAAAAGTTTTATCCGCAATCGTATGTGCAGCAATGGTATTTTCCATGACAGCGTGTGGCTTACAGTCACCAAATACAGGTGGAAACAGCGGCGGAACAACAAATGCAGCATCAACATCTAATGCGTCCGCAACATCAGATGCAGCAGAAGCAGAAACAACAACTGAGGCAGCATCCTCAGGGGACAGCGCAACAGAACCGGTCGGACCGGCGGTCACACTGGTTTATGCAGAGGTTAACCCGTTAGAGGGAACCATCGTTGGACAGACAGCAACCGCTTTCAAAGACAAAGTCGAAGAGCTTTCCGGCGGAAGCATCACGATCGATATTCAGGCAAACGGTGTATTAGGAGCTGAGTCAGATGTCTTAGATACCATGCTTGGCGGCGGCGGTACGATCGATATGGCACGTATCTCTGCATTCGCACTGACAAGCTACGGCGGAGAAAAATCCAGTCTTTTATCTGTACCGTTCACATTCGTAAACAGAGATCATTTCTGGAATTTCGCTACATCAGATCTGGCACAGGAATTTTTACTTGAGCCGCATGAGAATGGAAGCGGTATCCGCGGACTGTTCTACGGAGAGGAAGGTTTCCGTCATTTCTTTACCGTAAAACCGGTTTCCGGAATGGAAGATCTTGCAGGCATGAAGATCCGTGTATCAAATGACCCGATCATGACGGGCATGGTTGAGGCACTTGGAGCAAACCCGACCGTTGTTGCTATGGGTGAGTTATACTCCGCATTACAGACAGGTGTTGTTGATGCAGCAGAGCAGCCGATCGCAAACTATCAGGCAAATGCATTCCCGGAAGTTGCAAACAACCTGATCTTAGATGGACATACATTAGGAGCAATTCAGGTAGTTATCACAGATGAGGCATGGGATAAATTAACACCGGAACAGCAGGATGTATTAACAGAAGCTGGTGAGTACGCTTCCCAGTACAACCGCAAGATCTCTGAGGAGACAGAAAACAAGATCTTAGACGAGTTAAAAGCAGATGGATGCAACGTTGTTGAAGTAGAGGATATCACACCATGGCAGGATGCATGTAAAGATGTGATCGAAGAGGCAACAAAAGATAACAAAGAGTTATATCAGCAGATTCTTGATATGGCAAACTAAAAGACTGATGTATCAAAGGAGACACAGAGAGAATACCTGCTCTCTGTGCTCCTTTTCTAAAGATGGCTATTTTTAAAGGAGGAAGATGAGTTTATGCCAAAATTTTTTCAGACCGTTGATAAAATAAAACCGGCATATGACATTACATATAAGATCGTTTTATTCATATGTAAATTATTGCTGACGGCAGATCTTGTGATCACAAGCGTCTGCGTTGTCGGAAGATACGTTCCGTTTGTGCCGGATCCGGCATGGAGCGAGGAAGTCGTTCTGACACTGATGTCCTACATGGCAGTATTGTCCGCAGCACTTGCAATCAGAAGAAATGCACATATCCGTATGACGGCATTTGACCAGTATCTGCCAAAATCCGTGATCCGTGCACTGGATATTTTAGCAGATGTGGCAGTATTAATCCTTGGTGTGGTAATGATTACAGTAGGATTTTCCTATGCAGTCCAGATCGGTGCAAAAGGAAATTATGTAAGTATGCCAAGTGTTTCAAAATTCTGGATGTATTTCCCAATCCCACTTGCAGGAATTGCAATGGTGGTATTTGAGATTGAAGCAGTTTATAACCATATCAAAGGAATTTTTGTAAAGGAGGAAAAATAATGAGCGCACAAGGAATTGCAATCACAGTATTGCTGATCAGCTTTTTAGTAATGATACTCCTTAGATTTCCGATTGCATATGCAGTTGCATTGTCATCATTACTTTGTTTACTGACACAGGGATTGCCGCTTACCACGATCTGTCAGCAGATGGTAAAAGGAATCAGTTCTTTCAGTCTGATGGCAGTGCCGTTCTTTATCACGATGGGTGTACTGATGGGTACCGGTGGTATATCAGAAAAACTGATTGCACTTGCCAATGCCTGCGTCGGTTGGATGACCGGTGGTATGGCAATGGTAAATATCGTAGCATCTTATTTTTTCGGTGGAATTTTCCGGTTCTGCATCTGCTGATACTGCTTCTATCGGAAGTATCATGATCCCAATGATGGTAGATCAGGGATATGATGATGATTTTTCTACCGCAGTTACCATTACTTCTTCCTGTGAGGGACTTTTGGTTCCGCCAAGCCACAACATGGTTATCTATGCAATGTCAGCAGGTGGTATTTCCGTAGGAAGTTTATTCCTTGCAGGATATCTGCCGGGTGCTTTACTTGCAGTTTCCCTGATGGTAGGTTCTTACATTATCTCAAAGAAGAAACATTATCCAAAGGGAGATAAGTTCAGCTTTAAGGGATTATTGAAGCAGATTGGTATTTCTATCTGGGCACTTGCAGCGGTTGTTATCGTAGTTATCGGTGTAGTTGCCGGATGGTTCACCGCAACAGAGTCCGCAGCAATCGCTGTATTTTACAGCCTGATTGTCAGTGTATATATTTACAAAGGACTTGACTGGAAAGGTGTATGGAAATGTTTAGAACAGTGTATCGATACCTTATCGATCGTATTGATCCTGATTTCTACTTCGAGTATTTTCGGTTACTGCCTTACCACATTACATGTACCGGATATGGTAGCAAATGCGATCGTAGGATTTTCAACAAACCCGATCGTGATTGCACTTTTAATTGACTTGATTCTTCTGTTCCTTGGCTGTATCATGGATATGGCACCGATTATCCTGATCGCAACACCGATCTTACTTCCGATCGCAACATCAATCGGCATTGATCCGGTACAGTTCGGTATCATCATGGTATTAAACTGTGGTATCGGTCTTTTGACACCACCGGTTGGATCCGTATTATTTATCGGTTCCGCAGTCAGCGGTGTAAAAATGGAACGTGTCGTAAAGGCAACACTTCCATTCTATATCTGTATGATCATTGTATTAATGTTACTTACATTCATTCCGGAAGTAAGCCTTCTGTTACCGAGAGTATTTGGCGGCTACGGCGGATGATTTTAGAATTACGGGAGGAAATGGCATGACATATCAATTTAAGAGCGAAGTGACCGCAGGAGATTTCTGGAAACTGACAATGAGCCGGACATATCGTTCGGTGGCGGGAGTCTGCAACATGGTCTTTACGGTGGCGATGATTTTATTTACAGCAAAATTTTTCCGTACCTCAGGGGATCTGATGCAGATGCTGATGCTCTTTGGATGTCTGCTGTTTCCGGTGATCCAGCCGATCGCGATCTATCTGAAAGCCAAAGGGCAGGCAAAAACGATGCCGAAAGATGTAGAACTTTCCTTTGACGATGCGGGACTCCATGTGACTGTGGGGAAAGAAAAGGAAAGCATTGGATGGAAAAAGCTGCGGGTGGCAAACGAGCCTGGCATGATGATCGTTTTTCCGATGCAAGACATGGATATATGCTTACAAACCGTATTTTGGGAGCACAGAAAGAACCATTTTTTGCATTTGCAAAAGAAAGGATCGCAGAGACGAATTAGTGTATGCGGGCTGGCAGATCAGACAGCTAAATGGAGAAAGAAGCAGGATGGGATAAACAGCTTGAAGAAAAGGATAAAAAAGTGGTGGCAGGAGCTTACCATTCAAAAGAAAATAGCAGTGTTTACCGGGATGGTCTGTGTGGCCATCCTGCTTTCCGTTGTTTTTAATGTCTGGGTTGTCCGGTTTTCACTGACCGATTTTAATGGTATTTTGCAGGACAATGCAAAGTGCAGTGAACTGATCCAGGCATTAGAGCAGGAGAGCACACTGTTTGAAAGCTATATGAGAAATCCGGATACGGAGAAAAAAGAAGCGTTAGAGCGTTCCATGAAACGTACAAACATGCGGTTTATGATCTGCCATTCCAGTATCGCAGGATCGGGGAACTCCGCTATGCAAAAACATGGTCGATCCGCAGCAGCTATGAAGTTTATTGCACTAAAAGAGATGCAATCCTGTCCATGGAAGATAATGTGACAGATTATGTCAGCAGGCTGTATGAAGTTTATGACATGCAGGACTACTTAAAAGATTATGCCGGAACACTTATGAATTATACGATCGAGGAGGGAGATGTTTCGTACCAGAAAAAAGTTCCGACACTGATCAGTGTTCCGCTGGTGGTAATTTTTTGCAGGAATCCTGCTTCTTTTTGGAATTGCAGAGATGGCGGCACTGATGAAAGAAACGATCATGGCACCGATTTTTAAACTGGTACATGCATCACAGAAAATTGCTGCAAATGATTTCTTTATCAGGGATGTTGAGGTGGACAACAAGGATGAGCTTGGTGAACTGGTCCGGGCGTTCAATAAAATGAAATACGCCACAGGAGAGTACATTCAGGCACTGGAGGAAAAAAGAAAGACCTTAGATCTTTTGCATGAGGAGGAGCTTGAAAAGTTAGAGACGGAAAAGCGTCTGGAGATGACAAAGCTTGAACTTCTAAAAAGCCAGATCAATCCGCATTTTCTGTTCAATACCTTAAATGTCATCGGTGGAATGGCAAGCCTTGAGGAAGCGGAAACTACTGAAAAAATGATCCGTGCATTGTCGGCACTTTTCCGCTATAACCTGAAAAATCAGGACACGGAGGTGTGCCTGTCACAGGAATTAAAAATTATGGAAGATTATATGTATCTGCAGCAGATGCGTTTCGGAGACAGAATCACATACCGAAAGGATTGCAGCGTGGATGCAGATAAAGTCATTGTTCCGGCATTTACATTTCAGCCGCTGGTGGAAAATGCCATCATTCATGGACTTTCGAAAAAAGAAGAAGGTGGGACTGTCCGGGTACATATCTGGCAGAAAGATGGATTTACGTTTATTACCATTGGGGATAACGGGCTTGGAATGGACGAAGCAGCACTTATGCATCTGCGGGGAGAACTGGAAAAAGAAGATGGAAAGACAGGCATTGGCCTTGGCAATATTTTCCGGCGGATCCGTGCAATGTATCAGGATGGAAATGTAGAAATACTACAGTAAAAAGATGTGGGGACTGTGGTAAAAATACAGATCAGACATAAGGAAGTGGGGGAGCATGATGTACCGTGTGTTGGTGGCGGACGATGAGCCGATAGAGAGAATGATTGTGGGGAGAACGATAAAAAAATATTTTCCGGACAGTTAGAAGTTGTGGAAGCCGTAAACGGCAGGGAGGCGGCAAAGTTTTTTACAGAAAAAGATTGTAAGATCGCGCTGCTTGACATTGAGATGCCGGGTGTGAATGGTTTGGAGGCAGCGGAGCAGATCCGGGAGAAAGACAGGGATTGCAGCATTATTTTTCTGACTGCATTTGATGAATTCAGTTATGCAAAACGTGCGATCTCCGTACATGCACTGGATTATCTGCTGAAACCAGGGACTGAGGAAGAACTGGTGGCGGTGCTTGAGGAAGCAATACGGCTGCTTGAGGAAAAGGCAGATGGATCGCAGAAAAATGTCCGGGAAAAGCCTGTGGATATGCAGGAAAAAAAGAAGGATGCAGAACTGGAAAATGGCAATGTCAGGATGAGCGCTGTGGCAGAAAATATCAGACAGTATATTGACATGCACTATAAAGAAGATATTTCTTTACAGAGTGTAGCGGAGGAGATGAATTATTCAGACGCCTATTTCTGCAAAATATTCAAACAGTGTTTTGATAAAAGTTTCATTGGATATCTGACAGAGTACCGGCTGGAGAGGGCAAAGCAGCTTCTTGCCGATGTCCGTATCAATGTAAAAGATATCAGCGTAAATGTGGGATACCGGGATTCTAATTATTTTGCAAAAGTATTTAAGCGTGCCATGGGAAGTACTCCTACGGAATACCGCATGGAGATTTTAAAACAGATGAACAAAGGGAACACTGCCGGAGGATTGGGATAAATGAAAAAAAGACGAATCTTGATTTTGTTTGCGGCAGTGGTTTTGAGCGCTGGATTTTTTCTGTATCACAGGCTGCGCAGCGTGAGAGCTCCCGAATTTGTCCTGTCCTATGCGGAGAACCAGACGGAGGATTATCCGACAACACTTGGGGCAAAAAAGTTTGCCGAGCTGGTGGAGAGGGAGAGCAGCGGAAGAATAAAGATTTTAGTTCAGGCAGAGGGGGAACTTGGTGCAGAGAGCGGTGTGATCGCACAGATGCAGTATGGAGGCATTGATTTTGCAAGGGTTTCCCTGTCGCAGTTAGCAGAGTACATACCGGAATTAAACGTTTTGCAGATGCCATATCTGTATTCTGATTCGGATCATATGTGGAAAGTGTTAGATGGCAGGATCGGTAGTGACTTTTTGGAGAAAGTGAGTAAAAGCGAACTGATTGGCCTTTCCTGGTATGATGCGGGAGCAAGAAATTTTTATAATTCTAAAAAGCCGATCACCTGTCTTGAGGATATGGCAGGTATGCGTATCCGTGTGCAGGAATCGGAGGTGATGGTCGATATGGTGGAGGCACTTGGCGCGACGGCACTGCCGATTCCCTATGCGGATGTTTATTCCGCATTAGAGCGCGGAACGGTGGACGGGGCGGAGAATAACTGGCCTTCTTATGAAGCGATGAATCATTATGAGGTGGCGAAATATTATACAGTTGATGAACACAACCGGGTACCGGAGATGCAGATCTGTTCGAAACATACATGGAACAAGTTTTCGGAAGATGACCGTCAGATGATCTTAGAGTGCGCAAAAGAATCTGCGCTGTATGAGAGAAAGTTGTGGAAAGAACGTGAGGCGGATTCTAAGGAGATCGCTTTGAAACAGGGTGTGGAAGTGGTAGAACTTTCTGCGGCAGAAAAAAAGCGTTTTCAGGAGGCGGTCAGGGGCGTGTATGAAAAGTATTGCGCGGACTACATGGACGTGATCGAACAGATTATCGAAGAAAATAATGAGTGAGGAGAAACAGATGGATTTTTTACAGGATAAAATAAAAAAGAAACAGTTTTTATGCAACTACAGTGTTTTTTTGCTGAATGGAATGCTGGCACTTTCGATTGGATCCCTGCTTCCTTTTATCAGGGATGCAAGAGGACTAGATTATGCATTTTGCGGATTGATCGTAAGTCTGCATTCTGTGGGAAATCTGTTTTCTAGTTTTACCGCAGGATTGCTGCCGGTCGCGATTGGAAGAAAAAAAGAGTATTTTGTTTTTTAATCTGTTTTTTGTACTTTCGTATGTGCTGATCATTTTCGGAAATCACAACTGGTGCATTGCAATGGCATTTTTCCTGACAGGTGTTGCGAGAGGAGCAACGAGTAATTTCTGTAACACGGCAATCAACAGTTTAGCACCGGGAAAAGCATGGACGATCAATGGACTGCATGCGATGTTCTCTGTCGGGGCATTTTTATTCCCGATTCTTCTGACACTGTTTACGGCAACAGGGGAATCCGGCTGGATCACAGCGTGTTATTTTATGCTTGCGATGGGAATTTTAAGCTGGATTTTATACGCAATGATCCCAATGGAAAATGACCGGGTGGAAAAGAGAAAAAAGGCGGCAGTTTCGGATTCTTCTCAGAACCGCTGTTTTATCTGTGCGTTGCAACATTATTTTTCTATCTCTGCGCGGAGCAGGGTGTCATCGGATGGATGATCACATATTTTAAGGATACAGGATTTCTGCCGGCATCCCTATCCCAGATGACGGCGAGTGTACTCTGGGTGATGATTTTAGCAGGACGTCTGACGACAGCCTGGCTGTCCACCAGAATGCAAAAAGAAAAACTGCTGCCGATCATGGGCGTAGGACTTGTATGCTTTTTCTTTTTACTGTTATTCAGCCGCAGTACCGTATGGATCGTGATCGGTATCATGGGTTTCGGTTACAGCATGGCGGGAATTTATCCGACGACGGTTTCCTTTGCAGGAAATCTCATTGAAAAATATCCGATCGCGTGGAGTTTTATTTTAACAATTGCAAGTATCGGTTCGATCGTAATGCCGTCGATCATTGGGAAGATCGCAGAGACAGCAGGTATCTTTTATGGAATGGGATCGATCGTGGTCGTTGTGTTTATCGATATGGTCTGTATTTTAGCGCTGGTGCGTTATCTGAAAAAACAAAATCAATAATATTATACGAGGGGGATTTCATATGAAAACGAAAAAAAATCAGATCTGGAACTTTAACAATGAAATTGATGCAGAAGTTTGCGGCGAGGGCGTGAAGCGCAAAATATTAGCGTACGCCGATGAGATGATGTGTGTGGAGAATCATTTTGAAAAAGGTGCCATCGGTGCACTGCATCATCACCCGCACACTCAGATCACCTATGTGGTGTCTGGTCAGTTTGAATTTACAATCAACGGAGAAAAGAAGATCGTAAATCCTGGTGATGCCCTGTTAAAGAGAGATTCCATCGAGCACGGCTGTGTCTGCCTGAAAGAGGGAATCCTCTTAGATATTTTTACACCGATGCGGGAAGAATTTGTGCAGGATCAGGATTGACAATCCGCGCACAAAATGCTAAAGTACGGTTAATGCGAGGAAGTGAAATAGTAATCATGGAAAGTGTCCAGAGAGAGGACGGCAGGTGCGAGTCTTTCACGGAACATGATGAACCGGTCATGGAGCTGCATACCGAATGGAAACATCAGGCTATGCCGGGTTCTCCCGTTACAGAGATAAGGTATCAATGAAAATTTGTACCGGAGTGCAGGAACATCCTGAAATTAGGTGGTACCGCGGATTAAGATAATTCGTCCTAAGCTGTATTTAGTTGCAGCTTGGGACTTTTTTAATGTACAGGATTCGGATATCAAAAGATGAAAACACATCTTTTGATATCATCATCTTCCATTATGCAAACAAAAAGGAGGCAGACAATGAAATTAGAAAAATTAATCGGAGAACGTTTTCGTGAGAGACCGGCAGACTGCGTGATCGACAGCCATGCCTGATGGTAAAAGGCGGCTACATGAAATACATGGCAAACGGCATTTACTCTTCCTACCTTCCACTCAAACGGATCACACACAAAATCGAGCAGATCCTGCGTGAGGAGATGGATAAATTAGACGGACAGGAAGTATCATTTCCAGTTGTGATGCCGGCATCCCTTTGGGAAGAATCCGGCCGTTATGAGAGCGTGGGAGAAGAATTATTACGTTTTACTGACCGGAACAATGCAAAGATGGTGCTTGGAATGACACATGAGGAGGCTGCCGTACATTTAGTGCGCGAATACGCCAAAAGTTACAACAAATACCCATTTATGATCTACCAGATCCAGACAAAATTCCGGGATGAGGCAAGACCGAGAGCCGGATTGATCCGCGTGCGCGAGTTTACAATGAAAGATGCGTATTCCTTCCACACCAGTCAGGAAGATTTAAACCAGTACTACGAAAAATGCCACAAAGCATACGAGCGTATTTTTGAGAGAGCAGGCATCCCGGAGGTCGTATCGGTGGCTTCAGATTCCGGTATGATGGGTGGAAGCCTTTCCCATGAGTTCATGCTTCTTACCCCGGTCGGTGAGGATTCTATCGTGCTGTGTAATGAATGTGATTTCCGCGCAAATATGGAAGCGGCAGAAAATATCTCTGATATAGCAAGAGATGCAGTGTCCGCAGAACTTGAAAAAGTGCATACGCCGGACATTCATACGATCGAGGATATCTGTAAATTTTTCGGGGATGAAACCTGCAATTCCTGTAAGGCAGTTGTATACCAGAAAAATTTGGATGACACCTATGTGGTCGTATTTATCCGCGGCGATCTTGAAATTAATGAGACAAAACTGGTCAACTATTTGAAAGATGAGATACATCCAGCCATCATCACCGAAGAGTGCGGATTAAACGCAGGTTATATCGGACCGGTCGGACTGAAAATAAATGGAGATGCCATCGTTTTATATGACAGATCATTAGAAAACAGAAATAACCTTTCCTGTGGTGCAAATGAGGACGAGTACCATTATAAGGGACTTGATATGCAAAGAGATGTGCCGGATGCAGAATATCATGATTTTGCAAAGGCATATGAGGGCGGTATCTGCCCGAAATGCGGAAAAAAGACGATCCGTATTTCCAGAGGAATCGAGGTCGGAAACATCTTCCAGCTTGGAGATAAATATACGAAAGCCATGAAGATGACTTATGTGGATCAGAACGGAGAGAGCAAAACACCAATCATGGGCTGTTATGGCATTGGTGTCGGCAGACTTGCCGCCGCTGTCTGCGAGGCACATCATGATGAGTACGGACCGATCTGGCCAAAATCGATCGCGCCGTGGCAGGTTCATCTTTGTGCGGTAAGAGCGGACAATGAGGAAGTCAGAAAGTTTGCGGATGATCTGTATGAGAAATTGCAGGAGATGGGGATCGAGGTTATTTATGATGACAGAACCGTGAGTGCCGGTGTCATGTTCTCCGATGCCGACTTGCTCGGTATCCCGCTCCGTGTTATTGTGAGCCCGAGAAATATGAAACAGGGAGTCGTCGAGGTGGCTTCCCGTGACAAGACGCTTCAGACACAGGTAAAAATGGAGGAAGCGGCAGAGCAGGTGAAGAAGTATCTGTGATAAGGTGATATTATTCTGGATAGGAACCCCAATGATTGAGAAAGAGAAAAAGTGGTTTATGAGCCTGATAAGAGGTATACTATTGTTAGTGATGCAGGCTAATTCATGACAATAGAATGTTTGCGGAGCGTGCATTCTATTGTTTATACTGTAGATTGAATAGGAGTGACAGAATGGTAAAAGGTACAATGTTTTCCGGTGAATCAAAAAATATAGAGTCTAAAGTTTCATTACCAGACAAAAGTGAAAAGTACGTGAAAACAATCGTAGCTTTTGCTAATACGCAGGGCGGCAAGCTGATTGTCGGTGTAGATGATAAAACCATCAGGTTATTGGTGTGGAAAATGATATATTATTTCAGACCATGGATGCGATAGCAACTGCAGTTTCAGATTCATGTATGCCACAGATCATTCCAGATATTGAACCACAGACAGTGGAAGGAAAGACGATTATTATAGTATCTGTCGAGGCTGGAAAAAATCGACCATATTATCTGAAATCAAAGGGAAAAGAAAATGGTACCTATATACGTGTAGCAGGGACATCCAGACAGGCATTTCCAGAAAAGATAAAAGAACTGGAAATGGAGGGTGCTAGAATTTCATGGGATGAACTTACATGTGTGGGATATACAGTTACTGAAGAAGCGACAGAAAAACTTTGTCAGGATATCGAAGTTTTTCGGAAAAAAGCGGGAATGTCAGAATATTCTGTTAAGAAGGAGTAGCTTATTAATTGGAAGATTCTCAAGCAGAGTGAGGGACAATTATTGGCGACAAATGCCTATGCGTTGCTGACATCCGGGTATTTTCCGTTTTCTAAAACACAATGTGCTGTATTTAAGGGGACGGGTCCAGCAGTATTTTTAGATAAGCGGGAGTTTACAGGTCCTATATATACACAGATATAGGAAACGGTAGATTTTGTATTGAGAAATATAAGGCTTGGAGCAACGATTGAGGGATTAGTGAGAAAAGAAAAATATGAGCTTCCACCAGAAGCAATCCGGGAAATGATTATTAATGCCCATTGCCACCGAAATATTTTAGATGAATCTTGTATTCAGGTTGCGATTTATGATGATCGTTTGGAAGTAACATCTCCGGGAGGTTTATATAATGGACTGACTTATGAAGAAGTTATGAATGGTCATTCAAAAATCAGAAACAAAGGAATTGCTAACATATTCAGCCAGATGGGGCTTATAGAGGCATGGGGCAGTGGAATTAAAAGAATTCTAAATGCAGCAGAAAAGTATGGACTTCCAAAGCCGAGAATTCAGGAATTTGATAATATGTTTCGTGTAGAACTTTTCAGAAAGAATTCTTTGACAAAGCGAGAAAGAATTGATTTCATAGATGAATTAGAATTGGGACGGAGAAGAGACGGAGAAAGTTCGGAGAAGGGACGGAGAAGAATCGCCATATTGAACTGAACGATACGCAGAAGAGAATTCTTAACTTTCTTTCTGATGATCCTAATTTGTCCGCAGTAAGATTAGCAGAGCAATTAGGAATCAGTAGTCGAAATGTAGAAAAGAATATAAAAAAACTAAAGAAATACGGTAGTTCTTATTCGACATGCTCGCCAAAGAATGGATACTGGGAGATTGTTGTTGAAAATTAAAAAAGAAATTTATGGAGAAAATCATGGAAATAAAAAGCATACTGATCAAAGACACCACAAGAGAAGAAAGAATCCGCATAGTACAGGAAGGCTTGAACCAGTGCGGGGGAGCCTGCGATTTCTGCAATGGCTGTGACAATTTAGGCGGCGGTTCTGTTGATGCATTTTACGAGCCATACATCAATGGCGAGAAGGAACTGCGCGAGATCAATGAAGAATACAGAAGCAACTCCGGTCTGGTAAAGTAGGTGCAGTATGAGACCGCCAGAGATAGCATCTTCCACAGAAGAGGAAAGAAGACAGTATATCAAAGATACCTTTCCGTGTATCGCAGACTGCGATATGTGTGGACTTTGCACCGTATTTAAGGGCAAAGATCCGGAACGTGCACATGCAGATTATATCAGCGGAAAACGAAGTTATCTGGAGGTGTCTGCGGATTACAGGTAAATAGCTGCTGAAAGAATAAAGAAATGATTTAAGAACCATACACTTTTTTGCTTAAACAAAATGGCAGAAATGACGATATTAACAAAAGAAACAATGATGTTAAGATTTATTTGTAATACCGGGGGTAAAAATGAGTTATACGATCAATTTTTCAAAACAAATGTCTGGGATTTTACATCCGAATCCGAATATGTTAAAGAGCACGAAAGAAAAAATGGAGAGACAGTCAGAGCGGGACAGTAAAGTTGCATTTTTTGAGGCACAGAAAGAAAATCTGAAAAATATGAAAACCGAAACGGTGGAGGATATTGCCAAAAAACTGGAAATGTTCCATACCTATGAGGATGAGATCGCTGCGGCAAAGCAGGAGTATAACAGTTCGCAGATGTTTCATATCATGGATGAGGCGGAGGAAGAGGCTGAGAAAAGAGCCAAAGAGGCAGAGAAGAATAAGACCAAAGACCGAAGGAAGAAAGAAAAGAAGAAGCTGTGGATGAGGCGCTTGGAACAGACGATGACAAGGGAATGCTTGCTGAAAATATGGAGAAGCTGTCAGAGATCACAGATCAGATGACAGAAGAAATGACCGGTGACCTGACGGAAAACATCGAAGCACTGCCAACGGAGAAAGCACCAGAAGAAACTGCAGAGAAAGAATTATCAGGACAGAAATTATCAACGAAGGAACTGTCAACCGAGGAAAAATTACAGCAGGATGCCATAGAGAAAAAAGCATATCACCCGTTTGACATGCGCGCATAAGAATCCGTAAAGGACTGGGGGGAAATGGTTAAAGCAGCCGATAAATAAAGTAACCACTCGGTCCTTTCAGGGGAGTGGAGCAGTCCCGACTGACAGACGGACTGCAGAAAGGAGAAAAATGACAGTTAACGGGGTAGGAAGTTATGGAACATTTGCTGTATCCGGCAGTTCCGGGAGAAACGTAAAGTCCGGACAATCGGTTCGTTTTAATTTTCAGGCTGCAGGCGAGAAGGCTGATAATCTGCTTGCCGGAATGAAAGAACTAGATACCGGAAAAAGAAGTTCTGACAGGAGTATATTGGAGGACAGCGGTTGCTTTGACAGCAGTTATTGGTCCGAAAATATGAAGAAAGCGGCAGAAACGGCAGATTCAGAGCAATCTGTCACAGATTTACGGGAAGAATATGCCAGGCTTTTAAAAGAAAAATCTGAGGAGATCTTTACAAAAATCAAAAATGGTGAAACGGAAAATTCCTATCAGATCGGGTCACAGTCCTTTACAGAGAAAGAGTGGGATGAATTTCTCAGCAAATTCGATTCCTTAGAAGATGCGATCCGGAAACTGATGGAGGAAGAACAGGAAAAAAGAGCGGCAGAAGAGCTGGGAAAGGAGAAGGAAACATCTGTGAAGAAGCATCCATGGAAAAAGTATCCATGGAAAAAGGGTTCCAGACGGAAGGTGATCTGCTCACGGCAGATTCCACATCCTGTACATATCCTGCCGATCAGCCGGATAAAGAGGATATCCGCTATATCACCTGGTATACCGAGGAGGGTATTTTCTGCCGGAAAGCGGGACAGACAGAAGGCTATGAGTGGTCTATTTCTTTTGAGAACAGGGAACAGTATGAAAAGGTCATGTCATTGATCGGTCAGCTTCCGTCCGACTGGAATCTGCGTTTCGAGGCGCATGAAAATTTCTGGAGAGATTTTTTAGATGATAAGATCGACGTGGATGATTTTATGGATTTTATGCGCAGCATCAATCAGGGTGAAAAGATATTCTGCCGGTATCCGGGAGGTACTTTGTATACCGCCGATGAGATCGATTCACTGATGTTTGAACAGTATTTAAAGGAAAACCATATGACACTGGAAGATTACCACGCCAGCCAGGAAGCCTTTCGGGCAAAGCATGGATATCCGGGATATTATTAAAAAGATTCGGGGGTCAAAAAATTGAAAACCACCTTTTGCCTCCCGAATCTTAAAAATTATTAGCAGGTGCCGTCTGTAACACAAAAAATTGTGTACAGGCGGCACTTTGTGTTATACTCTGAATACGAAAGATGTATCTGAGTTTTTAGAATGTCAAATCACACAAAGTATCGCTTTGTTTTGTTCGAATATCTGAAAATAAAAGAACAGATTATAGAAAGTGAGATATGAAGAAATGCAGTACCACGGAGGAGACATATACAGTAATCGAGAAAAAAGGACAATCAATAAATATAGAAAGGGAAAGTGATATGCAAGAAAATATAAATTTTATTGTGGCAATAGTTACGTCTCTTATTACAATGTGCACATTAATATATAATACTTTTTTTAAGGGTGGTTTTAAACGGGAAAAACAATATTATAATAAGATATTGATTCCATTTATTGAAGCGTTAAAAGCTGGAAATGAAAATGCGTTACAAGAGATAAAAGATCAGATAAACCATACCGATGAATGTGTTCCAAAATATGTTATACATTTGATAAATACATCTCAAATCCAAACGGATAATACGATAACAGATAAAAAGTTATTAAAAGTATTTATATATGATTACTTGGATATTTATCCTAATGATGATAACAGGATGGATCAATTACCATGTATAATTCTTAAAATTTTTACATATTTTAAATTTTTTCTAGCATTTTTGTTCCTTATGGTAGGTAATATGTATTTGTTTATAATCATAAATAGTTTTTTGCAATATGGAATGGATAATGGATTTATTTCATCTTTTACATCAAATATTAGAAGAATAGATTGTTTTGAAATATTAAGGGCTGTAATTTGCTATGGATTATATGTGGCTGTTATTTTTTGGGCGAAAAATTCTAATATAGATAGATATACAACTCGAAAGAAGAAAATTGAAAAAATGATTTGCAGGAAAGTTAAGGCTTATGATAAAAGAAATGACAAGTATGTATATTAAAAAACAAATAAGAAAGAAAGCAACGCGCTAGGACAGTTATGAATCAAGCAGTTTGTAGCTGGCTGTTTGCTTTTTAGATTTAATTTCCAAAAGTGAGAAAAGTTATGAAATATTTATTCAAAACTTCGTACCCAGCATGTTATAATTGATGTAGTTGAATATGAAGGCTACAGAAAGGTTACTCACCGTGAGGAGATTTTATATTTATAATGAGGAGAAAAGGATTATGATTAAATTAGAGAAAAAGAAAAGTTGCATTATATGGATTCTTATGACAGTGATATGCACATTTTTTGTTTGTATGATCGGAAATGTAAGCGTAGAAGCAAAAACTGTAACAAAGGATATTACAATAGGGAAAGGAAAAACATATGCCATTGAGCAGACTTTTAGCGGAAAGGCAACATTTAAGACTAGCAACAAAAAGATTGCTGTAATAAAGAATGGAAAAATCATAGGAAAATCGATTGGAAAAGCTAAAATTACGATAAAGGACAAAGGAAATACATATATATATAAAATTACTGTTGCGAAAGCATACTTAAACCAAAATGAAATTATAGTTAATGTTGGAAAAACTGTAAATCTTAAAATAAAAGGCATGAAAGGGAAAGTAAAATGGAGTTCCTTGAATAAAAAGGTAGCGACTGTAAAAAATGGTAAAGTTACTGGAAAGAAAACAGGTAAAACGGTTATTCAGGCAAAAATAAATGGTACTATCTTGAAATGTAATGTTAAAGTGGAAAAACCGGAGCTCAGCAAGAAGAAAGTCACTATCGAGAGTGGAAAATCGTATATATTGAAAGTAAAAGGTACAAGCAGGAAAGTGGTTTGGACGTCTTCGAATAGAAATGTTGTTACAGTAAAAAACGGTAAGATTACTGGAAAGAAACAGGGAAATACGACAGTCATTGCAAAAGTAAACGGATCTGTATTAAAATGTAACATAAGGGTTACAGCTGCAAAGAAGCCGCATAAAGATGATGCACAAAATACTGAGAGTACAGAAGATAAAAAGCCTGATAATAATGACAGCATTGAGACAAAAACACCAAAATTAAGCACTACATCTATTACTTGGAAATTTGGTGATGGGGATGATGGAACGTATTTAACATTGAATAATGCAGATTGTGATGATGTTATATGGAATACGTCAGATGAAAAAATAGTGCGTATATATCCTGAAGGAAATAGTGCTGTAATATATAATAATTTAAAAGGTGGAAAAGCTATTGTAACAGCAACTTATAAAGGAAAGACATATTCTTGCAATGTAGTAAGTTATAGCTTGTATAAAACCAATATTTCACGCGAAGAAGGAACGGGATTTGATTATGATGAATCAGCGAAAAATATGGATGAACTCGTAAATACGGAAAACTTTTTAGGAGTTTCTTTGGATTGGACGTGGAATAGAACTGATTTGGTTCAGAAAAAGACTACACCAGATGGATCATACACACATTATATTGTGGAGGATAGCGGAACAACGGAAGTTACAGGAATTTCCAAGGATGGCTTCACGAAAGCTGTGATAACAATTAATAGTTATGGAAAATACATTGATAAAAAGGGTACTTATGATGAGAAGCTTACAAATGAGGTCTTTGAATTGTTGAAAACAGAGGAAACCAGGAATACAGACAAAAATTCATCGTTTTATTCTATGCCGAACGACCAGTTAGAATTTTTACTTTTTACAGCAGATAAATGGTATAAAGGAGAGATATCAGATAGAAAAAGAGTAAATTTGTTTCGCTATACGCCATTTGAAAATGCAATGTGTTCGTATTCGCCATATGGAGAAAGAGAATATATGGGGGGAGCCAATAGTAAGGTTATAGAAATAAGTGGTAAAAATACGGCAAAAGAAGTGGTTGAAGAAATAAATAATTCGATGGGAGACAAAAATTGGTCAAGACCATTATTATTTATTAAAATACATAAAGATAAAGAAAAAATATATGTGTATTTGGTGCAAGGTTAAAACATCTGTAGTGTTGGAAATACATAATAAAATAGAAATGAAGAGAACTGTAAAATATAAACTTGGTAAAGGTTTCGCTCTTAATATAAGGGTGAAGCCTTTTTATATTGTAAAGGTTTCAAGTTCTGTTTCAAGATCATTAATTCGCTTTAATAGATAAAGTCTTACCTTTTCATCTGGCGTGTGATCAGCTTCATATTTTAACTTATTTATAGTATTCTGTTTATTCGCCCATTCTTTTAGAAAGTTTTGTAAATCAGGAGAATTAAAAGAATAGATTACAAAGTGCCGTCTGTAACACAAAAAATTGTGTACAGATGGCACTTTGTGTTATACTCTGAATACGAAAGATATATCTATATTTTTGGAACGACAAATCACACAAAGCGTGGTTTCGTTTTGTTTCAATGTCCGAAAATAAAAGAACAGACTACAGAAAGAGAGAAATAAAGGAATGCAGTACCACGGAGGAGATATATACCGCAATCAGATAAGACTGGATTTTTCGGTGAACACCAATCCGCTTGGAATGCCGGACTCGGTAAGGGAAGCACTTCATCAGGCGGTGGAGGAGGCGGAACATTACCCGGATATCCATGCACAGGAACTTGCAAATGCAGTTGCAGAACAGCTGCGGATATCAGAGAAAAAGCTTGTGTTTGGAAATGGTGCGTCAGAATTGTTCCATGCCGTTTTACACGCAGTAAAACCATCGAAAATACTGATCCCGGTGCCGTCCTTTTTAGGATATGAAGAGGCGGCAAAGGCGCTGGACTGTGAAGTTATTTTTTATGAGATGAAAAAAGAGGAAAAATTCTGCCTGACCGAACGGATCCTTGATGCACTAGATGAGAGCATTTCTCTGGTGTTTCTGGCAAATCCAAATAACCCGGTCGGAAATCTGGTTGAGCCGGAACTGATATTTAAAATTGCAGAAAAATGCAGACAATGTGACATTACACTGGTGCTGGATGAGTGTTTTATGGAACTGACCGGAAAAGAACAGAAATATTCCTTTTTAAGTTATTTAGAAGAATTTCCGAATGTGGTCGTGGTGCGTGCATTTACCAAATTATATGCGATTCCGGGGGTGCGGCTTGGGTATCTGGTCTGTGAACAGACTCTGGCGGAAAAGATCAGATTGCAGCTGCCGGAGTGGAATCTTTCGGTATTCGCCCAGAGGGCAGGAGTCGCTGCAATCAAAGAGCAGGGATATGTTGCACGCACTGTGACCTGTATACAGACGCAAAGGCTGTTTTTGCGTGAAGAATTAAAGGCGGCAGGATGCATTGTGTATGATTCCGATGCAGATTATCTGTTGTTTTACAGTGAAAAAAAGCTGGATGAACTTTTTTTACAGCGTGGTATTTTGATTCGTGACTGTAGTAATTTCCGGGGACTCCAGAGCGGTTATTACCGGATCGCGGTAAAATCGGAAGAACAGAACCGGATATTTGCAGAGGTGTTGAGAGAGATCCATGGAAATGCGCAGGCAGTAGAATTTGTGCTGCCGGGAGAGATCGAGGGGCGCAGTTTTGCAATTATTACAAAAGAACTGGAAGAACGCGGTATTGTGATCCCGAAAGAGCAGGAGCCGGTGACAAAAAGAGTGATCCACACGAGTGCGGATTTCGGATATGCAGATACACTTACTTTTTCGGAGAATGCAGTGGAGATTGCAAAACACCTGATCCGCACAGGAGCGGACATCGTGACAGACACAAATATGGCACTCTCCGGTGTCAACAAAAAAGTGCTTGAGGCACATGGTGGAATGGCGCATTGTTTTATGGCGGACGAGGAGGTTGCAGGAGAGGCAAAAAAACGCAAGGTGACAAGGGCGGTCGTTTCCATGGAACATGCGGCAAAACTGGACAAGCCGGTCATATTTGCCATCGGCAACGCACCAACGGCACTGATCCGTTTGTATGAGCTGATTTGTGATGGAATTTACCGTCCTGCATTTATCATCGGAGTTCCGGTCGGATTCGTCAATGTGGAGGTGGCAAAGGAAATGATCCTGCACACCGATGTGCCATGTATCGTGAACCGGGGAAGAAAAGGAGGCAGCAATGTGGCTGCTGCGATCTGTAATGCACTTTTGTATGAAGTGCGGCGGGAGGATGCAGCGAAAAAGGTGGATTGATATTTACAAATGGAAATGGAGATACCTATGCGTTACGGATTTACGACCGGAAGCTGTGCGGCAGCGGCGGCAAAAGCGGCGGCATATATGCTGATCACCGGAAAAATAAAAAATGAGATAGAGATCGAGACGCCAAAAGGGATTCGGTATCATGCTGAAATCACAGATATCCGGCGAAGTGAAACTGCAGTGAGCTGTGCCGTGATTAAAGATGGCGGAGATGATCCTGACATTACGACGGGCGCACATATCGTGGCAGCGGTTTCAAGGATTGACGGCGGCATAAAGCAAAAAGAACCGTCCGTGCATCGGCAAAAGAGTACGATGGATGGCAGCATGCAGCAAAAAGGGCAGTCCGCGCATTTACAGAGAATTGTGATCGACGGGGGATATGGTGTCGGACGTGTTACAAAACCGGGATTAGACCAGCCGGTCGGAAATGCAGCCATCAATCATGTGCCGCGTGAGATGATCGAAAAAGAGGTGCGGGAAGTCTGTGCGCTCACGGATGAAACGGCAGATCTTCTGGTGGAAATTTCCGTGCCGGAGGGGGAGACGCTTGCGGCACAGACGTTTAATCCGAGACTTGGCATCACAGGCGGAATATCCATCCTTGGGACGAGCGGTATTGTGGAGCCGATGAGCAGCAGGGCACTGCTTGAAACAATCCGGGTAGAGTTAAATCAGAAAGCGTGCCATGGGGTATTCCATTGTGGCAGTCTCACCGGGAAATTACGGACTGGATTATATGAAACGGACTTATGGTTATGATCTCGATAAGAGTGTAAAATGCAGTAATTTTATAGGAGATACGATCGATATGGCGGTGGAAAATGGATTTGAAGCCATGCTTCTGACCGGTCATATCGGCAAGCTGATAAAAGTCGCCGGCGGCATCATGAACACACACTCGCGGGAAGGAGACTGCCGGATGGAACTGATCACGTCATCTGCTCTGTCAGCGGGTGCCGATGCAGATACGGCACGTCAGATCCTTTCCTGCGTGACAACGGAAGAGGCGGTTAATGTGTTGAAAAAAGCCGGATTGTGCGAAAAGACGATGGAACTGATCATGCAAAAGATAATGTTTTACCTGAATAAAAGAGCCGCATGGAAAATTGCGGTCGCGTGTATTTTGTATTCCAACGAGCACGGAGGACTTGGAGAGAGTGCAGGGGCGGCAGAGCTGCTTGCGAGACTGAAGGAGGAGAAAAGATGATTTATTTTGCAGGTGCCGGCTGTGGGGCGGCGGATCTGATCACGGTGCGTGGAATGAAACTGTTAGAAAAGGCGGATGTGGTGATCTATGCAGGATCACTGGTAAATCCGGAGCTGCTTTCCTATACCAAAGAGGCATGTGAGATATATAATAGTGCCACGATGACGTTAGAGGAAGTGATCGAAGTGATGAGAAAGGCAGAGTCGGAGAGCAAGATGGTAGTGCGCCTGCATACCGGGGAGCCAAGTCTTTACGGCGCAGTCAGGGAGCAGATGGACTGTCTCGATGAACTTGGAATTTCTTATGAGAGCTGTCCGGGAGTTTCCGCCTGCTTTGGTGCAGCTGCATCTCTGCAGATCGAATATACACTGCCGGAGGTCTCACAGAGCCTTATTATTACCCGCATGGCAGGAAAAACATCGGTGCCGGAAAAAGAGAGTATCGAGAGTTTTGCAGCACATCAGGCATCCATGGCGATCTACTTAAGTACCGGTATGTTAGAGGAACTTTCCAGACGTCTTGTGGCAGGTGGGTATACGAAAGACACCCCGGCAGCGTTAGTGTATAAGGCGAGCTGGCCGGAAGAAGAAGCATACCTGTGTACAGTGGAAACATTGCCGTTGGTTGCAAAGAAACATAATATTACGAAAACAGCACTGGTTCTGGTGGGAAATGTTCTTGCAAATAAACGCTGCGCGCGCTCAAAACTGTATGCGCCGGATTTGAAACGGAATTCCGTAAAAAGAAGGAGTAACACATGCAGATCGATATCATGAGTTTTACCAGGCGCGGGATAGAACTCTCGGCAAAGATACGGGAATGTCTGTATTCGTGTGGGAAAGGGTACGAAGTGTGTCTGTATACAAAGTATGGCAGATATCAGGAAATATCAGATGCAGAGATACAGACTGAGTGGATCCGGGAACACAATCGTGCCAATGGCAAAAATCCGGTTTATGTCAAAGAAAGCATCTACGACTGGATGCGCGCGCGTTTCGAACAAAACAGAAATGGGAAAAAGACAGCAGTCATCTGGATCGGCGCATGCGGAATCGCGGTGCGCGCCATGGCACCTTCTCTGCGTGATAAACTGACAGACATCCCGGTTCTGGTGGTGGACGAGGCGGGACAGTTTGTTATCCCGGTTTTGTCCGGACATTATGGCGGAGCAAATGAACTTGCAGGACTGCTTGCAAAACGGATCGGTGCAGTGCCTGTCATAACAACGGCAACCGATGTCAATCATGCGTTTGCCGTGGATGTTTTTGCGAAAGAAAATGGACTTTTCATACAGAATAAAGAGAAAATTGCAGGAATTTCGTCGAAAATTCTCGATGGAAAGAAGATTATGATAATGACAGGCGGGCGGGTGGAAGGAGAGATACCAAAATCGGTACTGATATCTGACATAACAACATGTGAAGAAAATCCGCCACAAAAGTGGTCGGTGAAAAAAGAACAGGACCATATATCTATGCCGGATGTTGTGATTTCTGCAAGGTATCCGGTAAAAAATATTCCAAAGAGTCAGGTCATAGATGAACAGGTGGATGTTAAAACGCATACAGATCCGCTCTGGCTGATCCCCCGCACCATCATCCTTGGCATGGGCTGTAAAAAGGGAAAATCCTGTGAGGAGATCGGGCAGTTTGTCTTAGAGACATTAGAACAGGAACAGATATCCATACAGGCAGTTACAGCGCTTGCCACGATCGATCTGAAAAAAGAAGAACCGGGATTTTTAGAATTTGTAAAAAAATATGGGCTGGACTTTCTGACGTATCCGAAAGAAGTCTTAAAAGAAGTGCCGGGAACCTTCAGCGGTTCGGCATTTGTGTCACAGACAGTCGGCGTGGACAATGTGTGTGAACGCGCAGCGCTTGCAGCATGCAGGAAAGAAGATAAAGAGAAAATAAAGCAGCCTGGATGTGGCAGTGAGGGAAAAGAAAAATCGTATATGCAGCAAAATTGTGACAGCAGGGAAAATCAGAAAAAAAATGTTAGTACAGGGCAGGTTACTGCTCAAAAAGAAGGCAAAAGACGGAATGACGCTTGCGATAGCTGAGCGGGAATGGAGTGTAAGATTTGATGAAACATAAAATATATATTGTGGGAATGGGACCGGGAGAAGAAGCAATGATGACGATGCAGGCGTATGATACACTGCTGGCATGCGATACGATCATCGGCTATCAGGTTTATTTAAAACTGTTAGGCGAAGCATTTGCGGAAAAAGAGCAGCTTTCTACACCGATGAAGCAGGAGCGGGAGCGCTGCATCCTCTGTTTTGAGAAGGCGAGGGAAGGGAAAAAAGTTTCCCTGATCTGCAGTGGGGATGCGGGGGTCTATGGAATGGCATCTTTGATGTATGAGATCGGGGAAAGTTACCCGGACTGTGAACTTAGTGTCGTGCCGGGCGTCACCGCTGCACTTAGCGGAGCAGCGTGCCTTGGAGCACCATTAAACCATGATTTCTGCGTAATCAGCTTAAGTGACTTACTGACGCCGTGGGAAAAAATAGAAAAACGTTTAAGAGCGGCGGCGGATGGGGATTTTGCGATTGCGATCTACAACCCGTCCAGCAGAAAACGTGCGGACTATCTGATGCGTGCCTGTGATATTCTGTTAGAGACAGTTGAGGAGACACGCCCGTGCGGATATGTGGAAAATATCGGAAGAGATGAGTCAAAAATGGAACTTTGCACGTTAAAAGAATTGCGGGACCGTCAGGTCAACATGTTTACGACCGTGTTTATCGGTAATTCAGAGACAAAGATCATAGACGGACATCTCGTCACTAAAAGAGGATATCATATATGAAACGGATATTGATTTTTTCCGGCACCACAGAGGGCAGACAGTTAGCGGATATCTTAGATGCATCCGGGATCTGCGCGGATGTCTGTGTCGCCACGGGATATGGGCATGAGGTCATGACGAGGGGCAGTACCGGAATATTTACACCGGAAGACTTACGGAAGAAGAAATGAAAGAATTCATGCAAAAGGGAGACTATGCTGCAATCGTTGATGCAACGCATCCCTATGCGGTCGTGGTTTCTTCTAATATCAGGCAGGCGTCCGCACAGGCAGGACTTCCGTATTATCGTCTGCGGCGGACACTGCAGTCGGCCGGAGATGACAGCGATGTAATTTATGTAAAGTCACAGCAGGAATGTGTCCGTGCGTTAGAGCAGACCAGTGGCAATATTCTTCTTACAACGGGAAGTAAGGAACTGCACTGTTACTGCGAAAATGAGGCATTGAGGGAGCGGCTGTTTGTCCGTGTCCTGCCAGGGACAGAGAGCATAGAGATCTGTCATAAAAACGGCATTTTAGGGAGACAGATCATTGCCATGCAGGGCCCGTTTTCCGAGGAATGAACCTTGCACTTCTCCATCAGTATCAGATCCGTTATATGGTCACAAAAGAGAGCGGTGCGTCCGGTGGATTTTCAGAGAAGATCAGTGCCGCGAAAAAGGCAGGGGTATCGGTATTTGTGATCGAAAACCCGGAGGCGGAGAACGGGGAGCAAAAGGAAAACCTAGAGGAAATTCTTCAGGAAATAGAACGTTTGACCGGTAAACACATTCGAAGAAAACAGATGCAGGTATCTCTTGTCGGGATCGGCATGGGAAATACAAAACTGATCACAGAGGAAGCGGCGGAGCGTATAAAAGGCGCAGATCTGTTATTCGGGGCAAAAAGACTGCTGGATGCGGTGCCGGCGCAATGGAATGTAGCTGCGGAACGACTGCCGTATTATCTGGCAAAAGACATTCTTCCATGCTTGATGATGCAGGTGAAAAAAGTGGGAAAGCCATTTTCCATGCAGTCATTTTATTTTCCGGCGATACCGGATTCTACAGCGGCGCAGAAAAATGGTGCAGGCATTGCAGGGCAGGGAGAACACGGAGGTGTCCGTCTGTCCTGGGATTTCCTCGGTTTCT
>ENA-OQDM01000261-OQDM01000261.1-human-gut-metagenome-genome-assembly--contig:-NODE-261-length-34780-cov-2.526563_pt1 | contig 34780 bp, 28 predicted proteins | sample MGYA00242772_ERZ504605 | MGnify/ENA primary metagenome ERZ504605 (study PRJEB26092, sample SAMD00036348) | human gut metagenome | host: Homo sapiens | study: EMG produced TPA metagenomics assembly of... | reverse complement strand
ACACTCCACCCCGGACCAATGCCACCTTCCTCCAACGTCCCTCTATACATCCGTCTCACGAATCCACAAGCCCTTCCCGAACCCGCTCCGTAAGACTGTCTCCACCCTTACGATACCAATCTTCCACAAAAGAGTCAAAAGAGCTCACAGGCATCCTCCCCATAATAATCTGGATAAATGCATTCTTCTCCAGCAAACGCAAAGTCTGAGGAATCTCCCCGTCACCATCCCCCAGAAACTTTTTCTCCGGAGCACGGTAATTCGCATCCACCAGAAGTCCCACCGCCGAGATTCTGGACTTATACGCCGCCCATGCCTCCACCGAGGCACCTCTGCCTCAAGATATTCCTTACACGCATCAAAATAAGATGCCTCAATGGCACTGAGATCCTCCCTGGTCTTCTCATCGCCCGGACTGTAAAGAACCTCACGGATATGCTTTGTCACTATATAAGTAGCCTCATTATAATCCACATTGATCATTAGCGGACGCGCCGTAGGATCCACATTCAAGGCAAAATAAGTGTTCATCTCATCCGCATCCTCCGCTTCATATCTGGAATAGTCGAACAACACACTCAAAATCTTCATTGCAATCTCCGGATGCTCATACCCTTTACGCACAACTACATATTTATTATCTCGAAACGTAGAGTATACCTCCACAGTCCGCTTTACATCCGCAGTCAGATAATACGGTTCCCAGTCCGCCTCTTTGTTCTTCCTATACTCATCCATAAGAGGATTATTCGGAGTCCACCAGAGTCCGAAAAACGCTCCGCATTTTCCATTCACCACAAGATCACGGATATTATTCTGTGCACGTAAAGCAAAATCCGGATCCAGTATCCCCTGCCTGTAAAGCTCTCTGAGATACCCCAGAGCCTCCTTTGTCTCCTCCGTCAGCGATCCATAGACAATTTCTCCATCTGCATTTTCAATCCACTGCTGCGGATACGCCCCGAACTTTTCAAACACAGGGTCCACCGAATAGCTGGTGCTGACCGTGCCCACAAGTCGCGGATCACAGACAAGTCCCACAGGATCTTCACCATTCTCTGCACCCATCCGGTTTTCCTGAAACGCACGGATCACTGAAAAGCCTCTTCCAGTGTCTCGGTTCTTTCAATCCCAGCTGTTCCATCCAGTCACGTCTCAGCCATAAAAGCTGCGACCCATCATCAATGGCAGTCTCCGGAAGTGCATACAGTTTTCCGTCAAAAGTCCCGGATGCCAAAAGTTCCTCTCCATAGCTCTCATACATTTCCTTTATTTTATCGGAAGCGCAGCTTTTATATACTTCCGTCAGATCCTCGATAAGATCATTTTCAACCAGCTCTTCCAGAGTTTCCCTGTCCGACACCAGAAAAATATCCGGAAGATTCCGATCTTTGACCAGGATGTTCAGGCTTCGTCATACCGCTCCTCACTCTCCATAAAAACATTCTTATTCTGTATATTCAGTGTCTTTTTCAGATACCGGGTATATGCATTGTCCTCATAGGTCTGCCCGTCCGGAAGATTAGAATTATTAGCCCCTTTCATCTGTCCCAGAGTATAAGTTACAAGCTCCGGATATTTTCCCAGAGGCGAGGTTTCTGCCTGTTCCCAGCTCTTGCTGCTCTTTTCGGACAGAACATCTATATCTGTTTTTTCCATTTCTGCAGTTTCTAAAGAACACCCCGTTAAAAGTGTCAGGCTCAGCATCATACTCAGAAATACCACTGTTTTTCCCAGACTAAGTCTCATCTTTTTTACCTCTTTCGGGATTCTCATATCAACGCTTGTCCCCTCACCTACCTTGCTCAGAATCCGGATGGCATATTTCTCTCCATATAAAATACACATACGGTCATTGACATTTTTAAGGCCATAGCCTTTTGCCTGATATGTGAGCAGCTTTTCTGCCTGCTCCTGCTCCATCCCTATTCCGTTATCCTTCAACCCGGATCACTACATCCCCATTCTCTTCAAAGAAATAAAGTTTCAGAAGCTTTTCCCCTTCCTCCTTCACATCCAGGCCATGCTCCAGAGCATTCTCAACGATGGGCTGCAAGGCAAGCTTTGGAACCAACTCCTGCTGCACAGACGGATCGATATTCCACTCCACCTTAAAATCATTGTCATGCATGATAAGCTGGATTTCCAGATAAGCTTCGATATTCCGAATACAGTTTTCCACAGTCACCATATCTGCTCCCTTACTGAGCGCTGTCCGGTAAAATGTAGATAATGCCAACGTCACACGGCTGATCTCCTTCTGACGGCTCTTAATCGCCATCCAGTTTATAATAGAAAGAGAATTATAAAGAAAATGGGGATTGATCTGGGCAGTCAGCGCTTTCAGTTCAAATTCCTTCAGAGCGATCTTATTTTCATACACTTCTTCGATCAGTCGATTAATTTCATCCATCATATGGTGAAAGCTTCTCACCAGCTGTCCTACCTCATCTCCGGAATCACTGTAAACCGTAACTTCACGGCTTCCCTGGTTCACCTGTTCCATATTTCTGGTAAGCTGCTCAATCTTTCTGGTAAACAGCTTGGAAAACGTCATTCCCAGCACAATGATGATCACAACACAGAAGCCGATCAGCGGGATCTCACTGATCAATACTTTTGAAACCGAGCTCTCGATCACAGCCGGAGGTTTGTAAAAATAATAGGTCCACCTTGTTTCATGTCCGCTGCTGCTGACATAGGTATATTCTTCCCTCAGACGATCCAGCTTTTTCGCGGTTTCTTTCTGTGCGGAAATATCACTGGCCGCCAGATTTTCTCCATGATAGACGATATTTTGCTGATCATCCACCACAAAGCCTCCGGAATTCCGTTCGATAATATTGGCCAGAGGCTGGAATACTTTTCCGTAATCCAACAAAATACAGAGCACAGCCTCCCTGATCTTACCATCATATATTTCCCTGACTGCCGCAATCTGACGATTATCCCGGTCCACGATCCACTGAACCGTCACGGTATTATTTAATTTGTCACTCCACCATTCCCCATCAACCTCTGAAAGCGGAGCCAAGGTATATTCATGGCGCACGGGAATGCTTTCTGCAAAAAGATGTATCCCCAGAATTGCTTCGTGGTAGGATTTCGGCACCGTCAATAGCGGATCCACAACTTCCGTATACTGTTCATATGCAGTATAACGATCCATATCTTTGTTGAAGATCACCTCCTGGATTTCAGGAGAATAGGTAAGATAATTCAAAAGGCTGGCATAAATTTCGATCTGCCCGTCAATGTTTTCTCTGGTCTGCTCCAAAATGGAGTACATATCCTCCATCTCATTTTTCCGTACAAGACTACTCATACGACTGTGACTATACAGTGCCAACACAGTCATCGGCACCAGGGATACCACCACAAGAAGATTTGTCAGCTTGTACCGGTATTTCATATTATTATACTTCTTCAGAAGACTCTTCATCCTCATTGTTTCCTTTCCGATAGGCTCCGGGCTGCTTCCGTAATATTCCCGGAAGCTCCGGCAGAAATACGAAGAATTGGCAAATCCTACCTGCTCGCTGACCATGGCTACTTTCATGTTGGTGGTTCGTAGAAGCTCCTTGGCCTTTTCCATGCGGAACACACGGATAAAACGATTCAGGTTCATCCCCGTCTCCTTCTTGAAAATAAAGCTGAGATAGCCGGAAGAAAGATATACTTTTTCTGCCAGTGTTTCCAGATTCAGATCTTCCGCATAGTGATTGTAAATATAATTTTTGACTGCTGCCACCTCATCTCTGGATTCGCTCATGGAACGGTCCAGGAACTCCTCGTACTGGCGGATATTTTTTTCTGTAACCTCAATGATCTCCTGAATGGTAGAACAGCCATACAGATGATCCACCTCCAGATCCAGCCTGTGCTCTCCGGCAAAACGATTCTCCTGAAACAGCTCCCTTATCACATTGGAAAAAACAAATTTCACATACATGGCCGAAAACTGGGTATTGGACTGATATTTGGATGCCAGGCTGCGGAAATGGCTCCACAGCTGCTTCACATCCTTTCTGGAAATATCTTCTGAGATTTTTTCCATAAGCCTGGAATCCTGCTCCTCTTCTCCGGTATTTTTTTCCTCGTCCTCCTCGCTGGTGTAGACATGGATATCCGGATGATAAAATTTTTCTTCCATCTGCTGCTCCAGCTGTTCCATGATTTCCGGCAATTCCTGATATCCGTCAAAACGCCGGCTTACAGCCAGATGAAAGCGAACAGGATGAAGGCGCTTCAGAAGATTATAGACATTTTTTGCCACAAGGACATAATCACAGTACACATCCTTAAAAAGAAGCAAAGACTGACGGCCATTAAGATTCAAATAGAAGAAAGAACGGCGAAGCTCTTCCCGGATCTCAAGGGGAACCTCATCACTGGCAGAATCAAAAAAAGCTTCATCCGATTCAATAAGAATTGCACAGTGCCACTGCTCCCAGACAGAAAAATCCACAATTCCTTCCGCTTCCTTCAGACGCTCCTGATCTCCGGAATAAATGTAGCCCAGCAGAAAATACTGCTGAAGAAAGCTCTTTTCTTTTATGGACTGCTGCTCTTTATTTTTCCGGGATGCGATCTCCTTCTGGATCTTCTGTATGGTGTCATGAAAGCGGTCCGGATCCACCGGTTTCAGTACATAATCCGTCACACCATAGCGGATCGCCTCCTGAGCAAAAGCAAAATCTCCATAACCGCTGAAAATGATAATTTCCAGATCCGGATATTCCTCTCTTGCTTTTTTTGAAAGCTCCAGACCATCCATATGCGGCATTTTGATATCTGTCAGCATCAGATCCACCGGATGCTTTCTCAGCTCATTTAATGCCAGCTTGCCATTAGCCGCCTCATAAATTTCCCACTCTCCCTCCTCCATAGACAGAAGAAAGCGGATTCCGTCACGTTCCAGTTTTTCATCATCTACCACCAAAACTCTGTACATTCCTCACCTCGCCAAATATGGCCTGATCCACGTAAAAGCACGCAGATCAGGCCGTTTTTCTTTCATTTTAACATTATTCAACTAATTTGTCAGCCCTTAACAGCTCCTGCAACCACACCTTCAATGATATATTTCTGGCATGCAAGATAGAAGGCAATGATCGGAATGATGGAAAGGACAAGAACGCCCATCATCGCTCCCATATCAATGGTTCCGTAACCGCCCTTCAGATACTGGATGGCAATGGAAATGGTTTTATATTTCTTGATATCAAGTACCAGATATGGAAGAAGATAATCATTCCAGATCCACATGGTTTCCAGGATCGCTACAGTTACACAGGTCGGTTTCATAACCGGAAGAACCACTTTAAAAAATGTCTGGATCGGGGTACAGCCATCGATCATGGCAGCTTCCTCGATCTCGATCGGAATGGATTTTACAAAACCGCTGAACATAAATACCGCAAGTCCTGCTCCATATCCAAGATAAATGATGATCAGTCCCCACGGAGTATTCAGTTTCAGGATGTTTGCGATCTTGGAAAGAGTAAACATTACCATCTGGAATGGTACGACCATGGAAAACAGGCACAGCATGTACATGGTTTTTGTCAGCGTGTTGGTAACACGGTTGATGTACCAGGCACACATGGAGGTACAGAGCAGAATTACCGCAACAGAAAATACTGTGATAAATAATGTCCATCCAAATGCCTGGAAAAATCCGGTTTTTGTGAGACCATTTACATAGTTTTCCAGACCTACGAACATTTTATCCGTTGGGATTGCAAAGGGATAACGACTAATGTATGCTTTTTTCTTAAAAGAATTAATCAAAACCAGAAGGATCGGGAAAATATAAGCAACAGATACCACACTCAGGATCGCAGTCCACAGACCGCTGAATTTTACTTTTTTATTCATTACTGCTGTACCTCCTTACTTCTTGTGAGACGATTCTGGATCATGGCAATTGCTCCAACCAGGATAAAGAAGATCACGGCCTTCGCCTGTCCTACACCTTCCCATCCGGTACGTCCATAGAAGGTATTGTAAATATTCAGTGCAAGCATTTCTGACATATTGGAAGGCTCACCATTTGTAAGAGCAAGGTTCTGGTCAAAAAGCTTGAAGGAGTTGGTAAGTGTCAGGAAAGTACAGATGGTGATGGACGGCATGACCATAGGAATGATCACATGCTTCAGAAGCTGTCCTTTGTTCGCACCATCGATCTGTGCAGCCTCGATCAGTTCACCCGGGATATTCTGGATACCTGCAATGTAAATGATCATCATATATCCGATCTGCTGCCAGCACATCAGGATCACAAGGCCCCAGAATCCGTAAACAGAAGAATATGTAAGTGTTTTATTGATCTGAAGAAGCAGACCGTTTAACAGAAGCTGCCATACATAACCAAGGATGATTCCACCGATCAGGTTTGGCATAAAAAATACAGTACGGAATATATTGGTTCCTTTGATCTTCTTGGTCAGAAGCAACGCAACTGCAAAACCGATCACATTGATCAGAACTACTGATACAACCGTAAATGCGGTGGTGTACCATAATGCATGTCCAAAGGTTCCATCCTCAGTAAAAATCTTCACATAGTTCTGTAATCCCACGAATTTTGCATCCGTTACTGTGGTAAATTTACAGAAGGAAAGATATACGCCCATGATAAAGGGAACGATAAATCCAATGGTAAATGCCAGCAGGGTAGGCAGGACAAAAACCGGAAAATACTTTTTCATCATCTTATTCTGCATGTTTTCTCTTCCTTTCTCCTGAGGATGCATCCTTCCCTACTTTACACATCCTCTCTTCATTAAAAGAGGCAGGCGGAAACCGCCCACCCCTTCGTGATCACGTTTCAGTTATACCTTATCAGCCTTCATTTGCTGCTTTGTACTCTTTTGCCCATCCGTCAACAAATGCAGTTTTCACAGCATCCCACTCGCCGGTACCCTGTGCATACTCAAGCATTGCACTGCCGACCTGGTTTTTCCACTCTTCAGAAGGCATGGTTGTAAAGTTCCATGAAACCGGAGTTTTACCAGCTTTTACATATTCGTCGGCTGCTTTTACAAGCGGATTTGCAGACTCATAATTCTCATCAAAGGTCTTGAATGGTGTTGTAAATCCCATTTCCTGGCTTATAGATTCTCTTCCTTCATCACTTGTGATAACCCAGCTGAGGAAATCAAGAGTTGCCTGGATATCCTTCTCATCTGCTTTTTTGTTTACGCACCAGTAGTTCTCACTGCCTGTGCAAAGTCCCTGGTCCTCTTCACCATCTACACCAATATAGATTGGAAGCATTCCCATATCCTCGTCTGCTACTTCGTTATCTTTGATGTTATCATAAGCCAGGTTCCATTCTGATAGAACACAGCCTCTCCAAGACCAAATTCAGCATTTGCATCATCGATAGTCTTGCTGGAAAGAAGGCTTGGCTCACAGGTAGAATCTGTGATATAAAGGTCAAACAGGTTCTTGAAGTTGTCAAGATAGGTCCCTTTGATCGCATCTGTGGATGTGATTCCGTCTTCTTTGTACTCATAATAGATTGGAAGGTTTGCAAGGTGTGTCTTGAAGCGCCAGTCACTGGAAGAATCAAAGCCTGCGGAAGTAAATGCACCGTCAACTCCAAGGTCATCTTTCTTAGCCTGGATATCATCTGCAACCTTCTTTAATGTCTCAAAATTGTTGATCTCATCTGCAGACTTGATCACAGCGCCATCCATCTCACAGTATTTCTTAAGAAGCGCTTTGTTGTAAATAATTCCATATGTTTCAATTACATAGGCGATACCGTCAACTGCACCGCTGTCCTCCTTCAGTACGAAATCGTCACTCTCCACATTTTTGTAAACATCGCTGTCTTTCAGGTCATAGCAATAATCCTTCCAGGATGCAAGTCCAACCGGTCCGTTAACCTGGAACAGTGTCGGAACCTCATCCTTGGCCATCTCTGATTTCAGAGTAGACTCATAAGTTCCGGAAGCAGCTGTAACAACGGTAACCGGTACACCAGTCTCATCGGTGTATTTCTTTGCCAGGTCTGACCACTGATCTGCCTGCTCCGGTTTAAAATTCAGATAATAAACAGAGCCTTCACTGTCATCCCCTTTTGCCATAGCAGGAACTGCCGGGAGCATGGTAGCTGCCATCAAAGCTGCAAGACCAAATGCTGTTGCTTTTTTCATTCTCATAATCGTACCTCTCCTTTACCTTATATGATATTCAATTTGTTTCGCGGATATGCTTAAAACGTCCATTTCGCATATTCCTGACCGATAAGCTTCAAATCAGCTTCTCGATTAACTTGATATTATTGTAAATCGAAGAGGTCATTTTCACTATATAAAAATCAAGAAACATGTTGATTTTTTTATATAGTAAAAATATTGATATTTTACCATGAAAAAAGAAGCCGGAACAGGCTTGCTCCCATTCCGGCTTCTTCCATATATTATTTTCGATTCATCATGCTTTATTGACAGATCCGAAAAGCTCCATTTTCTCTTTAACAGTAGCTTTGATCGCTTCTGCTCCAGGTGCAAGAAGCTTACGTGGGTCATATCCTTTACCCTGCTGATCCTTACCCTCTTCAATGTATTTACGTGTAGCTTCAGCAAATGCAAGCTGGCACTCTGTATTTACATTGATCTTGGAAACGCCAAGGCTGATCGCTTTCTTGATCATGTCTGCCGGGATACCTGTACCACCGTGAAGAACAAGCGGCATATCTCCTGTCAGTTTCTGAATAGCATCCAGAGTCTCAAAGCTTAAGCCCTGCCAGTTAGCCGGATATTTTCCGTGAATGTTACCGATACCAGCTGCAAGGAAGTTGATTCCAAGATCTGCAACTCTCTTGCACTCCTCAGGATCAGCGCACTCGCCCATACCAACAACACCATCTTCCTCGCCACCGATGGAACCAACCTCTGCCTCAAGAGACATGTTGTGCTCAGCAACGATCTTAACCAGCTCTTTAGTCTTAGCTACGTTCTCATCAATCGGATAATGAGATCCGTCGAACATAATGGAAGAGAAACCAGCCTCAACACATTTCAGGCATCCATCATAGCTGCCGTGGTCAAGATGAAGAGCAACCGGAACAGTGATGTTCAGCTCTTCCATCATACCGTTAACCATACCTACAACAGTCTTATAACCTGTCATGTATTTACCGGCACCCTCGGAAACACCAAGGATTACAGGAGAGTTGAGCTCCTGAGCTGTCTGAAGGATAGCTTTTGTCCACTCAAGGTTGTTGATGTTGAACTGACCAACTGCATAATGGCCTGCTTTTGCTTTTTTCAGCATTTCTGTTGCGTTTACTAACATGATAAAATCCTCCTAACCTGTATTAGGATACGGAAAAACCGTGTCCTTTATATCCAACCGTACTCATAATAGCAGATTTCCTTTGGTAAGTCCAGTATTTTACCAAAAATGCTGATGCTGTGGGAATTATTATTTTTTTTGAGAAAAAGCTTGCAATTTTATCAAATGTTATATATAATACATTTGTTGTTCACGGATGGATTCCCGAGTGGCCAAAGGGGGCAGACTGTAAATCTGTTGGCACCGCCTTCGAAGGTTCGAATCCTTCTCCATCCACTTAAATGCCGATGTGGCTCAATTGGCAGAGCAGCTGATTTGTAATCAGCAGGTTATCGGTTCGAGTCCGATCATCGGCTTTTAACATTTAATAACGCGGGGTGGAGCAGTCTGGAAGCTCGTCGGGCTCATAACCCGAAGGTCATAGGTTCAAATCCTGTCCCCGCTACTTATGCCCAGATAGCTCAGTTGGTAGAGCAGAGGACTGAAAATCCTCGTGTCGCTGGTTCGATTCCGGCTCTGGGCATGTTTTAATGTAAAACATATGAACAGCTGGTTAGAAAAAGCTTGGGTATGTTTTAATGTAAATATGGGGTATTAGCTCAGTCGGTAGAGCACTTGACTTTTAATCAAGTTGTCCGGGGTTCGAATCCCCGATGCCTCACTTTTTAAGTGGATCAGATAAATTCCCATTTATTGGTCAAGGCAGTAGGTGGGAATTTTGTTTTATATCTGTGCGAGTATAGTATAAAGGAAGACGGTTACGTTGTGATTCAGCGTAACCGTCTTTTTTATATCATAGAAAATTACGTACTGACGAACGAATCAGCAGAGCCATCGAGTAGGATTTCAATGGTAGGAGTATGTCAATGTGATAAAAAAAATATTATGGACATTTTCGACAAAATTAGAGCATAGCTGTACAGTATTAAGACTTTATCATAAGAATGAGCAGGAAATCTGTTATGATCAGGATTACTAGGAAGACAATAGAGATGGTCATAGAATAGATATTCTGGATCTGGTTTGGATTCTGCGGATCACATTTGATCTGAACATGCTTTCCGGGGGCTTTGCCGAGGCGTAAAAACTCGATTCGGTCAGCTGTGTAGTTTTGTTCCTTGTAGGTGTAAGAGTACTTCACATAGTTATGATAATTGGAACTATGAGGCTTGTTAGGATTATTTGAGCGGCTGACAGATGATATAACAGCATCTACAGGTACGTAATCATGATATTTTATGGCGGAACAGATAGTTATTGCCATAAAAAAACAGTTCCAATTACGTAGCAGCCCAGAATAACCGGTAAAATTTGTCGGGCTTTTGGATTTACGGTGACACTCATGATTTTTCTCCTTTCTTGGTTGATAGTCTGATAATTTACGGGGGATTAATTATAAATGATTTCGAATGATCTCGAAAATTTATAATTGATGAACATTATAGCATAGTACAGCAGAAGGGAAAAGTGCTTATGAAGAGAAAAAGTGCGTCAAAAAAATTGCTGCCGCTGATGCTGATCCTGATGTTGATCTTAGGAATCAGTATGCCAGCAAATGCAGTTGAAGTCAAAGATACTTCCCAAAATATATACAATGTTGTCCAGAACAGTGACGGAACTTATACGATCACAGTAAAATACGGAAATGCTTATAAAAATCTGGAAACCGGAAAGGTTGCACTGTTTTCTGCAAAGGAAATGGGAACAGATACAGATATTGCATTAAAAGTCCAGAATATCACAAAGGTGAAGCTGTCCGGTTCTGTTGCTGTTACGATTCCGGATGTAAGCTGTAAGCTGGATGCCGGATTTAGCTGGGGAAAGATAGAGGTAAGGCATTTTATTGCGTCAGTTACAGGAAAAGCTGATTTTGAAGGCGGACTTTATATAAGTGGCGTGAATTCAGAGCAGCAGATCAAACATGCAAGTGGAACTATGGAAACAGTCAGCGATGTACTTGAACTGGGACGAGTTCCTATAAAGCTTGGTACAACTGGTCTTTCTGCAGATTTGGTGGTTTCTCTGTTTTATGATGTGTCCGGGCAGTTTGTTGTGAAATATTCCGTTGAAGCAACTGGCGGATATGAATTCAAAGATGGAAATGGAAGATTTATCCATGATTTCAGTCAGACTTTGACACCGGTCACAATAGAAGGATCTGCGAAATGCGGTCTTCAGTTTGGACTAAATCTGACTGCATTGGAGACATGGGATCTGGCAGGAATTGATATTAAGGTAGGACCTGCGGCAAAGGCAAGCGTATCCTATACAGTTCGTGATGCCGGAAATGTGCTTTGTTCTGATGTAAGAACTTATATTTACGCAGCGGGTGAGTTGAATCCGGATACGGTGGTCGGAAAGTTCCTGAAAACGGTATGGCATTATACGTTGTCCAAGGATTTTCTGTCTGATGATGACGATAATCCACTAAAATTGAAGGTTCATTTTGAAAATGGAACACTGGTAGATAAATGTACAGTCGGAGCCGGAAGCATTGAGGGAAGCGTTTTGGATTCAAACAGTAAAGCTCCTGTAAAAAATGCCAGCGTGGAAGCATATTCCGGAACAGTCAAGGTTGAAAAAACTTTCACGAAAGAAGATGGAACTTATTCATTTAATGATCTTGATGAAGGAACCTACAAAATTGTTGTCACAGCAACCGGTTACCAGAAATATGAGAGCAGTTCCATGGAAGTATCAGCGAACCAGATCACATACGCAGAATCTTTCCTGATGGTATCCAGAGCAGAAGCCGGAGATGGTGAGCTGAGTGGAAGATTTATTCATTCCATGACCGGCGGAAATATAGAAAATGTAACTTATGAATTACGTAAGGGCTGGGATAATGTGATCGGAGAGACTTTGAAAGAAGGCGTATCAGCAGATGGAACCTATACGTTGACCGTGCCAGCCGGAAACTATACGCTGAATGCAAGCAATGAAGATTTTGTTTCTGCCCATATCAATGTTGTAGTTCAGGCAAATGCATGCAGTGAACGTGATGTAACAATGTCACCGACCAATATCAGTGCAGGAGATGAGGGACTTCTTCAGATCGTGCTTACATGGGGAGAAACTCCGCGAGATCTGGATTCTCATCTGCTGGGACCTGCTGATGAAAACGGAGATGACTACTTCCATGTATACTACAGGGATAAAAATGCATATTCAGAGGATGGAGATGTAATAGCAAATCTGGATCTGGATGATACAAGCAGCTATGGACCGGAAACAACAACCATATACAAAGGCTTCACCGGAAGAAAATATAGCTTTTATGTATACGATTATACAAACGGTGAAGATGATGCGAGTACAGAATTATCTGCTTCGTCAGCCAAAGTAACCGTTTACCGGGGTGGAAAACAGATCTACCAGGCAAATGTACCGGTTAACAGGGAAGGATACCTGTGGCATGTATTTGACTATGATGTGCAGTCAAACAAGCTTATGCCAGTCAATACCTTTGTATATGATTATGAAGTGCCGGAAGCAAATGCAATGGAAGATAATTCAGGCATTATTTCAGAAACAGAAGCCCTTGAGATCATCCGAAACAGTGAAAAGAAAGCTGAAGAAGAGAGCAGCGAGGAACTCAATATGAGTTCTGAAGAAGGAAAGACGGACGATAATACTGAGGAAGAGATATTTGATGATTCCAGTGAAGAGCCGGAGATATCAGAAAGTGGTGATACGGCTGAAGTAATTGAGTTTCCGAAGGACTCTGAAACGGAAGAAGAAAATGACGGAACAGAAATAACAGAAGAGGATAGTGAGAGTGCGGAGGAGCTGCCGGTGGAAGATATTTATGAGGGATCAGAGGAGTTAGGTCTGGCAGGATAAAAATGTACTGTGATCGAACAGATCTCGCTGTTTGTGGCAGTACGCATATTCGGGCCCCATATGCCGGCACCGGAGGTAACGATGTTGTGCATAGTCCCCTTTTTCAGGTAACCGCAGGAATTTTCCCAAACCAGGCCGGTGATGATGTTCAGAGGGAACAGCTGGCCGTCATGAGTATGGCCGCAGAGATCAAGGTCTGCGCCTGCGGCTACCACTTCATCCAGCTGACCGGGCTGATGATCCATAAAAATAATCGGGAGTGTTTTGTCAAGGTAGGCTGTAAGCTGGTCAGGATCCTTACGGGTGTCGGACATTTTTCGGCAGCGAGAAGGATCCTTACGGCCTGTCAGATAAAACCGTTTATCTATGAGGACGGTTTCGTCATCGAGAAGCCGGATGTTGGCAGATTCCAGAAAATTCCGCATTCTGGGATCATCATAATCTTTTTTTGCATTGCGGAAGGTAAAACCGGCCAGAATCGGTTCGCTGAGATCATGGTTGCCCCAACAGGCATAAACGCCGTATCTGGATTTCAGCGAACGGAGAATGGCCGCTGTTTTTTTCGGGTTTTTGATCCCTTCATATTCGTTATCAAAAATATCGCCGGCAATACAGATCAGATCCGGATCTTCGGCGTTGATCTTTTTTACAAGAAGCCCGGCATGTTTTTCTCCGATACTGTAACCGAAATGAATGTCTGCGAGCAGGACGATCTTCAGGGAGTCCATTCCCTTCACCTGCTTGTCTATTTTCACATCATAAGTTTTTGTCTTAATATTCCACTGATTAAAAATCCCATAGAGACTGACACCAATGATCAGAAGGGTGCAGACAGCGCCTGTGACTACGAAGGCTTTCCGGGAATACATCCAGGCCGGATGAAGCGTATGCTTCAGGATCAGTCTGCAGAGATCTGTAGTTACGATTACGATCAGGATGTAAAGAAATGTTCCCTGAAAATAATTTGCCGTATTTTTCAGGAAGCGATGGAGCGCAGGGGGCTTCCGGATGAGAAAACAGGTCAGAAGAGAAGTGGACAGAAAAATATAAACACCTGCAAAGCATGCCCGGAACGCAAAGGTTTGGAAAAAATGAGTGCAGGCACCCATCCACAAAATCATCCAGCGGACCATATAAATATTAATGAGAATATATAATGGTGCGAGAAAGATGGCAAGCATGGTGTGTGATACCTCCATTCGTGGCAAGCAATAAGCGGTGAGCAGGACTGATCGCTGCAGATACTTTTTGGATTGATACATAGCATTTCCATAAATTACTGCAGCATGTTCGGAATAACTTTTTTTGATGCATTGATTCATAGAACTGCTATAGTATACAGCAAATAATAATTTTTGGCAAAAGAACATATATTAGGAAAAAGAACGCTTATGGTGCTTTTTATGAAAAAATATGCGCTTCTTCGATATTGTCTGGTGTTTTTAGCAATTGTTCTTCCTTATTTTTCGGCGGCAACCATTAATGGACCAGAGAGGGTCCTGGCAGAGAGGGTGCCGGATATGGAAGAATATCTCCCGGTCATTGTTTTTTCGCAGATTTCCCCGGATATGAAAAAAGAAACCATAAAGGCGCAGACTGTGATCGCACGGTCGAATATTCAAAGGTGGCTGGGAGAGGGAAAAAATCTCGCAGAGATCCTGAGGGAAAACGGAAGTACAGAGGAAGTCTGGAGATATTTTTTTGCAGAAAAAAGGCAGATCTATGAACAGGCAGCAAAAGAGACGGATGGACAGGTACTTACATATGAAGGAAAAGTGAGGCTGACTCCCTGGCATAAGAGAAGCGCAGGGAAAACCCGCAGCGGGGAAGAAGCTTTTCATGATGAGGCGTATACATATCTGAAATCGGCAGATAGCAGTGAGGACAAAAAATCTCCGGATCATATAAAAATCGTGGAAATTCCTGCGGGGCAGCTTTCCGGGGAGCTGAAGATCAAAAAACGGGACAGTGCCGGTTATGTGACAGAGCTTACGATTGGGGAAACACTTCTGGAGGGAGAAGCTTTGCTGCGGGAATGGGACTGGAATCCGCGAATTTCAGTTTGAAGAAAAAGGATGATATTTATTATCTGCGAGTGCGTGGCAGCGGTCATGGTGTGGGATTTTCCCAGTTTGGTGGAAATGAGATGGCAAAAAACGGAAGCAGTGCGGAGGAGATCCTGGAAAAATATTTTCCGGAGATGGAGCTGAAAGCTGAGGATTAAAGAAAGTCAGGCATCCGAAGCAACGTCTGATAAAAAAATATTCAAAAAATGAATAGACAGCCATATTCTGGACACTCTATAGATATAGAAATGGTGACCGAAACGGCAGCTTTACTGTTTTTTCTGTTACTGAAAATGAACATATCAGACAGAGGTGGAAAGAATATGAAAAGTAAAATCGTGAGAGGTATTATCAACGGAGGTGTTCTGGCAGCAGTGGCGGCACTTGGGATTACTGTTTATCAGCTTGGAACAAAGCCCATCGCAGAAAATCCCCAGGAGGAAAATTCTGTACAGGTAGAAGAGACCGGGCTGGAAGAGGAGCTTTCGGACGGGGAAAACGCAGAGGATGCGGCAGCTGCCGGAGATGGCTGGCAGGATGTAGCACAGGATGAGCTCTCTGATGGAGAAACCGGAGATGAAGCAGGTCTGTCAGGAGCTTCAGAAGCCGGAGCAGATGGAGTGACAGGAAGCATCCGTGAGACTGCAGGAAGTGGTACAGACGAAAATGCAGCGGCAGATGCAGATAATGGAAGTGGTACGGAGGATAGGAGCGTGTCTGCGGCAGCAGGTGTAGACAGAAGCCGCACAGATGGCACTGGAAATACAGCAGATAATGCCGGAAATACATCGGCAGAGGGAGCAGTGAATAACGGAGCTGGAGCTTCCACAGATACCGCAGAGACCTCAGCTGTCGGAATTGCGGCACAGGCTTTGGATTTTACGGAGGATTCCATTATGGAATGGCCGGTCAGAGGAACGGTTCTTGTGGATTACAATATGGATGAAACCGTATATTATCCGACTTTGGATCAGTATCGTGTAAGCTCTGCCATTGCTTTGCAGGCAGTGGAGGATGCGCCGGTGTATGCGGCGGCTGATGGTCAGGTGCTTTCTGTTGTACAGGATGCCTGCACGGGAACGACTGTCACTATGGAGTTGGGAAATGGTTATCAGGCAGTATACGGGCAGCTGAAGGACCTTACTGTGGCAGAAGGTGACACAGTAAAGGAGGGTGAAGTGATCGGAAATATCAGTGCACCTACCAAATATTATTCTGTAGAAGGCCCGAATCTTTATTTTGCAATGAAAAAGGATGGCGTGCCGGTAGATCCGTTTGAATATCTGGAATGACAGGGAAAACCGAAAAACAGATATGCCGGGGAGATTTTTGGAAACAGAGTATGGAGGATACGGGATGGGAGGTATATGCATCCCGTATCCTCTGCGTTGTGAAGCGTATTAGTGAGAACGGAGTGAGCAGTAATAAAAATTTCCGTTTACATAGGAAAAGAATCTTTTTTACAGGAAAGAAACCGTGTATAATCTATATTATAAATATGCATACAAGGACAGATATAACAGGACAAAAGAAGAGGTACATAAGTTATGAACATTAATGAAATAGCCAGGCTTGCCGGAGTTTCCAGAGCTACGGTATCCAGATATTTGAATAATGGATATGTCAGCAGTGAAAAAAAGGAAGTCATCCGCAGGGTGATCCAGGAGACAGGATATCAGCCATCCTCCCAGGCACAGACACTGCGGACCAAAAAAACCAGTCTCATCGGTGTCATCCTTCCAAAGATCAATTCAGATACCATAAGCCGTGAGGTGACAGGGATCAGTGATATTCTTACACGGAGAGGATATCAGCTTATTCTGGCCAATACCAATAATGATGTGGAAGAAGAGCTGAAATACCTTTCTCTGTTTAAAGAACGTCAGGTGGACGGAGTGGTTTTCATTGCTACCATGTTTACCAGAAAGCATAAACAGATGCTGGAGGATTATAAGGTACCGATCGTGATCCTGGGACAGCATTTGGACGGATATCCATGTATTTATCAGGATGATCATAAAGCAGCTTTTCAGGTCACGGAGAAGCTGGCGGAGAAGGGGAAAAAGTTTGCCTATATCGGCGTTACAGATAAGGACGAGGCAGTTGGTGCCTGCCGGAAAAAGGGGTTTATGGATGCTATCCATAAAGCTAAGCTGGAGGTCGTGCCGGAGAGGATGAAGATCGGAAGCTTTACCATGGATTCCGGGTATGAGATGGCGAAGGAGCTTTTTGAGGAGGAGCCTTCCATAGATTCTCTTGTGTGTGCTACGGATACTATGGCGGTGGGAGCCATGACTTATTTGAAGGAGATCGGGCTTCGCATTCCCGAGGATGTTCAGATCGCAGGGATTGGGGATGGAGTTCCGGGTAAGATCGTGGAACCGAAGCTGACAACGGTACATTTTTATTATAAGACCAGCGGAATGGAGGCAGCAGCCATGCTGGCTGATCTTATTGAGAACGATACCGGGATCAGCAAGGAAATAAAAATGGGATGTGAGCTTGTGGAACGGGAATCTCACAGGTAACAGAGAATATCCTCGCAGACAGAGGAAGAAATTATAAGCTATTGTGGAACAGGAGCAGATCTTTTGGGAGAAAAAGACCTGCTTCTTTTTTGTGTGGTGCTGTGTTATGGCTGAGCAAGCACAGAAAAATGCCAGATTTTTTCTGCGATACCTTGACTGGTTTGTCTGTCTTGCATCTGTTCTTATGGAATATGTACAATTTTGACCGAAGAAATTTGTGCGATGTTGCGGATTTACAAATAATAATGCAGTAGTTATAATACAAGTAAGATATGAGAACGATTCCATATAAGAGCGCAAGCAACAACATAAAACAAACCATTGAAAAGTGTTAAAATCATCAAAAAGCTTAAAAAAATGGAAAGATTACCGTTCCTTGTATGAATGGATACATGAAATCAATCTCATAAATAAATAAAAACAATGGATCAGAGATAATAAATCCCGGGAAGCTGAAGAAAGAACAGACAGATCTGATCCGAAGAAAGGGAAAGCAGAAAGAGATGACTGTCCGGGAACAGTAGCAGAAAAGGAGGAAGGACATGGATTACAGAAAGACAGCACAGGAAATCTATGATCATATAGGAAAGAAAGAAAACATCATTTCCGCGGCGCACTGTGCAACAAGGCTTCGTCTGGTCATTGCGGATAATGACAAGGCGGATAAGGAATATGTAGAGAATATCGACGGTGTGAAGGGCGTGTTTTTCGCACAGGGACAGATGCAGATCATCCTGGGAACAGGAGTTGTAAACAAGGTTTATGATGAATTTATCCAGATCGCCGGAATATCAGAGAGTAGTAAGGATGAGCTTAAGAAGGTGGCAGCATCCAAGGCTAATCCGATACAGAGACTGATCAAGACACTGGGAGATATTTTTGTCCCGATCATTCCAGCTATCGTAGCCAGCGGATTTTTGATGGGAATCATGGAAGCCCTGAACTTCATGGTAAACAACGGCTTCCTGAATATTAACACCAATGGTTCCATTTATGTATTTGCACAGCTTTTCAGCAACACAGCGTATACATTTCTGCCGATCCTTATCGCTTACAGTGGTGCGAAGGTATTTGGTGCCAACCCTTATCTGGGTGCGGTTATCGGTATGATCATGATCCATCCAAATCTGCAGAATGCCTGGACTGTTGCAACAGAGGGTGTGCAGGCAACGCAGAAGGTATGGTTTGGACTTTACTCTATTGACATGGTGGGATATCAGGGACATGTGATCCCGGTTATCATTGCAGTATGGGTACTGGCACAGATCGAGAAAAGACTTCATAAGATCGTACCTGCAATGTTCGATCTTTTTGTAACACCACTTGTCAGTGTTTTTGTAACCGGTTATCTTACACTTTCCATTATCGGACCGATCTTCGTAGCTGTTGAGAACGGACTTCTGGATGGGATCCAGTGGCTGATCGCACTGCCATTTGGAATCGGAAGCTTTATCATGGGTGCCTTTTATGCACCGACTGTTGTTGCTGGTGTTCATCACATGTACACTATCATTGACCTTGGACAGCTGGCCAAATTCGGCGTTACCTACTGGCTGCCACTTGCATCTGCAGCTAACATTGCACAGGGTGGTGCAGCTCTTGCTGTAGGCCTGAAATCCAGAAATCAGAAGATCAAATCCATGGCTGTTCCTTCTGCCTTAAGCGCATGCATGGGAATCACAGAGCCGGCAATCTTCGGTGTAAACCTCCGCTTCGGAAAGCCGTTTATCATGGGCTGCCTGGGTGGTGCATGCGGAGCACTTTTTGCCTCCATTAGCAGTCTTGGTGCCACAGGAACAGGTGTTACCGGTATCTTCGGAATTCTGCTGTGCCTGAATAATCCAGTTGGTTATATCCTGATGTTTGCCATCGCATTTGGTGTGGCTTTTGTGCTTACCTGGATGTTCGGATATAAGGATGAGGTACAGGAAACAGCTGAAAAAAATATTGAAGCAGAGAAAAAATCAGATGCTCCGGCAGAAATTGCCCAGGAGAAAACTTCAGAGACAGGTGCACAGACCCTCTACAGCCCGCTTGAGGGAATTGCGATTCCGCTTTCAGAAGTAAAGGATGCAACCTTTGCATCTGAAGTCCTTGGAAGGGGCATGGCAGTGATTCCGTCCAAAGGTGAAGTAAAAGCACCCTGTGACGCTACGGTTTCTACAATTTTTGACACAAAGCATGCCATCGGGCTTGCGACAGAAAGTGGTCTGGAGCTGCTGATCCATATCGGCGTTGACACCGTTGAACTTGGCGGTAAATTCTACACAGCTCATGTAAAGGACGGTGACGTGGTCAAAAAAGGCCAGACACTGATTACTTTTGATATGGATGCTATTAAGGCAGCCGGCTATGATGTGACCACACCGCTGATCGTAACCAATACCGATGATTATGAAGAAGTAAAAATGCTTGCAGAAGGAACAGTAAATAATGGTTCTGAAGTACTGGAGGTAAAATAAAATGAGTTCTCTGACAAAGGTACTTGCAGAGGAAGTGCGAAAAATCGAGGAAACGGCAGCAGTTGCCAGGACGATGCAGACAAACCGTCTGACCCATCATCTGATGCCGCCTGTGGGATGGCTCAATGACCCGAACGGATTATGCTGGTACAAGGGAAGATATCATGTGTTTTTCCAGTATTCTCCGTTTGAGGCCAACGGTGGACTGAAATTCTGGGGACATTACTCCAGTGAAGATATGATCAGCTGGAGATATGAAGGGGTTCCGCTTCTGCCGGACAGCATTTATGACTGTCATGGTGTTTACTCAGGCTCTGCCATTGCGGAGAAAGATAAGCTTCATCTTTTCTACACAGGAAACATCAAGATGGATGGAGATTATGATTATATCAATAACGGAAGGCAGTCTAGCACTCTTCATGTGGAGAGTGCGGACGGCCTTCATTTCGGAACAAAGGAGGTTGCAGTTTCCTGTGAGGATTATCCGGAGAATTACACCTGCCACATCCGTGACCCGAAGGTCTGGAAAGAGGGGGAAGAGTACCGGATGATCCTTGGCGGCCGTCAGAAAAGCGACCAGGGCGCCGTACTTTTTACAGCTCCGAAGATCTGAAAAACTGGAAATTTGACTGTGAGCTTACTACGGAGAAGGCATTCGGATACATGTGGGAGTGTCCTGATTTTTTCACTCTTGAGGGGCAGGAAGTGCTTTCGGTATCTCCCCAGGGACTGACCAGAGAAGAATTCCGTTTTCAGAACATCTATCAGTCGGGATACTTTATCCTGAAGGATGGAAAGCCGGAGGAAAAAGCTTTCCGGGAATGGGATCACGGCTTTGATTTCTATGCACCCCAGACATTCCAGGATGGAAAGGGCAGACGGATCCTGATCGGCTGGATGGGAATGCCGGATGCAGATGAGGAATATGTGAATCCTACAGCAGAGAGCGAAGGCTGGCAGCATTGCCTGACTGTTCCGCGAGAAATTACGTATAAAAACGGAATGCTTTATCAGTATCCGGTGGAAGAACTGAACGGGCTGAGAAAGGCTGGCGTTTCTGTCAGCGGTTCCGATGTGGAAATTCCGGTAAATGGACCGTTTGATCTGGATGTTCAGGTAAAAGGTGAGCAGGGTAAAGTAAGCCTTGGGGAAAATCTCTTCCTGGAATATCAGGACGGAGATGTGATCTTAACTCTCTCCGAGAAGGCCGGTGCCGGACGAAAGGTACGTAAGGCGCATGTTCCGTCCGGTGTGATCGAAAGCATCAGAGTTCTTGCGGATACTACAGCTGTGGAGATTTATGTGAATGGCGGAGAGGTTGTTTTTGCCACCAGATATTATCCGGAAACGCAGGAGCAGGCTGTGAAGGTGGAGGCTGTGGAGTGTGATGGGAAGATTTATATGTTGAAGAATTATGTGATGGAGTAGGCAGAGCTTATTGATCGTGAAATACAGCAAGATCAGAATACGAATACCTATAGAGCAGCTATGCAGTGAATTCCATATTCACAGAAATAAGAAATGACCGTATAATAAAGCAGGTGGGAAAATCCGCAGCCGGAATCCCGACCTGCTTTTATTTTTTGATGTAAGTGAAATACATGAATTGTGCCGGCTGCTTGAGGATAGAAGGACGGCTGCTGAAGAAATGTTGGTGGCTGTCTTTACATAGAAAGAATGCGGCCGACTGGATGTTTGTTTTACAGGAGAGGAAATATCACGGAAGACAGATCACACTGTCCAGAAAAGTGTTCAGATATTTGTTTTACAGGAAGGCAAATATCAGGGTTGATGTTACTGAAGATGTACTGGCATTTGGCATTGTATTGCATAAATTTTTTACAGAAGAGGAGACTGCTATGAACTATACATACATCGTGCAGTGTGCGGACGGCACACTCTACACTGGGTGGACAAACTGTCTTGCTAGGCGGATGAAAGCCCATAATGAAGGCAAAGCAGGCGCCAAATATACCCGGGCCAAAAGGCCGGTGAAGCTGGTGTATTACGAAGGCTTTGCCACAAAGGAGGAGGCCATGAGCCGGGAGTACCGGATTAAGCAGCTGACCAGGGAGAAGAAGCTGGAGCTGATGAAGTTTTGAAACTGTCGGAAATCTTTTCAATTCCGGATGCAGACCTGTCACTGGAGCTGAAGGCAGTCATGCTGAATATCAATAAGAGTAGTTCAATAAGAGCGAAAAGTTCTGTACGATACCAATACCAGAGCTTTTCGCTCTTTTTGTATACACGGCAGGCGGACAGCTGCAACGGAGGCAGAAAAAGACGCTTTATGATAATAAAAATCAAATATTTGGAATTGTATGAATATTGTGAACATGGTAGAATAAACACAAAAATCAAAGAACTCAGTCAGCTGAGAAGAGGAAAGGAAAGAGGATGAAAAAGACAAAAGATTTTTGTCTCCGGCTTATGTGCTGTTTTCTGTTTCTGGGGTTATTTTGCGGAACAGAGGTTTTTGCAGCAGTTCAGGAGGGTAAGCCAGGAGAAACATTTTCCGGGGAATATGCAGTTATCATTAACACAGATACCACAAATCCCGGAAATACGGGAACCTTGCAGTTTGACGGGACATCGGCACAGGCGGCGGACTCTGAAGCAGAAGATTATGCAGTCGTGCAGGGTGGAAGCAATGCATCGGCGCAGGCGGCAACAGAGGGAACTGCGGGAGAGGCAGCAGATGTGGGGCAGGTACAGAGTCTGGAGGATGATCAGTTGCAGGCATACATGCAGGATGATCAGCCGATGCTGACTGCTGTACAGGCTGCGGCGAACACCTATCAGGTAGGTGAAAAAAAGTACATTTATAGAACTAACGGCTATGATATATATGGAAAAACATATGTCTGCATCGGAGTTGGGGAACACTGCTATGTGTGGATGGATGAGACCCTGAAGGCAGATTACGATACCGCAGGGAAAACATCTCTGATCGCTGCGGATATGGCAGCTGTCTACGATGGTCAGCCTTACCGTATCCTTAACCAGCTCTGTGCAGGTGATTTTCCGGCACAGGATGGCTCCGGCAAGCTGTCGATCCTGCTGGAGTCTTTAAGCAGCGCCAGCGGTATGTATATGTATGATGAAGGGATCACAGCGATCCATATCAACACACCGTCAGCATCCTCTTATGTTTCGGGGGAGATGTCAAAGCGAAATGGCCTTCTTGTTCATGAGGGACAGCATGCAATCCTCTGGCTGAAAACCGGATTTATGAGTACCGGCAGATATTCGTGGCTGAATGAGGGTCTTGCAGTGGCTGTCATGGACTATCTCTGGGGAGGAACGGACAGCAGCGGCTGGCTGAATGGTATTGGAAGTAATACGGTCATCCGTTCAGGAGCTTCGCTGATCTACGAGAATTACCGGGATGACAATGCACAGGACTATGGAATGCCGTATCTTTTTGTACGATATGTTATCGACCGGATGGCAGGAAGCTATCAGCCTATGAAGGTGCTTCCAAAGTTTTATACGATCGATGCTTCTTCTCTCAGCTGTGAGCAATATCTGGAGAAAGTAACCGGAGTTTCTTTTAAGGAGCTTATGGCAGATTTTTATACGGCAGTTGCAGCCGGTGAGAGCTCCGGTAAATACAGCTTTTACGGGGATACCATTGCTGCGGCAAAGGCTGCGACATTCCCGGTTTATGCAGGAGACAGTAATGAAAATCATACATTGCCGGCAGCATCGGCAATCCTGGTGAAGCTGTCGAACGGCAAGTTTACCGTTCCGACGGATGGCTCAGCAGGGATTGTTTATCGTATCATTGGAAGCAGAAGCTCTTCCCTTGCACCGGCAGAGGGAGATGGTACGTCTGCAAATCCATATAAGATATCTTCAGTCGATGATCTTAATCTGATCCAGGCGAACCAGGGAGCATGCTATCGTCTGACAAAAAATATCAGTACAGACGGAAGGACAAATTTTTCGGCATTGTATTTCAGTGGAACGCTGGACGGAGCAGGTTTCACAATAACCGGTCTCCAAAAGCCTCTGATCCAGCAGAATGCAGGAACGATAAAGGATTTGAATATTGTTGCGGATTTTGATTATGACAGTCATGACATCCATGGTGTTGTGGCACAGTATAATACCGGTAAGATCCAGGATTGCAAGGTGACCGGAACGATAACAGGACATATGGGCTCTACCAGTTCCATGAGCCACCCGGCTTTTGGCGGGATTGTCGGAGAGAACGAGGTGGCCGGTACTATCAGCGGCTGTTCGTCCGGAGTAGATATTTCCATATCCATGACAGCTACAGACAGCTATGTTGGTGGTATCGCAGGAGTAAACATTGGTACTATTGAAAAATGTGTTGCAGGAGGAAATCTTTCTGTCACACAGGCCAATGGAAATTCTTATCAGGTTTACCTTGGCGGCATTGCCGGCCGGATCGAACAGTTTGGAAAAATGGGCGGATATGTGAAACAGTGTGCTTTTACAGGTACGCTTCACGTGACTGGTGGAACAGCAGTTACAGGTCAGATCTGTGCACAGGTAAATGCAAATGTACTCAATTCTGCTAGCGGTCTGAATGGACATGTTTCTAACTGTTATGGTAAAAACGGCCAGGGAGCGCTTATTGGGACAAACACGGAACAGACACTTACAACAGGCGGTGTTCTTACAGCAGAGCAGATGAAGGATCCGAACTCATATAAAGGCTGGAGCTTTGACGGAGACTGGCAGATTTCCAAGGATGGATTGCCGGAACGTGCAGATGCATCGGCAATCAGATCGCTTTCTGTTTCCGGTGTACCGACAGAATGTTACGTGGGAGAAGTTCCGGCGTACTGGGGAAAGCTTATTGTTAATAATTCTACATCAGTAACGATCACGAAGGATATGATCACCGGATTTGAAAATTCGGAAACGGGGACAAGGGAACTGACGATCAATTATAAGGGAAAACAGACCGGCTGGTCGATGACCGTCAAAAAACCATCTGCCAGTGATATTACAAAGATTGAGCTTTCCGGGCGTCCGAAGACGACATACAGTGAAAACCAGAAGTTTGATCCTTCAGGCGCCAGCTTTTTTGCCACGATAGGTGGACGTTATGTATATATTTACAGTGGCTTTTCCTATGATAAAACAGGTCCGCTGAAGCCTGTGGATACCTCCGTGATATTCAATTATTTTGGAAAAGAAATTCCGGTAAGTATTACAGTAACAGCCAGAAAAGCAAAGAAGCTTTCCGTGCTTACAGTACCGGCAAAAACTCAGTTTACAGTTGGGAATACGCTGGATCTGTCCGGTGTGAAACTGCAGATCACATATAATGATGGGACGCAGACTCCGATATTTAAAACGGATGAGCTGGAGAAATATGGCGTTCATGTTGCTTTTGGAAAGAATGGATCTTTTACAACGGTTGCAGCAGATAAGGTTCTGGAAAGTGATGACAGCGGAAGTACGATCGTATTTTATGCGACGGATAAACTGCCGTCAGAGCATGGCTCGGTATTTGCGGTGTCATCGACGATCACGGTGCGGAGTCCGCTGACTGTACCGGCACTGGATTTGTATGTCAGTGCAGGAAAAAGTGCGGTGCAGTATCCGTGCACAGATAATGTGACTGGTGGAAGTGGAACGTATGCGACTACAGTAATTGAGGAAAAGCTGCCGGCAGGATTGACACGCACGAATCTGCCCGGAGAAAAATATAATGCTTTTGGCTATACGGGTGTTGTTACGGCGTCAGCCGGAGATTACAGTTCACAGTATAAGATCAGCGATACAGAGACACAGGAGAGTATTCAGGTGACTGTGACGATCCATGTGGTTCCTTCTGATCAGGCTGCATTTTACAGTTTTGTGCTTAAGAAGGTGGAAAATCCTGGACTGAAGCAGGATGTTATCGGTGCGATCGGGGAGGATACGATCGTTCTTCGGGTGCCGAAGGGGACGAATGTTACAAAATTGAAGCCTTCGATTGATTATGGCTCAGGTATGGGAACTGGACTTTCTTCAGACTTTTGGAATGGTTCGACGCATGATTTTACCAGCCCGGTTGTATATACGCTTACAGCGCCGGATGGGGTTACAAAGAAGTCTTATACGGTAAGTGTGGAATTTTATGATGATACTTCGGAGGAAGTACAGTCTGGTGACGAGATTCTTTCACCGGCTGATAATACGAAGATCAGCTGTAAGGACAGTGAGGAGGTTATCTTTAAAGGATGGGCCGGAGACAGTTCAAAAGAGATTTCACTTTTTAAATATGTGGTAAATGGAATCAGTTATACTACATCCGCGAATGCCACTACACAGACGATCCCGAATGCCAGGGCATATGAAGTGAAGATTTCCGGAAGTAGCTTGAAGGAAGGAAATAATACTCTGGAAATCTGGGTGATGTATGTTGATAATTCAGGCACCGGAAGCGGCGGCACTTTAAAGAAACTCGGCACAAGAACTGTTGTTAAGGAAGGCCACAAAGCAGTGAAAGACGCAGCGGTAGCAGCCACCTGTGAGACAGCAGGAAAGACCGAAGGAAGCCATTGCAGTGTCTGCGGAACCGTGCTCAAAGCCCAGACCACAGTGGCAGCATTAGGCCACAGCTGGGACGGCGGAAAGGTAACAAAGGCAGCGACCTGCACTGCAGCCGGAACGAAGACCTACACCTGTACCCGCTGCAAGAAAACACGCACAGAAACAATCGCAGCCACAGGCCACAAGGCGGTAAAAGACGCAGCGGTAGCAGCCACCTGCGAAACAGCAGGAAAGACAGAAGGAAGCCACTGCAGTATCTGCGGAACCGTGCTCAAAGCCCAGACCACAACAGCAGCGCTTGGCCACAGTTGGGACGGAGGAAAGGTAACAAAAGCAGCAACCTGCACCACAGCCGGAACGAAGACCTACACCTGTACCCGCTGCAAGAAAACACGCACAGAAACGATCGCAGCAACAGGTCACAAAGTAGTGAAAGACGCAGCGGTAGCAGCCACCTGTGAGACCGCAGGAAAAACCGAAGGAAGTCACTGCAGTGTCTGCGGAATCATAATAAAAGCTCAGACCATAGTGGCAACGTTAGGCCATAGCTGGGACGGAGGAAAGGTAACAAAAGCAGCGACCTGCACCGCAGCCGGAACAAAGACCTACACCTGTACCCGCTGCAAGAAAACACGCACAGAAACGATCGCAGCAACAGGTCACAAAGCAGTAAAAGACGCGGCGGTAGCAGCCACCTGTGAGACCGCAGGAAAGACAGAAGGAAGCCATTGCAGTGTCTGCAACACAGTGATCAAAGCCCAGACCACAACAGCAGCATTAGGCCACAGCTGGGATAGCGGAAAAGTAACAAAAGCAGCAACCTGCACCACAGCCGGAACGAAGACCTACACCTGTACCCGCTGCAAGAAAACACGCACAGAAACGATTGCAGCCACAGGTCACAAAGCAGTAAAAGACGCGGCGGTAGCAGCCACCTGTGAGACCGCAGGAAAAACCGAAGGAAGTCACTGCAGTGTCTGCGGAATCATAATAAAAGCTCAGACCATAGTGGCAGCGTTAGGCCATAGCTGGGACGGAGGAAAGGTGACAAAAGCAGCGACCTGCACCACAGCAGGAACGAAGACCTACACCTGCACCCGCTGCAAGAAAACACGAACAGAAACCATCGCAGCCACAGGCCACAAAGCAGTAAAAGACGCAGCAGTAGCAGCCACCTGTGAGACCGCAGGAAAAACCGAAGGAAGTCACTGCAGCGTCTGCGGAACCGTACTCAAGTCCCAGACCACAACAGCAGCATTAGGCCACAGCTGGGACAGCGGAAAAGTAACAAAAGCAGCAACCTGTACCACAGCTGGAACGAAGACCTACACCTGTACCCGCTGCAAGAAAACACGCACAGAAACGATCGCAGCCACAGGTCACAAAGTAGTGAAAGACGCAGCAGTAGCAGCTACCTGTGAGACCGCGGGAAAAACCGAAGGAAGTCACTGCAGCGTCTGCGGAACCGTGCTCAAAGCCCAGACCACAACAGCAGCGTTAGGTCATGATTACGGAGAGTGGAAAACAATAAAGGCTGCAACTTATACAGAACCGGGACAGGCAGAAAGAGTTTGCAGAAGAAATGCATCACACAAAGAATACCGTCAGCTCCCGATACTGGAAAAAGCGAAGATCGCTCTGTCAGCCTGCAGCATTCAGTTGTCAGAACAGACCTATGTATACGATGGAATCGAAAAAACACCAACAGTAACCATCACTTACAACGAAAAAACACTGACAGAAGGAAAAGACTACCAGGTATATTTCGCAGATAATGTAAATCCGGGAACAGCAAAGATCACCGTGATCGCCAAAACCGACAGCGATTATACAGGAACAGCCACAATAACCTTTGAGATCCGAAAAGCGCTTCCGGAAAATGCAACCGTGATCGAACCGGGCGCATTCAGCAACTGTACAAACCTGGTGAATCTGAATATCAAAGAAAACGTAACAGAAATAGGCGACAACGCATTTGCGGACAGCAAAAATCTGCAGAATATCTATTTTTATGGCAACAGTCCGAAACTCGGAAATAACATCTTCAAAAATGTAACTGCAACCGTATACTATCCATACACAGACAAAACCTGGTCTTTGGATATCCTCCGGGATTACGGCGGAAATATTACCTGGGTACCATGGAATCCAAAAACAGGCAGCCCGGCAAAACGAAGCCTTGCACTGTGCGATATCAGGATCGCAGAGCAGAAATACACCTATGACGGAACCGAAAAAACACCGGAAATGATCATCATGGATGGAAACTATACACTGCAGAAAAACACAGATTACACCGTAAAATGCAGCAATAACGTCAATGCGGGAAATGCAGAGCTGGAGATCACAGGAGCCGGAAATTACAGCGGAACCTACAAAGCAGGATTCCTTATCGAACAGACAGAGCCGAACCTGAAATTTGACAAAAAAACAATAACTGTAAAATATGGCACAAAACCATTCCTCTGTGCACTGTCTGAAAAAACAACAGACGGAACCATAACCTACAGCTCCAGCAATCCCAAAGCTGCTGTCGTAGATCCGGCCACCGGTAAAGTAACCATCAAAGGCGGAGGAACCGCGGCGATCATGGCATACGCTGCAAAGGGAACCAATTATACCGCCGGCTCCACCTTCTGCACCATCAAAGTAACAAAACGCAGCAATACCATCAAAGCCTCCAATATCCGGCGGACCTGGTATGCAAAAGCCCGGAAGATCAGCATCAATGCAAAAGTTTATGGGAAAGCTCCGCTGAAATATTCTTCCAGCAGTAAATCTGTAAAGGTAGACAAAAAAGGAAGGATTACCATTGCGGCGAAATTCACCGGCAGTGCAAGGATCACGATCCGTTCTTCCGCCACAGCAGGATACAATGCCGCCACAAAGAGTATTACAGTCACAGTCAATCCGGCAGGAACTACCCTGATGCCGGCAAAGAACCTGTCCGGCAGAAAAGCGCAGATCACATGGAAGAAAAACCGATATGTGACCGGATATGAGATCCAGTATTCCGTAAACAAAAATTTCAGATCCGGCAGCAAAAAAACAGTGTCCGGAGCATCCAAAACGAAATACACGCTGACAAAGCTTCAGAAAAACAAAATGTATTACGTAAGGATCCGCACATACAAAAAATCAGGAACAAAGAAATATTATTCTTCCTGGAGCAAGGTAAAAGCAGTAAGGATCAGAAAGTAGAGGCATGGAAATGAGGATAAATAAAAAAATACTTGCAGGGATTACAACTGTCAGTATGCTGACCTGTGGGATATGGATGGAAAGTGTTTTTGCAGCGGATACATTCAGTGCGGAGGAGTCAGCAGAAGCTGTATCGGATACTGTGACGGATCCGTCGGCAGAATCCATTACAGGGACTGAAATAAAAGAAGTCCCAACAATAAATGCAGCAGAAATTTCCGAAGCAGAACCGGAAAATAAATCTGAGATCTCAGAGGCACCCAGACATGTCAGATGAGCTGGCAGCACCGGATGATCCGGAAAATGAAGAAGCGGACATTCCGCAGGAAATGCTCCCGGATGATCAGGAAGACCAGCCGGAAGCAGCATTTGAGGAGAACACAGCATCGGAAGATATGGAAACAGAAACCGATCCGGCAGAAGAAAAGAGCGGTTTTTGTGGAGCGGAGGAGAATACTGTATCCTGGAGCCTTGATGAAAACGGAGTTCTCGAGATCGCAGGACAGGGAGCCATGAATGAATGGCAAAATGAGGAAGAAGTCCCCTGGAACGGATACCGTGACCAGATAACAGAGGTCCGGATCGAGGAAGGCGTTACCAGTATCGGAGCCTATGCATTTGCAGACTGCGAAAAGCTTGTAAAGCTTGACATTGCGGACAGCGTTCAGACTATAGGTGCATTTGCATATTTTAACTGCAGTGGTCTTTCCACACTGACCATCGGCTGAGATCATCGGGATCACAGGCTGGATCAGGCATAATAAGAAGCCCCGGAACACGAGGCAGCTTCAGAGAAGTTATAACTTCGACTTCCTGAGGTCTGTCCGTGTTCCGGGGCTTTAAGTTTTTAAGGTATCCGAAAGGTGAGATTGTTATCTATCTGATCACAGAGTAACTCAGTGGATCGCCATACCGGCTACAAAGAAATACATTACAACAAAATGGCACACACTTCCCAGCATCACAAAGACATGAAATACTTCGTGGGAGCCGAAATTCTTATGCTTCGCATTGAAGATCGGAAGCTTTAGCGCATAGATCACACCGCCGATGGTATAGATGATGCCGCCGGCAAGGAGCCATCCGAAGCCTGCACGGGGCAGATTGTGGAAGATCGGAACAAAAGCAAGTACACACAGCCAGCCCATTCCAATGTAGATCACAGAGGAAAGCCATTTTGGGCAGTTGATCCAGCAGCCCTTGAGGATCATTCCGATGATGGCAACGGTCCATACGAGGGCACAGAGGATATAGCCGGTGCGTCCGTGGAGAACGATCAGGCATACAGGAGTGTAGCTGCCGGCGATCATCACGAAGATCATCATGTGATCCATTTTTTTCAGACGGCGGTTCACCTTGGCTGTGGAGCTTACGGAATGGTAAAGTGTGCTTGCCAGGTAAAGAAGGATCATGGTAAGGATAAAAACACTTACTGCAAAAACATGGAGAACATCTGCACTTCTGGCCGCCTTCACGATCAGCGGAGTGGCTCCGGCCACGGCAAGAAGCATGCCGATTCCGTGGGTTATGGCGCTTCCCGGATCTTTTAATTTAAATTTCATATAAAAACACCTCCTGCAAAAAAATCTGCTGTTTATATCATATGGACAACTTCAAGATTGGTTCATCAATGACGGATCATTGCGACAGTTTACGATGTAATAATGTAGAAACTAATAAAATAACATGTAGTATTCAAAACTACATATCAAGTATACGAATACTATACCACTATTATTCAAAAATGCAACCCCTATTTTCGAAAAAAATTTTATCAGGATTTATTTCTGCAGCAGGCATACGACAATGCGGCTCCTGCGACAGATAAATAAGAGATTTTTATGCATATTTCTCCCAGTTTTTCGCATAATAACCATATGAAAAACAAATAGTTAACATAACATTGACGTACAATGAACAGAAAATACAGGAGGAATTCAGGAAGATGAAAGCAACGGGAATTGTTCGCAGGATCGATGATCTGGGCAGGGTTGTGATTCCAAAAGAGATACGAAAGACACTGCGGATCAAGGAAGGAACGCCACTGGAGATTTTTACAGACAGGGAAGGACAGATCATCCTGAAAAAATATTCGCCCATTGGAGAGCTGAATACGTTTGCTGCGGAATATGCGGAAGCGCTGGTACAGACCACCGGATTGACTGCCTGTATTACAGATCGTGATCAGGTCGTGGCGGCATGCGGCAGCGGAAGCCGGGAACTGGAAGGAAAAGAGATCAGTTCTGATCTGGATGCAGTCATTGCCGGCAGGAAAGGCAGAATGGTCAGTCAGGACAGCAGGGAAAATATATCAGTCATTTCCGACGCTATGGATTCATTTTGCCAGAAAATGATACAGCCGATCCTGTGTGCGAGTGACGCCATTGGAGCAGTGATCCTTCTGACTAAAAGTGAAAAAACAGCACTGGGAGACACAGAACGTGCCCTTGTCCGCACAGCAGCCGGTTTTCTTGGCAGACAGATGGAGCAGTAAAAGTGCATCAGATGTACAGAAAAATGTGTGCAGATTAAGATATAAACATCAGATGTAGATGCCAGGAGCTGCAGATCAGGGAGGGTGCGGACACCGGGAAGGAAAGCAGTGGTATTCTTCCAGAGTCAGATTTGTGATAGTGAGCCAGGAAGCCAGAGGTTTGGTCACATAGCGGATGTGCCATGGCTCGTAAGGGATGCCGGTGATCTCCTCTTTGCTTTTTGGGTACCGGAGGATAAAACCATAGAGCGGAGCGTTCTTTTTCAGCCAGCGGCCTTCTCCTGTTGCGGAAAACCTTTCGGAGAGCTCCATATGGATGGAAGGGCAGGAGACATCCAGAGCAAGTCCGCTCTGGTGCTCACTTGTTCCTGGCTCTGCAACGAAAGGACTTCCTGTAAAAAGCTCCTTCTGTCGCTGGTAGGAACGATATCCGGAAACTGCCCACAGGTTCAGACCGCATCTGTGACAGGCATGGAAAAGCTGGGAAGCGGCTTTTGCAGCCTGATACTCCAGAAGTCGCTTCGGATCTCCCGGTGCTGCTTCAAATGGAAGTCCGATATCGATAAGATGTTCCGGCACAAAGGCTTCCGGTAGAGGATGCTCCCTACTGATCAGCCGGGTATAAAATTCTCTGTGCAATAAAAACCCTCCTTTCCTTATCCATAAGCTTATGATAAGAAAGGAGGGTTTATGAATGCTTATTTCTGTTTATCAGAGCTCTTTTTCACTCATTTCTTCCAGGAGAGCCTTCTTCATGTCATAGAGTGACTGGGAGAGATCTACATAAACCTTCTGCGGATTAACGAAACGTCTGGATTCATCCCACAGTGTGTTCTGCTCCTGTTTGCAGTAGTCGCGGAGTTCCATGACAGATGGAGACTTGTAAACACTCTTACCATCTTTAATTACCGGAACAAGGAGCTCACGGAGTTCGTAGGTTCCGCCAAGAACCTTGGTCTTTTTCCAGGTGTCAACCGGGTCGAAGATCACCATAGTTTCTTCCGGATCGAATTTCTCATCTGCAAGGCAGATCAGATCGGCCTTGATCTTGCCGGTCTTCTTGCTGTAGATACGGTATACAGTCTTGTTGCCCGGGTTGGTAACCTTTTCTGTGTTTTCGGAAAGCTTGATCTTCGGCTGGAAGGCATCGCTGTCAGCGTCCTTTACAGCGGCAAGTTTGTATACGCCGCCGAATGCCGGATTGTTATCGGCTGTGATCAGCTTGGTTCCGACGCCCCAGGAATTGATCTTGGCATCCTGGGCCTTCAGGCTTTCGATAAGATATTCATCAAGATCGCTGGATGCGGAAATGGTAGCATCATCGAAACCGGCAGCAGCCAGCATCTTGTAAGCTTTTTTGGAAAGATATGCAAGATCACCGCTGTCGATACGGATTCCATAGTTCTTCAGCTGGATACCTTCCTCACGCATCTCCTCAAATACACGGATTGCATTGGGAACACCGGATTTCAGGACATCGTAGGTGTCAACCAGAAGAGTACAGGAATTCGGGTAAAGTCTCGCATAGGTCTTAAAGGCAGTGTACTCATCCGGGAAACTCATGATCCAGGAATGAGCATGTGTTCCGAGAACCGGAACGTTAAACATCTGGCCGGTCAGTACGTTGGAAGTACCGGCACATCCGCCGATCACTGCAGCTCTGGCACCGAAGATCCCGGCGTCCGGACCCTGGGCACGGCGAAGACCGAATTCCATGATGGGATCGCCCTTAGCTGCGTGGCATACACGTGCTGCCTTAGTGGCAATAAGACTCTGATGGTTCATAATGTTCAGGATGGCCGTCTCTACAAGCTGAGCTCCATGATCGGTGCGATAACCTTGACCATTGGCTCTCTCGGGAAGATCACGGTTCCCTCTGGAATTGCGTAGATATCACCGGTGAATCTGAAGTTGCTCAAATACTCAAGGAAATCATCCTCAAAGATGTCAAGACTTCTCAGATAGGTAATGTCTTCTTCTGAGAAACGGAGATTTTCGATGTATTCGATCATCTGCTCCAGTCCTGCACAGATGGCAAAACCGCCATCGCACGGATTGTTGCGGTAGAACATGTCAAAGACAACGGTCTGGTTGGTAGGGTTTTTGAAATATCCCTGCATCATGGTAAGCTCATAGAGGTCCGTGAGCAGAGTAAGGTTATTTGCTCGCATAGCGTTCTCCTTTGGATGCCTCCGGATATTGTGACCGGAGGGAAATACACGGTTGTTTCCGCTCTTTTTATTATACGGCTTATTATAACACAAAGGAGTGGATTGTAAAATTTTTTTTACTGCGTAAACCCGCATATAATAAGGAGTTTTAACAGCAGTTTAAAGAAATTTTGAAAAAAATAAA
>ENA-OQDM01000257-OQDM01000257.1-human-gut-metagenome-genome-assembly--contig:-NODE-257-length-34980-cov-1.722578_pt1 | contig 34980 bp, 43 predicted proteins | sample MGYA00242772_ERZ504605 | MGnify/ENA primary metagenome ERZ504605 (study PRJEB26092, sample SAMD00036348) | human gut metagenome | host: Homo sapiens | study: EMG produced TPA metagenomics assembly of... | reverse complement strand
CACAGAGTTCAACCCAAGAAGACGCCGTATCATCGGTAACCGCAAACAGCTTCTTCTTGCTGAGAAAGCTGAGAAACAGAAAGAGCTTCTTGCTAAGATCAACGTAGGCGATAAAGTTGAGGGCGTTGTTAAGAATGTTACAGATTTCGGTGCATTCATCGACCTCGGCGGAGCAGACGGACTTCTTCACATCTCTGAGATGTCCTGGGGCAGAGTAGAGAACCCGAAGAAGGTATTCAACGTAGGTGATAAAGTTACAGTTCTTATCAAAGATATCAACGGAGACAAGATCGCACTTTCCCTTAAATTCCCGGAGGAGAACCCATGGCTTACAGCTGCTGAGGACTTCGCAGTAGGAAATGTAGTAAAGGGCAAAGTTGCACGTATGACAGATTTCGGTGCATTTGTTGAGCTTGCACCTGGAGTAGATGCTCTTCTTCATGTATCTCAGATCTCCAGAGAGCACGTTGCGAAACCATCTGATGTACTTTCCATCGGTCAGGAGATCGAGGCTAAGGTTGTTGATTTCAATGGCGAAGACAGAAAGATCAGCCTCAGCATGAAAGCACTCGAGGATAATTCTGCAGAGCAGACAGAGGAGTAATTTCTCAGAAGCTGTACAGCAGTTGAATATTTTGAATTTCAGAGGCCGTCACATTTATTGTGACGGCTTTTTTTGATTGGAATTGCGTAACAGAGATATTATTTAAGAACAGAAAGATAATATGGCAGGCAGTGTTTCAGATAGGTTTTCTGTTTTAAAGGATCATGCAGAAAAGCTTCTGTTACAGGGAACCAGGTGTAACAGGTTTCCCTTTTGGCAGGTCTTCGGAGCTTTTTATCCATGCAGGCACTTAAGGTTTTGGGTATTGCAGTGTCTTCGGAAGGGATGTAATCGTAATCCTTATAATTGGAGTAGTATTGCTTTAAACGTCCATTTTGAGACTTTACAAGAAGACGGACACGGTTATTCTGTCCGATTATGTAGAATTCTTCACTATGATTTGAAAATTTAACAGGCAGATCGTAATTAGTTTTAATGGTAAAGGCCAATTGATCGTTTTGAATTTCACAATTTAGTGCTTCGTAATCTTCATTGAAAAGAGCAAGATAGGATAGCATGGAGAAAATTTTTCCAAGTCCCAGAAGATCTTCCTGATTGTGTCCCATAACGATCTCTGCCGCTTCCGGTTTCTTTCCGGAAGCGAATTGTTTGTAAAGACGGATGCAGGCACCTCCATCACAGTAGTTCCGTTCAGTGATACCGAGAAATGATTCCATAGAAGGCTGATTCATCCGTGAAAGCTTTAGAAGTCCCTTGAGCGGCTTTAGTTCCCGGTAAAGGTCCAGAGAAGGTAGCTCCGCAAAAGGGGAAGAGAGTCCGTGGACCTGATATCGTGCATCCAGATAAGGCTGGTCAAAGCTGTCACCGTTATATTGGATCGTACATGAAAAATTCTGAAGGAATTCAGAAAATGTTTTCAGAAGTTCAGGTTCTTCCTCTTCGTTTTCAATCATCCACTGGTACATCTGCCAGTTGTTTTCTTCGTAGGCTACAGCACCGATCAGATACAGAAAAGTGGAATTTCGTGATAGTCCTGTAGTTTCAATATCATAGAAAAGCGGTACAAAACGCTCTGAAAATCCATGATTTTTAGTCAATTTTTTAACAGTCTTAAAGTCTGGAAACCCTTGTAAAATCGGCATTTTTTTAACGATCATGTTAATTTTCTCCTTTATGGATTGTATCTGATTATACACAAAAAAATTGCTTTTCAATAGTGCAATTTAATGTGAAATGAGTTATAGTTATTAGTAGAGTTGATGATAAAAAACAGGAAATGGTACTGGATTTATGTAGGGATTGACAGTGAAAAAATGACTATTATCGCTTCATAAATTAGTTATTCATTTACAGCTTTTTATGAGCTGGTGAATATCTTCTACTGAAGTATATCACAGGATCGTGTCTGGATTCAATCTTTCATACATATCCTGCTCAAAGCAGAAGCTACTTTGTTACTGTTCGCTGGTAATGTTTCGCGAAATGATTTATGGGAGCGAAATAGATCTTGTTTGTCTTGGATGAAATAAGAAAAGGAAAATCAGAAACACAGAATCAACTTTAAAAAAGAGTATATGCGCAACGCAGAAATACCATGTACATGTACTTGCAAAAATAAAGGAGGAGATGAGATCTATGGCATTTTTAACCTTCAGGGGTGGTATCCATCCTTATGACGGCAAAGATTTGTCAAAAAACTGTCCTGTCGAGAAGTATCTGCCGAAGGGAGATCTGGCAATTCTTGTTTCTCAGCACATCGGAGCTCCGGCCAAGCCGATCGTAAAAAAAGGTGATCATGTGCTTGCAGGACAGAAAATCGCAGAAGCAGGAGGATTTGTTTCCGCACCGATACACTCGTCTGTATCAGGAACCGTAAAGGGAATCGAGAAACGTCTGACCGCAGTAGGCGCCATGGGTGATGCGATCATCATTGAGAATGACGGTCTGTACGAATCTGTGGAATATGCACCTGCAAAGCTTTCGGATCTTTCCAAGGAGGATATCCTGAAAAGGATTCAGGAAGGCGGAGTTGTTGGTCAGGGTGGTGCAGGTTTCCCGACACATGTAAAGCTTTCACCAAAGGAACCCGACAAGATCGATCATATCCTGGTCAACGGTGCGGAATGTGAGCCTTATATCACCAGTGACTACCGAAGGATGATGGAAGAACCGGAAAGCATTGTTGGTGGTCTGGAAGTAATCCTGAAAGCTTTCCCGAAGGCAGTGGGATGTATCTGTATCGAGGACAACAAACCGGATTGTATTGCCAGGATGAAAGAAGCCATCAAAGGCAAAGAGCGTATGGAAGTAAAAGAGCTTAAGACCAAATACCCTCAGGGTGGTGAGCGTACACTGATCTATGCGGTAACAGGCAGAGAGATCAATTCCACCATGCTTCCGGCAGACGTAGGATGCGTGGTTGATAACGTAGAGACCGTCACTTCTGTTTATAAGGCAGTGATCCTTGGACAGCCGGTTATCAGCCGTAATGTAACGGTTACCGGAGATGGTATCCGTACACCGAAGAACTTTTCCGTTCTTACAGGAACAGATCTGTCTGAACTGGTAGATGCTGCAGGCGGACTGAAGGAAAAGATTGCAAAAGCAATCTCCGGCGGACCGATGATGGGATTTGCGCTGTATGATCTTCATATTCCATGTACGAAGACAACTTCTTCCCTGCTTTTCCTGGAGCGTGACGCAGTTTCCGAGGCGAAGCAGATCCAGACTGCATGTATCAATTGCGGACGTTGTGTAAGCGTCTGTCCGGGCCATGTGGTTCCGGCCCGTCTTGCAACTCTTGCAGAACACGGTGATATGGCAGGCTTCGAAAAAATGGATGGTATGGAATGCTGCGAGTGCGGCTGCTGCAGTTACATCTGTCCGGCCAAACGACCTCTGACTCAGAGTATTAAATCTATGAGAAAAATGGTTCTTGCAGAGCGCAAGAAAAAGAAATAGGGGGAGGAATAACAATGGAACAAATGTATAACGTATCATCTAATCCCCATATCAGGGATAAAATGACCACCAGCCGTATTATGCAGCTGGTAGTAATCGCACTTCTGCCGACAACACTTTTCGGTATCTGGAACTTTGGAGTGCATGCACTCCTTGTAGTGCTGGCGACGGTTGCATCCAGTGTGTTTTTTGAATGGCTGTATGACCGACTGATGCATAAAAAGAATACAACTACTGATTTCAGTGCAGTTGTAACAGGACTTCTGCTTGCACTGAACATGCCGCCCCAGATCCCGATCTGGATGCCGATCCTTGGCAGTGCTTTTGCGATCATTGTTGTAAAACAGCTGTTCGGTGGACTTGGACAGAACTTTATGAACCCGGCTCTTGCAGGAAGATGTTTCCTTATGATCTCTTTTGCCGGAAAAATGACCAACTTTGCAGTTTCCAAAAGCTCCCATGCTGTTGTAGATGCGGTTACACAGGCAACACCTCTGGCAGCGCTTAAAAGCCAGGGATTCATTGAGGGGACTTCTATTCCTGTAAAGAATCTCTTCCTTGGTAATATCCAGGGTACCATCGGTGAGACTTCTGCCCTGGCGATCCTCATCGGTGCAGTGATCCTTCTCGCATTTAAGATCATCGATCTGAAGGTACCTCTTACATATATTGGAAGTTTTGCAGTATTTGTCATTTTCTATATGTTGGGAACAGGCAAAGGCTTTGATGTAAACTATCTTTTCAGTCATATCTTTGGAGGCGGTCTGATGCTTGGTGCCTGGTTTATGGCAACCGATTATGTGACGACTCCGATCACTCCGAAAGGTCAGCTGGTATATGGCTGCTGCCTCGGTATCGTGACAGCGGTATTCCGTCTCTTTGGTGGTTCCGCAGAGGGCGTTTCCTATGCGATCATTTTCTGCAATCTTCTGGTTCCGCTTATTGAAAAAGTAACAAAACCGGTTGCTTTTGGAAAAGGAGGCAAGAAATAATGGGTAAGATTATCAGAAATACATTGATCCTTACGATCATTACAGTAGTTGCCGGCCTTGGCCTTGGACTGGTTTACGAAGTTACCAAAGAACCCATTGCAAGAACCGAGGAACAGGCAAAAAAAGAAGCATGGCAGACTGTATTCAGTGATGTAAGCCTGGAAGATTTTAAAGCTGTAGATGTAGACAAGGAAGCAGCAGATAAAACAGCTTCAGATCTTGGAATCAAAGCAATCGTAGATGAAGTCTGTGAAGCAGCAGATGAGGCTATGTGGTAACTGTAACCGATAAAGAGGGTTACGGCGGTGATATCCAGATCACAGTTGGTGTAACAAAAGACGGTACCGTCAGCGGCGTTTCCATTCTTTCCATCAGTGAGACTGCCGGACTTGGAATGCGTGCTACAGAAGCGAAGTTCCAGGAACAGTATGTTGGAAAGAATACCGATAAATTCTATGTATCCAAGGACGGCGGCGAAGGTGAGCCTATTGATGCTATCAGTGGTGCGACCATCACATCCAGAGCTTTTACCGGTGCAGTCAATACAGCTATCGGCTATTGCAAAAACGCATTTTAGGAGGGTAGTTGAATATGAATAATTGTGGTGAAAGATTAAAAAACGGCATTATAACCGAAAATCCGATTTTTGTCCTGATGCTTGGTATGTGTCCTACCCTTGCGGTAACGACTTCTGCGATCAATGGTATTGGTATGGGACTTTCCACAACCGTAGTTCTGGTTATGTCAAACATGCTCATCTCCATGCTGCGTAAGGTTATTCCGGACTCCGTCAGAATGCCGGCCTTTATCGTAGTTGTAGCATCTTTTGTAACTATCGTACAGTTTCTGATGGAAGGCTTTACTCCTTCTCTTTATGAGTCACTTGGAATTTACATTCCACTGATCGTTGTTAACTGTATCATTCTGGGACGTGCAGAGAGTTATGCTTCCAAGAACCCTGTCCTTCCGTCTATCTTTGACGGACTTGGAATGGGTCTTGGCTTTACAGTGGGCCTGGTTGCCATTGGTCTTGTAAGAGAGATCCTTGGTTCCGGAAAGGCTTTCGGAACACAGATCATTCCGGTTGCTGATGCAGCTACCGGTGCTGCCGGCTATACCCCGATCACTATCTTTATCCTTGCACCTGGAGCATTTCTGGTTCTTGCCGGACTTGCAGCAATCCAGAACAAAGTAAAGATCAACATGGCAAAGAAGGGCAAAGATGTTTCCAAGATCCAGTCCGGCTGTGGCTCCAATTGTGCGACCTGCGGCGGATGTCCTTCCGACAAAGAATAAAAAGGGGGAATAGAAAATGGCAAGCTTGATGTTGATCGCAATTGGTTCTGCGCTTTGCAGTAACGTTGTATTGAGTCAGTTCCTGGGAATCTGTTCTTTCCTTGGAGTTTCCAAGAAAACAGAAACCGCAGCCGGCATGGGTGGTGCAGTTGTGTTTGTTATTACTATTGCATCTTTTGTTGCAGGACTGCTTTATAAATTCATCCTGGTACCGACCCATTTTGAGTATCTGAAAACGATCGTATTTATCCTGGTTATCGCGGCACTGGTACAGATCGTAGAAATGTTTCTCAAGAAATTTGTACCATCCCTTTACAAGGCACTTGGTGTATACCTTCCTCTGATCACAACAAACTGTGCAGTTCTTGGTGTAGCACTGAACAACGTTAAATATGAATACAGCATTCTTGAAAGTGTTGTCAACGGATTTGCCACAGGTGTAGGTTACCTGATCGCAATTGTATTACTTGCGGGAATCCGTGAAAAAATGGAATACAACGATATTCCGGAATCCTTCCAGGGTATGCCGATCGTTCTGCTTACGGCAGCACTGATGGCTATTGCATTCTTTGGATTCTCCGGAATCGTATAGGAGGAAGAAGAGCATGAGTATAACAGGAATTATTATGGCTGCAGTCATTGTCGGCGGTACTGGTTTATTCATTGGTATCTTCCTCGGACTTGCAGACAAGAAATTAACCGTTAAGGTAGATGAAAAGGAAGAAGCCATTCTCGGCGTTCTTCCAGGAAATAACTGTGGTGGTTGTGGATATCCGGGATGTTCCGGACTCGCTGCCGCAATTGCAAAGGGAGAAGCTCCTGTAGATCAGTGTCCGGTTGGCGGTGCTCCTGTTGCAGCCAAGATTGGCGCGATCATGGGACAGGAAGTAAAAGAAACCGCACGTCAGGTTGCTTTTGTAAAATGTGCGGGAACCTGTGATAAGACGACTGTGAAATATGAGTACACAGGTGTGGAAGACTGCGAGATGATGGCTTTCATCCCTGGCAGCGGTGCAAAAAACTGTACATTTGGATGTATGGGCTTCGGAAGCTGTGTAAAGGCATGTCCATTTGATGCGATCCATATAGTGAATGGTATTGCGGTCGTAGATCAGGAAGCATGTAAAGCCTGTGGCAAATGTGTTGCCAAATGTCCGCGTCACCTGATCGAGCTGGTACCATATGACAAACAGACACGTGTAGCCTGCAGCTCCCACGCAAAGGTAAGGCAGTTACAACTGCCTGCGAGCTTGGCTGTATCGGCTGTAAAAAATGTGAGAAGAATTGTCCGTCCGAGGCGATCATAGTTACCGATTTCTGTGCACACATCGATTACAATAAGTGTACAGGCTGCGGTAAATGTAAGGAAGTTTGCCCAAGACATGTGATTCTGTAAAACAAAAAGGACTGCCTGTCACGGAAGTTTTCCGAGTGACGTGGCAGTTCTTTTTTGGAATAAAGCATGTTGTGCCCGATAATGCATAAATAAATACGTACAAGCTTTTGGTTATATTTCAATGAAAAATTGCAGTTTCCGGTTAAAAATATTTGACCGGTGAATTTCAAGGGGCTATAATAGGATATAAATATTCAGTATACTTCAAGGAGAACGAAATTCATGAGTAAGATTATTTTAACTGGCGACCGCCCGACGGGGCGCCTTCATGTAGGTCATTATGTTGGATCTCTGGCAGAGCGTGTGAAGCTGCAGAATTCCGGCTTATATGATGAGATTTATATTATGATCGCAGATGCCCAGGCACTTACAGATAATGCAGAGCATCCGGAGAAAGTACGCCATAACATTCTTCAGGTTGCTCTGGACTATCTGGCATGCGGGCTTGATCCGGAGAAATCCAATATTTTTATCCAGTCCATGGTTCCGGAGCTGACAGAACTTACCTTTTATTATATGAATCTGGTTACGGTAGCACGAGTACAGCGTAATCCTACCGTTAAATCCGAGATTAAGATGCGTAATTTTGAAGCCAGCATCCCGGTAGGCTTTTTCTGCTATCCGATCAGTCAGGCTGCTGATATTACTGCCTTTCGTGCAACACATGTACCGGTAGGTGAAGATCAGCTTCCGATGCTTGAGCAGTGCAAGGAGATCGTCCATAAATTCAATACCGTTTACGGTGATACACTGACAGATCCGGAAATTGTTCTTTCTTCCAATAAAGCATGCTTACGTCTTCCGGGAATTGACGGAAAGGCTAAGATGAGTAAATCTCTCGGAAACTGCATCTATTTGTCTGATGAAGAAGATGTTGTAAAGAAAAAGATCATGTCCATGTTTACAGATCCGAACCATCTTCGTGTTCAGGATCCTGGTCGTGTAGAGGGGAATCCGGTATTTATCTATCTGGATGCCTTCAGCCGCCCGGAACATTTTGCTGAATTTCTGCCAGAGTATCAGAATCTGGATGAACTTAAGGCTCACTATCAGAGAGGTGGCCTTGGTGATGTGAAAGTCAAGAAGTTCCTGAATAATGTTATGCAGGCAGAGCTTGGACCGATCCGTGAAAGAAGGAAAATGTGGGAGCAGCGAACCGAAGATGTATTCGATATCCTGAAAGCCGGTACAGAGGTTGCCAGAGAAAAAGCTGCCGCAACGCTTCATGATGTCCGTTCTTCTATGCGGATCAATTATTTTGAGGATCAGGATTTCCTTAATCAGTGATAGAAAACAGCGAGAGGAATCACAGGCTTGTATACAGGATCAACCCGGAGATTGTATTCCGGGTTGATTTTTTTTGAAAATTATGTTACTATTGCGTTCATATGGGAAACAGATGTTCAGCTGTTTCAGGGAAGGAGCCTTGAGATTTGATTTCTTTTGTAAAAGGTACCGTAGCAGATATCGGTGAAAATTGTCTGGTTGTGGAAAATGGCGGAATTGGTTATGAGATTTATATGACAGGACAGGATCTTGGGAAAGCACGGATAGGCGATGAAAAGAAGATCCATACCTTTCTCTATGTGCGGGAGGATATTCTGCAGCTATATGGTTTTTTTTCGAAGGATGATCTTGGCATGTTCAAGCTTCTGATCGGTGTCAACGGAGTCGGACCTAAAGGCGCTCTGGGTATCCTTTCCGGGATCAGTGCAGACGAGCTTCGTTTTGCAGTGCTTTCCGATGATGTAAAAACAATCTCCAAGGCCCCTGGAATCGGGAAAAAGACAGCCCAGAAAATGATCCTGGAGCTGAAAGACAAGCTGAAGCTGGAAGATGCTTTTGAGATGAAACTGGCGCATCAGCAGGAAGAAGCAGCTGAGGGAGCATCTGATCTGAGGGATAGTCGTCAGGAAGCGGTGGAGGCGCTTGTCGCATTAGGATACAGTTCTGCAGATGCCCTTCGTGCAGTACGAAAGGTACCGGAAGATGTGCCGGCAGATGATGTAGAAGCAATTCTTCGGGCTGCACTGAAAAATTTTTAACAAATGTAGCAAGAATTTTCCCACCTCTTCAGATGGTGAGATGAATTGCACATCTGAGCATATCTGCTCAAAAAAATCTCTATAGTATAAAAGAAACACTTGTTCTCCTTTCCCTGATGTAGTATACTGAAAAAGAACAATTAGTTCATAAATACATATCCGTCGATATAAGAAAAAGGATGATAAATATAATGGAGTTAGACCATGAAAGATGCATTCTGGAGTCAGATCTTCTGTCTGCTCAGTGTAGGCGGAGCAACGATTGAAACGATACGGCAGTATATAGAAAGCCAGGGTGAGAAGAATGAACCGCGCCGTAAAAATAAGGATCTATCCAAATAAAGAGCAGAGAGTTCAGATAGAGCAAACAATCGGCTGCAGCCGCTTTATCTATAACCAGATGCTTGCAGATAAGATCAGCTATTACCAGAAAGAAAAAAAGATGCTCCGGAACACACCGGCCGGATATAAAAAGGAATATCCATGGCTGAAAGAGGTGGATTCTCTTGCCCTGGCGAATGCGCAGCTGCATCTGGAAAGTGCGTTCCGGAAGTTTTTTCGGGAACCAGCCTGCGGATTTCCACGTTATAAATCAAAGAAGCATGCAAGAAATTCATATACGACCAATGCACTAAACGGAAATATCCTTTTGCAGGATACCTATCTGAAGCTTCCAAAGATGTCCGTCATAAGGATAAAACTTCACCGTCAGATTCCATCAGACTGGAAACTGAAGTCTGTAACTGTGAGCCGTGAGCCATCCGGGAAATATTTAGCCAGCCTTTTGTTCTGCTGTGAAAACCAAACAGTAGAAAAAAGACCGGCAGAGAGATTTCTTGGGATCGATTTTGCCATGCAGGGAATGTGTGTATTTTCTACAGGAGAAAGAGCCGGGTACCCTATGTTTTACAGAAAAGCAGAGAAAAAACTTGCAAGAGAACATAGAAAGCTCTCCCACTGTGAAAAAGGAAGCCGGAACTATCAGAAACAGAAAAAAAGGGTAGCTTTATGTCATGAAAAGATAAAGAACCAGAGAAAAGATTTCCAGCATAAGCTCAGTAGGGAGCTTGCGGAAAGATATGATGCAGTATGTGTGGAAGATCTGAATATGAAGGGAATGTCCGGAGGGCTGCACCTTGGGAAAGGTGTGCAGGATAACGGGTACGGGCAGTTTCTGTTCATGCTGGGATACAAGCTGGAAGAATGCGGAAAACATCTTATAAAAGTAGACCGTTATTTTGCATCCAGCAAGATCTGCAGTGTATGCGGACATAAGAAAAAGGAACTGGCATTGTCGGATAGAATGTATGTTTGTGAATGTGGAAATAGGATGGACCGGGATGTGAATGCAGCAGTCAATATCCGTGAAGAAGGAAAAAGAATCTATAAAGAATGTGCCTGACGGCACAAGAAAAAAATCCGTAACCGGATAAACATAAAAAACAAAACCGCGGGACACGCGGGGATAGCCTGTTTTAGCTTTGCCCTAAAGGGTAATCGAGCAGGAAGCCCCCACTTCAAAATCGTAAGATTTAAGTGGTGGGAGCATGTCACCGCCGTGAGTAAGAGCAAACATGCTCGCACTGAAATGAAATAGAACGGAGCATAGCAAATGGAGAACAGGATCATTACAACAGATGTTACAGAAGAGGATTTTTCCCTGGAGGGAAATTTAAGGCCTCAGAGTCTGGATGAGTATATTGGTCAACAGAAAACAAAAGATACCCTGAAAATTTATATCGAAGCAGCAAAGCAGCGTCATGATTCACTGGATCATGTGCTGTTTTATGGACCTCCGGGGCTGGGAAAGACTACACTTTCCGCGATCATTGCCAATGAGATGGGAACACATATGAAGGTAACATCAGGTCCTGCGATTGAAAAGCCAGGCGAAATGGCTGCGATCCTGAACAACCTCAGGAAGGAGATGTGCTGTTTGTAGATGAGATACACAGACTGAACCGGCAGGTAGAAGAGGTTCTTTACCCGGCAATGGAAGATTTTGCTATCGATATCATGATCGGCAAGGGAGCATCCGCCCGTTCCATTCGTCTGGATCTTCCGAAGTTTACATTGGTAGGTGCAACAACGAGGGCAGGTCTTCTTTCCGCGCCGCTTCGTGATCGTTTTGGCGTAACACAGAGACTGGAGTTTTATGATAAAAAAGAACTGACGACGATCATTCTACGTTCCGCTCAGGTGCTCGGCGTGGAAATCGAACCCAATGGAGCTGCCGAGATCGCCAAGCGTTCCAGAGGAACCCCCCGTCTGGCCAACCGTCTTCTGAAGAGAGTACGTGATTTCGCCCAGGTGAAGTATAATGGTGTGATCACCTACGATGTTGCCTGCTTCGCATTGGATCTTCTGGAAGTAGATCAGTATGGCCTTGATAAAACAGACCGCCGCATTCTCCAGACCTTGATCCTGAATTTTCAGGGCGGACCCGTGGGGCTTGAAACACTTGCCGCATCGATCGGAGAAGACTCCGGAACACTGGAAGACGTGTATGAACCCTATCTTTTGCAGACAGGTTTCCTTAACAGAACTCCACGTGGAAGAATGGCTTCCGTGCTGGCATATACCCATCTTGGATATCCTCGTCCTGATTTGTCGACAAAGTAAAGGTCACCCGGTAATTGTTTCTTGCTTGCCAGGAAAGCCTCTTATGTCTTGTGTTTTCGAATTTCCATTTGTAAAAATCTTCGAACACTTCTACAAAAAGTAGGCTGATATGTTCCCGCCTTGTAGGCTGTAAGGACCGCAACCCCCTTAATCCAGTCATCTGTATAACAGATGGTAGCAGGGCGGAGAACATTACCAAGTGCGTCAATTCTGGCCGGAGGATGAACCGCATAACAATTCCACCGTCCCGGTATTGGCGTACTGGGGCGCTTTTTTATTTACAACAATTCAGAATTTTTGATTGATAAATCAGGATATACACATACCGGTATTTCATCATCAAAAGAGTATAATCCCGTACCAGATTCATTTTCAAAATCATAAACAGAAGCAGACATAAGAAAAATAAAAGCTTATCTGTTTGAGGATGATTCCCTACTGGACACAGAAACAGGAAGATACAGACATTTTGATCCGGACTGTGCAATTGCTCAGAGCTGGCAGCGACTTATGACAGGAAAAGATATTAAGCAGCATGACAGAACACTGATGGAGCACGAACTTCTTGAAATGAAGATAAAAAGGGAAAATCCGGATATGGAACACTGGAAAGCACACCAGATAGCTTCAGAAAAATATGATTATCCAAAGGAGGCAATAGAGTATTATGGTAATCTTAAAAAAACATAAAAAAGACAAGTGATACAATATCTGCCGACTATTATCCGGAAGGCAAGAAACCGAAAGGATACATGGAAATAAATCTAAAAAATGGAGTTGTAATCGGACATGATAATGCCAGCTCATTTGCAGCCCCACATGTCAGACGAGAATTGAAACGTTTGGCAGAAAGAGATACTCCACCAGCAGAAAAACAGTATTATGGTATTGAGACCACCAGTTAGAAATGGCTGGTGGTCTTTTATTGCGCTGGCGCAACGGAGGGGGAGGTGAGGAATATGAAGATCAGAGTTATCCATGATTTTTACGATAAAGAGAATGATCTGGAACTCCGAAAAGTCGGAGAAGAATATGAGGTAACAGAAGAAAGAGGCAGATACCTGGTAGATTTCCGAGTAGCGAAAGAGATCACAGATCCGGAAGGCGGTGATCCGGAATCTCCCGTTGAGGCGTAGGGTGAAACGCCTTATTTTTATGTCCGAGGCTTAAAACTACACGGAGACACCGGGTTATCAACTGTCCATGTGAGACACACGTAAAACTGTATTCGTGCAGACAGATGTTTAAAAAATCTCGATGCAAAGTACCAATGAACCTGCAGAAATTACGGCCAGAAGATCATCAACATCCTGAATGACATATTATCTATTAAGGTATCAAAAACAGAAAAGGAGAGTAATACCATGAATATCAACACAAGCCTTATCAGTAACAACAACAGCTATGCAGGACAGACACCAGCGTATATCGTAATTCACAATACAGATAACTATGCGAAAGGTGCAAATGCGAAAGCGCATGCAAAAGCACAGCATGATGGCAACTTTAAGGGATATTCCGCACATGTATATGTGGACGACACAGAGGCGTATCAGGCGCTTTCGTACAACCGTGGAGCATGGCACGTAGGCGTCAACTACGGCGGTCGGCTGTTCGGTACTGTCAACAATAGAAATTCAGTAGGAATCGAGATGTGCGTCCAGGCGGGCTATAACTATGAGAAAGCTTTCCAGAATACAGTCCAGGTGTGCAAACAGCTTATGAAACAGCTGGGAATCCCGGCAGACAGAGTTGTGCAGCATTATGATGTATGTGCAAAGAACTGCCCGTCAGCAATCCGTGCAAAAGGTGACTGGAACCGTTTCAAGCAGCTGATCGGAGCTGAGACCACCACGCCAACGGTAGATAAGTATTATCGCACAAGAAAGTCCTGGGCTGACAGCAAGAGCCAGATTGGAGCATACAAGAGCCTTGAGAATGCAAAGAAAGAGTGGAAACAGGGCTACACCATCTATGACTGGAACGGAAAAGCAGTGTATCCTGTACAGACTTCAGAAAAGTCAGTAGTTCTGACAGGAAAGTTTGAGACCCAGCTTCCGATCATCCGGAAAGGGAATTCCGGCGTTGCGGTTTCCGCGCTGCAGTCTGTACTTGGTGTTACTGTGGATGGCCATTTCGGAGACGATACAGAAGCATCTCTGAAAGTTTTCCAGAAAAACACAGGCGTAAAGGTAAGTGGAACCTGCGGTATTGATTCCTGGAAAAGGGTGATCGAACACATGAAAGCCAACACTCATAATTGAGAAAAACATTTGCATCTTTAAGGAAAATATTGTAATCGACAAAATAATAGAAAAACTTCTATACATTTTTGCGGGAATCAGTTATAATAAAAGAAATTGTGGGTTGTAAGACCGGCAATGCAGAGGAATGTTATTGAGGAAATTACCAGTAACAGATAAATTCAGGAGGCTTTACGAATGGCGGTAAAGAATACAGCACAGGTTGTTATCGATGGAAAGATCATTACTCTGGGCGGGTATGAGTCCGAGGAATATTTTCAGAAGGTTGCAGCCTATATGAATAATAAGATCAGTGAGCTGAGTCAGATGCCGGGATACTCCAGACAGGCCATGGAGACCAAGCATACACTGCTCAGTCTGAATATTACAGATGATTATTTTAAGGCAAAGAAGCAGGCGGAGATTTTTGAACAGGATCTGCAGCAGAAAGACCAGGAGATGTATGATCTGAAACATGAACTGATCTCTTTGAAAATGCAGATTGAAGAGGCGAAGAAGGCAGAACAGGAAGCTCAGGAACAGAAGAATCTTCTGGACGGTAAGGTGAAGGAACTGGAGAAAGAACTTGATGAACTGCTTAAATAAGGATGGGGGATTGCTTCGGTAATCCTCTTTTGTTTTATGGTCATCGGATTGATTAACAGATGGGAGATGAGGGAATACTTTGAAAAATATGATAACAGAACTGCTCTCGCCGGCAGGTTCTTATGAAAGCTTTGAGGCAGCTATTGGTGCCGGGGCTGATGCGGTATATGTAGGGGGACCGGCTTTTGGAGCAAGAGCTTATGCGCAGAACTTCACCCAGGAAGAGCTGATCACTGCCATTGAGACCGCACATATCCATAACCGTAAATTATATCTTACTGTGAATACACTTTTGAAGAACCGTGAACTGGATGATCAGCTGTTTGAATATCTGCTTCCGTATTATGAGGCAGGGCTGGATGCGGTGATCGTACAGGATCTGGGAGTATTTTCTTTTATACGCCGGAATTTTCCGGATCTGGATATTCACGCAAGCACACAGATGACAGTAACTGGACCGGAGGGAATGCGGTTTCTGGAGGAAAAGGGAGCAACTCGTGTGGTTCCAGCCAGAGAGCTTTCCCTGGAAGAGATATCTGCCATGCATAAGGCAAGTCCTCTGGAAATAGAGACTTTTATCCATGGAGCTCTCTGTTACAGCTATTCCGGCCAGTGTCTGATGAGCAGTATTTTCGGTGGAAGAAGCGGAAACCGTGGCCGCTGTGCACAGCCATGCAGGCTTCCTTACAGTGTAACCATGGATCACAGAAAATATAAAGGAGACAAGGATTTTTTGTGCATTAAGCCTGAAAGATATCTGCACTCTGGATATTCTTCCGGATATCCTGGAGGCGGGTGTTATGTCTCTGAAGATCGAAGGGCGTATGAAACAGCCGGCGTACACAGCGGGTGTCACGGCAGTATATCGAAAATATCTGGATATGTATTTAAGTGGAAAAGAATATCACGTTCAGGAAAAAGACCGGAAGTATCTTCTTGAGCTTTTCAGTCGGGGAGGATCCTGCAAAGGATACTATGATATGTATCGCGGGCCGGAAATGATGGCTTTTGCCAATGAAAAAAAATCCGGTAATATCCAGCCGGAGATCAGAAAAATAAAAGAAAAAATTCATGGGAATTTAATACTTTCTCCTGAAAGTCCTGTTATACTGGAAATAACCTGCAAGGGCCAGACAGTAACTGCTATGGGCGGTGAGGTACAGTTTGCTAAAAATCAGCCAATGGAAGAACAGAGGATCCGTCAGCAGATGGAGAAACTGGGAAATACAGATTTTCAGTGGGAGGATCTGAACATTGAAATAAATGGAAGGATTTTTGTTCCGGTTAAAGTTCTCAATGAAGTACGAAGAGATGCTCTGAGTCAGCTGCGGGAAGCACTGATCGGATGTCAGAAGAGAGCACAGGTTACGAAGCAGCAGACGAAATCTCAGAATCAGACTGCCTGTCACAAAAGGGTAACAGACAGCCTGCCTGTATATGTATCCTGTGAACGTTCGGATACTGCGGAAATACTTTTGAACGAACCGGGGATTACAGGTTTTTATTTTCCTTTTGATACTATGGAAAAATATTTTCACCGGAACTTGCTGCAAGTAGTGAATTATATCTTTCTACTCCACATATCCATCGCGGAGAAATCCCCGAAAAGTGGCTTCGATCAGCTCAAAAATGGTTGGAGCAGGGTATGAAGGGCTTTCTGGTAAGAAACCTGGAATCTTACGCCGTACTGAAAAAAATGGGATATGGCGAAAAATGTATCCTGGATGCATCCATGTATACTTGGAATGATCAGAGTGTTGATTTCTGGCGGGAAGAGGGAGTTCTTCGAAATACAGTCCCCCTTGAGTTGAATGAGGGTGAACTGAAACACAGAGATAATACTTCTTCGGAGCTGCTTTTATATGGTTATATCCCACTGATGCTTTCCGCGCAGTGTGTAAGGAAGAATCTTTTCGGATGTACAGGAAAATATGAGACGGCTTATCTGAAAGACCGCTATAACAGTGAATTTCCGGTAAAATGCAGTTGTGATCCATGGGGAAAAAACATCTCCGAAAAAGCAAAATACTGTTATAATATCATTTATAATAGCATTCCTTACGGACTTCCGGGTGAAAAAGATCAGGTAAAAAAACTGAACCTTCACTCTTTGCGACTGGCATTTACGATCGAAGAGCCAGAGAAAGCAAAAGCGATCCTGAAAGAATTCCGGACGGTTTATCAGGAAAACGGAAAACCTTCCGGACGCAGGTATACAAAAGGCCATTTTAAAAGAGGAGCCGAGTAAAAGTGTATGATTAATGTAATTACAGAATTATCTAAGTATGTGATCCTCACATTGATGATCGTCTATACCTTTCATTGTTTTTATATGGTGTGGCGGCAGGATGAGGAAGAAAAGAGAGAACTGCTCCATCAGCAGCTGACCATGATCTTTTTTATTGATTTTACAGCATTTCTTGTGATCTATTTAAAAAGCATGGATTTCAGGGTCATCCTGTTCTATATCGAAATGATGATCTTTTTTGCAGCGATCCAGATCCTTTATCGAATTATTTATCAGAATGCATCGCTGCTTCTTTTAAATAATATGTGTATGCTCCTGAGCGTAGGATTTATCATGCTCTGCCGGCTTTCACTTCCGTCTGCAACTAAGCAGCTTCTGATCGTGGCCGCAGGTAGTGCAGTATCACTGGTGATACCGGTAATGATACGAAAAATGAAATTTTTAAAGGATCTTACATGGGCTTATGCCGGAATTGGTATTGTACTTCTGGCGGCAGTTCTTGTTCTGGCAAGCACAAGCTACGGTGCAAAGCTTTCTCTTATGGGAATCCAGCCTTCCGAGGTGATCAAGATAACCTCGTATTTTTTATGGCATCACTTCTGTGTACCAAGGTGGATTTTCGCAAAGTAGTACTGGCTACGATCGTTGCAGTGATCCATGTAGGGATCCTGGTTCTTTCCAGGGATCTGGGTAGTGCAGTAATCTTTTTTGTCACCTACCTTGTACTGATCTATGTGGCAACCAGAAATCCGAGCTATTTATTTCTGGGACTTGGCGGAGGATGCGTTGGTTCGGTGATCGCATATCATCTTTTGGACATGTCCGTCAGCGAGTCAGTGCCTGGAAGGATCCGATGGCTGTCTATCAAAATGAAGGTTATCAGATCGTGCAGTCTCTGTTTGCAATCGGAACCGGAGGCTGGTTTGGAATGGGACTTTGCCAGGGCTCTCCGGAGAAGATTCCGGTCGTAAAAAATGATTTTATCTTCAGTGCTATTTGTGAGGAACTGGGTGGCATTTTTGCCATCTGCCTGATTCTTGTATGCACAAGCTTTTTTCTGATGATCGTTACTATTGCACTAAAGATCAGGAATCCGTTTTATAAACTGATCGCACTGGGGCTCGGAACAGAATATGCTTTTCAGGTATTTCTGACCATTGGCGGTGCAACCAAGTTTATTCCAATGACAGGAGTTACACTTCCACTGGTGAGTTACGGAGGCAGTTCTGTCATGTGTACCATCCTGATGCTTGCGATCATTCAGGGACTGTATATTCTGAGGGAAGATGAGGACGAACAAATTGAAACGCAGCGAAAAGAAACGATTGAAAGAAGAGGAAAGAGAGCAACGCCTGAGAGAAAGAGAAATCGCCAGACTCCGTAGAAAAAAGAACCGGCCTTTAACCTTTGTATCGGCCTTCTTTATATTGATCTTTGTCAGTCTGATCGGATATCTGGTCTATTTTGACGCCATAAAAAGCGAAGATTTTATCAACAGCCCGTACAACACCCGTCAGGATACATTTTCGGACCGGGTAGTACGTGGAAGTATCCAGTCTTCGGATGGTGAGGTCCTGGCACAGACCAATGTGTATGAAGATGGAACAGAAGAGAGAACGTATCCGTTTTCCAATATTTTTGCACATGCAGTAGGATATGATACCAATGGTAAGAGTGGTTTGGAATCGGAAGCAAATTTCCAGCTTCTCACCTCCCATTCATTTTTTCTGGAACAGATGAAAAATGAATTCCTGGGAAAAAAGAATCAGGTGATACCGTGATCTCCAGTTTGAATGCAGATCTTCAGACAACAGCATACAATTCTCTGGGAGACCGCAGAGGAGCGGTAGTTGTACTGGAGCCATCCACCGGACGTATCCTGGCTATGGTGAGCAAACCGGATTTTGATCCGAACACGATCGCACAGAACTGGGATACCCTTGTTAATGATGAAAGTAACAGCAGCCTTTTAAACCGTGCAACCAATGGAGCTTATCCTCCGGGATCAACATTTAAGATCGTCACGGCACTGGATTATTTCAGACAAAAGGGATCACTGGAGGGATATTCCTATCTGTGTCAGGGAAGTATCACAGTGGATGACCACACGATCCAGTGTTACAATGGTGCAGTACATGGACAGGAGGATTTTTATTCCGCATTTGCACATTCCTGTAACTGTGCATTTGCAGATATGGGACTTGGTCTGGGAGGAGATACTCTGAAAAGTACTGCAGAGGATCTGCTCTTTAATAGGGCGCTTCCGCTGAATTCCTATAAAACCAGTCGCTTTACCCTTGATAAAGATTCTCCGAATGCACTTGTGATGCAGACCTCGATCGGCCAGGGTAACACTCTTGTTTCTCCGATGCATATGGCATTGATCACAAGTGCCATCGCCAATGATGGTGTACTGATGAAGCCAACTATGATCGATAAGATTGTGAATAATTCCGGTGATACGGTCAGGGAAACAGAAAAAACAGAATACAAACGTCTGATGACAAGAAATGAAGCCAATATCCTTGGAAAACTAATGAAAAATGTAGTTGAAAACGGTACGGCTTCCGCATTGAATGGACGAGGATATACTGTTGCCGGAAAAACCGGTTCTGCGGAGTTTGATGAAAATGGCTCCAGTCATTCCTGGTTTGTGGGTTATTCTAATGTAGATGATCCGGATATCGCCATTGCAGTGATCGTGGAAAACGGCGGAACCGGAAGTGAAGCGGCAGTTCCCATTGCGGCCGATGTTTTTGATGCATATTATTTCGATTAAATTGAGAACAGTATCTGCTTCTTGCCCCTTGCCTATAAGGTGAAAAAGAGGTATACTATAGCCAGTGCAAAAGACACACGCATTACAGGAGGATTGCAATATGATAGAAGCAACAAGCTGTGGCGGTGTGGTAATTCATCGGGGTAAGATCCTGGCATTGTATAAATCCTACAGGAACCGCTATGAAGGATGGGTGCTTCCCAAAGGAACTGTAGAAAAAGGAGAGACTTTTGAACAGACTGCTTTACGTGAAGTAATGGAAGAAGCAGGTGTTCGGGCCTCTATCGTGAAATATATCGGTAAGAGCCAGTATAATTTCACCGTTCCGGAGGATGTGGTAATGAAAGAGGTACACTGGTATCTCATGATAGCTGATAATTATCATAGCAAACCCCAGCGAGAGGAATATTTTGTAGATTCCGGATACTATAAGTTTCATGAGATCTATCATCTTCTCCGTTTTTCCAACGAGAAGCATATCGTGGAACAGGCCTATCAGGAGTATCTGGAAATGCGAAGTGAGGGCGTCTGGGCGAAACAGCAGAAGTATTTTTAACAACAGGACAGGGCTGTGTACATACGCAGCCCTGTTTGGCATTATAACGGAGGTGATGGCAGATTGCTGAAATGGATGAAAAACTATTACATAGGAAATGATGTAAAAAATCCTACTAGAATAAGAGCCAGGATCACTGCTGGCAAATTCGTGCCGGATATCTACGTTGTTACTTTGTCTGATAATCCCGGAAATATTTTAGAATTTTTTCCGGCAGGCATGCTTGTCCAACGAGGAGCCAGGTCCACCTGCCCTCTGATCATTGGAATGGCTAGAGGAAAATCCGGTGCTATACAGATGGTACAGGATATGATCGAACAGGTTTATACCGAAACTGGAAATTTTAAAATAAAAGAATATCTGAAAAACAGGTGAACCAATGCTGCATATATTATGGCTGATAATAAAATGGATATTGATCCTTCTGGGGATCCTGATCGGGCTGATTCTTATGATCCTGCTGCTTCTTTTATTCTGTCCGATCAGATACAGAGGGAAAATAAAAAAAGACCGAACGGATAGTCTTCGGGAAATACATGCTTTCGGTGAAGTGAGCTGGCTGCTTCATATAATTTCTGCACAGGTATTCTGGGAGCAGGGCGTTCTGAAAACAAAATTATGTTTTTTAGGGATTCCTTTGGAAAAATTTAAAAATCTGTTTCGTAAAAAAAAGAAACCTAGATTTCTTTCCAACTCCGGAAATCAAAATGCAAAAAAACAGACAGAGTCTTCCAGAAGCCATGAAAAGACATCAAAAAGCGAACAGCAGAACGATGCAGCAGAGTTACAAATGTCTGAGCCTCAGGAAGATACTGTTGAAGATATAAATGAAATTTCGGAAAATGTAATAATGGAGCCGATATCGATTTCCGAAGAAATATCGGAAGATGAAAAGAGGCTTCGGACAAAGATTGCAGATTTAATTTTGAATATAGTGGGAAAAATAAAAATGACAGTTGGAAAGCTGTTCCGAATCGTACAGAATTTTCTTGGAATCCCCAAAAGGATTCTGAAAAAAATTCAAAGTCTTGCATTAACAATCCGGAATTTCTGTGATAAGATAAACTGGTGGAAGGAATTTTTAGACCATCCCCGAACCAGAGAGGCTCTTTCCTTTCTGTGGAAAAATGCAAAAAAACTGATTTATCATGTGCTTCCGACAAGAATCACCGGAAAAATCTCATTTGGCAATGAAGATCCGGCAGTTACAGGTATGGTATTGGCTGTATTAGGAATGACGATTCCTTTTCATAAAAACAAGATCGAAGCAGCGCCCCTTTTTGATGATGAAAATGTTCTTGAGGGAGAGATCCTGTTAAAAGGAAGGATTTATGGAATTGTAGTTCTCAAAACAGCAGCAGAGCTTTATTTCAATAAAAATATAAAATACGTCATCCACCGATGGAGACATAAGGAGGTAAAACATGGAGAAAGAGAATAATTTCAAAGATACCGTGAATTCATTATTTAAAGGAATGGATGGCTTTGTATCGGCCAAAACAGTGGTTGGCGATGCCATTCATGTAGGTGATACCATTATCCTTCCTCTGGTCGATGTATCCTTCGGCGTGGGAGCCGGAGCTTTTGAAGGGGATAAGAAGAATAACGGCGGCGGAGGTCTTGCCGGAAGATGTCTCCCTGTGCAGTACTTGTGATCCAGAATGGAAGCACCAAACTTGTAAACGTAAAAAATCAGGATGGCCTTACCAAGGTTCTGGATATGGTGCCGGATTTTGTGAACCGTTTTGCGCCAGGTGCAGGCAATGCTGAGGATACTGACGGGAAAGAAGAGTAGTATTCCATTTAGATTTCATGCATATACTGTAATAAAAAAACAGGAAATGAGCAGACAGGAGTGGGAAGCTAACTGGTTTTATGCTGTTTTTTATTGGTGTGGGCATGGTTCTTGGTATTCTTATTACAGAGAATTTTATTGTGATCGCAATGGCAGTCATATGTCTGCTGTGCGGATATCATATGTTTTGCAGATAAGCGGGAAGTGTGCACTTGGCATACTTCCCGCTTGTGATTTATCTGTCTTAAAGATAAAAAAACAGCCCCCGCATTCTACGGGGGCATACGATATTACTTACGCTCTTTCAACTTTTCCGGATCTTAAACAAGAAGTACATACATACATTTTCTTTGCTCCGCCGGCAGTTGTTTTTACTCTGACGGATTTAACGTTAGATTTCCACATTTTGTTGGATCTTCTATGGGAATGACTCACATTGTTTCCGAAATGAGCTCCTTTATCGCAGATTGCACATTTAGCCATGAATAGCACCTCCTTTTATCAACAGTCACCATTTTAACAGATGAATTGCTCTTTTGCAAGCAAAAAAAGGAAATTTATCAAAAATTCTGCAAAGAGTTTTAAGGAAAGTATTCCATACCTCCGGGAACAGGGCGGATCATGGTGGAATTAAGCGTTGTGTGTATGGTTTAGATCAATTTGAAACATAGAAAATTACCCAGTGCGAATTAATTTATCGTTTTTTCTTTGGCCTGGTCTTTTTCCTGAATCGGAATAGAACATATTCTTGCTGAACTGGCATATGAGGATAGGAAAACCGGGAAAATGCAAAAGGATTTGTCAGGTAGTTCGGAATCCGAAAATGTGGTATGATTATAGGTGGGATATCAGAAGCGTCAGGAGTTGAATAGATTGTGAAGACGGAAGAAATTTTTAAATATGTGCAGAAACAGTACGGAACAGTCCCGGAATATTTATGGAGTACATCGCCAGACAGTGCAGTACTTCGACATAAAAACGGAAAATGGTATGCAGTGATCATGACTATTGAAAAATCGAAACTGGGATTAGAAGGAAAGGATCCGGTTGATATCATGGATGTAAAGTGTGATCTGGACATGACGAATTTGATTATTCAGACGCATGGATTTTTACCTGGATACCATATGAACAAGCAGCACTGGATCACGATTTTACTGGATGGTTCGGTTAGTAAAGCAAAGATACTGGACTTTTTGGACATGAGTTATGACCTGATTGATGGCGCAGGCAGAAAGGAAAACAAATGAGAAAAGCAATCGTATATGCATCTGTACATCATGGAAATACAGAAAAATTAGTAAAAAGTGTAGCAGAAGCGTGCCAGATCGATTTGATCGATGCTGTAAAACAACCCGATGCAGATGTGAGCAGTTATGATATGATTGGGTTTGCATCAGGAATCTATTTTTCAAAATTTCATCAGTCGATATTGGGATTTGCAGAGAAGAATCTACCGGATGACAAAAAGGTATTTCTGATCTGTACTTATGGTGGAAGTGCGAATTATAAATCCATTGAGCAGATTTTGGACAAGAAACGTTCCAAAGTAATAGGAAAATTCGGGTGCAAAGGTTATGACACATTTGGTCCATTTAAACTGGTTGGTGGAATTGCAAAAGGGCATCCAGATGAAGAAGATATAAAAAATGCAGTTGAGTTTGTAAAAGGATTATAAGTAGATAAACGAAAAAGAAAAACCGGCTTCATAGTATCGGTCGGCATGCTCCATCACAATCCGGGATCCCCCTTCACTAGAGTGGATGAGCTTAATTTTCTATAAGATAAAACAAGTTGAACTCTATCATTGCGTAATTATGAAAAAAAGGTTATAATAGTTTTATATAATTTAATCTGAATGAAACAATGGAGGTAACCATATGAATGGACGTATAGATTCCGGATTGGGTCAGATCGTAATTGATACAGATGTCATTGCGACTTATGCCGGCAGTGTGGCGGTAGAGTGTTTTGGTATCATCGGAATGGCAGCTATCAGTATGAAGGATGGCCTGGTCAAGCTTTTGCGTATTGACAGCCTGAAACATGGTATCAGTGTTAAGATCACGGATGATAATAAGATCCGGCTGAATTTTCATGTTATCGTAGCATATGGCGTGAATATCAGTACTATTGCGGACAATCTTGTCAACAATGTAAAATATAAAGTCGAAGCCTTTACAGGAATGGAGATTGAAAAGATCAACATTATGGTTGAGGGCGTGCGTGCAATAGATTAGTTTTAGAGGAGGAACTTGTGGTGAATAACAAAACCATAGATGCTAAAATACTTTCCAGAATGTTTCTGTCTGGAGCAAAGAACCTGGAAGCGAAGAAAGAGTGGATCAATGAACTGAATGTGTTTCCTGTACCTGATGGAGATACGGGGACCAATATGACGCTTACTATCATGTCTGCTGCTTCCGAAGTAGGTGCTCTTACAGATCCGGATATGGAATCCCTGGCAAAGGCAATTTCTTCCGGTTCCCTTCGTGGAGCCAGAGGTAATTCCGGTGTTATCCTGTCACAGCTTCTGCGTGGATTTACCAGAGGTGTGCGTAAACTTACGGATCTGGATGCACCTGCCATTGCCGCAGCTATGGAGCGAGGCGTTGAGACTGCATACAAGGCAGTTATGAAACCAAAAGAGGGAACCATTCTTACTGTAGCCAGAGCTGCAGCAGACAGAGCAGCAGAGCTTGCTGATGTAGCAGAAGATCTGGATGCTTTTTTCGACGGGATCTTTCAGCATGCAGAGGAAACTCTTGCAAGAACACCGGAGATGCTTCCAGTCCTGAAAGAAGCAGGTGTTGTGGATTCTGGCGGACAGGGACTTCTGGAAGTTTTCCGTGGTGCCATCGACGGATATCATGGAAAAGAAGTGGATTATTCCCAGTTTGAAGCAGCAGCTCCTAAGATCACAAAGATTTCTCCTCAGGCAGAGGCAGATATCAAATTTGGATATTGTACAGAGTTTATTATCCTTCTTGAAAAACCGCTTCCACAGGATGAGATCGACCGTTTCCGTGAATTTCTGGATTCCATCGGTGATTCCATTGTTTTGGTGGCTGATGATGAGATTGTCAAGGTACACGTGCACACCAATCATCCGGGACAGGCTTTTGAACGCGCACTCACGTATGGTCAGCTTTCCCGTATGAAGATTGACAATATGAGAGAAGAACATCAGGAAAAACTGATCAAAGATGCGGAAAAACTTGCAAAAGAACAGGCAGAAAACAAAGAACCTCCAAAGGATCATGGATTTATTTCCGTATCCGTAGGTGAGGGACTTTCTCAGATCTTCCGTGAGCTTGGCGTAGATTATCTGATCGAAGGCGGCCAGACTATGAATCCGAGTACTGAAGACATGCTCAATGCTATTGAGAAAGTAAATGCAAAAACAATTTATATTTTCCCGAATAACAAGAATATTATCCTTGCAGCTAACCAGGCAAGAGATCTGACTGAGGACAAGGAGATCATTGTAGTACCAACCAAGACAATCCCACAGGGAATTTCCGCAATGATCAGCTTTGTTCCGGAGAAGGGCGGCGAGGAGAATCTTGCTTCCATGACAGATGCTATATCCAGAGTAAAAACCGGACAGATTACTTATGCAGTTCGTGACACACGCATTGATGACAAGGAAATCCATGAGGGAGATATCATGGGAATCGGTGATGCAGGTATCCTTGCAGTAGGCAAGGATCGACTTCAGGTAGCAGAGGAGATGGTAGCAGAGATGGTTGACGAGGAATCTGAGATCATCAGTGTTTACTATGGTGAGGATGTATCTGAAGAAGATGCAGAGGCACTTTCTGATTCTCTTACTGAGAAATATCCGGAGTGCGAAGTTGAGCTGAACCAGGGCGGACAGCCAATTTACTACTATCTGATTTCTGTAGAATAAAGAGCACAAAAAATGAATGATAAGACACCTTTACGTGAATTAAAAGGCGTGGGTGAGAAAACAGAGAAGCTTTTCCAGAAGATCGGGATCACGACTGCGGAAGAGCTTCTCCGTTATTATCCGCGGACTTACGATATATATGAGGAGCCTGTGGAGATTGCATCAGCAGAGGAGGACAAAACAGTCTCTATCCGTGCCACTATAGCAACAAGTATTTATATTAACCAGATACGCAATCTCCAGGTTCTGACAACAACTGTGGCAGATGCAAGCGGCCGATTGCCGGTTGCCTGGTTCAATGCGCCTTATTTGAGGGGAACACTCAAAAAGGGCAGTGTGTTTATCCTCAGAGGAAAGATCATCAGAAAAAAAGGCCGTCCGCAGATGGAACATCCGGAGATTTTTACCCTGGCAGCTTATGAGGAGATCATTCACAGTATGCAGCCTGTATATGGTCTGACGAAAGGACTTTCCAACAAGATGATCACGAAGTTGGTCCATCAGATTTTGGATACAAGGCCTCTCCATGGGGAATATCTGCCGGAGGAGATACGGGAACGCTATCAGCTCGCAGATGCCAATTATGCGATCCGGACTATCCATTTTCCGAAAAATATGCAGGAGCTTCTCACAGCCAGGAAACGTCTGGTATTCGATGAATTTCTGCTTTTTGTGCTGGCAATACAGCTCTTGAAGGAGAAAACAGAAGAGGCTCCAAACACTTTTCCAATGAAACCAGTATGGACAACCGAGGAGATCATAGAAGGGCTTCCCTATGACCTGACCGGAGCCCAGAAGAATGTCTGGCATGAGATCGAACGGGATCTGAGCGGTCATAAGCTGATGTCTAGGCTTGTACAGGGGGATGTTGGTAGCGGCAAGACCGTGATCGCATTTTTAGCTATGGTACTTTCAGCAGAGAATGGATTTCAGAGTGCTCTGATGGTACCGACAGAGGTTCTGGCAAATCAGCATTACGAAGGCTTTCTGAGGCTGATGGAAGAACAGAATATCGCTTCCTGCCATCCGGTGCTTCTAACAGGATCTACCACAGCCAGACAGAAGCGTGAGATCTATCAGAAGATTGCAGACGGTGAAGTGAATGTGATCATCGGAACTCATGCCCTGATCCAGGAAAAGGTGGAATATAAGAATCTGGGGCTTGTGATCACAGATGAGCAGCACAGATTCGGCGTTCGCCAGAGGGAAGCGCTGACGACCAGAGGAAATCCGCCTCATGTACTTGTTATGAGCGCAACCCCCATTCCCCGGACACTGGCGATCATTTTATACGGAGACCTGGATATTTCGATCATCGACGAGCTTCCTGCAAAAAGACTTCCGATCAAGAATTGCGTAGTAGGAACTTCCTACCGTCCCAAGGCGTATTCTTTTATTGAAAAGCAGGTGCAGATGGGAAGGCAGGCTTATGTGATCTGTCCTATGGTGGAAGAGAGCGAAGGCCTGGAGGCAGAGAATGTTACAGATTATGCCAGAAAGCTTCAGGAGATCCTTCCAGGGGAGATCAAAGTAGAAATCCTTCACGGAAAGATGAAGCCAAAAGAGAAAAACAGGATCATGGAGGCGTTTGCTTCTGGCGAGATCCAGGTGCTGGTATCTACCACAGTTGTGGAGGTTGGAGTGAATGTGCCAAATGCTACCGTTATGATGGTGGAAAATGCAGAACGTTTCGGGCTTGCCCAGCTTCATCAGCTTCGGGGCCGTGTAGGGCGTGGAGAGCATCAGTCTTACTGCATTTTTATCCAGGGAAATAATGAAGAAAATACTTCTAAACGTTTGAAGATCCTCAATGAATCCAATGATGGATTTTATATAGCCGGAGAAGATCTGAAGCTTCGGGGCCCAGGAGATCTTTTCGGTATCCGCCAGAGCGGACTGATGGAATTTAAGATCGGTGATATCTACAATGATGCGGGAATCCTGAAGAATGCAAGTGAAGCAGCTGGTGAGATCCTGGCACTGGATTTTGATCTTATCCTTCCTCAGCATAAGGCTTTAAAGGAGCATCTCAAGGGGTATATGAGTGAAGAACTGGAAAATCTGGGGATCTAACCTTGCGTTCTTTCACAAAAAGTGATATCCTAAAATTCGAGAAAGATTAACAAATCCCTTGTAAGGAGGCTATAAACATGGCTAGAACAAAGAAAGCTGCAACCAAGACAACTGTAAAAACGGCTTCAGTAAGCGAGACTCCTGCAAAATCTGTAGTAACCGCATCCGAAGAGAAAGCCGTTAAGGCTGAGACACCAAAGACAGACGATGCAAAAGCTTCTGTAGAGACAAAAGCAGCTGAGAAGACAGCAGAGGTAAAACCTGCTGCTGCGAAACCAATAGAAGAAAAAACAGCAGAAGTAAAATCTGATGAAGAGAAAACAACAGCTGTAAAATCAGAAGAGCCGGCTAAGAAAACAGCCGCCAAGAAGACAACAACACGAAAAACAACTGCTGCTAAGAAAACAACAACCAAGGCGGCTGCTAAGACAACAGCAGCTAAAACAACAAGAAAGACAGCAGCCAAGAAAGCTGAGCCAGTGACAGAAGTATATGTTCAGTACTGGGGCAAAGAGATACATACTTCAGAGGTTGCTGACAGGATCAAAAAGATCTGGACAGAGGATATGGGCAAAAAAGCTTCTGAACTGAAAGATCTCAAAATCTACATTAAACCCGAAGATAATGGTGCACATTATGTGATCAACGGAGATGTTACAGGATTTATCGGACTGTAAAAAGAATCTCTGATAAAAAGTATATAAAAGAGTATGTAAGATGGCCTGCTATAGAGTCAAACTATAGCAGGCTATTTTTTTGTGTATTTGACCAAATGAGAATAGCATGATATGATTCACCTAACAAATAAACATACTAATTAGATAGGGATATAATGAAATGAAACAGGTATTATGCTTTGGAGATTCCAATACATGGGGATATGACGGAGAGAGCAGGAAGAGGCTTCCGTGGGGAGTCCGCTGGACAAGCCTGCTACAGGAAAAACTGAACAAAGAAGAATATCGTGTGATCGAGGAGGGACTGTGCGGAAGAACAACAGTTTTCGAAGATCCGCTCCGCGACGGAAGAAAAGGAACTGCACTTTTTCCCACACTTCTGGAAACACATGCCCAGGTGGATGTGATCACGCTGATGCTGGGAACCAATGACTGTAAAACTGTTTTCGGAGCATCCGCAGATGTAATCGGAAAGGGAATCATAAGATTGCTGGATCAGGTCCAGGAATATGCGCCAAAAGCGAAAGTCCTTCTCATGGCTCCGATCTACCTGGGAGAAAAAGTATGGCAGGAAGGATATGACCAGGAGTTTTCCAGAGAGTCTGTGATCGTTTCCAGAAATCTGCAGCCTGTTTATGAAAAAATCGCAGCTGAACGTCATATCAGTTTCCTTCCGGCAGCATCCTATGTACATTGCTGTGACGCAGATCAGGAACATCTGAATGCAGCAGGACATAAGAAATTTGCAGAGGTTGTATATCGAAAAGTACAGGAATTGCTGTAAATGAATATAGGATTTTAAGACTTTTGGATCTTATTGTTTGTATAATGTATGGATATGTTTGTAAAATAAGATCTCTTTTTATATAAAATAAAAAGATGTTGTCTGGCAGGTTTTCAGTTCTGTCAGACAGCATCTTTTTTGCATGAGCTTAGATCAACTCAGCATAGCAATGAAACTACCTGCGCGTACAGATTTAGTACTGCTGGCCGCCCTGGGAGCCGCTGGACATCTGGCGTTCCTGTGCTTCGATCATCTTTTTGACCATATATCCACCTACGGATCCGTTCTGTTTGGAAGTCAGGTTTCCGTTGTATCCGTCTGTAAGCGGAACACCCAGCTCGTTTGCTACCTCATATTTGAAACGGTCAAGTGCGCCCTTTGCTTCCGGAACAACTGCTTTGTTAGAAGAAGTGTTACTTGGCATAATTCATTTCCTCCTTGGTTGTTATTTGGTTTACTGTTACATTGCTAGTATATGAAAACCATAAAATAATACACTGGCAGTTAAAGGAAATTTAACATATAAAAATATTTCTGTTCATAAATTATACCGCAGTAAAAACCGAATGTATGGTTGCTTTTTGACTGGAATTGCGGTTATAATAATCTCTGCATCACATATAATATCTGTCAGACAAAAAAAAGTAAGGGGGTCCCGTGAAAAAGAAGCGTTATCCTACATACAAGAGAAAATATAAACGAAAAAAACAGCCCAGGCGAAAAATACTTACAGCCATTATCCTGTGTGTCATCCTTGCAGTATGTAATGGCTGGATGCCGCCGCGGAGCCTGAAAGAGGTAAAAGATCAAAGCCGGATCTTCGGACAGGTATTTCTTACATATATAGAAGAAAATGCACAGATCCTCTGGGAAGATGTTTCGGAATCCGCTTCCGATGCAGTGGCAGGTTTGCTGAAACAATCCCAGACGAAGACAGGAGAGCAGACAGAATCTGTTTCTCTGGATCAGATTCCGGAATACAGCGACAGTCCATATGTGGAGATCAATGGAAATGTACCATCTTTTTCTGATGAAAAAAGCGCAGGACCTGCATACGAATTTTACAGTGAACTGGATTCTCTGGGACGCTGCGGTTATGCAGAATCCAAGATCACACCGGAGCTGATGCCTGATGAAGAGCGAGGAGCGATCGGAATGGTAAAGCCTACAGGATGGCATACTGTAAAATATGAAAATGTAGATGGCAGGTATCTGTATAATCGTTGCCATCTTATCGGGTATCAGCTGACTGGTGAGAATGCAAACAAGAAAAATCTTATCACAGGAACCAGATATCTCAATGTGACGGGAATGCTTCCTTTTGAAAATGAAGTTGCAGATTACGTGCACAGTACAGGAAATCCCTGTATGTATCGTGTGACTCCGTTTTTTAAGGGAGATGAACTGGTAGCCCGAGGTGTGGAAATGGAAGCCGAATCCGTTAAAGACCAGAAGATATCTTTCCATGTTTTTGTTTATAACATACAGCCGGGAATTGAAATTGATTATACTACAGGAAACAGCTGGGAAGAATAGGGTATATGAAGCAACGTCGGAGAAAATAGTTACTGTACACTCCGTTCTCAGCAACAGAAAATATTAATTTTTCATGAATTTACATGAATTAAATTGCACTTTTTTGGGCGTTATGCTAGAATCAGTTACAGAGTTATATGATTTTACCTATATAAAGGGGAAAAAGGGATGTAACCCAAGGGCAGAATGGAGAGGTGAATTATGAATTTAGGAATTATTGCGCATAACAGTAAGAAAGTTCTGATTGAAGACTTCTGTATTGCATACAAGAATATCCTTGCCAAACATGAAGTATATGCAACCGGAACAACAGGAAGAAGAATTGAGGAAGCAACCAGTCTTCACGTTCACAAGTTTCTTGCCGGAAGTATAGGCGGAGACAAGCAGTTTATGGAGATGGTAGAGCGTCAGGATCTGGATATGGTGATCCTGTTTTATAACCCTGTCATGATGGACCCGGTAGAGCCGGATATCATGAGCATTGTCAAACGCTGCGACCAGTACAACATTCCGGTTGCTACAAATATTGCCACTGCGGAACTTCTGATCCTTGGACTGGCCCGCGGTGATCTGGATTGGAGATTAAATCTGAAATGAGAGTCATAGCAGGAAAAGCACGTAGATTAAACTTAAAAACCATTCCCGGAAATGAGACACGACCAACAACAGACCGTATTAAGGAAACTCTTTTTAACATTCTCCAGCCTGAAATACCTGGTTGTCGGTTTCTGGATCTATTTTCCGGAAGCGGAGCGATCGGTATTGAAGCTCTGAGCCGTGGAGCCGAGTATGCCGTATTTGTGGAAAAAAATCCCAAAGCATGTACTTGCATCCGCGAAAATCTTTCATTTACAAAACTCACGGATGGTGGTAAACTGCTGAACATGGATGTGCTTCAGGCACTGCGTTCACTGGAAGGCGGAGAACCATTTGACTGTATTTTTATGGATGCACCATACGAACAGCATCTGGAACAACCAGTCCTTGAGTATCTGGCTGACAGCACTCTTGCAGATGAAAACACGCTGATCGTTGTGGAGGAAGATCTACATACGGATTTTTCTTATGTAGAGGACCTTGGATATCATCTGGTACGTTCCAAGGAATATAAAACCAACAAGCATGTTTTCCTAAAAAAATGAAAGAGAGACAGACATATGATAACAGCAGTATACCCGGGAAGCTTTGACCCGGCAACCTATGGCCATCTTGACATCATTAAGCGGGCAAGCATTTCATTTGACCGGGTTATAGTGGGAGTTTTGCATAATTCTGCAAAAAGTCCGTTGTTTTCTGTAGAAGAACGTGTTAAGATACTAACAAAGGCGACAAAAGATATCCCGAATGTGGAGGTGAAAGCATTCGAGGGCCTGTCAGTGAACTTTGCCAGGGAAAACCATGCCCAGGTGATCGTTCGAGGGCTTCGTGCTGTCACGGATTTTGAATATGAACTGCAGATGGCCCAGACTAATCGTGTTCTGGCACCGGATGTGGACACCGTTTTTCTTACAACCAGTCTGGAATATGCATACTTAAGCTCCACGATCATGAAAGAAGTTGCTAATTTCGGAGGAGATCTGAGCAAGTTCGCTCCACGTGAGATTACGGATGCAGTCGAAGAGAAATTGAAAAAAAGAGAAACAGAGAAATAAGGAGAGTGTATTATGAGCAGCAGAATTGAACAGATTATTCAGGAGATTGAAGAGTATGTGGACAGCTGTAAATTCCAGCCTCTTTCCACTACCAAGATCGTAGTGAACAAAGAAGAGATTGAGGAGTATTTACGTGAACTTCGTCTGAAAACTCCGGATGAGATCAAACGTTATCAGAAGATCATCAGCAATAAGGATGCGATCCTTGAGGATGCTCAGGCTAAAGCTGACAGTCTGATTGCAGATGCTCAGGCCAAAGCTCAGGAACTTGTTACACAGCATGAGATCATGCAGAAAGCATATGCACAGGCAAATGAGACCATAAATGCTGCAAACAAGCAGGCTCAGGAGATTCTTGATTCTGCAACACAGGATGCAAACAGCATTCGTCTCAGTGCGATCACATACACAGATGATATGATGGCTAATATCGGTTCTGTCCTGAATCAGACACTTGAAGATGCCGGCGGTAAATACAAAGCATTTATTGATGCTCTGCAGAGCTGCCTTGAGGTTGTTAATCATAATCGTCAGGAGCTTGCACCACAGACTGCTCAGGCAGCGGCAATCTCCAATACCTTCCAGGATGATGACAGTTCTTCTATAACAAAAGAAGACGAAGATCTGTTAGACGATATCGGAGAAAACTAGGATCAGGAATATCGCACTGGCGTTCAGACATTTTGAAATAGCGTAGGGGATCAGTGACAAACTGTTTTCCAATACGCTTTTTGTCTGAGCCATGACGCAAAAGCCACCAAAAGAAGTCAGGAGCATAGAAGCAAGGTATCTGCTTTTCCATGGCAGTGGTGCGCCGGCAATCTGTTTCAGCCCGGTAGTTAGTTCCAGTGGTGCTGTGAACAGCATACAGCTTTGTGCATGAAATGGCCAGTAAAAGCTGATACTGGCGAGTATCAGTGAGAAGAGGAGAATATAGCCCCCGAGACGTGTGATGGTTTCAAATCCGTCCATGATCGAGACATCCAGGATGACTCCTATGGAGTCCTGTTGGTATGTCTCTTTTTTTATCTTGTTTACGCAGACAGAGTCCACGGTATGCCCGCGATATATAACGAAACGAAAAAACAGCATACAAAAGAGATCTGCCGCCAGAAAAGTGAGGATCATCTGTACTGCTGATATCTTATTTTTCAAGAGTATCCCGGAAAGATAGGAAATGATAAATGCGGGACTTGCATTGCAGCTAAACGTAAGAAGATATTCCCCTTCTCTGCGGGAAATCTGCTGGTCTATGTACAGATCATGTGCCAGTTTGGCTCCCATAGGATATCCGCATAACAGACCCAGGATCAGAACATAGGCTCCAGCAGGTGAAAGCCCGAAAAACGTTTTCCAGAAGAAAGCAGATGGTTTCAGAAGCTTCCGGATATTTCCAGTTTTTAATAATGCTCCTGTCAGGATCAGAAATGGCAGCAGAGTGGGAATCATGATATTCAACCACAATCCAAGTCCATTTTTTACTCCGGTAAGAGCTTCTTTTGGGTGAAAAAGCAGAAAAAACAACAGGCAGATATAGAAAAATATGATTATTTTTCGTTTCATAAAAACAGGTCCTTGCTTTTTTTACAGTATATGATTATTATAAAAGACAAATGAATTTATGAAGCAGAAGGAGGCAGAATTTATGCCAGTATTAGAAAATTGTGAACCAAAGAGAGTTTTTCATTATTTTGAAGAAATCTGCAAGATTCCTCATGGTTCCAGAAATACAAAACAGATCAGTGATTTCCTTGTGGAATTCGCGAAGGATCATGGATTCAGATATGTACAGGATGAGCTGAATAATGTAGTGATCTACAAGCCAGGCACACCAGGATATGAGAATTCTCCCACAGTGATCATCCAGGGCCACATGGACATGGTATGTGAAAAACGACCGGATGTAGATCATGATTTTACAAAAGATGGTTTGAACATCTCTGTAAAAGATGGTTATATCACAGCCAACGGAACAACTCTTGGCGGTGATGATGGTATTGCAGTTGCTTATGGCCTTGCCCTTCTTGACAGTACAGATATTCCACACCCTCCTCTTGAAGTACTGCTCACGGTTGATGAGGAGATTGGTCTTCTTGGTGCAGTCGGTCTGGACTGCAGCGTGCTGAAGGGAAGAAGATTTATCAATCTGGATTCTGAAGCGGAGGGAAGTCTCTGGATCAGCTGTGCCGGCGGTCTTTCCGGTATCAGCCATATCCCTGTCCAGCGCGTAGAAGGAGAAGG
>ENA-OQDM01000252-OQDM01000252.1-human-gut-metagenome-genome-assembly--contig:-NODE-252-length-35148-cov-1.503012_pt1 | contig 35148 bp, 43 predicted proteins | sample MGYA00242772_ERZ504605 | MGnify/ENA primary metagenome ERZ504605 (study PRJEB26092, sample SAMD00036348) | human gut metagenome | host: Homo sapiens | study: EMG produced TPA metagenomics assembly of... | reverse complement strand
TAAGATTAAATAGTTTATCTACTAAATCTTCATTTTCATATTGTCTATTTTTATCATGTTTATTAATACCATATTTCTTATTTTTATTCTTTCTTGCATTATCATCAGCAACTTCAATATTTTCAGAGGTAAAGTTATACTTCCCAAAATAATATTTATATTAATCTTATATTTATTAGTTTTAGGAATTATATAAAAGAAGCCGACACTAGCATTAGAACCCGACCGAACTCAATTAGAATTAAAGTTACTAGAGCTAGCTTTAGAACTGTTATTAGCGTTACTGCTAAGCAGAAGCACTGTATCTAAATGTCAATCATCTTAAGAAATATAACCTTTAATATTATTATAATAAACTGTTGCAGGAGTAGTATCGAGAAATACAAAAACAGAAAACAAATTAATTAACCAACTACTCCTAGCAACAGTTCCACGTGGACTTATTTAATCAAGCTTAACTGTGGTAAAGAAGCCGACACCAGCAAAAGAACCCGACCGAACCCAATAAGAATAAAAGTGACCAGAGCCAGCCTGAGAATCGCCATGAGCGCGACCGCCAAGCAGAAGCACACGAATAGCTTTATCTGTATCTTGTCCATTATTATCTCTTATCCAATTATAATCAGCTTTTTTATTAGTTCCAACTTTATTAGGAATAAAATAAGGACCAAATCTAAAATCAAATTCAGTAATAAAATTATTACTATTAGCTTGGTCACCTATAAAATAACATTTATCTTGAATATTATCTATTGTAATATCGGCATGATTAACACTTTTTTTAAGAAGATAAACACTATTATAATTTGCATTGCGATTTACAATAACTACATCTCTAATAAATGTCCATATATCACCAAAAAAGTTTAGAATACCACGATAAACAGCAGGATAAGTATTAAGATTACTACCATCTGTATTATAATTTCCTAGTTCATAATGGTCACCATTTGTACTACCATTACCAATATTATGTTCAGCAGTCCAATAAGTTTGTACAATAGGATTATTGCCATTAAAAGCTGTCCATCTATCCCAAGCTAAATTTGTAACACCAGCACCAAGTCCTCCTTGTTTAAATCCATCACTAGTTAAATTAGTATTTAATGCAGCTTGATTATCAAAATTTGCATACTCAATATAACAAAGAGCTTGTATAGCACAATATTCAAGATAATCAATTATTGTAATCCAATCGCCACGATTAGCACAAAATTCATTTGCTTTATCATAATTAATTCCAGTTCTAGGTCTACCTTGTAATTTAGTAGCAACAACAGAAGAACTTTTATTTCCTCCTAAATATCTAGTATCATCATGTTTAATACAAGCACTAAATACTTCTTCTTTACCATCTTCTCTAGTTCTAGTCATAGTTTTGGTATGACTTATAATAAAAGGATGAACTCTAGTAAATGTTCCATCAATATTAAAATCACTTATCCAAAGTTGATATTTAGTACCAGTATCTTTAACACATATATAAAATTCTGGAACTCTTACCCCAACATCGCCATCACTTCCATCAAGAGGAGGAATAAGACCATTTTCAAGAGGTTTAGCCCAACCCGTAGGATTAAGGAAATAACTGATTTTCTTTTCATTATAGACACAACCTTTAAGTCTATTTTGAATAGGAAGTTCTCTATGAAATTTAGCATTACCAATTCTGATTATATCATTGTCATCTTTAGTCCATTCAATTACCATACGCAGCATTTTCAAAAGTAGGAATAAATGCAGCAGAACCCCAAGCTGGATTACCTTGTTCATTAATAATTAAACTATCTCCTTTAGATACTCCATCTAAATTAGGTAAATGTTTAAGTCCTTCTGCAAGTTCATTTAGTATATGCTTGTTAAATCTTAACAAGCCATTATACATCTCTACTAAATTAAAATTCATGTTAAGCTTGTTCTAGAGCATTAACTCGACCGTTAAGAGAATTAATATTACTAGTATTTCGATTAACTTGAGTTACAAGTCCTTGAAGAGCAGTAATTATAGCATCGTTTTTAGTATCATTACTAGCTTTCATAGCATTAATCGCAGCAACTATATCTGTATTTGCTTTATTAATAGTAGAATTAACAGTATCAAGTTTATTACCAATAGTAGTTTTCATACTATCAACAGCAGCTTTAATACTATCTAATTTAGCATCAACTTTATCAAAACGACTATTAAGAAGAGTTTGAGTTTCATCTGATTCACTTTTATGTTGATTTTCAAACTCATCAAATTCAGCTTTAACCATTTCATGTAATTCAGTAATCTTTTGACTAATCTCATCAAGATTAACTATAACATTATTTTCTCCAAGCTCATCATGTTCTTTATTACCAGAAATACTAAGTTTAAGATTATTAATAAGTTTATTAATAGCATCTAACTTATAATTAACTCTTTTATCATCTTCCATATCTTTAGAATTTAGTTTGTTACAAATATAAATTATATTATTAATAGCAAGTAGTTTAACAATATTATTAACATTTTTTAATTAAGCAGTTTTAGAACTATTAATACATAGATATTTAGTCCAAGTATAATGTTTACGTTCACTAATATAATTAAGATTATCATCATTAATATGAGCTTCTTCTTCAAAACTTATATCTTTATAAGCATCATGTTGCTTAATATGAAATAGTCTTATAATAAGATATTCAATACCATACCATATATAGAAAAAGATATATAACATTTCTTTCATTTGTTCTGTATGAATAGCTTCATGATTAAGTTCTCTATTACTTAATTCTCCTTTAGTAAATACAATACCAAAAAGATTAATAGCTTTATAACCATTAAAAGGAAAATGTTTAGTCTTAATAACTCTCATAACTTTACTATTTTAAATTTTAATATTGTAAATATTTATGTACATCCATAGAGCCACTTTTTAGGCTTATAGTAAGACTTTTATTCAATCGTGTATAACTAATCAGCTAGGCTCAAAATCAGCCAAACTAGGCAAGCTATACTCCCCGTAGAGGATATAGCAGGTCTGAATCAGTTAGTCGAGCCTAGCTAATAATCATCATACAATATCAACCAATAGTATTATCAATATCTTTATAGCCAACTCCAAGTTTCTTTAGAATAGGACTAACAACCCAACTCCAAAACACAGGAGCAAGAACAGCACTATTAACAAGCATAATAGTATTATCATATCCAGATACAATATAAATCATAGCCATAGTAAAAATACTTATTACTAATACACATCGTTTTTGCCAAGTAGGAACTTTATTATCACCATTAAAGTAATCAATAACTTTAATAATAATATAAGTTAGAACATTAACAATAAACATAAATCCAAAGTCAAAATTACTAAGGATACCATCTACAATTACATCAATAAATTTGTCCATACTAAAATTTAGATAAATAAAAAAGGGAACTATCCGAAGATAATTCCCTTTTATAGTTTTACAATAATGATTAGTTATTCATGTGAAAATATTCCCACACTTTATCACCATCAAAATCTACATCTTTAAACCAAAATGTAATAGCACTTTCAAACACTTTATTATCTATATTACCACCAAACCATTCTTCAAATAGTTTAGCATAATCATGATATTGAGCATTAATTGCAACATAAACATCACAAGGTTCAACATCATTAGGTAATACTTCTTTATAGCGTTCACAAATCTCATGAGCTTTATTCATATCATATTTTTCACCAATATATTTCTTATTGTCTTTAACATGATACATTTGTTCTACAACTTCTTTAGCTTCATACTCATCAAAATGATAGCCATCGTCATTATATCCACCGCTCATAAGCATAGTTAAAATCTTTTCTTCTCGGTCATTTTTATTAGTAGAGCGACCATAATTATCGTAAGTATCATAACCAATACGATTTCTCATACCACCTCTACCACCACGACCACCTCGTCCTCCACGCGCATCAAGAAATTCACGAAATTCATCAAGAATATTTTGATTACCGCCACGACGATTACCAACATGGTAAGGTTGAATGTAAGGCATTTCTCTCATAATATTACTTTGTTTTTAAACTGATTAATGATTCTTTTAAAACTTCTAAATCAGTTTGATTAAGAGCAACAATTTTATTCACATAAGGAACTTCAAGAGATATAATACCTTTAGAAATATTACCGCCACCAATAAAAGGTATATCAAAATTAAAATTATCAATATTATTAATAATTTCCATTTCTTCATCAAATATACCTTCAATATCAATCATACCATCTTTATCTGCAATAGGTTTTAAGAACTTATCAAAACTATTAATATTATTAGTAATCGCTCTTTTAGCTAAAGGAATTAAAAGTCTTATAGCTGGAGAACTTTCACCCATAGATACTAATTGTTTAATAATATAATCTTTAATAACCTCTTTAACATTACCAATTTCAACCATAATATTACTTCTTTAAAAATTCTTCATAAGTTAAATTAGGATTAGTTTTACTAGCTTCTTTAAAAGCTTTAAACAATTCCATTTCTTTGTTAGTAACTTCAACAATTTTACTTTTAAGTAACTTAACAAGTTTAAGTTGTTCTTCAAGTAAATGTTTGCCATCAGCACTAGCTTCGATTTTTCCTCTAACTAAATTAAGAACTTCTGCTTGAACCATACTTTGTAAAGCATTATAATTATTTACATAGTCTTGATTACTAAGAAGCATATTTTGTTGTTCTTGTGTAAGTGGTGCAATTTCAGCATCAATAGCATCCCAAATTCCTTGAGTTGGAACTTGCTGATTTTGAATTGTACCATTATTTGCATTAGGAATAGCATTACGACGATAAGCTTCATTGATTGCTTGTTTTTGACTTTGAAGAAAAGCAATTTGTTCATCAATGCTATTAGTCATTTTTTCACTAGGGTATAGTAAAGGGTCACTATTACCTAGTATGAATTGAGTAACAGGTATCATATCTCTTTCAATTTTATGTTCTTAATCAAACTTAGTAATATTACTGAGCAGGAGTTCCGCTAGCAGGTTGAGTAAAACCACATGGTAAACATCCACAAGCATTACGTCCAACTAGACCAGTAACAGTAGGTTCATTTGGAAGAGTAACTACACCATAGATAACATTACAAGTCTTTCTATCAGTATAGTTGATACCAGCCGTAAACATCTTTTCCATTTCGCATTGGATAAGTTTATCTTGATAAGGACGAATAGCTTTAGTAACAGCCAATTCAACTTTCAAATCAGATAACTCTTTACGGATATCATCATCAGCATCACGAGTATATTTGTAAAGATTAAAATGGTCAGTGTTATTTTTCTCAATAAGAGCATCAGTACGATTACGTCCATCAATATAAACACCAAACAATTCACTATTAAGACGTTCTCTATCTTCAAAGCGTTGATTCTGTTGAGTCAAAGCCCATTGATAAAGACCACCTTGAAGGGCTAAAGTATCTTCACAAGATTTTTCCCATGCTTGAAAAGCAGTAGGAGCACCGCTTCCACTACCAGCAGTAGCACCAAGAACATTAATGTTAGTAGAACCATCTCCTAACATTCCACCACCAGCACCACCTAATACACTAGAACGACGATTACCAAACAAAGCCCAAGCACCAAGTGCAGTACCGATAATACCAAGAGTTAAACCTGCATTAGCTTTACCGTTTACATCACGACGATTACAACCGTCATAATTCATTCCAGCACCATTATAGCCCTCTGGAACAACTTTCACTTTTTCAATTACTTGCATAATAAATTAAGGTTTAAGTTAAAAAAATAGATTAATACTTGTAGTTTGAACTACATAATCTATAATACTTAAACCGTTATCTTTATTTGGTCATTAACATTATTTTAACTTTCAATAGGACTATATATTGTCAATTCACCAATTTTGTTAAGTTTAGTATATTTTATTTCACCTATTGAAGTCTTACCATCATCAGCTTTACCACCTTGTGTATCTACATAACATTGAATAGTTTGTTGTCCTCTAAATTCAGAATTACCTGCAACAAAACCAAATCTAAATTTATAGTTATCAGTATAATTATCATTATAAACAGTGTTATCTTCATTTAGCAAAACTGTATGATATTCATAACTATAATTATCATCGCTAGTTATATTAAGAGTTGGCTTATCAAGAGTTATAGGTGTACCAGTTGTATTGACTTGATTATTCCAAACTTTATATTTATCATTAGGTTTATTTTCATACCAACAATAACCATTGTCATGAACAAGTCCACCACCATGACGAATTATTTTAATATCATCTAAACCAATAACTTTATCATTAACAGGATTAACTCTAAAATATTTTATTTCATTATTAGTTTTTGAAAGTCTTTTAACAACTTCACCATACCAACATTCTTTATAACCACCATGTCCATCAGGCATATTAATAGTTCCATCAGCCAAAGGAAAAATAAACATTCCTCTATTATCAACATCAATTTCATTATTTCTTAATTGCCAAGCATGAACAATAACTCCACCTTTATAAGCAGTACATTCAACAGTAACATGACCTCTACTCAAACTTCCAAACCAATTAGCACAAAGATTCATTTTCATTATATCAGGCATTTTATCTTCAAGGTCAATCATAGATTCAATATTGAACATAACACATTCAGCACCTGAGTCAGTATTATCACCACCCCAATATAGATAAGGAATTTGACTTAAATTCCAAGACCAACCAACAGCTACATAGTTTAAGCCATTAATAGGAGAATTAACATAATATGATTTAGTGTCCAAATCTCGACCATCATCACTACCCCAAATGTATCTAAGTTGGACACTAGTAAAATCACTAAAATGAATAACAGAAGTAGGCCAAATATGATTAGCACCATCATAAATATGAGCAATATTAGTTTGACCTACTGTACGCTTCTTAAGAGGTTGAGCAATTCCTCCTTGACGTCCAAGAGTTAAACTCATTATTCATCAACAATATTATAAGTCATTCCAGCAACTGGGGTAATAGTCGCATATTGGGTAGCAGTACCTGTCCAAATTGGAAGACTAAGTTTATTATTATTTGCGCTAGGCATAGTCATATTAACTCCACAACCATCATTAATAGCTTTTTGAATCTTATCAAGATTAACACTATTAGTAATAGTTTGATTTATTTCTTTTTTAAAGTTATTAAATGTATCATTAGTAACATATCTATTAAGTAAATTATTAACTTCTTCTTTATTATAAGTTTCAGACTTAGTATAATAATTTTTAAGTAAATTATTAATTTCTTGTTTAGTATAACTATCAAATGAAGAAGTATCACCCATTACTCTCCATTCAGTACCATTCCAATAACAAATCTTTCCATTACGATATTCAATCTGTCCTTTAGCCCAATTACTACAAGTTACATTAGGAAAATATTCAGATTCTTCACCAACCATACCCGTAAGTTTACATTTATTTAAATCAATAGTACCATTTTCAATAATACCACCTTCAAATACAAGTTCACATCCGGCAGGCATTGTAATCGTTTTACCACTTAAATCAAAAGCATAACGAATAATATAACGAGTATTTTGTTCGTTAAGCATATCTTGAGTAAGAACAGCTTTATAATTAAGATAAATATTATTCTTAACTTGAACTAGATTTTCTTCATTAAAATAATATTTAATATTATCTACTGAATTAACATATATAATACCAAGTCTTGGACGTTCATCAGAAAGACAAGTATTATAAATATTATAATCTTCACTATTTCCATAGTCAGCAGTGTTGACCCCCCGTAGAGGATGAACTCTATCAGTAGGTTCTACAATAGTCCATCTAGTATAATAATTATAAAAACCAACTCCATCATGAATAGTCTTAACTCTAAGAACAAATAATTTATGATATGTATCATAATAAATACCAGCAGTATTACCTAAATCTGTTCTAATAACTTCATACTTATCAGTATTAAGAATTATTTGACCATATTGTTCACAATAAGTATCATCAAGAAAACCATCAAATAAAAGCTGTTCTGCATTACTTGCATCATCCTCCACGGGGAGTAAGACCTTGCGAATTATTTTATATCCTTTACCACTTTTATATTCAGGTTCATAAGGTCTATCTTTAAAACTAAGACGATTAACATTACAACAACCAGGACTTAATCTTATAGTAATATCTTCTTCATCAGGATAATTAATAATATTAACTTTACCATCTCCAGCAATCATTTGTTTAAGAGCTTCATTAAGCATATCCCAATCAATAGTACCATCAGCAATAGGAATTTTAGCTCCACTTTCTTCAAGATACTTCTCACTAAGAATTTTTGTCCAATTATCATCAGAAACCCAACTAGTTTCAACACCAGCTTGAAGATTACTACCTATATAACTTTCAGTTACAGATAGATTATGTTCAGCATCATAATAACTAATAGTAAGACTATTACGTCTAAAAATAGCAGGAACAGCTTTACGAGTATTAACTCTAGTTCCTTGATATGGAATCCATAAATGATTAAACCTAGAAAGAACAACAGTTAAATCATTGTTTGTATCTTTGTCAAGAATATTTTGAAGATAAGTAATAGGAAATACTTTATCATAACTATTCTGACCTAATTTTTCATATAGTTGTTTATTGTTCATAATTATGTGATTAATTACCAGTACCTTTAGCTATAAATACTCTAAAATTTAGTTCAGCATATTTAAATGTAACTTTACATAGATTAATAGGCAATGTTTGAATGTAACTTGTTACAAATGTTCTTATAACAGTTTTATCTTCTTCAAGACCAACACTAGTTTTAGTATGTGTATTATATCAGTAAAATCAGTTAATTTACAAGCATCATTAGGATTATTATTTCTTATTAATTTTACAGTTATACTTCTACTAGTCATCATATTTGATGTACTAAATAGATATAAATATTGTTCACCACTACCAGCACAACCTTCAGTTATAGTATTATTATTATATAATTTTGTTCTAGTAACATTATTAACATTAACAGTAAAAGGTTGGTCTTTTTGTTCAAGAATTTCATTACACCATATTTGCCAATATAATCTAGGACGTCTAACATATAAAGTAATAATTATATTATTATTAGTTATATATTCTGCTGAATATTCTTCTTCATCAGCATTAGCTTTAGATATTATACTAAACTACCGTAATAAGAATTATCAGTATCTTTATGTAATAAAGTACTAGCATTGAATGAAATATCTTTATGACGGTCAATACTACCATAAGATTCAGAAGAAATAACATTACCTACATTATTCCATTTATAACTTTCAGTAATAATAACTTTAAATCGAATATTATACTTAACTGCTCCATTATGATTTCCATTATTATCTCTAGCATTATTAATATACACAGAATTATTAATTGCTTCAACATAATCACTTGCCCCGTCATACAAAAACAATACTTTTGTAGAAGAAGTTATATTTGTTTTAACACCAGCAGATTGTGTAATATTAATTGATTTACTAACTTCACTATAAGTTGCAGTAACAGTTGTACTTCTACTTGTTGTAGTAGTTCTATTACCATAAGTAAGTTTACTACCGCTAGTAGTACCATTTAATGTACCATCTCCAGATTTACTTAATGTAGGACTACCATTTTCAGTTTCGGTATAAGTAGTACCCACTCCGTTCCAAGTATAATTTCTAGTACGAGAAGCATGACAAAGAATTGTAGAACTACCACCACTAGCAGCAATATTCATAGGACTAGCAGATATAGTTACTTGCCAAGATGTCCAACTTCCAGTAACTTTATTACCACCATATTGCATAACATCGCAATAATCAGTAACTCCATTATAATTAGCAGTAACTCTAGTTGTTCTAGCATCAGGAGATGTATTATTACTAAAAGTTAAAGTATTACCACTTAAAACTCCAACACCACTTGTAACAGAAATAGTAGGAGTAGCATTATTAGACTCAGTACCACCAGAACCAGCAACACCATTCCAAGTCCAAGTTCTATTTCTTGAAGCACTACTATAAATAGTTACTGAATCACCTCCAGCCCAAACTTTATAACTACTAGCACTACAATTTACAGACCAATTGGACCAATTACCATAAACTTTAGCTCCAGCTGATTGATTAATAGTAATATCTTTAGTTGCACTATCAATAGTTGCTCTAAATACAGAACTACGAGAACTAGTAGAAGTATTATTACCATAACTAACAGTAGAACCACTTAAAGAAGCTGCACCATTAACTTTACTTAATGTTGGAGAACCACTAGCATTTTCAGTATAAGTTGCTCCTGTGCCATTCCATTGCCAAGTACGACTTCTAGTAGCAGAAGTAGATAATGTAGCATTTCCACCAGCAGCAGCAATAGTTGTTACATTAGCACTTAAACTAATAGACCATGCTCCCCAACTACTATAAGTTTTAGAACCAGCATTTTGAGTTACAGTAGTATCTTTAGTTACAGAATCCATTGTAGCTCTAATAACTGTACTTCTAGCACTTGTAGAAGTATTATTATCATAAGTTACTTTATTACTAGCAAAAGAACCAGCACCACTAATTTTACTAAGAGTAGGAGTTCCAGTTCCTGTTTCAGTTCCACCACTTCCACTAACTCCGTTCCATGTCCAAGTTCTTGTTCTACTTGCAGAAGTAGTTATATTTGAACTACCTCCATTAGCAGCAACATTTCCACTATTAGAAATATTAACTGTCCATGCAGACCAAGCACTATATTGTTTAGCCCCAGCAGATTGATTAATAGTTATATCTTTAGTAGTAGAATCAATAGTAGCACGAATAACAGTTGATTTACCACTTGTACTAGTATTATTTCCATAAGTAACTTTAGGACTAGTCCAATTACCACTTCCACTAACTTTACTTAATGCAGGACTTCCATTTCCAGTTTCTGTACCACCAGAACCGGCAACACCATTCCATGTATAACTTCTAGTTCTACTAGCACTCGTTGATATAGTAGCTGTTCCACCTGTTGCACCAATACTAGTTTTATCAGCACTAATATTAACTGACCATCCAGACCAATTACCATAAACTTTAGCACCAGCCGATTGTGTTATAGTAATAGATTTAGAAACACTATTGCTAGTAGCAGTAATAGTTATACTACGACTATTTGTTGTAGTATTGTTACTAGCAGTAACAGTTTTACCACTTAAAGTAAATCCGCCAGCACTACCACTAAGTGTGGGTGTAGCAGTTTCAGTATCAGTATGTGTAGTACCAACTCCATTCCAAGTCCAAGTACGAGAACGACTAGCATTAGTAGTTATTGTGGACGAACCTCCACTTGCGCCTATGGTTTGCGTACTTGCCGAGATAGAAACAGCCCAAGCAGACCACGCTGAATACACTTTTGAGCCTGCCTGTTGTGTTATCGTAACCGTTTTGGACAATCCTACATAACTAGCTGTAAGTGTCGCTGAACGGGCTGAAACGCATCTCGTTTGATGTAAATTTTATTTGATTTCCACTAAGACTAGCACTACCACTAATACTAAGAGTAGGAGTAGCAGTTTCACTATAAACAGTACCAATGTTATTCCATTTATAAGTTCTACGAGCAATATTAGCTGTAACTGTTCTAGTACCACCTTTAGCTTCAACACTAGTTCCATCAGTTTGTAAATCTAGTACCCAATCGGTATAAACTTTAGCACCAGCAGCTTGATTTAAAGCAGCACTAACTTCTTTAGTTTGTTTATTTTCTAAAGTAAATATAACAGTTAAAGTTCCACTTTTAGTATTAGTAGATTCATTATTAGGTATAGTTAATACATTATTACTTATACTACCTAAAGTAGTAGAACTAGTAAAACTAGCAGTAAGATTAACAACAGTTTCAATCCAAGTTCCAGCATAAGTAGAGCCTTTGGTTATACTCCCCGTGGAGGATGCATAGTCAGTTCTCTTATATCCACTCTTAACAGAACTAGTAGAAAGTTTTAAATCATAACTTCCACCAGTATTAGCTATACTACTATTAACTACAGTCAATGTACTAGTATCATATATACTAGCTTTACTACCTTTAAACGTAACAGTATAACTATCTTTAGCTTCTGTATCATCAATTAATACAACTAATTTACCATTAGTTATAACTCCTTTTTCTATTCCATCAAATAAAACTTTAACTCCATCAGTAGGAAAAGTAACAGTATAAGAAATAAATCTTTGTTCCCACTCTAATTCTACATTATGAGTTATAGGTAAATAACCACTATTACCACTAATAGTTTGAGATTTATAATGTTCAGCAGTAATATTAGCAGTATAATCAGTTTTAACAGGAATAGTAAATACAAATTTAGTATTATTTTCACTTATAACAGGAGTATAACCATTAATAGTAACAGTTCCGGAAACATTCAATTTAAATGTAATAGTAATATCTGTATTTTCAGGATAAACAAGTTTATTACCTTGATATATTTCAAATACATCTATACTACCAAGTTTAATATCATGTATTCCAATATCTCCTTGATATATAGCCATAACTTAAGCGTCTGATTTAACTATATAAGTAGTATTATTATCTTTTTGTGCAATAGCTGCATATTGAATAGCAGTACCAATCCATATTTTAGGATTAACTATTGGCTCAATAGTAAGATTAGATAATCTATAAAGAGTTTGGTCAACTATTTGAATAGTATTATAAACATACGAACCATCTTCTGATAAAGCAACATGATGAATTGCATTAGCATTACTCCATTGAATAATTATAATATTATCTGTATATCTAACATTAAATGTACCATATTTACCATTATGAAATACAGAATTAGGTTTACCAATAGCTGTAACAAATCCAGCAAAATTAGTAAAAATAGAATTAATAGCAGCTAATACTTCTTCTTTACTACCATCATTTGTTAATAATATAGTAATATTACTAATATCATAAGATTTAATAATTTGATTACCATTATAGCTACAAAAGTATTAATAATTTTAGTTTCTTCACCTCCAACTCTAGTTAAACCTTTATCCCAACTTAAATCAATTTTATTAATTCCACCGCCATTAGGAGAAAAATAAGTAATCGTAGCACTAATGCTATTATTACCTATATAAATTCTATCAAAATTAATTCTACTATTGTTATTATCAACAGCAATAATACTTCCGCCTTTTAATAATATTTCTTTTACTTCATCAAAAGTTTTATCACAAGTAAAATCTTTTTGTCCATTAATATATATTCCAGTAGGAACAGTAACAACTACACCATAAACAGGAATAAATCCTTTAGGTGTGCTTTTATTTTCATATAATTGTTGATTAATATCTTGCATAACTTCATAAACTTTAAATGGTGGCACTTATTCAGTACCACCATGATTAATATTAAGTTGTTTTCTTTTTAATAACAAGTTCATAACCAGCAGGAATTAAAGCTTTAATAGCATCAGCAATAGCTTTATCAACTTCCGCTTTAGTATAAGTATTTTCTACTGTTGGTACATTATTAAACTTATTATTAATTTCTTCTTTAGTATAAACATTATTACTAAGTTTAGTAATTTGATTAGGTAAAGTTTCATCAAGTTTAACTTTATCAGCAGCAGACATAACTCCAGATTCAGTTTTACTAACAATAGGAAATGTTATACCATCATTAAAAGGTTTACTTTCATAAACATTTGTTGTATTATTAAATTCATAATGATGTGAACCAATTATGATATTTCCATCAGATGACCTAGATAATTTAATTTGTGTACTAGGAATATATTTAGGTAAACTATTAACAATATCAGTAGTTTTCTTACCTTTACCGCCATCATAAGCAGTACCTGTAACTTCACCTAAAGCTAAAGTTTCAGATATAACTGAATATTTAGTTCCAGACCAACGATAAGTCTTACCGCTATAATCAGTACTTTCACTTATATCAACATAAATCTTACCTTTCTCAGGAGTATAATACACAGGAGCATCATCAATATACTTTTCAGCAAAATGAGTTTCATCAACATAATATCCTTCAAGAACATCATCAACATAACTTGGTAATTGACTTGCTGGAACTTTACCATTTCCATCAAGACTAGCAATACCATTTGCTACACCACGTTTAGCTTCAATAGCTTCATTACAGAATTGAATAATCTTCTCTTTAATAATAGGATAATTATCTATATTACTAAAAATATGTTCAACTGTAGATTCAACCTTATTCTCAATAACAACTTTAAGATTAGGATGATTATCAATATTATCAAAGATATTTTCTATATTACCTTTAATAACATTAAGTAGTTCAGTAAAGTTATTAATATGTTCAAATATATAAGTAACTCTAGCTTCTACTTTAGTTTCAATAAGATTCTTAAGAATAGGAAATCTATCAATATTATTGAAAATATAATCAACTCTACTATTTACAGCATTATTAATACAAGTAACAAGAGCGGGATAATTATTAATATTAGCGAATATATTCTTAACACAATTACAAACTAAATCAGAAAGAATACCAATGAGTTCAGGATAATTATTAATATTATTAAATATATAATCAACTCGTTCATTAATATTATTCTGAATAGCTTTCTGTAATTCCGGATATTGACCAATATTTTTAAATATATCAACTACTTTATTAACAGTATTAGTAATAATAAGATTCTTAATAGCAGGATAATTATCAATATTATTAAATATATTACCAATAGTAGTTTCTACATGAGAATTAATAGCATTAGTTATGAATTGATTAAGAGCAGGATAAGAAGAAATATTATTAAAGATAGATTCAGTCCATTGTTTAATATATTGATTAAATATCTCTTTAAGCTCAGGATATTCATTAATATTATTAAATATATCTCTAATAATAATAGGCAAACTTTCAACTGTACTATTCTTAATAATTTCAACTAGTTTAGGATAATTATTAATATTATTAAACACATTAATAACAAAATCATTAATAAAAACTAGTAATAATATCAAGAAAGTCTTTATAATCACCTATATTAGTAAATATCTTTTCAAGTGCTTCTGCTAAATCTTTAATAACAGTATCAAAAGACCATCCTTCCCAATTAGCAGGATTAGTCCAAGCAACATCACTAATATCATCACTATTATATCGTTGTGTCCAATTAATATTAGTTGCATCACGATAAGTAATAATATATCCTTTACGACGATAAATTTTATCAAGTTTATTAACAGTATTAGCAAAAAGTACCTTCCCAAGTTAAATAAACACTATTACAAGCAGCAAGTATTCTATCTAGTCTAGTACCAGTTTTACCATCAAATATAGCTTGAATAACAGTTAAAGGATATATATTATATCTAGTATCATTTTCTTCACAATACTTATCTAGTATATGAATTGGCATATTGCCTTCTTTATCACATTGAACTTTACTAGGGTCAAAAGATTGACAATTAGTACCAACAAAAACATTTTCTTCTTCAGCCATAATTACCACGGATTAGAAACACGTTTAATATAATGTAAAGCAATAGTAGGCATAAGTTTATTAATAGCAAGATAATTACCTGTCCATCTATTACCACTTATTTGACTCCAAGTCATTTCACCATTATTACTAATATTAGGTCCAGTCATATACCAATTAGTAGAACGATTAATGCCAAGATTATCAAATCTATTTCTATCAGTACCATAAGGATAACCATTTTTAACATCACCATCTAAATCACCTGATATAAATCTCCAGTTACTAGGTGCTATAACTTGATGGTTATTATCACCGGATTTAGTTTTACCAACAGCAACAGCGTGTTGATGAAGAGGTAAATCTGTACCACCAATATAAAACGTATATGCACTTACATTACGACCGGGAGCAGCAGGGTCATATGTATCTTTAATATTTTCAAGAACTGTTTTCCAATCAAGATTTCCTTGTTTAGGATTATTATAAATATTAATACCATTAGGTATATAACCCATAACAAAACGTCCTTGTGCAGCAGTATAAACTTCCCAACCATTAGGAGGAGTTGAAGTATCCCAAAGCATAATAGAACCAATAGGAACAACAGCAGCAATCCAAGCTTGAATTTGACTAGCAGCAACTCCACCACTACCTTCTCCACTTCCACCACCTGGTCCAAATCCTTCTCCAACTAATTTATTTTTAATATCAGTATAAAGAGAATTAAAATTTACATCAAGTCTACTAGGTTTAGTTTCACTGTCTGTAAATTTATTCATAACAAGATATTTACCAGTTCTAGCTTCACCAAGTTGAGTAACAGACATGACATTATGAGTGCCATCTCCACCAGAGCCACCACCTCCTTTAAGACCAGCGATAATATCATTAATTTCTTGCTTAGTATAATAATTATTAAGTATAGAATTAATAATATTACGTACTTCTTCTTCGGTTAGTCCACCACCGCCAGAACCTCCACCGGCAGCATTAATAGTAATAGTACCATCAGAATTTTCAACAAAAGTAATATTAGTACCCGGTCTAATCTTATTTTTAAACATTGATACATAATTACTTTCAAAATATTGTTTATACTCATTACTGATATTACTACCACTTTGGTTTATTTTATTAAGAATTTCTTCAATCTTATTATTAATATATTGCTCAAGATTATTAATACTACCTTCAATATTATTATTTAAATCTCCAATCTTATTATAAATATCTTCAAATTTAGCATTATATTCAGTAATAAGATTATTAATTCTAGTGTTAATATCAGTTATATCTTGTTGTAATTTAGATATTTGATTATCATGAATTTCAAGATGGTCATTAATCTTTTTAAGTTCTGCAAGAAGCCAAGCATAAAAACTTTTCCATTTCTTCTCTTAACTTCTCTGAGAAAGCTTCAAATTCAGCACGAGTAAGATATACAGATAAATCAAAACCCATATTACCCATTTTTCACCATCCCAAAACCAATAAAAATCATTAGTATAAGCTCCACCCCAACCAACAATTTCAACTTGTTTATTATCTTCGCCTAAATCAAGAGGATGATAAAGTATTTGACCAACAGCCCAATTTCCATCAAGAGATATAGATTCTTTATCAAACATATCTTCTTGACGATAATTACTAAGAAGTCTACATTGATTTAATTTAACTGCACCATCATACATTCTACCACCTCTCCAAAGAATAATACTATTATCTGGAAGTTCAATAGTTTGTCCAGCTAAACAATAATCATATTGAAGTATATAAATAGTATTAGGCTCGTTAATCATATCTTGAGTAAGAGTATTAACACCACTAATCATATTCTTACGAAGATATTTACGAGCCTTTCCACTATAATCATTTGTATTATAGTCTTTATCTGCAAATTTAAGAAGATTATCAACAACAGTTAAATCTTCTTCATCAGCAGCATTAGTAATCTGTGAAGCGGTAAACATTTGTTTAACAGATTCACTAAGCATTTCAGGAGTAATTTGACCTTCAAGTATTTGAACAGCATTATCTTCAAAATACTGTTTAAGTACATGAGCCATATAATTGGCTACAACATTACGACGAAGATAATTATCTTGAATATTAATACCAAATTCATCAGCAACTGCGCGTTCTGCAATCGCTCTTGGAAACATACCACTAAATGATTCTACAAATTTAGAACCAATTTCAGAATCAGCTTCAAGATGCCATTTCTTTGCATTAGTAACAGGAGTTATTTCATCAAGAATATAACTTTTTTTAGTTTCAATAACATAAACTTCACAACCTACTCCAATCTGTTCCCAAGTAAGAGCATCTCTATCTTCCATTGTAGATACTACAATTCTAGCAGCTTTAAGACCTCTTTGAACAACAGCAATAAGTTCAAGTATTTCTTTCTTGAAAGTTTCATAATCAATAACTAAATCTTCTCGAAGTTTAGCAATAGGTTGCCAATACTCTTCATTAGATAAAGAAATACCAGCAGGAACAGCTTTACGAGATATATAGCTAGCATAGAAACCATCATGAACTATACATAGTCTTTCATAAGGTCTATCATTCCATTGACCGTTACAAGTAAGACTAACTTTACCAAGCTCTTCTTCTATTGTTTTCATATGTTCTCTAGGTTTACTAAATTTATAGTGTAGACCCCCCGTAGAGGATGGAATACATTCACATTATTCATTATCATAATCAACATCACTAAGACTGTAAGTTTCATTATATTCTTTACCTTCTTCTCGTTTCTCCCAAAGTTTACCAGTTTCAGGGTCAACATAAAACTTAGGAGCATCTCCACAACTAACTATTGCATGAATTTTACCTTCTTCATCAACAGGAAGCGTAATAGAACCACTATACTGAACTTGTTCACTACCTTCATAAATAATATTAAGTTGACCTTTAATATATTTAAGAAGAGTTTCAGCAAGTTTATCTTGACCAAGTTGATATGCCGCCATAGCAGATTGAAACATATTCCAACAAGTAACAATATTTTTATTATTACCTTTACAAGTAGCAGAACAATCATTAAGCATATCAAGTCCATATTGTGCCATAAGAACTAATAGTTTATGATAAACACAAACATATTTGCTAGGAACAGTCATATAACATATTGAGGACTAATCTCAACTTGTTCAGTTCCATCAGCTTTTACATAGACACCATTAACATAATTATCATCTATTTGTTCACTCATTCTAACATCAAGTTATTGTATGAATTAATAATTGATTTTTGTTGCTCATCAGAAAGCAATTCTAAGGCTTCTAGTGCTTGAATTAAAATTTGTCCTTGTGTTAGTTTGCACCAATTTTTTTCGTTCAATGGGAAGCCTAATTCTGCTATTCTCACCTGTTTTTCAGCCATACTTGCAATGCGTAATTGCATCTCTTTCGATAGCTGTTTTGGATTACTAATATAACCTCTTATCATAATATCATCTTATTTAAATGCCTTATTAATAATATAAGCAGTATAATCATTAACTCTAATATCAATACGTTTATTAAACGCAAGAATACGTTGATTAGAATCAAGATTTTTATTATAGACAATATTTATAATATCACCATAAATATCTTCTTTCCATTCTTCTTTCATATAATGACTAAGATATCTTCATCACCACGATACATATTAAGTTTAGAATAAGCATCATAATAAACACTATTAACTAAATGTCTAGCGTTATATTCTATTTGGTCACGATTATTATCAACATTATTAGTAATAATAGTTGAAGCAACAAACTTTGCACATTCCGAAGCTGCATTAACTATAGTAATAGGAATAACAGCTTTAGATTTTTCTCTATCTTTTTCAATAATATCTCTAGTAACTATGTTAAGAAGTTTGGCAATATCATCTAAAGGATTTCTTTTGTTATTATCAATTATCTTATTAATTATAAGATAAATAACAATAACAATACCTGGAATAAGACCTTGTTCAAAGGCATTTTGAATTAATTCCATTTTTATAGATATAAGAATAGGGACTATCAGTATCAACACTAATGCTAATACCAATAGCCCCTATTCGATTAATATTACCTAATATTTACCTAATCGAGTCGGGTAATAGGTTATGCTTTTTCTTCAGTAGCAATAGCTTTAAGGATAGTTTCAACAGTTGCAATAGCAGCAGCTCCAGTAGGGAACGCAATCTGTACAATCTGATGAACAACTTCATCTCTAGTTTTCATTTCACGTGGAACAGCAAAACGAAGAGTAAAGATAGTATATCCAGCATCTGCACTATCAGGTTGTTTCAAAGGATTAAGCGGATATGTAGGATACAGTTCAGTATAAGTATCTCGATAAGTATATTCGATACCAGCATCGGCAGCAGCTTTATTAGCCAAATCAGTAATATAAGCCGCATCTCCATATGCAGGAAAACCAGTAGCTGTAACTGTAACACTAATACCAACTAATTCATCAGCTCCAAGAATTTCATAATCAATACCTTTAGACTCAGCAGTTAAAGTAATTTTAGCATTAGCAACTGTTGCTTTAATACCATGACCAATAGTATTGTTATTAATCTGATTAGCTAATTTCTGCGCTACATCATTTGCAGTAGGATTAAGACCAGTATGAATAGTAGCTGTCCAGCGATTACGTTCATTGAACTTTAATCCTTTCTTCACAATCATTATAGAATAATCAGAATAAGCATTAACATCGCCAATAGTAAGATTAGCAGAGAAAGTAGTAGCAGCCCGATAAACACCTTTAACAAAAGTAAGATGTTTCTTATAAGCAGGAAGAACTACAGGACCATTTGCTTCACGACCAAGATTAATGTAAAATTTGTCAGTAATCTTAGTACCGTCAGCGTCAATAGTTTCCTTGCCATTAGCAAGATAAGTAAAAGCAACCGCTCCAGCAGCAAGAGGTAAGCTCGCTCCATAAGCGACATTGCCCGCTAACAAAAACTGTCTCATTTTTAATTTAATTTAGAGTTTAACTTTGTTTATCAGCTCCATTAGAAGTAGCACCAATACTAGCAAGATAAATCTGTACTGCACGCATAACTATTTCCATATGTAAATAAGGAGGTAAATCACAATTAACCCAATCTTCTTCTCTATCTTCATCAAACTTAACTTTAGCAGGTTCTTTGATATAAAGATATTTAACTAATTGAGGTTTAACTGTATTATTACGTCCAGTATATATATCAACATTGATACCAGATTCATCTCCAAATATAGTAACTATCGGAGCATCTTTCGCAGCACGATTACAGAAATCTCTTAGCGTTTGACCTAAATCTTCAGCTTCAATAATTCTACAATCATAAATTGTCTTGCCATTATAACTAACTTGAAAGCCTGTATATAGCATTATTCCGTCGCTATCAATGTTAATTTTATAAGGGTCAACTTCTGTTCCATTACCTGTAATATCTCCGCCGTTAACAGTACCCGCTGTGTATAAAGTTCTAAGAGCATTAACAGGACTAATAGAAGCATTTTGTCGAGCAACCTTATCATTATAAGGAACAGGTCCGACATTTTCTACTATTACATTTCTAGCTTTTTCAATTATAGCAGCATTAAGACAAATATCTATATCTTCCATGAGAATAGCACGAACGGTCTGCATACCCATCTGTTGTGCCAGTTCTCTGAACGTCACGTGCATCTCCCCAATGTTCATAATCAAATGTTTTTAAGTTTATTTTTATAAGCACTAACAAGAGCACTATTAGTAGGATTTTTAAACCATGTAACAGCTTCTTTAACATTAGCACCAATGAACTCACCATCAGGAGTAGTAATATTTTGATTATGAATTGCTCTGATAAATTCTCCACGAGAAATAAGAACCTCAATTAAAGATTTAATAGTAATATCTTTATCATTGCAAAGTTTATTAAACTTAGCAGGTTCATTTGTACTAAATTTATCAAGATGTGATTGTTTATCAACAATATCCATAGCCATACCGTTAGGAATATTAATATTATTAGCAACACAGTATTGAATAAATACAGCATCAAACAAATCACTATTCGTGAGAAGTTTAACATAATTGCCTTTAGCCGAATTAATTTCCTGACGATGTTTAGCAAGACGCTCAGCTTCTCTTTGGTCATCTTTAAAATAAAATCTAATAGATGGGTCAGAATTAATAAGAGCAATATCTTTAGCTACATCTTTATATAATAAACAATGACGATAAATTAGATAATCATCAAGAACAATAGGATAACCATATTTATACTTTTCACTTTCAAGAAGATTTAACTTAGTAATCTTAGCTTCAAGAGCTTCTCTAAGTTCTTTAACTCCTTTACGGTCACTATTCATATAAGCAGTTTCAATAGCTTCTTCTTCGGCTCTAAAACGAAGATAATCTCGTTTACGATTCCAAAAGAAAGAAATATCAAAAGTCTTACCTAGTTCATCAACTGAAACACTAATATTATTAAGATAAGCCTTAACCCGTGAAATAAAGTTTTCATTATTAGGAGCAAGACCAATTAAAGCAGGAAAATAAGATTCAATCTCACCTTTGTTAGAAGAAAGAGTACGAGAACTACGAACACAACTACCAATCTTATCCATTCGTTTAGGTAATGTTTTATCATTAACTCTACGATATAATGAATAATTAGTAACTAAATTAATAGTAATAGTTCGTTTTTCAGTATAAGGTTCATCAAGACTTTCATCTCTAATCCTACTGCATTAGCAGGCTGTTTATCTACTCCATCCTCTACGGGGGGTATAACCTGTTTATCTGTATTTATATTAGAAGCAGCAGGAGTATTTTCTCCTGCTTTATTAGCTTCATTTACTTTGTTAAAATCCATATCTTAAATAGCTTCTTTTAAATGATTATAATACACATTTCAATAAGAACATCTTAGTAGTGTTATCTACCTGCAAACCAATAGAGCCTTTAACTTCATAACGAGCCATATCAATTTCAGTAGCTGCATGATTAGTATTAGGCAATCCCCAGCAAGCAGGAATATCAGTCATACCTTCGATAACTTTAGCTTTATAAGCCTGTCCTTTTTGACGTACTATACGAACATTCTGATTACCTTTATAATTACTCATATCAATTAAAGCAGCTTGATGAGAAGTAATAGGCAAGCCAGTAGTAGGATGAATCATACCATTTTGCTTAGCAGCTTCAGCATCAGTACCCTTATCGAAATAAGCATTATGAATAACAGTAATAGTATATCCATCTGGAGTTTTATACTTATTAAAGTAACGTCCATAAGAAAGACCATCACCATTATCTTGAATCATCTTTTCACCAAGAGGAGTAATAAATCCGTTTTCTTTAGCATCAGTTCTGATAGCCATTTCAAAGTCACGAATAAATCCTTTGCCACCCATAAGAGCTACATTTTTATCGCCATCTTGAGTATCACGGTCAAGAACATCACCGATTGTACGTTCAAGTTTGTTAATAGTCAGAACTTCACCATAAGTATCGTAGTTAGATTCACGACAAATTTCTAACATACCAGCAGTACGAGGAATAGGTTTACCATTATCATGGTCTTTCAAAGGAATAGTACCATCAGGTAAACGGTTATATTCAGACTTCCACAAACGTTCTTCGTTCATTACTCTCATGTGCAAGTTGAACTGTCGCATCTCTTCGTTAATCCAAAGATTAGAAGTACCACCATTATCATTTTGGAATTGATATTGAGTAACAACATTAGCAAGATTACCAGCTATTTCTTTAGAATAACGATAAAACTCAAGTTGAGAAGTCATTCCAGCAGGTCCCATAGTATTGCTTCTGTTACCTTTAGAATAAGATTCAGAAACAGTAGGAGCACTCATTGCCCAATACATACCTTTAGCTAACCATTGAGGGTCAACATAAGCATCAGGATTAGGAGAAGTAAGTTTCAAAAGATAAGCATAACCATAAGCAGATTCACCTAAGTCTTTCTGAATACGAACTTGAGTAACACCATCGGGAGCAGTAAGACCATGTTGTTCAATAAACCAATGAGTAGAGAAATGAACTTCAAATTCACTACCATTTTGACCGGGTTTAGTAACAGCAGTATTAAAGTAAGTTACAAAGTCTGTAAACTTCATACGACCCATAGTTTTCCAAGTCCATTGTACAGTAGCAACATCTTTAATACCACGACTACCTTGACCTTCAGTAATAAAACTTAAAGGAAAACGGTCATCATCCATACCATAATTATAAGTCAGAAAACTATTAATTTCTTCTGGCTTTTGAAGCTGAAGATAAGCAATGGATTCTTCATTAGAATAACCTCTATCTTCATAACGAGTTTGTCCAATAACACGTAATGTTTTCATCTACAAATTTACTATTATGTTAATAACCAAAACGCTCATCTTTCAGAACGTCTTTTTTACTGTCAGGTTTAGTTATTTTAATAGCTCCTTTTGTAGATTTACGTTGACTAGCAGTAAGTTTCAACTTTTTAGTTTCTTTATCAGAAACAGCCATTTCTATCAAACTATCATAACCTTTACCTGTATATTTAAGCCAAGCCTTAAGCAGTTCTTCATCGCGTCTTTCAGCAGGAGATAACTTCATTAAATCATTTTCATAACGAGAAAGTCCTTTATCATCAACTTGATAAACATAATTGAAGAAATCTTCAGGAGTAGTAGAAATCTGTTTACCATTACGTTCAATAATAACAGTTTCGGGAATACGATAACCAGCAATCTGTCGCTTATCAATACAATCTTTAACTCCATTCCAAAATTCCACAAGTTGTTTCTCTTCTTCTGCTTTAACTCGCATAGCTTCTTTAGCATTAGCTTCACGCATTTCGTTATCAGCTTTCTGAAGAGCTTCAAGTTCTTCTTTAGCAACATTGAAAAGTTCATTACTATCTTTAAGATATTGAATATACTTATCAACATTACCACGACGATTAAATTCCTTAAACGCCTCACGAACAATAGCTTCTTGTTGACTTACATTATTTTCATCTACTTCAATACCGCTTCTATCTCGAAGTTCACCAAAGCCTTCAAATGAATTACCATTTGCAACATAATAATTAAGAAAATCACCAACAATAGGATAATCTTCAAATAATTTATTAACACCAGCTTGAGCAAATTCGTCACGTTTTAAATCAATAACGGATTGAATATAACTTGCAACTCCTTGAGGAGTATTTTCAAAAGCAACTGGTTTACCATCTTCTGAAGTAACAGAAACACCTACAAGTTCTTGAATCGATTTAACATCAATAGTATTTTCTTCTTTAGTATCTTCTACTTCAAATTCTTTAAGATAAGCAGCAACTTCATTTTTAGCTTTAAAGATATTACCTTTATCGTCAATAAGATTACCGTCTTTATCAACAGTATATTTATTATCTCCATCTTCGATAATAGTACCTTCTTCTAAACCATGTTCAGCATCAGCATCATTTGCTTTACTAGTAGGCTGACCCCCCGTGGAGGATGAAGATTGGTTATCTTTATTAGCATTAGAATCACTATTCCCATCTCCATTACCATTATTAGTAATATCATCAATAGGATTACCATTAGCATCTAACTGCCCTGTTTTACCTGTATCAAGGTCTGTAACGTCGTCAGTAGGTTTTCCATCACCATTAGATGTTTCACCATTAAAACCAAAACTATCAAAATTAGGCATAATTCTTTGTTTTTAATTAATTACTATATCACAAATATAAACTATAATAATAATACGAGTTTTACTTGTATCGTTAAAATATGTTCACCTTTAAGCCGATTTGCCGACTAACATACTATTGTTAACTAGAATATTTATTACTGATAACCTAACCTGTCGCTTTCAGAGAAGCCGTGTATGAATCAAATTTTATTATAATGATTAATCTATCACGAAATGAATAAAGTGCTTAGAATGAGCTTAAAATGGCTCATGTGATGTAAAGAAAAATGAAAATGGGCTGAACCTACTTTCACAAGCAAGTCCAGCCCTATTATGAACAAAAATTATAAGTCCAGTCGATTATTTACTTTTACTATCATAACGATTTTTATTCGTTTTTGCAATCTTGACTTTATCATCACTTTCTTTAAGTTTAACAGCTAATTCTTTTTCTTTAAGTTGTGCTTCAACAGAAGTCTTTTGAGCATCTACTAAGTTTACTACGTTCAAGATTAAATCTAGCATTTTCCATACGTTCTTCAGCTTGACTCTTTTCAGCATCACTAAGACCATTATCAAAACTCATAATATTAGCATTTGCTTTCATAGCTTCAATCTGACCATCAAGATATTTTTCAACTCTAATTGTTTCTCTATCTTGTTCTGCTTTTCTATCAATCTTAGCAAGTTCAAATTCTTGACGAAGTTGTTCTGTTTGTTGAGAAACACGTTCAACATCAAGTTCATGCTCACGTTGAATATTTTGATACTTATCAATAAGTTTACTAATTTGAGCAACATTATCTCCACGAATAGCAGCATTAGCCATATCCATATTACCATTTTGAGCAGCACTAAATGCAAGTTGTTTATATTGTTCAAGTTTCTCACGTTCTTTAACAGAAGTTTTACAAGTAACAATATAATTAGCAAATATATGACTATTAACATCAAGACTTAAATATCTAATATCGCCATCTTTAGTTTTATAAGAAGTATTAAGACCATCAATCCAAGCAAGTTTAGTATAATCCATTTCAGCTTGATAATCTCGTTCTCTCATTTTATCAAATATAAATTCAATAATAACAGAACCCATACTTCCACGAATAACTGCTTCATCAGTAACTCCTTTACCAGCACTATTAGCAATCTCGCCATAACGTTGTGGAGTCATATCACATTCCATTTTAGCAGTCTGTTCAATTTCTTGAATAAGTTGCCCAAGTTCCGTAATATAATTATTCATACGACTTTCAAGATAACGAACATTTTGTGCTTTAACAAGATTAGCATCATCTTCATCATCAATATAAAGCACTCCATCAGCAGCCATACGATATATAGTTTCAGCAGGTTTTTTACCAAGAAGAGATTTAGCAATCATAAGAACATTCATCTTATTTTTAGCAATAGCCATTTCTCTATGATAAGAAACTATATTACGAAATACTTGATAAGGAATAACTGTATCTACAACACTAAATCTTCCAAAACCAGGCAAAAGTTCTGCAATACCATTATAAGGAAGTTTACCATTCCTATTGTAAGCAATAGGACGAGCCTTATAAGGATATATACTTGTAGCACGAGAGCCAATTCTAACGCTCTCATAAACTTGTGGACGCCACACCCATTCAATACTAATATCACCACCAGCAGGGTTAAGCTGATAAGTTTCATCAACAATTCTTGTTGTAACAAATGCTCCATTACTATATGTAGAATACCTTCTTTTATTTCACCTCTCCAAACAGTATGCCAAACTTCAAATAAACCATTATTAGCATCACGAGCCATTATATTAGTGTTCTTAATATGTTGTAAATCATCTTTATTAAATTTAGCACATATATCACCAAAATAATACATATATTTATCCCAATTTAAAAGTGCTTTATCACTAGAAGTAGTAGCACTATATTGATAATATGTATCAAGAGCTTCACGTTCTTTTTCAGAAAGATATTCATAAAATTCATCTATAATTTGCTGTTTAGTTAGCATACGACGTCAGCAAACATATCATAATCTTCTGCAAACATATTATCGTTAGGAACAGGAAAAGCATCTCTAACACTAACAACACGTTTAATTAATTGATTACCTACAACATCTCTATATGTATAACAAGCTCCAAAAGCAACAAATTCAAAATAAGCTCTAGCATATATAGTAAAAGCATCAGTAAGGTCATCAATAACATTAATTAAATCCTGTCCTTGTGCACTAATATCATCAATAAAATTTTCATTAAATTCTTTAATAAAAGCTTCAATATCAACAGCTTGTTCAGGATTAAATTGCTCTGGATTATTACCTTCATTAACAAACTGCATATAACTTTCTTGTATCTTTTTAGCAACAGCTTGTTCAGCAAGCATCATAATTTGTTTACCAAGTTCAGCATCTCTAGCAAATACAACTTCAGGATTATTAGCTCCAACAATAAAATCATGTGGATTCTTAATATATTCACCAATATATCTTCTAATAATACCTTTCATCATATCATAATTACGCATAGTAGCTGGAAAACGAGTTAGATTTTCATCTTTCTCATTATAAGGATTAAGAGTTTTTCTATAATATTCTCTAGGAATATTACCAAGAAGAATATTAAACTTTTCTTCTACATTAAAATCAGCTTTACAAGCAATACCAGCTTCTATAACGTAATCACAACATTTAGCATACCAATCAACTTCTTGTTTTTCAGCATAACTAACATGCTGATTAGGAAAATCAAGTCTACCAAAATTATACATATCTTTATTTGTTTAATCTTAAAACCATTGTCTATTAAAAATATCTGTTTTATCATTCTCTTCTGTAACTTTCTTACGACTAGCAAGTTCTCGCTTACCTTTAATATCAATAGACTTCCAATATATACCTAAAAGTATAAGACTAGATATACGGTCAAAGTTACCTTCGGCATTAAACTTTTTAAGTTCAAGAATTGTTTGATAATCAAGAAATCTTTCAAAAACATAAATATCTTCTCCAAATTCATTCTTACCAATAACTTCATATAAGAACTCTTTAAGAAGTCGAAGACCATCTAGTTTCTTAGGACCACTACCAATATTATAACCATAACTAGTACTAACTTTTTCTTTAACAGCAGAATCCCAAACATATAAAGGTTCATAACCTAGATATTTAGTAGCTTTCCATTTACGAAAGTTAGAAACAGTTTCACCACGATTTATTTCTACAAGTCCAGTACCAATACAATTATACCATTTACATAGTCGATAAAACTTTTCATCGGCTTCTTCTAGTCTTTCAGTACGTCCATAATATGCAGCACACAACTTAGGTTTAAATCCATTACGTTCTCTAGGCATTTCAATAACAAATATACTATTATGAGAATGTCTATCAGTAATTTCTTTTTTATCTTTATCAATACCAACAGGGTCATAAACTGCAACATAAGTACCGGGAAGAATACTTTTTATAAGTCTATCGCCAATATATGTTTCTTCATATTCTGGAGCAAACCAAACTCTTATACAACCATGAGGGTCTTCGTTACCACGTCTAGGAACTCCTTGAATATAATCATAAGTTTTCATATCAGGATTTTCAATTCTTATACGAGCATTAGATTTAAAATAAATCTTTTTAGTTCCATCTTCAAATAGTTCGCCATCAGTATAAAACTTATAACTATTATCAACTCTAAGTTTATCTTCAAACTTATTAAGAGCCTCACTACTAAATATATTTTCACTAGCACTACTAAAAGATTCAGCAGGAAATAAAGCACGCTGACCAAGATAATTAAGATATTCTGCAAAAGTCTTAGCAGTCTTTTTCTTTTCAATTCTTTCTCGTGCAGCAAGCTTAAGTCCTATTCGTAGATTACTATTTCCATCTTCATCAAATCCTTTAACTCCATCTATCTCTCCTTCAAGACCCCAAGCATAAGATTTAAAAAATCCACAAACTTCATTACGAGCATCATTATCAAAAACATTTTCAAAAGCCATAAATCCAAATGCTCTAGGATTATAAAAGTTTTGTTCAAATATTTGCATATTAGCAGCAGTAGCAGTTCCCCAAGCCATAAGAGTACCAGTAGTACGAGTACCAACAGTCATTGTAGGTTCAGTTACATTCATAAACTCATCAAAATTCTGCATTGTAGATAACTCTTCAACTTTAATTGTAACAGCATCTTTACCAATAGCACAGTCAGGATTATTATTAGCACTAACACTTAAAAGAGAACTAGACCAACTATCATCAGCTTCAACTCCATTTTTCATACGATAACCAAGTTTAAAACTATCAGTAGTAGGACTATATATACCTCTTTTAAATGGAGTCTTTTCTTCAAAGAACTTTAAGTTATTAACAGCAAAATCACTTAAACCTCCTTGTTTAATCAAATATTTATTATCCGCTGCAACATGAATAACAACTTTATGTTTAGATAAGTTAACTTCGTTAGAACTATCAGCAGCCATAATATAAGAAAAACCTCCACGTCGAGTTTTATCAATAATAAGATGCAAACCATTACGTCTACAAAATTCTATAATTTGCCAAGTCCAAAATTGGGCATCAATAAAACTAGGAAAACTATAAATCTTTTTAGCAGTAGCTCCATGTTCAGTAACAATAACAGATGATTCATCTGTACGTTCCATACGAGTATAATTAAGAAAATTATAATGACCACCTGTTATCCAAACATCTTCTATACTTCCATCTGGATTTTGCCAACAAGGAGCAGAAAAACCATTACGTCGTCTATCACATTCTCTACGTCTAAATTGTCTATGAGGAATACTATCAACTTTAAATTGAGTATATCTACCTGTGGCTTGATATGTTCTAGCAGCTTCATTAAAAAGTTCAGTATTAACAAATTTGCCAGGTCTAATATTTAAAAGAAAGCCACCACTATCTCCAATTAAAAAGTTATTATGAGGGTCATACCATCCACAATCACTAGCTTTCTTATACTTTTTCTCTTTATCAGGTTCTTCAATGTATTCTAGAAAAGGATATTTACCATCAGCCATAATATTTTATTTAACTAGTAAACAAACAACAAAAGCGATAGCGCAAACAGCACCACCGCTTACCAAATATCTATTCTTACGTTTAATACGTTCAATAGACTTATTTAAATTATCATTTACTTTATTACTATTATCAAGATTATTTTGTAAAATTTCAACTTCTTTATAAAGAGCATTATATTTAATCTTATGAAGATTAATTATACTATCTTGTTCGTTAATAATATCTTTATAAAGTTTAGCTTTGATAATTTTAGTATTAGCAATCTTAATCATATTAATAGGGACAAGAACAGTTGTATCAGTAGTGTTGACTCCCCGTGGAGGATGCACTACATTATCAATCTCACTCTGACACCAACTTCTTGAATAACTCCCAAGTAGCACTGTCATTAAGACTAATAACTTTATCTTCAATATCTTTTTCATGTTCTTTAAGTTTATAAACTATACTTTCTCTTTCAATTATAACTAACTGTATAGAATCAATCCGAACATGATTAATAGCGGTGTCACTTTTATTATATGAATTGACTTCTACACTAAAACGACTTATTGATAAATACAGAGTAACACATAAATTAATAATCGCTATTATAAATATTGCTATTAACATCTTCTTCATAATTCTATACAGTATTAAGTTAATCTTTTATTTCTATAAGTTTATTAAGTAAATCAATATTCCATCTACCAGTTTCTTTAAGACCAAGAACTCTTTGAGCCATCTTGATAGCTGCAACTTGACCACAATTCACGTTAGTATCAAATAGTTGTTCAGCAACTCTCTGACTATTAAAATCATCAAGTTCAAATACATCCCAATAACCTATTTTATACTTTTCCCAAACAAGTTTCTGAAGCTGAACATCATTATCAAGTTTAGACTTAAACTCTTCACTACCAACAGTATAATGTTTCTTATAAGAATCAATCATAGTCCAACCTTGCCAAGTAGGATTATATTTACGACTGATACCTCTATAAGTTTCTCCACCAGCATCATCTTTATCGTTTACATAACCACCTTCTTTAATAGATAGTTTTTTAAAAGCATCTCCAAAGTAAGCCATAATTTAATTTATATAAGGATTAGTACAATATCTAAAACAATCAACAGCATCATAATAATCATCTTCATTAAATTCTTTAATTGTAATCCAAAACAAAGAACTTTAAATTTGAACTTTATAAATTACAAATCTAAAATCATAATCAATAAAATGCTCACAACCAATTAGTCTAATATTTTTTCTACGATTAATAATATACATAACTTATTCTTCAAGAGTTCTACGAATCCATGAACGTAAAAATTTGATATTATTTCCTTTACCAGCAATATTATTATAATATCTAATACGTTCAAGTTTATATTTAGCTACAAAATAATCAGCACTAATTGTAGTATCAGATTTATAAGCGTTAAGAGAATCTTGAGTTCTACGAAGTAATTCTTTAGTTAAAACTAATTCATTAACAGCAGTAGAATCAGTAACAGGAACATAACGAATTTCAGGAACTGGAGTAATACGTTTAGCACATCCACTAGATAAACAAATAGCAAATATAACTAAAACAATAAAACCAATAATTACTCCAATTAAATTGTCTTTATTTAATTTCATATAGCAAGTTTAAATTGAGTTTGAACACCACTAGCTTTAATTTGTAATTCTCTATCTTTAAGAACTTTATTAATATCATCACGTAGATAATTCATAGTAAAAAATTTAGTAGTTTCAATAGGATTTTCTTTAATATGATAAAGACCATCAGAAAATCTTTTTGGCATACCATATTCATTAAGTTCAAAATCACTATCAATATGACATAACCAAATACCTTTAATAGTTAAACCAAGTATATATTCAACAGCAAAAGCATACATACTAAGTTGAAGATTATATATAGCACCATTACAATTAGGAAGATGATTAAGAGGAGCTAAAAGTCGTTCATCTTTATCAACCCAAACATTAGTTTGTTGTGCAGGTTTAACTGTTTTATCTTTCTTATAATATCCACTACTAAATCTTAATCCGCCACGATTTGTTTTCCAATCACCTACAACAACACAATTAGTATCTTCATTAACTAGAAGAATATCAATAGTTCCACTAATTAACCAATCTATAAGAAACATACCAATCTCACTATAAATTTTATATCCTCTTTCAGTGTACATTTTAAACGCATCATAAATAAGAGGATAACGATTATTAGTAAGTTCAATAAAATCTTTAAGATTAAGAAGTTTATAATTAGCACCAAAATTTGGAATATCAGCAATAGTAACCATTACACCATCTTCTCGTTTATCAAGATAATTAATAGCTTGTTTAAACATAGATGCTCCTTTAACGCCATCTTCAAGACCATTATGAGTATTAGTTCCACGTTCACAAGCTTCTTTAGTAATAGTTGACCATTGTTCCTCTAGTTTCTTCTCACTTATTCCTAGTTCTTTAGACTTTTTTCTCAACCAATAGTTCTTATCGAACTTTGGAGCATAATTATGAAGGATAGTAGTAGTTGAAATATAATCATTACCTAGACTATCATTATATTTATGTTCTTCTTCATGAAAAATAAGTCTAATATCATTATATCTTTTATCTCTAAGTTCCATATTATTAATACCATTAAGTTCAACACTAGTTTGGCCCGCTTCGGCACTACGTGCCTACGCTAGACTCCCCGTGGAGGATGGAATAGATTCAGCATCAGCTTATTCTTCAATCATACTACTAGTAATTTCAACTCCACCTCTACCAGCAACATTCTCTTGTTCATACAGAAGATTTTCTTCAGCTACATTAAGAGCTTTAATCGTGTTTGGAAACTGATTAGCTAAATCATTAATTTGTTTCATATAACCAATAACAACTGGAACATCTTCTAGACTAGCACCATCAGATAACTTGTCATTCAGCAACTCATTTAATTTGCTAGCAGCTAAAGCAACATTATGAATACCACGCTTAATATTAAGTACAGCTTCCATACCAGCTCCAGCTTTTTGATTATAATATCGTTTAATAAGTTTCCAAACAAGAACATCAGGTTGATAATTTTTAGGTAAATCAAAGTTTTCAATAGCTTTCTTAAGAGCTTCTTTTTCACTAAGACCTTCTTGTAGACACGGACCTTTAGGGTCACCAAGATAATAAATAACTCCAACTTCTTTAACATACATCTCTTTATTAGGAGATTTATCTCTAGTATAAAGAAGACTAACATCTCTATCAAGAAGTTGTTTAAGTGTAGGAGCTTTTGGCATACCAGTTTCATCTATGGTCAGCATCCAATCCAATTCCAAACCGTTCATATATTTCTTCTACTTCTTCATCAAATTCAATAATTTCAAGTTTACCCATAGCATATAGCCAAAGATTAGCATAAGCAGCACTATGTTTTTTACTTAGTTTAATCCAAATAGGAAGAAGTTTCTTTTTAAACTTAAGTTCAGTCTTAATCTTTTCTTCTTCTTCATAATGTTTTTGCTTTTCTTCTTCCATAACTTTAGCAGTATATTCTTTATACTCTTCTCTAGTCATAGTTTTTCTAGCTTCTTTAAAGTCTTTATAATGACTAATAAGTTTGGAACGATACCAATTCTTTTGAATAGTACCAATATGAGGAATAGCAACACATTTATCTTTTCGTATATTAATACTAGCTTCTTTTTCAAGACTTTCAATAATAGATTTACAAAGTATTCTATCATCACCTTGAAATCCAATATCATCTAATATATTATTTATATCTTTATAGATAAGAATATAATCATCATCAAAATCTTCATGAGAACTAGTATTAGCAATATTAAAACTAGTATTAGTCTTAAAATCCATAATTGAAAGTTTAAGAACTCTTCTTAGATTACTACTATAAACAAGAACACAAGTACCTATAATTTTAAATTATACATAAGTAGTTCTAAGAAGAGTTCGATTATTTAGACGAAATGGCTAATTAGCTTTTTCAGCAGAATGATAAACAAAAGGATTAATAGCTTTATGTTTATCAGTAATAGCAGCTCTTAAATCATTAATAGCTATAACTTTAAACTCAACAAACCAAACTTTCTGTCCTTTTTTATATCCTTGATTTTGTCCAAAAGTACCAACAGTAATAGAACGAGTTAGTTCAGTATCATTAGTAATATACTTATTAACAAATTGAGGACTAAGAACATTATGTTTAAGATAAAGATGATAACCACGTTCAAGAGTAGAACGGTCAATAATAATCTTATCCATTTGATTCATACCAATAAGTTCAGCATCTTCTTTACTAATCTTAGCAATAATTGGCATAACTTCAACTGTACTTACTTTATTATTAATAACACCAAACAAACTTTCATTTTGGCAAAGAGCAACAACACAATAATGTTTAGCAATAACTACATTAGTAAGAACAGCGTCAAGTGCTTCACTTGTTATTTCGCTAATGTCAGTAGGTATTTGAATACCAAAATCTTTAAATTTACTTTCAACTTTAATCATAATACTAAATTATTTAGTTTTAATAATACTATCAATACCAATATTTCCAAGTTTAAGTTTACTAGGAACTTTAACTTCTTTTTTATTCCTTTCTCCACTATGAAATTCTCTAGTGTATTTAGGTTTAGTTTCACTTTTATCTTTACCCATAACTTAATTGTTTTTAGCAAATGTAAGAGTTTGAATGAATCTACCAAGAGAAAAACTATTTTTAACATTTCAATCGTAGAGGATTATATGATTATAAATATGCAAGTCATACTCCCCGTGGAGGATGGAGATGAGTTAGACTTAATCATATTAGTATTAATAATATTAATAGAGATAATGATATTGATTATAGTATTGATTAACTTGATATGATTGATACTGATTATATCCATCCTCTACGGGGAGTCTAGCGGAGAGCGAAGCTCGGAGCGGGTCACAGTGAATCTATATAATTATATCTATATAATATATCTTTATAG
>ENA-OQDM01000248-OQDM01000248.1-human-gut-metagenome-genome-assembly--contig:-NODE-248-length-35674-cov-2.098152_pt1 | contig 35674 bp, 38 predicted proteins | sample MGYA00242772_ERZ504605 | MGnify/ENA primary metagenome ERZ504605 (study PRJEB26092, sample SAMD00036348) | human gut metagenome | host: Homo sapiens | study: EMG produced TPA metagenomics assembly of... | reverse complement strand
AGTAATTTTCCATACAGATCTGCACAAAAACGCAGTCCCAGTTCTTCGATCGTTACTCCCGCCATTTTCTTCTCCTATCCATAGTATCTTCCCAGTTTCCTATGATGCCGGAAATGCGATCCATCCAAGCTTCGCCGAAAAATAAACCAGGGCATATAAAAATCCCGGCAGCATACAAAGCGCATAGGGAATCGCATAGGAAAGCTTTTTCTTCAGCACCATCACCGGAAGGATCGCCGTACTGACTACTGCAGGATAAATAAGGGAGGATCCTGAAAACGTCAACGCACTGACTGCAGCAATGAAAAGCAGTACCCAGCTCTCTTTATTTCTGCCATCTTTGTTGAGCCAGAGCCGTATACTTACCAGAAGCGCTGCCGGAATAGAAATATTTGCCAGCAGGGCCTTCCCTTCATAAACCCGCATAAACGCAAAGGTTCCTGTTGTATAGATAGAAAAAGAAAACAATTGCATCAGACACACAAAAAGAACCATCAAGTCTGCTTTTTTTTCATCTCCATGAAAAAAGCTTTTTCCGATCTGGTAGATCAGAAGATTGATCATCAGCATGTTGATCACAGACATCACGACCTTGGACTGAACGATCGGGTGGATGCCCAGAAGGACACACCACACCGCATTGTTCATCGGATATGCAGAAAGATCATAGCGGAGATTAAAATTTCTCTGGATAACACCGGTAAGCGGACTGTATCGGGCAAGAGTGTCTGTATACACGGAAGTGCTTACTGCGCCAATATAATGTGTTGCATCTGCAGTAACGTCTTGATATGCAGCCACTAGAAAACACTGCAGGATCACTGCCGCAGCGGTCAAAAGCAGCAGCAGTGAATGCTTCCGAAATGTTTCTCCTATCCGGTCCAGCTGTCCCTTCCAAAGTTTATGCGCAAACAGACATGCTACCAGTACACAAGCTGCCATGATCACCATCCACAGATACGAAAAGGTACTCAGTTTTACCCATTTCAGTGTCATAGGAACTGCAAGTATCTCAAAAACCGCAAAATACAAAAGATATCCCAAGACCAGTTCCATGGTTACTTCCGCCTTCATTTTCAGTATCCGTGTCAGCAGACTTCCTGCACAGAAAAATACCAGCAGCTCCAGGATCAGTCCGGCAATTGCCAGTATCAGCTCCTGCATTTCACACCTTCTCTCCGGCTTCTCTGGCAAGGATTCCCATTGCAACCTTCTCCGGAGTGATCGGGAGCTCTCTGACACGTACACCTGTTGCATTATAAACCGCATTGGCAATAGCCGGACAAGGTGTATCGATCACAAGCTCACCAATGGATTTTGCACCGAAAGGACCTGTCTTCTCGTAGCTGCTCTCAAACTCGATCCGCACCTTCGGAATATCCATACGGTTGGGGATCTTATACTGCATAAAAGAGTTGTTACGGATCTTTCCCTTATCTGTATACTGTACATCCTCATACAGAACCATTCCGATTCCCTGACCGATACCGCCTTCTGCCTGCACTCTGGCAAGATTTGGATTGATCGGAGTTCCACAGTCAATCACGCCCACATAATCAATGACATCGATCTGTCCGGTCTCTTTATCGACCTCCACTTCAGCGGCACCTACCATAAACGGTGGCGGAGAGATCGGAGAAGAATATTCTTTTACAACCTGAAGCTCACTGCAGACTCCACAGGTCGCTTTTCCTGCGATCTGCTGCAGCGTTACCTCTTTTCCGTCTTCTGTGCGGACTTTTTCTCCGTCAAAATCAGAATCCTCTGCAGATACTCCAAGCATCTGTGCGCCAAAAGCGTGGATTCTCTTTCTGAGTTCTCCACAGGCCTGGATCACGGCATTTCCGGTTGCATAGGTTGTGGAAGATGCATAAGAACCGGAATCATAGGGAGAAATATCTGTATCCACACTGAATACCACGATATTTTTCATATCTGTATCCAGACAGTCTGCTGCCATCTGAGCAAGAATGGTATCACAGCCGGTTCCCATATCAGAACATCCAAGTGCCAGGGTATAGGAACCATCCTCATTTAATTTAATGTCTGCTCCGCCGACATCGATCCCTGCAATAGATGAGCCCTGCATGGCCATAGCGATACCGACACCCCGTACTTTGCCGTTACCCATATCACGGAACGGATATTTCTCATCCCATCCGATCATTTCCTTTGCACGGGCAAGGCATTTATCCATGGTACAACTGCCGTTGATCGGTACATCCGGATATCCTGGAAGTGCCTCTCCCTCCATAGGCATGTTCAGCTCACGGAATTTTACCGGATCCATCCCCATCTTATGAGCCAGCTCATCTGCTGCAGACTCCACAGCAAAAATACCCTGTGTGGCACCATAGCCACGATAAGCGCCAGCTGCCTGCATATTGGTGTAAACAACATCATAGGCAAAACGGTAGGCTTCCGTATGACGATACAGCGCAATGGATTTATGGCCTGAAAGTCCTACGGTTGTAGGCCCATGCTCTCCATAGGCACCGGTGTTGGAAAGAGTATAAAGATCGATTGCCTTTACAATACCGTTTTCGTCCGCACCCATACGGATATGGACTTCCATCTCATGACGCGGAGAAGACGCGATCATGGATTCCTTTCTGGAAAAAACGATCTTGGACGGACGCCCGGTAACCCATGTTACCAGTGCCGGGAAAACCTCACTGACAGAAGACTGTTTTGCACCAAAGCCCCCGCCGATACGAGGCTTGATCACACGAACTTTGGAAGACGGAATGTTCAGCGCATTTCCTACGATCCTTCGGATATGGAACGGGATCTGAGTGGAAGAAACCACCGTCAGTCTCTGAAAATGATCCATATAACAGTAGGTACGGAAGGTCTCCATCATGGTCTGCTGATTTGCCTTTGTGTGGTAAACCTGGTCTACTGTATACGCACATTTTTCCAGCATGGCATCCACATCACCCACTTCTTCTACATTGGAGGAACAGAGATTACGCTTATTATCTCCGCCGGCCGGGATCGGCATATACCAATCATCCTCCGGGTGCACCAGAATGGGATTATCCTTGGCTGTGTGGATATCCAGAACCGCTTCCTCCACACGATATTTTACCTTAATGCGCTTCAGGGCTTTATCTACTGCCTCTTCTGTCTCACCGGCTACGATGGCAACCGGATCCCCTACAAAACGCACATGCTTATCTATGATATAGCGATCCCATGGACTGATCTCCGGCGCTGTCTGCCCGGCCAGGGTAAATCTTTTGTGGGAAACATCCTCATAGGTCAGAACACAGGCAATCCCCTCGATCTTCTTTGCAGCATCTGTCTTGATCTCTTCCACCCAGGCATTGGCATGAGGACTTCTTAAGATCTTGACGATCAGGCAGTCAGAAGGTGCAAGATCATCGGTATAGACCGGTTTTCCGGTTACCAGCGACATTGCATCTGTTTTTGGCACCGGCTTGTTTACGTATTTCATTTTCCTTCCTCCTGTCCTTTTTTATAGTCGAGAAATTTCAGGATACTTCTGGTCTGTCCCACAAATCCCGAACAACGGCACAGATTTCCGGAAAGATACTCCAGGATATCCTCTTCTGTGGGATCTTCCAGTTCCTTTAACATGGCAAATACATTCATGATAAATCCCGGATTGCAGAATCCGCACTGCTCTGCTCCCTCATTTGCCATAAAAGCGCCGAATTCCTTTGCTTCCTCCTGCATTCCCTCCAGAGTCACGATCCGTTTCCCGTCTGCGCGGGCAGCCAGCATGGAGCAGGACAGTACCGGACGTTCATCCATCAGCACAGTACAGAGACCACAGTTTGCAGTCTCACAGCCACGTTTTACGCTGTAACAGCTGTTTTTCCGCAGGAAATCCAGAAGCAGTTCATCCGGACGTACCTCGGCCTGCCGTTTTACACCATTCAGCCAGAAAGTGATATTCATTCTGCTCTCCCTCCGATCTCTTCCCAGGCTCTTCTTGTAAGGACTTTCACAAGAAGACTTCTGTATTCTTTTGAAGCACGCATGTTCTTGTCTGTAGAACATGTTCCGCCGCATATGCGGCAAAAGATGCTGCTGCATCCTTTTTCTGCTGTGCATTCATCTGTACAAAATCTTTTAAGATTTCCTCTTCATCTTCCACGATCATTGCTTTTCCGGGTCTGGCCCCAATGACAGTTCTTGCTTTTCCGCCAATAAGAGCGGCCGCACAGGTGAGCACAGGAAAATCTGTGGAATTGTTCCGCTGACTTAAGTACACACTGTTCAGCGGCTGTTTTTTTACAATGATATTTACCAGGATATCGTTATCCTTTTCCATGGATGCAAACTGTGCCAGCGGAATGGTTCCGCCATTGTACAGCTCCACCCAGGTATCCAGTGCTAGAAACATGGTCAGTACATCGGAAAATCCGAATCTTCCGAAAATACTTCCGCCCACTGTGGCACAGTTTCGAAACTGCACACCCACAATGTGCCGTACACTTTCACGGATAGCACTGTTTGTATAGGCATTCAGCTCTTTGTGGGTTTCCAGCGCATGAAGTGGTGTCATACAGCCGATCACAAATGCTTCTTCTGTTTCTGTAATAGTATCCAGCCCAAGACCTGACAGATCAATGGCTGTCATGATGTTCCGGTTTCCCATTTTCAGCCAGACCATACCGCCCAGCACACAGGCTGTTCTTTTCTGGTTCAGTTCATATGCCTGTTCAAGGCTTTCTGCCTTTACGTAATTCTTTATCTTCAGCATACTTTATTCCCTTCTGAATTCTCATTCTCTTTCTTTACGGCTGTTTTTTCAGCCGAACATTTATTTTAACAGACTGTCAGCTAAATAGCTATTGTTTTTTCTCTGCTGTTCTGACGCCGCATTCGTCAGCGGTCTCCAGAACGATAAACTGATACGGTTTCAAAATGATCTCTTTTTCTGTGATCTCCACAGCTTTCTGATTATTCAGAAGCACCTCTTTTACTTCTCCCGGCAAAGATACCTTCTGTGACTGTGCCTGCATATTTCCCAGGATCAGAAGATTTTTCTCACCGTTTCTTGTATAGGCGATCAGATTCTTCTGTTCTTCCTGATATGGAGCGAATGTTCCGTATACAAACGTTTCTTTATATTCCGGAGCTTTTCTCAGTGCAGTCAGCTTTTTGTAGAAAGAAAGGAGGGAGTTACTATCCGTTAACTGAGACTCTATATTAATCTCCTTATAATTGGGATTGACCCCAAGCCACGGCTCTCCTTCTGAAAATCCCGCATTTTTCTCTGCGCTCCACTGTACCGGAGTTCTGGCATTGTCTCTGGAAAATGCGGAAGCAGCATCAAGCGCTTCTTTTTCACTGCATCCGGCACGGAGCGCTACCTGGTATTCATCGATGGTACTGATGTCATCGATCTGATCCATAGAAGTAAACTCCATATTTTCCATACCGATCTCCTGCCCCTGATAAATAAACGGAATTCCCTTCAGCAGGAAATAAACACCTGCCAGGAGCTTCTTTGAATCCGGACAGCGATCTTCCGGAGAAATATAGTGACAGACACCTCTTGGCTCATCATGATTCTCAATAATGTTGGAGATCATGCCGGTATCCCCAATCTTTTTCTGCGTATGGAAAATACACTTCTTGTACTCTTCCGGAGTCAGGTACGGTTTGGATGCATACCAGCCATCCTCGCTCTTTCCGTAACAGGTTTCTTCAAAATCAAACATGGATGAAAAATATCCGTTTTCTCCGATAAAATCTTTGATCTCATCTTCCTTTTCATTGAAGACCTCTCCTACAGTAAAAGCATCATAGGGATGAAAACACTTCTCAGCCATCTCTCCCAGAAATTCTCCAATCCCTTCTGCCTCCTCCAGCATCCTCCCGACGCTGCAGAGCCCATCTGCACGATCGGCAGGATAATCGGAAAACGGAAGCTTCTTCTTGATATTGATAATGGCATCAATACGGAATCCGCCAAGCCCTTTTTCCATCCACCAGCGGATGTTTTTGTAGACTTCCTCTCTTACTTCAGGATTCTCCCAGTTGAGATCCGGCTGCTTCTTGTGGAATACATGGAGATACTGTTTATCCGGATGTCCCGGAAGCTCTTCCCATGCCGGACCACCGAAATAGCTTCTCCAGTTGCAGGGAGCTTTGCCATCCTTTTTGTCCCGGATATAAAAGAAATTTCCATACTTTCCGTCCGGATCCTTAATAGCCTGCTGAAACCACTCATGCTCATCGGAGCAGTGATTTACCACCAGATCCATAAGGATGTACATTTCTCTTTTTTTTGCTTCTGCGATCAGACGATCCATATCCTCCATGGTCCCAAACCTCGGATCAATCGCATAATAATCTGCAATGTCATATCCCTGGTCTGCAAGGGGAGATTTATAGATTGGGGAAAGCCAGAGGATATCTGCTCCCAGTTCCTTAAGATAATCAAGCTTGCTGATGATTCCTGGGATGTCTCCGATTCCGTCTCCGTTGGAATCATAAAAGCTCTTGGGGTATATCTGATATACCACTTTGTCATGCCACCATTTTCGTTTCATCGTAATTCCTCCTATGCCTGTTTGATCATGCAGTACTGCTTCAGATCAAATCCTTTTTTCTGTACAATGCCGTATAATTTAAATCCGAATTTCTCATACATAGAAACATTTGCCGGATTATGGGTTTCCAGAGAGATCATCAACTTATGCCTGTCCGCATAATCGATCACCTCATCCATCAGCTTTTCAGCAAGACCGTGATGCTGCATCTTCGGCGCCACTGCCAGATAGATCACATGAAGTCTTTCTGCTGTATGAAGCTGGGAAGTCCAGCTGGAATTCAGATAGTCTTTTCCCTGGATGAATTTCCGCAAGGTCGCAAGACTTGGATCCTCTTTGATCAGATAGCCATCTGTTTTCAGAAGGGCAAAAAAATCCACCATCAGATTATGTAAGGCTGCTTCATGCTCCGTTCCGTCGGATACTACCAGGATACTGTTCAACTCACTGCTATCTGCATAAATCTCGCAGGTCTCAAAAAACTCCGTAAGATCACAGGTAAAAAGCTCCGGCATCAGCCGTTCTCTGGTATCCCTGTCCGGGATCAGTGCATGATACAGAGGATCCTCCGAAAACATACGGTCAATATCCGGATCAGCTTATCCAGATCTTCTTCTTTCACTCGGTATAAATTATGGCTTTCCATTCTTTCCTCCAGGTATGGTTTTATTCTGTTCCTTTTTCAAACATATCACTGACCTCGCAGATCAGGTTCCTGAGCTTTTCCGCTGCACGGATCAGATATTCAATATCATCCGCATAATAACGCTTCTGTCTTTCCCAGGCTTCCTTGAGGCTCTGCTTTTCTGCCTCCAGGCTGTCACCCGGCTTCTTTTCCTTCAGACTTTCCACAAGATCATAAAGGTTCTCATGGTGGATGATCCTGCCCTTTCCCCACATCAGGCGATCCGGGGACTGCTTCAAGATATATTCTGTAAAATGATAAAAGACTTCCCGCTCAAACTGAAAGGCATAACAGTTGTTGTCAATACTGTAAAAAGCCTCCAGCGCAGGTGCGATCTCTCCTTTTTCCAGATATCCCATCGCTTTCTTCAGTGCATAAAGATTGTTCTGCACTGCCTGCTGCGGAAAGATCACATTGTCATCCCAGTCCAGACGTACCAGATAATCCTGGGATTTCCGGAATACACCGAGAAGCTTTTCAGTAATGGCATCGGCTTTTTTCCAGTCACGTTTTTCTTCCGGAAGGCTGTTGAAGCGCCGTACCTGCTCTGCAAGGATGGCAGCCGCTTTTTTGCCTCTTCTGTTTTTTTCAGAAGGAGTGTACTGTCGGCGCCGGTCTGCATACACAGATCCGTATCCAAGGTCTTAATACTTTGGTCCAGTACCCGCCCGAAATCCATTGGTGGCAGAGCAAGGCTGTCAATAGCCAGAAGAAGTTTCAGATAAAATTCATGATGGAATCTGTATACCTCTTCCTCATAAACATCCTGGTTATCATATTGGGAATGATAATAATTTTCCATAAACGGACCACCGCTGAAATCATTGACCATGGACGGGATCCCGGAAATAGCCATGGTAAAATCATCAGACCAGGTTTCAATGGGATATAACGTGGTCATGCCCTCCGGATAAATCCCCTCCGGCATCTGCACAGCATCCACGAAGCTGCGCACAAAATCCGCATACTCATAGGTACATCGTACTGCATCTCTGGTACTGTGTGCATGAGCCGGAAGCTCAAAATTCAGATCTGCGATCACGTGCCCCTGCCACTCCGGTCTCGCCTCAAATACCTGGCGGTAAGCACCTGTGGACCAGTCATATTTTGTGTCGGAAATCCCCCCATTCTTCTGCTGCAAGAGCACATACCACAATAGTATGGCGAGGTTTATAGCCACCATGGAGCAGCGCCCTGGCAATTCCAATGATCATGGCCACTGCCGCATTATCGTCCTGAAATCCCTCAAAATAGGAATCATAGTGAGCACTTAACAGGATCATGGAATCCGAATCAGTTCCCGGGATTTTGCCAACGATATTGTAGGTATACTGGTCTTTGATCACCTCTGTGTCCGCATCAAATTCCACGGAAAGCTCCGGAACACGATTCCCATTCTCATTTTTTTCCTCCATCAGCTGACGGATCATAAGAAAATCTGTCCGTGACATGGAAAATGCAGGCGCACAGGAAGGTCCTGCGATATCCTGTGCATTCAAAGCCGTATCATCGATCTGTGCGTATCCTCTGCTCTGTACGGCGATCAGAGCTGCTGCACCCTTCAGGTGTGCCTGATACACCGGGTAGTTGATCCACCATTCTTCTCTCTGATTGATCTCGATAAGAACCAGCTTTCCTTTCACATCGATATCCTTATATTCGTCAGCTGTACCCTTTCCAAGATATACAAGATCAAACCTCTGAAAGCCATTGGTCTTAAAATCTGTCTGATATGCGCCAAGCTGGATCTCCCGGCAGGTTCCCTCTCTGTCATGGCAGCGCATCACCGCTTTTTTAAATTCCCATGCATCCACACGGATCTTATCTTTTTCTACCTGTGTGAGACCGGCTTTTTTCATTTCTTCCAAAAGCATATCTCCAGTTTTTCGCTCTGCCAGGGAGCCTGCTGTACGGTATCCCAGAACCGGATTTGTTTTTTCCTGTTCCATGCGCCTGGCCAGATCATAAGATTCTTTTATATTCAAGCATGAAACACATTTCTCCACGATGTTCAAATTTACTGTCATCCCTTTCTCGGCAGTTCCCTGCCGGCAGTTCCGTCCTCCCGGCAGAGATATTCCTCTAACTGTTATAGATTATACCTTATCAATGTGCGGATTTCCAGATAAAAAAACGCGATTTGTTCTGATCATCAGAGACATGGTGTTGGTGACACCGGACATGGATTCCATGATCTCTGACTGATCCACAATGGAAAAAGCGTCTTCGTCCTGCTCAAAGCGTTCCATCAGGAGCTCTGTAAACGCATTTTCTGCCGGCTCCAGGCTATCCTCATCTGCTCCGGATGCGTAAAACATGGTCACATCCAGTACATTATCCGCAAGCCTGGTCATAGTAGAAAACGGGATGATCACCATAAGCCTTTTATGCCGTCGTTTCATTTTCCTTAATCTCCAAATATGCTGTGTATGTTCTCTCTGTTTTAAAAATATTTTAAAAAAAATGTGTAAAGTCTTTGTATGATCTGTGAAAAAGGCATCCTGTTTTTCATATACAAATACAAATAATTAATTATATTTTCTGTCTGCTACCATTGTTTTTTGTATATATTAAATATTATTTTAAAAATTATATATTATTTTCTGGTATTTTTTACCGAAATATGTTATAAAAGAAGTAAGAAAAACTACCGGAAATCAGATATTCCTGCTTCCGGTCCGAGATAAAGGAGGTATCTTTATGGCAAAACGTATTATCACCATCAATCGTATGTTTGGAAGCAACGGACGCCTTATCGGCAAGACTCTGGCTGAAAACCTGGACATCGGTTTTTATGATAAAGAACTGATCGACATGGCTGCCAAGAAAAACAATATCCCCTTCGACACCCTGGCAAAGGTAGACGAGAAAAAAGCCAGTCAGTGGGTATTTCCCGTTGACAGTGAGCTGCAGTTTACAGATAATTTCTCTTTTGTACCAATGAACGATGTGCTCTATGATCTCCAGAGAAAGATTATCCTGTCCCTTCCGCAGAGAGAGGACTGCGTAATTGTCGGCCGCTGTGCAACCAGTATCCTGAAGGATAAATCACTTAAACTTTTTATCCATGCACCTTTTGAGGAAAGAGTTCAGAATGTGATACGCCGTACCGGCAGAGAAGAAGCCAGCGCACGGAAGCTGGTCAAAAAAATGGATAAAGAGAGAAAGGCTTACTATGAATACTTTACAGACAGCAAATGGCTGGATATGACACAGTATGATCTCTGTATTGACAGCAGCCGGTTTTCTATGGAGCAGATTATTGAGATTATAAAGAGATGTCTTTAGGATTCTTTTTTTCTGAAAATTTTTTCTGAAAAATGTTTTTACGCTTTGGAAGCGTAAGTGAAACCGCAGGGGAGGGGAAGCACTCGTAGTTGCGAAAGGCCGTTTCCCCTCCCCTGCACCCCTTCCCTCAGGCCCCGCTATGAACCGTACGTTTTAGTTATGTTACGTTGTTGACAGGGTGATGGATTCTGCGTTTGTTTAAAACGCCAGGCTGTGCCGATCTCATCGGCATAACGCCTTTCAACAAGAAGACGTATCCTTCCCACCATTCCAACACATTGAACAACACCAAAATATTTATTGACCAGACGCTATCCTTCCCACACCTCCAACTGCGGACGCTCAACTCATCAAAACGTAAGGACAGGACACCACGCGTCCGCTTCCACCTCTCCGTCTGAAACGTCAGCCGGGGAAGTGACAGTCCTCCGGGCTGCTACGGAGGAGGGGTGATGATGGTTAGGTTGCGGGAGACGGCGTTATTGCGGAAGGGCCCAGCTGTTTGAGCCGAAGGCGAGTTCTGGGCCCTTCCGCAATGGTTTTAGCCGGCTCACGGAGCCTTAGCAGCATCCCCCGACGGAGTCCGGCCCGGAGGACTGTCACTTCCCCGGCGTCCGTTCACCAATATACTCTTTCAAAAACTCATATATATCCCCCTCCAACGGCGGACACCCCTCCACATAATTCTGAAACTTACAGGTACAATGTCCCACACCAAGCACTCCCGTCTTACCACGATACCCCTGCCCGATGCAGATTTTTTCATCCAGCTTCTCAAAAAGCCCCTCTTCCTTCAGCATCTCCAATGCCGGGATCAGATACCCGTAGCAGGCACTGCAGGATTCCACCTCCTCCACGGCATCTGCAAGCTCCACAACCTTTCTGGATACCGGCATCCTCTGATCCGCACCATCCTCCAGAAATCTGACATCTGCTTTTGAAATATCTGAACAGCCCACTCCAAGCTCACCTGCCAGCTTCACATAAGGAACCTCAGCTACCTCATAATGCATCATCTGACACACATATGCATCCACAAGAACCGGATCACAGGCAGCAATCACCCGGTTCATCACAACAGGATTTCCGCCATCTTCAAAATCCAGATCCCCGCAGATATTATCCACAACAATAAAGTCCTGCTGTATCCCCATATTCAGATGAGCAATGGGTTTATGAAGCCCCAGAGAATGAAACCGTCTCTTTTCCTTATTTGGAATCAACCCCTTCATATTCTTAAGGGCACAGGTGATTTTTGTCTGACAATGGCCTTTCAGAACCGGCACATTGATCAGAAAATCAAGCTCCTTTACCCGCTCACAGACATTCAGCTCCATTCCGCCGCAGTCCACAGAAATACCCTTATCCTTCTGCATATCCCAGAACGGCACCTGATACTCTTCCTCAAGCCTGTCAAAGCCACAGGTCTCAAAAGCCTCCCTTGTCTTATCTCCTACCCAGGATCCCTCCAGCATCACCATATCCCGGAAGCCATGCTCCTTCAGATACTCGATAATTCCTGCAACCACTTCCGGATGAGTCGTTGCACCCCAAGAAGCCTCTGAAGGAGAAACCAGATTCGGCTTGATCCCGATCTTTTTCTTTCTGTCCCCGATATGGGACTGAAGATCCGCTTTTTCCAGAAGCTCCTTTGTCATTCTTTTATATTCCGTACCACTGGTAATAAAAATCTGATTTTTATCCATAATTATCAAAATTCCTTTCTTTCTGCAATGTGAATGTTGATCCAGATCCACACCAAAGCCCTGCAAAGCTTTTATCATCAAATAAGCCAGACAAAACAGCCGACAAATACAGCAGTCATCACAAGCATCACAATCATAAAAAATACCCTCTCTACCGGTTTCCCGGTAAAAAGGATATTTTATCCGACATAGCAGTCTCGTATTATCTTTCGATCTTTGCCCCATTCCACCATGGGAATTCACGGTTCAGCCATTTTCCTGCAAGCTCACTCCATGGTTCACAGGCTCTTGCGATCCCTCTGCCGTTTTCGTTGGCAGTCAGCTCATTTGCCAATCCGATTCCATGGGGACCCTGCGGAAAAACGTGATACTCCACTGGAATGCCCTTTTTATAGAGTGCCTGAACAAAGAGAAGTGTATTATCCAGCAGCACCGTCTGATCCTCAAAGGTATGCCAGATAAAGGTTCTGGGTGTATCTTCCGTAACCTGAAATTCCAGAGACATCCGATCTTTCAGCTCCTCATAACGATCTCCCAGAAGATTTCGAAAGCTTTCTTCATGGCCAGCTTTCCCTGAAGTGATCACCGGATAATTCAGGATCATGCCATTGGGACGAATCCGCTCGTTTTCCATTCCCGTGATCCCGGCAAGCTCCTCAGTATTCCAGAACACTCCCAGAGAAGCTGCCAGATGGCCTCCTGCCGAAAAGCCGGATACAATGATCTTATTCTTTTCAATATGCCACTTATCGCTGTTCTCTCTGAGAAGAGCTACTGTTTTGCCAGCTGACGGAGAGCCACCGGATATCTGGCAGGTGCCACACTATAACGAAGTACCACTGTGTGATAGCCCATTCCCATAAACCGGACAGCAATGGCTTCTGCCTCTCTGTCAGAAGTCATGCCATAAGCTCCGCCCGGACAGATCACTATGACCGGACGCTTCTGTCCCGGATAGAGTTCTTCCGACTCCTGCCAGAAATAGGTCTCTATCCATGCCTCATTATAGTCCTTTGTTTTTTCTTCGATCACAATTCTTTCGTTGATCATTCCGACTTTCCCTTCTTCATTTCATTGCTTCTCTGATCGCTGCAAGAAGTTCATCGTACTCTTCGTAAGCCGGAATTTCCGGATGATCTGCACGGATCTGCTCTGTACTGCGGAAAAGGAATCCTGCTTTGCTTGCCTGGATCATTCCGAGATCATTGTAGGAATCTCCGCTTGCGATAGTCTCAAATCCCATGGACTGCAGTGCCTTCACAGTTGTCAGCTTAGATTTCTCACAGCGCATCTTAAAGCCTGTGATCTCTCCGTTCTCTGCTACTTCCAGGGAATTACAGAAAAGTGTCGGCCGTCCAAGCTTCTCCATCAGCGGAGTTGCAAACTGTGTAAAGGTATCACTGATCAGTATCACCTGGGAAAAGGATCTCAGCTCATCCAGAAATTCCTTTGCTCCCGGAAGGGGATCGATCTTTGCAATAGTCTCCTGGATCTCTTTCAATCCCAGACCATGCTCTTTCAGAATTCCAAGTCTCCAGTTCATCAGCTTATCATAATCCGGCTCATCACGAGTTGTTCTCTTGAGCTCCGGGATTCCGCTTGCCTCTGCAAATGCGATCCAGATCTCCGGTACCAGTACACCTTCTACGTCCAGACATGTAATATACATCTTTCATATCCTCCTCTTGATCCAACTTGCCGTTGATATTTCACAGAGTCTGACTCCTTCCGGCTGTCAGAACTCTTTATTCTTTTAGCGCTTTACCCTGATATTATCATATGCTCTCAAGGTCTGTAAACAGTTTTATTTTTTCTTCTTTTCCGATTCATAGATTTTCAGCTCTTTCAGTGCTTTCTCCCCAAGAGGATACAGCATGAAAATATTAAAGATCGTCATCAGGCCGATTCCTACATCTCCCAGATCCCATACAAATGTGTAAGCCGCGATCCCACCGATAAACAGCATCACCAGTGCCAGCACCTTATATCCTGTCTGTGAACCCCAGTTATCACCAAAAAGATAAGCCACATTGCCTCTTGCATAAAACAGGATTCCCAGGAATGTGGAAAAGCTGAACATAAACAGTGTTGCAGCAATAAAGATCACTCCAAACTGTCCCATATGATAATGCATAGCAGTCTGAAGAAGCTCCATTCCGGAAAGTCCCTGTACCAAATCTTCCGGGGCCAGAAGCATGATCATGGCTGTACAGCTGCAGATCACGATCGTATCCACAAATACACCCAGGGCCTGGACAAATCCGGCTTTTACCGGACTGTCACATTCTGCTGCCGCTGCTGCACAGGGAGCGGAGCCGCTTCCCGCTTCGTTGGAAAAAAGACCTCTTTTTACTCCGTTCATCAGCACGACGCCAAATCCGCCGGCAGCAGCCTGACGAAATCCGAAAGCTTCTTCAAAAATCCGTTTAAATACTCCTGGCATACTTCCGAGATTTGTAAATATAATAAACAGTGTGATCACAAAATAAAGCACTGCCATCACCGGCACCAGAAGATCCAGAACTTTAACCGTTGCATTCTTCCGAAGCACGATCACAGCTGCGATCACTACCAGCACGATGGTAGTATACAGCGGCGGAATATCAAAAGCATTTTTGAAAGACGCTGTGACGGAATTGCTGATAACCTGACTGATCCCACACCAGCAGATCAAGCCGGAAATGGCAAACAGAACGGAAAGCAGAACCTTTTTTCGTTTTCTGCCCTGTTTTTCTTCCCAGTAACGGTGGATATAGTAGGCAGGACCGCCCCTGTAGCCACCATAAAGAGGATCCTTTTCTTTATAGAGCTGTGCCAGGGTTGCTTCGATAAAAGCAGTGGAGGAACCGATCAGCGCCGTGATCCACATCCAGAATACCGCTCCTGCACCTCCTGCCGAGATCGCAGCTACCACACCGACCAGGTTTCCCATTCCCACACGGGTAGCTGTAGATACGATCAGCGTCTGAAATGCTGAAAGATTATTTTTGTCACTTTTCTTTTCTGACAGGGCTCGTACCATATCCGGAAAAAGACGGATCGGCAGAAGCTTTGTCCTGATGGTAAAATAGATACCGGTCGGAATCAGAAGCAGGATCAGAAGTGAGATTCCCAGCGTACTTCCTCCCGGAAGCGGGATCCTTATCAGATCTCCCCACAGAAATGTATAGACCTTTTCGATTATTGTTACTATCATGTTACTGTTTCCTTTCCCCAATCACCCCATGTGATCGTTTTGTTCTCTTTTTCTGCCCGTTGTTTGTATTTATTTCTGCAACGTTTTAAACGGGCAAAGCGTGTCTTTCATTATAATAGCTTTCTGTTTGTATGTAAAGAAAAATCCCGATCTTTCGATCCGGAATTTTTTTTGTATTGGTAACTTTTCTGTTATTCGACAGATTTCTGATATCTGTCTATTTTTATGAGCATAGCTGCATTTTACTCTCAGCCAGCCAGGTGGAACATCTCGATCAGGAATATCCAGCTCATTCCATAGTATGTTATCACGGCTACAAGGTCATTCATCGTAGTGATCAAAGGACCTGAGGCTACTGCTGGGTCCACACCAACCTTTTTGAAAAACAGCGGTATGCAGGTTCCCACTGCACTGGATACCAGCATGGCCACCAGCAGGGATAATCCGATACAGCCGGATACCGCATAGGCAAATACGAGTGTTTTTCCTTTGAATAAGAAAATATACAATCCGATCAGTACAAAAGACAGAATGCCGAGCAGACCACCGTTGCAAAGACCGATCCGCATTTCCTTCAGCACAAGCTCTGCTTTCTGTCTGCCCGTCAGCGTTTCATCCATCAGTACACGGATGGTTACAGCCAGGGACTGGGTTCCAACATTTCCTGCCATATCCAGGATCAGAGACTGAAAGCACATGATGATCGGCAGACAGGTAACTACTTTTTCAAACATTCCCACAACAGAAGATACCACCATACCAAGGCCCAGAAGAACGATCAGCCAGGGCATTCTTTTTTTCATGCTTTCAAAAAGAGGTTCTTTCAGATCTTCCTCTGCAGTCAGACCGGCCAGCTTTGCATAATCCTCTCCCATCTCATCGTCTACCAGATCGATGATCCCTGCGGATGTGATCACTCCAAGGAAACGATTGTCATCGTCCAATACAGGAATGGAATCTTCAGAATAATCCTTCAGCCGTTCCATACAGTCGTCGATCTGCTCAGTACCATACACATATGGATAGGAAGTTACGATCAGCTCTTCCATAGGGTGGTCCTGTCTTGCTGTGATCAGATCCTTCAGATCCAGGGCTCCATAAAACTCCCCTCTGTCCGTCACTGCAAAGATCGTAGAAATATTATCATTATCTGCCGCCTGGGAAACCAGCTCACTCATGGCCTGCTTTACGGTCAGGTTTTCACGGATCACAATGCAGTTCGTTGTCATTCTGCTTCCGATCTCATCCTCATCAAAGGAGCGGATCATTTCAATATCTTTCCGCACCTGTTCATCCAGAAGCTGGATCAGAAGCTTGCGTTTTTCTTTATCGATCTGCTTTAAAACATCTGCCAGGGCATCGGTTTCCATTTTGGAAAGAATGGCTGCCGCTTTTTTTACATCCATCTCTTCCAGATATTGTACAGTTTCTTCTTCCTCCAGATATTCAAAAACATCTGCCAGCATACTGCTTTCCAGGATACGGTATAGTCTGCTGCGCTCCGCAGTGCTTAATTCTCTTAATACTTCCGCCAGATCGTTTTCGTGGAAATCCTGCAGCCTTTCACTTAAAACTGCCGGAGAAACACTGCTTCGGATCAGACTCAGAATATCTTTTGAAAAATCCTGATTTCTTTTTGTCATTTTCTCATCCTCCTCACATAGTTTCGCACAAAACACGCACACCAAAAACAGACATGTTAAAGCATGTCTATGTGCTGTTTGATTTTCGATTGTGTTTCCTTGGGATTTGAGTATAAAGCGAAATGAATTTATACATGATCGCCTTACTGTAAGATTCTCAGAATGAGAAGAATGAAAAAGATATCTATTATAATCCTGCTACAATTATAATGTAATAATACCGTACAGATTCTGATGTCACCGATACATCCTGTCAAATATATCCTTCTGATATACAGACATAATATTCTGTACACTTAAAACAGAATGGAACAGTCTCATCTCGCTCTGTTCTTTCCATCTTTCACTCTGAGAGCTACAACTTCGCCCATGAGAATCACAACTGTCCATTCTGTTCACCTGCCTTTTTTTCTTAAATTTTATTATCAACCCGGCCATTATAACGTTCCCGGCCGGGTTTTGTCAACCGGATTTATGGTTAAATTTATTGTAAATCCGGGTAAAATTTTATGCTTCACAGAGGAGGATGTTTATGCAGCAGCATTTGCGTTAATCGTGATGTTTTTTCAAAAAGGATCAAATTAAAAAGTCCAACAACAAATGCTTCTGCACGGATCTTCAGCATTTACTGTCGGACTTTTATCCTTTTTATTCCTTTTTGAAATATATCACAATATCATATTGTAGAGCAAAAGATTATTCTGCATGGTCTTTCAGGTACTCTGCACGTCCCTCTTCGTAGAGGTTATTTCCCTCGCTGTCAATGATGACTACAAGCGGCATGTCTTCCACATAAAGCTTGCGGAGTGCTTCTGCTCCGAGGTCTTCGTAAGCGATAAGCTCTGCTTTTTTGATGCATTTTGCAAGAAGTGCACCCGCACCGCCGATGGCTCCAAAATATACGCCGTCATATTTTTTCATTGCATCTACGACTTCCGGAAGGCGGGCACCTTTTCCGATCATTCCTCTGGCGCCTACGGACATCATGGTCGGTGCATAGGCATCCATACGGCCGCTGGTTGTAGGGCCTGCGGAGCCGATGACTTCGCCTGGTTTTGCCGGAGTCGGACCTACATAGTAAATAGTAGCATCTGTAGGGTCAAAAGGAATCTTTTCTCCTTTTGCAAGGGCCTCGCACATTCTCTTGTGACCTGCATCACGGGATGTATAGATAGTTCCTGTCAATAAAACCTGGTCGCCTGCATGGAGAGTTCTTGCCAGCTCTCTTGTCAGAGGCAGTGTGATCTTTCTTCTTTCCATATTAAAGCACCTCCGTTTTATGACGTGTTACATGGCAGTTGATATTAACTGCACATGGCATACCTGCGATATGAGTAGGCATAGTCTCAATGTTCAGACCGATAGCTGTGGTCTTTCCGCCAAAGCCCTGAGGTCCGATACCAAGCTTGTTGATCTTCTCCAGCATCTCTTTCTCAAGATCTGCATAGTAAGGATCCGGGTTCTCTGTATTCAGAGGACGCATCAGCGCTTTCTTTGCAAGAAGTGCACATTTGTCAAAAGTTCCTCCGATACCAACACCAACTACCATAGGCGGACATGGGTTCGGACCTGCAGTTTCTACAGCCTCAAGAATGAAATCCTTGATTCCCTGAAGGCCTGCAGATGGCTTGAACATACGGATCTGGCTCATATTCTCGCTTCCGAAGCCTTTTGGTCCTACAGTTACTTTCACCTGATCTCCAGGAACGATCTCTGTATAGATCATAGCCGGTGTATTGTCACCTGTGTTTCCACGGCGTACCGGATCCTTGACAACGGATTTTCTCAGGTAACCTTTATCGTATCCGCGGCGTACACCTTCATTAATGGCATCATTTAAATCTCCGCCTGTAAAGTGGACATCCTGACCAATTTCAAGGAATACGCATGCCATTCCGGTATCCTGACAGATCGGAACATTCTCACTGTCTGCGATATCAAAATTCTCGATAATGTTATCAAGGACACCTTTTGCGATCTCGCCGTCCTCGCAGGCACGGCAGGTTTTGATAGCATCCTTCACATCTTCCGGGAGATGTTCATTGGCTTCGATACAGAGTTTTTCGATAACCTCTGTAAGTCTGCTTACTTCGATTTCTCTCATAATAGACTCCTTTCGCTTATCTCATATGTTTTTATTATCATAACATATTGTTAACGTTCGTGGCGGGCATATTTCGGCAGAAGCATAGGAGATACGTCTCCTGTATCAACTCCTGCATTTTTCAGTTCCTCTTCATATTTTCTGATATGATCCAGATTCATGGTGCCAAGCTGTACCTCTTTGCATTTGGCAGCTGCTTTTTTACCTGCATTTCTTCCAAATACAATTACGTCAAGAAGAGAATTTCCCATCAGTCGGTTTCTTCCGTGGATTCCGCCTGCTGCCTCTCCTGCAACCAGAAGGTTCGGGATTTCTTTTGTAAAGCCGTCTCCGTTGATCTCAAGTCCGCCGTTCTGATAATGAAGGGTCGGGTAGATCACGATCGGGACTTTTCTCATATCAATGCCGTAATTCATGTACATACGGAACATGGCAGGGATCCTCTTTTCGATAGTTCCCTCACCGCCCAGGATCTCGATCATCGGAGTATCCAGCCATACACCTTTTCGTCCACCTGGAACTTCAACGCCACGGCCTTCCTCACACTCGCGGATAACACCGGAAGCATTTACGTCACGGGTTTCCAGCGGATGGATATAAGCTTCTCCGTTTGCATTTACAAGCTGTGCACCAACGGAACGAACCTTCTCTGTTACCAGGGCACCAAGGATCTGTGAAGGATAGATCGCACCTGTTGGATGATACTGGATAGAATCCTGATAAAGAAGGGAAGCGCCTGCTCTGTAGCCAAGCACAAGTCCGTCAGCAGTTGCTCCGTAGTGGTTGGAGGTCGGGAATCCCTGGTAATGCATTCTTCCTGCACCACCGGTTGCAATTACAACTGTTTTTGCTCTTGCAACGGAATAATCTCCGGTTTCCATGTTAAGAAGGACTGCGCCGGAAACCTGTCCTTTTTCATCCTTCAGAAGTTCTACAGCGGAGGTAAATTCCACTACCGGGATCTTAAGATTTAAGACCTCATCACGGATAGTACGCATGATCTCTGATCCGGAATAATCCTTTGCAGCATGCATTCTCTTTCTGGAGGTACCGCCGCCATGTGTAGTGACCATGGTTCCGTCTTCTGCTTTATCAAACTCAACACCAAGGTCGTTGAGCCATTTGATCGCATCCGGTGCTTCCATTACCAGTCTTTTTACAAGCTCTGGTTTTGCGGCAAAATGTCCGCCTCCAAAGCAGTCCAGATAATGCTGTACCGGAGAATCATTTTCTTTATCTGCTGCCTGGATCCCGCCTTCTGCCATCATGGTGTTGGCATCACCGATACGGAGCTTTGTAACGATCATAACGTTGGCACCTGCGTTGTGGGCCTCGATGGCACAGGAAGAGCCTGCTCCGCCACCGCCGATGATCAGTACATCTACATCATAATCGATTTTTGTAAGATCGATTTTTTCGTTGAGCAGACGGCTTTCTGAATGGAGCATTTTTGTCAGTTCCAGTGGTGCTTTCTGTCCCTTGTTCGGTCCTACCTTGATCTCTGCAAATGCATCCGGGTTATAATCCGGATGGAATTTTTTGAGAAGAGCATCTTTCTCATCTGCACTCAGACGTCTTGGCTCTGTTGCCATACGCTCCGCTCTTGTAGCCTCTACCTTTTTGATGGATTCCATCATATTTTCTGGATATGGTGCATACATGTTTTACGCCCTCCTACTTCTCGATTTCTCTGCTGTTGTAAAGTTCCTGCATCTCTGTGATCGGCTTCTGCATGATCTTCTCGATCATATCGTCAAATTTGCCCTCGTGGATCTCTTCCACACGTTTCTCCAGATGCTCGCTTTTCGGCGCGATATATTTTCCGGTGAGACGTCTTGCAAGAAGGCCTACCATCGGATGGGAAATTCCTGCCGGACATCTTACGGAACAGCAGCCGCAGCTTACACAGTCAAAGGATTCCTCTGCACATTTTTCAAGCTCGCCTCTCTGCGCATATGCAATATACTGCATGACATTTAAGTCCTGTGTACAGGCCTTTGTGCAGGCATTGCATCCGATGCAGCTGTAGATCTCCGGATAAAGCTCCATCATTACCTGCTGGTTTGGCTTAAGGTCTTCTATATTATAAAGTCTCTTGTCTGTAGGGAAAAACGGGATGCTTGCCACATACATGCCTTCTTCTACCTGTGTCTGACAGGCAAGGCAGGTTTTCAGCTCATTCTGACCTTTGATCCTGTAAATGGTTGCACAAGCGCCACAGAATCCGTGTCTGCAGCCGCATCCTCTTTTTAATGTATAACCGGCATATTCCATAGCTGTCATAATGGTCAGATCACCGGGAACGCTGTATTTTTTACCGAAAAAATATACGTTTACCATATTATTTTCCATTTGAGATTACCAGTCCTTTCTTTTGCTTATCAGTACTCACTAGGCAATTCATCTATTTCATCGCACCGGAATACCGGGCCGTCTTTGCAGACGTATTTGTCTCCGATGTTGCAGCGGCCGCATTTTCCGATGCCGCATTTCATGCGGAGCTCCAGTGTGGTGTATACCTGATCTCTGGAGAAGCCCAGTTCTTCCAGTCCTGCCAGAACGAATTTGATCATGATCGGTGGGCCGCAGACCAGAGCGGTCTTATTGGTATCAAAACCAATCTCTTTCAGATAATTCGGAACAAATCCCACATGACCGTCCCAGCCTTCCTGCTCGCGGTCAATGGTAAGATATACATTTACACCTTCTGTTTTCATCCATACTCTGTGATTTCCTTAAGCTGCACCAGATCATCTGCGGAACGGGAACCATAGAGGATATCTACTGTTCCGTAATCCTCACGGTTATCCAGCACATAATTGATCACGGAACGAAGAGGTGCCAGACCGATTCCACCTGCGATGAACAGGAGATTTTTTCCCTTTAACTTATCTTCCACCGGAAAATGATTTCCGTATGGTCCGCGGACTGCGATCTCATCTCCAACCTGAAGGCTATGGAGATAATCGGTAAGGGATCCGCATTTTTTGATACTGAATTCCTGATAATCTTTTACAGTCGGAGAAGAAGTAATGGAAAACATACCTTCACTGACGCCTGGTGCACAGACCATGGCACACTGTCCTGGCATATGCTCGAAAAGCTTTCCACCCTCCGGAGCTTCCACACGGAAGGTTTTTACATCCGGTGTCTCCTGACGGATATCTGTGATCACGCCAACCTTTGGGATCAGCGTATCCAGTGTATAATTTTTATGACAGGTACATTCACTCATTCTTTTCACCTCCCTGTTTTTCAAAGGCCTTGATGACTTTTACGATATTTAAAGATTCCGGACATTTCTCCACGCAGCGGCCACAGCCAACACAGGAGAACATGCCGTCATTATTTAACGGATAATAAACAAGCTTATGCATAAATCTCTGACGGAATCTCTGCATCTGGCTGGTACGGTTGTTTCCGTGAGCCATCATGGTAAAATCAGAGTACATGCAGGAATCCCAGCAGCGGTAACGGTGAACACCGTGCCCTGTGTCGTAATCCTTAATGTCATAGCACTGACAGGTCGGACATACGAAGGTACAGGTTCCGCAGGCAAGACAAGGCTTGTACAGTTTCTCCCATACAGGAGAATTGAAACGGTCCATGTATTCTTCCTGCGCCCATCCTTCCAGTGAAAGATGTGTATATGGAAGAAGCTCGATAATATCACGGATCGCCTTCTTCTCCTCTTCTACCTTTGTCTCATCAGCATCTTCCAAAAGCTCCTTCACAGCTTCTGTCAGAGCATTTCCCTTTTCTGTGAGAGGCTTCCAGAAAAGCTCTCCCTCGATGATCCAGGCTGCAACATCTGCTTCCGGATCTGCAGCATCAATGCCAAATACTTTACAGAAACAGCTTTCCTCCGGTTCATGACAGGCAAGAGCTACGATAGTTCCATGTTCTCTTCTTGCCTGGTAAAAAGTATCCACCGGATCTCCAAGGAACACATTGTCAAGAACCTTCACACCCTGTACATCGCAGGCTCTCGTTCCGAATACAACAAAATTCTGGTCTTTCAGTGCCTGAGGCTCAATGCTGATATTTTTTCCGTCTTTTTTACAGGTATAGAGATTTTCACTCTGCGGAAAGAAAGCATCCTTCGGTGATTTCACGGTTTTCAGTGTTTCAAGGGAAACTTCTGCATCCTCACTCCATGCCTTGAAGTTCACCTGTTCACTTACCTTTACCGGTAAATATAATTCCTGGTCTGCGGCAATTTTCCGGAATAATGCCGGCAGATTTTCTACTGCGATCTTATACATACATTATCCCCTTTCTGCCACGATCCCTGGCTCTACATCCTCAAAGGTAAAGCTGGTAAGCGGACCCTTTGACTCCGCATCCTCGCCTGCCTGATACTCACCGTAAAACGCATCAATATCCTTGATAAATTTACGGTTAAACAGATGAAGGGGAATTCCCTGCGGGCAGACTCTGCTGCACTCGCCACAGTCCGTACATCTTCCGGCTACATGGAAGGCACGGATCACATGGAACATCTTTTCCTCAAAGGAATCCACATTTGCCTTCTGGGCGCTGTCGAACTTGTTACTGTCAAAAACGCATTTGCGGCAGCTGCAGGCCGGACATACATTACGGCAGGCATTACAGCGGATACATTTACTCAGCTTGCTCTGCCAAAATGCAAATTTTTCTTCCGGACTCATTGCCTCGATCCGCTCAACTTCTGCGAAACGGTCAGCGTCCTTTGTCTCCTTTGACTCACCGATCAGTTCATCGTAAATTTTATGCTCTTTTCCTTTACATACATGGCAGCGTTCCAGCATGGCATCTTTGTATGCACAGGTTTTTTCTCCGTAAACAGTATCCACAGTCAATGTCTCTGCATCTCCGGTAATCTCTGCTCCGGAAATTCCCCGGATACCCTTGATCCCCATTTTGCGGATCTTTTCAATATCCAGCTTTCCTTTACAGCCAACACCTACGATATAGGCTTTTTCTCTGTCTACACGATGCTCTTTCAAAAGCTGGTTAAAGCTATATGTATCGCAGGGCTTCAGACAGACCATGGTTTTTCCTTCCAGCTTGGAAGCTTCGATCATATATTTGCTTAAATTGGCACCGCAGAATCCATCATAGACAAAATCCTCCAGAGATTCCGGTGTTTCAAAATAGGCTGGTTCCGGATTAAAGGCAAGATCTCCGGCTTTCCACCCAAGAACCCGGACTACCGTGCCATCTGCAAGCAGTTCTTTTGCACGTTTTATCAGCTCCTGCATCTTATATCCTCCAATCTCACGTTTTTACCAAGTGAATGGATCTTCTCAACAAACTCATTCATAGTCTGTGAAAATTTCACGCCTTCTGCGGCAGATACCCATTCCACACGTGTTCTTCCGTTTTCCACCCCAATATAATCCAGCATTGAAAACAGAAGTGTCATACGTCTTCTTGCATAATAGTTTCCGGTACTGTAATGGCAGTCTCCCGGATGGCATCCGCACATGATCACACCATCGGCTCCTTTTTCAAAGGCACGGAGGATGAACATGGGATTGACACGGCAGGAACATGGAACACGGATGATCTTTACATCCGCCGGATAGCTCAAACGGCTGCTTCCGGCAAGGTCTGCTCCGGCGTAACTGCACCAGTTACAGCAGAATGCCACGATCTTTGGTCTGAATTCTTCCTTTGTTTCTATCGACATATTGCATCCACCTCCGCGATAATCTGTCTGTTGGAGAAGCCCTGAAGGTCCATGGCTCCTGACGGGCAGGCTACTGTGCAGGCACCGCAGCCCTGGCAAAGTGCTGTATTGACAACCGCAACTCTTCTTGTCTCACGGATACCGTGATCGTTGACCTGTTTCTCCTCATAGGAAATCGCTCCGTAAGGACATACATTTGCACAGGTAGAGCATCCGTTACAGAGAAGCTCGTCGGATTTTGCCGTACATGGATTGGTTGTGAGCTTATCCTTTGCAAGAAGTCCTATGGCCTTAACAGCCGCAGCTCCTGCCTGGGCAACTGTCTCCGGGATATCCTTTGGCCCCTGGCATACACCGGAAAGGAAAATTCCTGCTGTCGGTGATTCTACAGGACGAAGCTTTGCATGGGCTTCTGTAAGGAAATTGTTGGTGTCAATACTTGCAGTAAGCATGGTAGCAATCTTACGTACATCCGGATTCGGTTCAATGGCTGTTGCAAGAACTACCATATCTGCTTTCTTGAAGATCTGCTTATTATCAAGAAGGTCCGAGCCCTGAACAAGAAGTGTTCCATCCGGCTGCGGAATTACTTTTCCTACCTGACCTTTGATGTAGTTTACGTTATACTGCTCAACTGCTCTTCTGTAAAACTCATCGAAGTTTTTACCAGGTGTACGGACATCAATATAAAATACCGTCACATTGGTATCCGGATATTTGTCACGGATCAGCATGGCATGCTTAGCTGTGTACATACAGCAGATCTTGGAACAGTATGGTTTCCCACGATCATCGGAGCAACGGCTTCCCACACACTGGATAAACACGATCTCCTTCGGTGCTTTTCCATCGGAAAGACGTTCAAGATGTCCTTTTGTAGGTCCTGCAGCATTCATGATACGCTCCAGCTCCAGAGATGTGATCACATCCTTGCTCTGGCTGTATGCGTATTCATCATATTTGTCAAGCTTAATGGTATCAAATCCGGTTGCCACCACGATCGCTCCGTATTTCTGTGTTACGATCTCATCCTGCTGATCGTAATCAATGGCTCCTGCCTGACATACTTTGGAGCAGACACCACATTTGCCTGTCTTAAATTTCAGGCAATGCTCTCTGTCGATCACAGGAACATTTGGAATCGCCTGTGCAAACGGAGTATAAATAGCTGACCGGTTGTTCAGCCCTCTGTTGAACTCATTTGGAATCTTTTTGGAAGGACATTTTTCCTGGCAGACTCCACAGCCTGTACATTTGTCCATGTTGACACTTCGCGCTTTTTTGCGGATATCAACAGTAAAATCTCCTACAAAACCTGCAACTTTTTCTACTTCACTGTATGTATAGATATTGATCTTTTCGTGAGCTGCAGCCTCCACCATTTTTGGAGTAAGGATACATGCGGAGCAATCCAGAGTAGGGAAGGTTTTGTCAAGCTGTGACATTCTTCCGCCGATACTTGGTGTTTTTTCCACAATATCAACTTCATAGCCTGCATCGGCAATATCAAGAGCCGTCTGGATTCCGGCGATACCGCCTCCGATGATCAGGGCTCTCTTTGTAACCTGGCTTTCTCCCGGCTGAAGAGGAGCATTTAAATTGACTTTTGCTACTGCTGCTCTTGCAAGGATCACGGCCTTCTCCGTAGCCTCCTGCATATCCTTGTGGATCCAGGAACAGTGCTCACGGATATTTGCGATCTCCACCATATATGGATTCAGGCCGGCCTTTTCCACTGCTTTACGGAAAGTTGCCTCATGCATACGCGGAGAACAGGAACAGACAACCACTCCTGTGAGATTTTTTTCACGGATGGCTTCCTGGATCCTGGACTGTCCTGCTTCGGAACACATATACTGATAATCTTCTGCATGGACAACTCCTGGCTCTTTTGCAATGATCTCCACAACCTTTTTCACGTCTACCGTAGCGGCAATATTACTTCCGCAATGACAGACAAATACACCGATTCTCTGCACTTTCTCACCTCCTGTATCTTCTGAACGCACTTACAAGCAGCTGCTGAGGAAGCTCCGGATCAAGAAGCTCCGGAATTTCATTTGGTGAAAGATAGTCTCCGCCTTTTTCCCGAACAACCAGCTGTCTTGCCCCGTCAATGATCTTTCCGGGTTTTACGTCTCGCGGACAGCGCTCCACACAGGCAAAACAGGAAAGACATTTCCACAGGGATGCTGAATTTACAAGTGCTTCGATATTTTCATTGATCACGTAGGACACAAACTGATGAGGCTTGATATCCATCTCGTCAAAGGATGGGCAGGTAGCAGAGCATTTGCCACACTTCATACATTTCAGAGGATTGGTCCCGCTGATCTCCTTTATTTTTTCCGCAGCAGAATGGTTATCTCTCATTTTGCCACCTCCTCTTTGACGCCAAGGGCTTCTGCCAGAAGCTCTGTAAAATAGTAAACCGGCATTTTATTTCCGGAATTTTTATTCAGATTGTATTTGCAGAGCGGACAGGCAGTGATCAGCATATCTGCGCCAAAGCCTGCTGCGCTTTCTTCAATCTTTTCACACATATTCTGTGACATTTCTTTTTCTTTCAGGGATATATATCCTCCACAGCATTCATTTCTGTAAGGATAGATCACAGGCTCAGCGCCAAGGGCACGGATAAAATCCTCCATGATCCTTGGATTTTCCGGATCATCAAATGCCATGATCTTTCCAGGTCTCAGAAGCAGACATCCGTAATAGGCTCCGATCTTCTTTCCGGTAAAGGATTTACTACTTTTTCTTTCAGTTTATCAAAACCGACTCTGTCCCGGAGAACCTCCAGATAATGGAGAACGGTTGTCTCTCCTTCATAGGGAGCTTCCAACTGCATATAATTGTTGGCTCTGGTCCGGATATCTTCCACATTTCTCATGTCATCATTGACACGCTTGATCACATGATGACAGGCTGAACAGATCGTCACCAGATCCTGGCCTTTTTCTTTTGCCTGGTTTAACGCACGGACGGAAGAAAGCTTTGTGGCGATCTCGTCTGTGCCAAGCGGATAAACACCACCACAACACTGCCAGTCCTCGATCTCCTCAAGCTCAAACCCAAGGGCTGTGGCACTGGCTCTGGCATACTCATCCAGATCTTTGGCCTTTGTTCTCAGGGTGCAACCCGGATAATAACTGTACTTCATACCTTTCATTATCCTTTCTTAGTCTAAAATCTGACGTTTATAGTAGATATTCTTGTTCATATATTGTCTTTTTTTTAACGATACATGAATAAAAAAATGAAATCTCAACTAACACTTATTTGAGTTTTTTTATCAATTTGCACCCAAATAAAAGAGAAAAACACTCTTCCTCCGCAATTAAGAAGTGTATTAGCTCGATTTCCGAAATCATCATATCACGTTATTTCTGTTTCGACAAGGCTTTTTCGATATTTTTTGTGTTTTTTTTAACGTACTTTTGAAAAACCTTATCATTTACGATCCTGCTTCCATGATAATTTTCATTTTCGGGCATAAAAAAAGCTCCGGATCTCTCCGAAGCTTTTTTGCTCCTATCAGTAAATAATGATCGGATAACCTGCATCAATAGTGTTATAGATCAGTGCTGCCTGATCCTTAGGCAGATTGATGCAGCCGTGGCTTCCGTTGGTTTTATAACGGTTCCCGCCAAAGGATGACTGCCAGGACGCATCATGAAGTCCCTGTCCGTAGACAAAAGGCATCCAGTAATTAACCTTTACGTTGTATCCATACTCAGAGCTTGACAGATTATAGGGACTCGCCTTGTAGGCGATCGGCCATGCATCACGATATGTTTCACGCCCCTTCACCGGCTTACCGCTGACAATATCTGTTTCCGTCACAAGGCTTCCGTCCTTATACAGCCACAAATGCTGTGCATCCAGACTGACCTCTATGTAACTGCCTGCCAGATCGTCTGTTCCGTTTCTCTGGTATCCTTTTTTGCTGTAAACAGGATCTCTTGTTACAGCAGTACCACTTTTCAGGTCTTCCAGAAGCTGAGCATACTCTCCGTCCTGATCGATCCGGTATCCGTACTCATTTCCCTCAATGGTCACATCCGTTCCCGCAGATGTATGAAAGGTGCGGGGAACATAAATGGTATTGTATTTGTTGGCAAGCTCACTGATGTAGGCTTTAATGGCTTTTTCATCCAAAGTCAGCGTCTCCCCCTCAGCCTTCAGCCAGGATGTGATCGTATCGGAATCCAGAACAGCCGTTTCACTTCCGAATGTATAAGTTACTGTACTGCTGCGGTATTTCTTCAGCTGGCTGTTCAGGTCTGTAATCTTATTTTTCATATCCTCTGTTACAGTGACCGTCGGGCTTACATACACATGCTTGTTGATCGGTACTGTGATGGTATCCCCAAGCAGAGCCGTATCAAATGCTGCGTTCAGATTTGTGTCCACGGTAGTCTCCAGCTTATCCGGATCGATCTCCGTCCCCTGTACCTGTTTCACAAGGGTGAATTCTTTTTTCTCCTTATCGTACTGAATGGCTGCATCAACAGAAGCTTTTCTTTCTTCCGTACCAAAATTTGAAAGATCGAGAGCCTGCTTTTCCTGCTCCTCATCTTCCTCGATCTGACATTCCGGTTCTATATTTTCTTCCTTTGGAAAAAGCTTCCGGCTCTCTTCCCGCTGTTTCTGAATTTCTGTAAGCTTACTCAGAAGGGCTTCTTCATTGAGACTGTAGCCCAGCTCTTTCAAAGTAGTACTGTAAACTTCCTGATCATTTTCCTGAAAGGATACCGGACGATCTGCAAATTCCGCAGTGATCTTTTCTTCTGCCTGCTTTGCATCCAGTCCGGAAACATCCACTCCCCATATGGAAATCTTCCGTCCCAGCGTATTGTGATCTGCCAAGTATGTATAGACAAATAACCCTGCCACTGCCAGGATCGTTACGCCAATGCAGATCCCAAGTATGATCTTCAGTGTCTTTTTACTGATGGTTGATCTTTTCTCCATACCCTTATCCCTCGAGTCTTATGTAATATATGTTATGTTGTCACACTGGCTGTTATTATAATACAATAAATCCCATTTTCTGTAAAAATGACTTATCCCGGATCCTTCTGATCCGGTAAAAAAGACAGACTGACGCCTCTGCGAAAATCTGTCTTTCTCATACGTTTCTTTATCTGTTTCTGGCAGCAGTATTTCTCTCAGGATCTTCTGCTTCTTATTCCGGCATTACGATCTTGCCTGCAACGGCACAGGCTGCTGCTGTTTTCGGAGATGCCAGATAGATCTGAACCTTGGAAGTTCCCATACGTCCCAGGAAATTACGATTGTTGGTTGCCACAACCTTTTCACCGTCTGTCAGGATTCCGCCGGTCCTTCCGCAGCAAAGTCCGCAGCCCGGATGTGTAATGATAGCCCCAGCTTCCGCAAGAGTATCCAGAATGCCAAGCTCAATAGCCTGACGGTAAATTTTGCGGCTGGCAGGAGTCACGATCAGCTTTACAAAGTCTGCAACCTTTTTGCCCTTCAGCACCTCTGCTGCCGCCATAAGGTCCTCCAGACGTCCGTTGGTACAGGAACCGATGAATACCTGGTCGATGGTCTCACCCTGAAGCTCACTGACATCACGGATCTTGTCCACCTGAGACGGACATGCCATTACCGGCACAAAATCCTCTGCTTTATAAGTTATGGTCTTCATGTAGACAGCATCCTCATCTCCCACAAGACTCTTCTGATAATCATCAAGCTCTACGTTGCAGTAAGCAGCTGTCTTCTCATCCGGTGTGAAAAGTGCACATTTCGCACCGGCCTCAATTGCCATATTCGCCATAGTCATACGGCTTGCCACAGACATATTTTCAATGGTGCTTCCGGAAAATTCCAGAGCACGGTAAGTAGCTCCATCTGCACGAAGATCACCGATCAGGCGGAGGATGATATCCTTGGACATGACATTCTCCGGAAGTTCTCCGTCGATCACAACCTTTATGGTTTCCGGAACCTTGATCCACATGGTTCCTGTTCCCAGGATGCTGGCCATCTCTGTGTAACCGATGCCGGAAGAAAACGCACCGACACATCCATAAGTCGTGGTATGGCTGTCTGTGCCAAATACAATATTACCGGGTTTAACATAACCTGCCTCAGTCATAAGCTGATGACAGATACCATCACTTCTGTGTACGTTTTTCATGCCATATTTAGTTGCAAAAGCATCTCCCACATGGAAATGTCTGGTATCATCCTGCTGACTTGCCGGTACAAGATGGTCATAGATCAGAACAACCTTGTCCGGATCCCACAGCTTCTGAAAGCCCATCTCCTCAAATTTTTCCGCTACAAACGGAATAAAGATATCATGGATCATCACTCTGTCCACATTGACCGTCACGATATCACCAGGCTTTACTGCCTTGCCTGTATTATGTCTGATAATTTTTTCAATGATCGTCTCGCCCATTATTTCTCTCCTCTCCGTTTTTTAGTCCAGGCCGTTCAGCTTACGCATGGCTTTTACCAGTCCGCCAGCCTGGATGATATCCATCAGATTCTCCGGAAGAGAAGCGATCGGGTACTGTTTTCCATTGTGCTCTACATGCTCATTCATTACTACCGTAACCTGATCTCCCTCTTTTACATTGTCATGAAGATCCGGCTGCTCAATAAGAAGAAGGCCGTTGTTAATGGAGTTGCGGAAAAAGATCCGGGCAAAAGATTTCGCAATGACACACTGCACACCCAGTGCCTTGATGATCTCCGGTGCCTGCTCTCTGGAGGATCCGCATCCGAAGTTCTTTCCTGCTACAATAATGTCGCCCTTTTGGATCTGTCCGGCCAGCTCCGGACGAAGGGGGCTGAATCCGTACTGTTTCATATCGTCAATGGTTTTCAGTGCAAGGTACTCCGTCGGGATAATGATATCCGTATCAATATCATCACCAAGTACCCACACTTTTCCTGTAAATGCTTCCATATGTATATCTCCTGTTTATTCCGTTCCGTATCATCAGGCAAATGTTTTCTGTCTGCCCTGTTATAAGAACCCACGCCGAAACGGATCATCCTCTGATAATTTCTGAATATATTATTTAAATCTTTTCTGAAACTCTTATACTCTGTCAGCAGTTGCAATCTCACCTGCAACGGCAGATGCAGTAACTGTTGCCGCAGATCCCAGGTAAACCTTGGAGCTCGGATGCCCTGCACGTCCCTTGAAATTACGGGTTCCTGTGCTGATCAGAACCTCATTCTCGCCGATAACACCCTGGCAGCTTCCCCAGCATACACTGCAGTTCGGGTTCATAACAATAGCCCCTGCTTCCATGAAGATATCGATAAGCCCCTCCTTTAATGCCTGACGATAGATGGTCTGGCTTGCAGGAACAACCAGGAAACGAACTCCCTCTGCAACTTTTTTGCCTTTGATCACCTCTGCGCCTACACGGAGGTCTTCAATACGGCCGTTATTGCAGGAGCCAAGGAACGCTTCGTTAATCTTGATGCCGCAGGTTTCCTCAGCCGGAACCACATTGTCAACAAAGTCTGGTTTCGCTACAACCGGACGGACTTTTGAAAGATCAAAGGTATACTCTCTTGCGTAAACAGCATCCGGATCGCTGTGATATACCGCTTTTGGCTCACGTCCATGCTCTTTCAGATATTCCAGAGCTTTATCATCAGCCTCAAAGATTCCTGTCTTCGCACCAGCCTCAACAGCCATGTTGCAAAGTGCCATACGGTCGCTGATGCTTAAGGTTCTGGCGCCCTCACCGGTAAACTCCATTGCCTGATAGTTGCAGCCGTTTGCCCCGATCTCACCGATAATGGTAAGGATCAGATCTCTTGCGTAAACACCCTCAGGAAGCTTCCCTGTCAGGTTAAATTTTACGGTTTCCGGAACCATGACCCAGGAAGTTCCGGTTACCATTCCGTAAAGGAAATCTGTACATCCTACACCAGTACCGAAAGCACCAAGTGCTCCGTAGGAACAGGTATGGCTGTCAGCACCGAAGATCAGCTGTCCCGGACGGACATAATTCTCGATCATGATCTGGTGGCAGACACCCTTTCCTTCCCAGAAATCAATATTATTTTCTCTTGCAAAATCTCTCATCTTTTTCTGGGACGCTGCTGTTTTCGGGCTGTCAGACGGTACGTTGTGGTCTACGATAAATACCAGTTTCTTTGTGTCTGCGATATGTGGATTTTTTAATTTGTTGTTGTACATGTCAACAGTCAGATGTGTGGTTCCGTCATTGCTCATCAGATGATCCAGCTGAACTGTATAGATATCTCCAGGTTTTACGCTGTCCACACCGGCTGCTGCCGCGATGATTTTTTCTGCGATCGTCATTCCCATCTCTTATTCCTCCTCACGGTTCAGAGAAGCGATAAGTCCTCCCTGATTCAGTATATTCTGCATGTATTCCGGCAGTTTTGTGCAGGAATAAGTCTTTCCGTTGGCAACCGCTGTTCCCTCGGACATATGAAGCTCCATGGTATCTCCGGTCTTCACATCATCCGGGAGGTCCTTACAGACAATTGCCGGAAGTCCGATATTGATGGCATTGCGGAAGAAAATACGGGCAAAAGATTTCGCAATAACTGCCTTTACTCCAAGTGCCTTAAGAACACCCGGTGCCTGCTCTCTGGAGGATCCGCATCCAAAGTTCTCTCCTCCAACTACAAAATCTCCCGGTTTAACCTTTTTGGAAAAATCCGGATCCAGTGATTCAAATGTGTGGCCTTTCATTTCATCCAGATTCGGCAGAAGCAGATACTGGGATGCAATGATCTGATCGGTATCAAGGTCATTATGAAATTTAAAAATTGTTCCCTTATCCATAAAACAAGTTCCTTTCTGATCGTTATCCATTTCAGGGCAGTCATTCCTCCGCTGCCCTATTCGTCCTATATTCTAACACAAAACATCATATAATTAAAATGTATATTTTTGATACTTAATATAATTTCAGGTTATAAAGTCAATTTCCAGGCTGTAAGCATTGTCTGCTGTCCAGGAGCAGACGCTGAACCGGCTTATTTTATTTTCCCTGTAAATGCAGAAAAGCGGAACTATGTCCGCTTTCTCTGATATTCTACTCATTATTTTTATTATGCATTTTCTCCCAAAAGCTGCCTGTGCACCTTCCGCCTTACAAACCAGAAACAGGTCACCTGCATGATGATCGTAATGATCCAGGATGCCGGATAGGAAATAAACAGTACTTTCAATGATCTGTGAACCGGGAAGATTCCGAAGATCCACACAATTCGAGGCCGACCGTTCCGATAATAGACAGGATCATCGGCACACCGGAGCGTCCCATTCCACGCAGTGCTCCCGGAAACAGATCCATCTGTCCGCAGAGGAAATAGGTAACTGTGGTATAGGCAAGAATCTCCATTCCGCATTGGATAACCTTAGGGTCTTCCGTATAGATCTTCAGGAGCTGCGGACCGAAAAAGTATGCACCACAGCCCATGGCAAAGGATACGACAAAGGACAGGATCATACAGTCAACAAGTACCCGGTCCATACGTTTCGGTTTTCGCACACCATAATTCTGACTGGTAAAGCTCATGCAGGCCTGGGTAACTGAATTTACAGACACATACAGAAATCCGAAGATATTGTTTGCTGCCGTATATCCTGCCATTGCAATGGAGCCAAAAGAATTTACAGAGGACTGGAGCAGCACATTGGAAAAATTAATCACCGTACTCTGGATTCCTGCTGGAAGCCCTACCTGAAAGATCTGTTTCAGATATTCCATATTTATGGACAAACTCGAAAAACGCAGCTGATAGCTTCCCTCTGTCTGATACAGGCATCGGAGAACAAGGATACAGGAGATCAGCTGAGAAATCACGGTTCCGATTCCGACACCTGCCACACTTAAATGACAAATGATCACAAAAAACAGGTTCAGAAGCGCATTGGCGCAACCGGAAATGATCAAAAAGACCAACGGCCGCTTGGTATCTCCCACTGCACGCAGAATTGCTGCGCCATAGTTATACAGCATAAAAAACGGCATTCCCAGAAAATAGATACGCATATAAAGAGCGGAAAGATCGATCACATCCTCCGGCGTATCCATCAGCTCCAGGCAGATTCTGGCAAAGATCACTCCCAGAAATGCATGATGATTCCGCTGATCAGAGCCAGCAGGATCGATGTATGTACTGTTTCTGACATTTCTTCATCCTTACCGGAAGCATAAAATCTGGCTGCCAGCACATTGGCACCAAGAGAGATTCCGATAAAAAGGTTGGTAAACACATTGATCAGTGCGGTAGTGGAGCCTACTGCCGCCAGTGCCTCACTTCCGCTGAAACGTCCCACTACCACGATATCCACTGCATTGAACATCAGCTGCAGGATACCGGACAGCATCAGCGGCAGTGAAAACGAAATCAGCTTGTCCATGATCGACCCATTACACATATCGATCTCATACTTGTTTTTTTTCACGATTTCATCCCCCATGTTCATACTTACATAAGAATATTATAGCACCTTTCGTCGGAAAGCTACAATGAAATATTTTTATGGAGAATATGCAGCGGCTGCATAAAATACGCAGCCGCACAGTAACGTGTGTTTATCATTTCACTATCTTTCCAGGAGTCCTGCATCACGAAGGTTTGCAAGAAGTGCATTAAAATCCTCCACAATATCATCTACCGTTGTTGCATTTCCAACAGCAGCTGCCGGGGTTACTGTTCCGGCAGGACCGGTGGCTCCGGCTGCTCCTGCTGGACCAGTGGCTCCTGTTGGGCCGATTGCTCCCGCTGGGCCAGTGGCTCCGATTGCACCTGCCGGACCTGTTGCTCCCACCGGACCGGTGGCTCCCGTTGTTCCAG
>ENA-OQDM01000245-OQDM01000245.1-human-gut-metagenome-genome-assembly--contig:-NODE-245-length-35774-cov-2.432996_pt1 | contig 35774 bp, 33 predicted proteins | sample MGYA00242772_ERZ504605 | MGnify/ENA primary metagenome ERZ504605 (study PRJEB26092, sample SAMD00036348) | human gut metagenome | host: Homo sapiens | study: EMG produced TPA metagenomics assembly of... | reverse complement strand
TGTACAGATGGGTGCTGCAGATAAAACATCCAGAACAGGTAACGTGATTGTTATGGGTGGTCGTGAAACCGGAAAAACCCGCCTGATCTCAAGTCTGATTCCTGCAATCTGCAAAGAGCTGAATCTGGATGCATCCAAAGTTGCCTATGTATTTGCAGATCAGATCAATGGCAAGAATATTGCAGAGATCGTCAGCAAGATGGCAGGAGGATTCCTGGTTATCGAAAACGCAAATCAGCTTACCAAAGAAACAGTAAATCAGCTGAACAAAGCAATGGAATTCCGTACAGACGGTCTGATCGTTATCATCGAAGATGAAAAGATCGGTATGCGTAAACTGATTGCGAGATTCCCGAAATTTACATCCAAATTTACATCTATGATCAATATTCCGGTATTTACCAATGATGAGCTTGTTAACTTTGCAAAAGTGTACACAAGAGAAAATGGATATACTATTGATCAGATGGGTATGCTTGCACTGTATAATCTGATCAGTACAAGCCAGAAAGAAGATCAGCCGATGAATGTAGGCGCTGTCAAAGAAATCATTGATAATGCCATTGCAAAATCCAAAGGCGGACTTCGCAAGCTGATAGGCAAGAAGAAAGTCAATCCTGACGGATACATGGTACTTTACGAGAAAGATTTCAGCTGAAAAATTAAAATGAGCATACGCAACAGGAGGAAATTATGACCAGACCTTATCTTGGAAACCCGAAATATACCATTGAAGTTCTTCAAAAGTACGGATTTGTGTTCCAGAAAAGGTTTGGTCAGAATTTTCTGATCGATACCCGTGTTCTGGACAGGATCATTGAGGCATCTGAAATTACAAAAGATGATTTTGTACTGGAAATCGGACCAGGAATCGGAACGATGACTCAGTATCTGGCAGATGCGGCCAGAGAGGTTACTGCAGTTGAGATTGATGACGCGTTGATCCCGATTCTTCAGGATACGCTGAAAGAGTGGGATAATGTATCTGTGATACATGGTGATATCCTGAAGACAGATATCCGGAAGATCGCAGATGAAAAGAATCAGGGACGTCCGATCAAAGTTGTGGCAAATCTGCCGTATTATATAACAACACCGATCATCATGGGACTGTTTGAAAGTCATGTGCCTGTAGATTCCATTACGGTAATGGTTCAGAAAGAAGTTGCAGACAGAATGCAGACAGGTCCCGGATCCAAGGATTATGGCGCTTTATCACTGGCAGTACAGTATTATGCAAAACCGGAGATCGTGGCAAATGTTCCGCCGAACTGTTTTATGCCGAGACCGAAGGTTGGCAGTGCAGTGATCCGGCTGACCAGACATCAGAATCCGCCGGTACAGGCAAAGGATGAAAAGCTGATGTTCCGTATTATCCGCGCTTCTTTTAACCAGAGAAGAAAGACACTGGCAAACGGATTAAAAAATTCACAGGAGCTGCAGTTTACCAAAGAACAGGTTGAGCAGGCAATCACGGAATGTGGACTTCCACTGAATATCCGAGGTGAGGCTCTTACCCTGGAACAGTTTGCTGCACTGGCAGATATTTTTGTAGATATGAAATAATAAAAATAACAACTATAAAGCATCCGGTGGCTGGTCGGATGCCTTTTATAGTAATATTTATTAAATTTAAAAGGAAGGAGAGTTGATTGCTTTTCGGCAATCAACATATGAAAAAGAAAATTTTATAAAAATAATGTTGGCTGTATTATTTTTATGGTCTTAGTATATCCAGAAATTGTGATGGAATCATGTTTAACTTATGAAAAAAAAGTGAACGATTGTCGAAAGTTCTATGAATTAAGAATATTTTACAGCTTTTTTTTCAGAGTGTGTTATAATGCAGTTCGTATCATTGATAGAAATGTAATTGTATTTATTCAGGAGGTAATTAAAATGATGAAAATAAACAAATTAAGCGCATTTATTCTTGCAGGAGCTCTTACATGTACTGCACCTGCCATGGTTTATGCAGATCAGACAACCGATGCTGCTGTAGATCAGGCAGTAGAACTTCTGGAGCAGAGTGGAGTAGATGACCTGTTATCAGATCCGGATAAAGTGGTAGATCTTATTATCGCTGCCAAAGAAACTCTGGGAACAGTAAATGTAACAGATGATCAGATTAGCAGTGCACTGGATGTTGCAGCTGGAGAATTAGGGGTAACTCTTTCTGATTCTGACAAATCCACATTAATTCAGCTGTACAATAAATTCAAAAACATGGATCTGGATGAGAATGAGCTGAGATCTCAGGTAAACAAAGTGTATGACAAACTGGAAAGCCTTGGAATTACGAAAGAAGATGTGAAGGGAATTCTTGGCAAACTTGTTGAGCTTGTAAAAGGATTTCTGAACTAAGAAGAGTTCTGTTATATGACAATGTATAAAATACACAACAAGTAAAAAAACATAAAAAAACCATATGTTACATTTTTATAAAAAGCGAGGGTGAAAAACGAAAAAATTGTGCAAATACACGAAAGGTTCATGACTTGTTCATACTATGTTCATAATTGACTGGTACTATAAGGATAGTTCGAAAGAGCTACACAAAACAGACGTTGTAATGTTCTTCATTACACATAAATTTTTTCATAATAATCGCCCCGGTAAACCACTGCCGGGGCACTCCTCGTTTATAAGCCCCTATTTTGGGGGCTTTTTTTATTTTACAGGTTATAATATAATTGATATCAGGATACAAAAGAATGTATTGAAGGAAATGCATTGCGAAAACATGTGGCATGCTATAATACAGATAATAAATAAAGAATAACAAGTATAAGTAAAGGAGAACGGAAAATCATGGCTGAATCAATGAAAGATTATGAAAAAGAACTGGAAGAGTCTATGAAAACAATAGAAGAAGGCGATATTCTTACAGGGACTGTAATCAGTGTAGATGAAAAAGAAGTAATCCTTGATCTGAAATATTATGCAGAGGGCGTGATTCCGGCAGAAAACTACAGCAGAGAACCGGGATTCAGCCTGAAGGATGAAGTACATGAAGGAGATGAAGTCTCTGCAACAGTTGTAAGAAAAGACGATGGACAGGGAAATATTCTTCTTTCCAGAGTTGAGGCAGTAGACGTGCTGGCATGGGATAAATTAAAAGAACTGAAAGAATCTGGTGAAGTGCTGGATGTTGTAGTAAAAGGAATCACAAATGCTGGTGTTATTGCGTATGTGGAAGGTGTAAGGGGATTTATTCCAGCATCCAAACTTGCACTGAATTATGTGGAGGACACAGAAGAATATCTGAATAAACCGATTCAGGTACAGGTGCTGGATGTAGACAAAGAAAGTAAGAAACTGATTCTTTCTGCCAAAGAAATTCTCAGAGCAAAAGCGGAAGAAGAAAGAAAAAATAAAGTTTCAAACCTGGAGATTGGTCTTGTAACAGAAGGAACTGTAGAGAGTCTTCAGCCATATGGGGCATTTGTAAATCTTGGAAATGGACTTTCCGGCCTGGTTCACATTTCACAGATCTGTGAAAAAAGGATCAAGAAACCATCAGAGGTTCTGGCAGTGGGAGATACGGTAAAGGTCAAAGTTACTGCGATCAAAGATGGCAAACTCAGTCTCAGCATCAAAGAAGCAACAGATATGATGGCAAAGGAAATCGAAGAAGAGGTTTACGAAGTGCCGGATGCAGGAGAGCAGGCAACGACTTCTCTGGGATCACTTTTTGCAAACATTAAATTAGATTAATTAATAAGAGGATTTTATTTTTATGAAAAATCAGGAAAAAATTTTTGTTATCGGACACAAAAATCCGGATACAGATTCCATCTGTTCTGCAATCGCCTATTGTGATATCAAAAACAGAACTACGCAGGAAAGCAGATATATTCCAAAACGTGCAGGACAGATCAATGAAGAAACAGAATATGTACTGAATCGTTTTGGAGTACATCCACCAGGATACTTAAGCAATATAGGAACACAGGTAAAGGATATGGATATCCGCCTGAGTCCGGAAGCAAATAAGAGCATGTCACTGAAAAATGCATGGGATCTGATGCAGGAAAACAGCATCGTTTCTCTGCCGATTCGTGAAAAAGACGGCACATTGGAAGGCCTGATCACAATTGGTGATATTGCAAAAACATATATGGATACAACAGACAGCTATCTTCTTTCCAGAGCGAGAACGCAGTATCAGCGAATCGCTGAGACAATCGGAGGAAAAGTGATCGAAGGTAACGCACATGGATATTTTATCCAGGGAAAGATTATGGTAGCAACTGCCAATCCGGACAAGATGAAAGAATATGTAGAAGAAAATGATATGGTCATCATGGGTAATCGTGAAGAAGACCATCTGCAGGCGATTGAGCAGAATGTAAGCTGTATCATCGTTGGAATGGGGATTGAAGTTACCGAAAAGGTACTGAAACTGGCACATGAGAAAGATATAGTCATTATTTCTTCTCCGTATGATACCTTTACGATCTCACGTCTGATCAATCAGAGTATTCCTGTTAAATATATCATGAAAACAGATAATCTGGTTACATTTAACACAGAAGATTTTACAGATGATATTCAGGAAGTAATGATCAAACATCGTCATCGTGCATTCCCGGTCATCAACAAAAAAGGCAAATGTATTGGTACGATTTCCAGACGTAATTTCCTGGACATGCACAGGAAAAAAGTGGTTCTGGTAGATCATAATGAAAAAGACCAGGCTGTAGATAATATTGATAAGGCTGATATTATGGAGATCATTGATCATCACAAACTGGGCACACTGCAGACAATGCAGCCGATCAGTTTCCGCAATCAGCCGGTTGGCTGTACAGGCACGATCATGTATCAGATGTATGGAGAACAGAAACTGGAGATTCCGCCTAAAATCGCCGGACTTCTCTGCGCTGCGATTATTTCTGATACACTGATGTTCCGTTCTCCGACCTGTACACTGCAGGACAAAATGGCTGCAGGTGCACTTGCACTTATTGCAGACATTTCCATTGAAGAATTTGCAAGAGAAATGTTTAAGGCAGGAAGCAATCTGAAAGACAAATCTCCGGAGGAAATCTTCTATCAGGATTACAAGAAGTTTATTGCAGAGGGAGATATCTGCTTCGGTGTAGGTCAGATCAGCTCCATGGATGCAGATGAACTGCGCGAGATCAAAGAACGTTTGATTCCGTTTATGGTCATCGAATGCGGACGTCACGGTGTATCAAGAGTATACTTTATGCTGACAGATATTATGGAGCAGTCTACAGAGCTTCTGTTCTATGGCGAGGGAAGTGAGGAAATGGCTGTCAATGCATTTAAGATTGAACCTAAGGATGGAACGATTTATCTGAAAGGTGTCGTATCACGTAAGAAACAGCTGATTCCGCCACTTATGGAGGCCGCACAGATGATCGGCAGCGATTACGTATAAATCGGAGGAAAACAAATGGCAAAACAAACATGGAAACCAGGCAATATGATATACCCGATCCCGGCAGTCATGGTGAGCGTTACAGATGGGAAAGGGCAGGATGATATTATAACGGTTGCATGGACCGGTACCATCTGTACCAATCCTCCGATGGCTTATATTTCAGTAAGACCGGAGCGTTTTTCCTATCACATGATAAAAGAAACCGGAGAATTTGTGATCAATCTGACAACAGAAGAACTTGCTGCAGCAACGGATTACTGTGGAGTCAGATCCGGACGTGATGTAGATAAATTCAAAGAGACCGGACTTACGAGAGAAAAGGCGGATATCGTAAAAGCACCGATGATAAAAGAGGCTCCGGTGTCGATCGAATGCAGAGTAAAAGAAATCAGAGAGCTTGGTTCACATCATATGTTTCTGGCAGAGGTTGTTGCAGTTCATGCAGACGAACGCTATATGGACGAAAATAATCGTTTTGACCTGAACAGAGCCAGACCGCTGGTCTATTCTCATGGAGAATATCTTGGCACAGGAAAGAAACTGGGAACTTTTGGATACAGTGTAAAAAAACGTAAAAAAGCTGTTCCCCCAAAAACGAAAAAGACCGCCAAGCCTTGATTTAAAAGAGATTGCAGAATACTGCTGTTTATGGTAAAATATTCTTTAAGCAATTCATAAGAGACAGGAGAAAAGAAATTTTATGAATAATATAACGTTGATAGGAATGCCGGGAGCAGGAAAAAGTACAATAGGGGTTGTACTGGCGAAGGTATTGGGCTATCAGTTCCTTGATTCCGATCTTCTGATTCAGAAACAGGAAAAGAGACGCCTGTCCGAAATCATAGAAGAAGAAGGATATAAAGGATTTAAAGATGTTGAGAATCGTGTCAATGCATCAATAGAGGCAGAGAATACGGTCATTGCAACAGGGGGAAGCGTTGTTTACTGCGAAGAAGCCATGGAACATCTGAAATCCATAGGAACCGTTGTGTATTTGAAATTGTCTTTAAATGCTCTTTCAAAGCGACTCGGAAATCTGAAGGGCAGAGGCGTTTTGCTGAGAGAAGGACAGAATCTTACGGATCTGTATGAAGAAAGAACTCCATTGTACGAAAAGTACGCAGATATTGTGATAGATGAAGAGGGGAAAGATCTGGAAGCAAGTCTGGAGATTCTTTTGAAAACACTGAAAGAAAAGTAAGAGTAACCATTGAAAAGCAGGGGAGCAGAAGCGTACAGAGGAAATTTTTATTTACAAATGTGAAATTTGTGTTATAATACGAAACTGAGCTTTTTAACAAAGTATTAAAAGTGTTTAAAAGTCTGATAATAAATTTCTGATATTTGCTTCGGCTTACGGAGTGAAAATAATTATAGAGGTGCTTTATGGAACAGTATGTAATTAAAGGCGGCAACCCGTTAGTGGAGAAGTAGAAATTGGTGGCGCCAAAAATGCTGCACTTGCAATTCTTTCTGCAGCAATTATGACGGATGAAACAATCCTTATCGAGAACCTGCCTGATGTAAGAGACATTAATGTTTTATTGGAAGCAATCGCCGGTATTGGCGCACAGGTAGAGCGAATTAACAGATCTACAGTAAAAATCAATGGTTCTACGATCAACGACATCAGTGTTGATTATGAATATATTAAAAAAATCCGTGCATCCTATTATCTTCTGGGTGCATTACTTGGTAAATACAAGCATGCAGAAGTACCACTTCCTGGCGGATGCAACATCGGAAGTCGTCCGATCGACCAGCATCTCAAAGGATTCCGTGCACTTGGTGCATCTGTGAATATTCTTCACGGTGCGATCGTTGCCGAGACAGAGAATCTTCACGGAAGTCATATCTTCTTAGATGTAGTTTCTGTAGGAGCTACGATCAATATCATGATGGCAGCATCTATGGCGTCAGGACGTACGATCATTGAGAATGCAGCAAGAGAGCCGCATGTCGTTGATGTTGCGAACTTCCTGAACAGCATGGGCGCCAACATCAAAGGTGCAGGTACAGATGTTATCCGTATCAAAGGTGTTGAGAAACTTCACCGTACTGAATATTCCATCATCCCGGATCAGATTGAAGCCGGAACATTTATGTTCGCAGCTGCAGCAACCGGTGGTGATGTTACCGTTAAGAATGTTATCCCGAAACATCTGGAAGCAACTACAGCCAAACTGGAAGAAATCGGCTGTGAGGTTGAAGAATTTGATGATGCTGTACGTGTACGTGCAGGCAAGAGACTTCACCGCACACATGTGAAGACACTTCCTTATCCGGGATATCCGACAGATATGCAGCCGCAGATCGCAGTAACTCTGGCACTTGCAGAAGGAACCAGTATTGTTACGGAGAGTATTTTTGAAAACCGTTTCAAATATGCGGACGAGCTTTCCAGAATGGGAGCATGCATTAAAGTCGAAGGTAATTCAGCAATCATCGACGGTGTCAAGAAACTGACAGGCGCAAGAGTAAGTGCACCGGACCTCCGTGCAGGAGCAGCACTTGTCATTGCAGGTCTGGCAGCAGACGGAATCACTGTTGTTGATGATATCGTTTATATCCAGCGTGGATATGAGAATTTCGAAGAGAAACTGAGAAGTCTCGGTGCTGAGATTGAGAAAGTTTCCAGCGAGAAAGAAATCCAGAAATTCCGTCTTCGCGTAGGATGATAAAAATTGTCAGTTCTTATACTTGACAATTATATAAAATGAGTATATTGTATGTACTGCAATATCAACTAAGAATAACTAAATAAAACGGCCTTTTATTCAGAGTGGTGGAGATACAAAGGATCTATGAAGCCACGGCAACCCCTTTATGTATAAGGAAGGTGCCAACCTGAGCGAGTCATCGAACAATAAGAGGATTGAAATAAATTTCAAGACAGTCCTATTGTTGGGGCTGTCTTATTTGTTGTTGATTGCAGAATTACGAGAATTGCGGAGCAATGGAGTAATTCGTAGAACATTTAACTGATTATTTACAGAAAGAGGTTAACAATGGAGAAAGAAAAAATTTTATTTACTTCTGAATCAGTAACAGAAGGCCATCCGGACAAAATGTGTGATGCTATTTCTGATGCGATTCTTGACGCAATCATGAAAGAAGACCCGATGGGACGTGTTGCATGCGAGACAGCAACAACAACAGGTCTTGTACTTGTAATGGGTGAGATCACAACAAGTGCTTATGTTGACATCCAGAAAATCGTAAGAGATACCGTAAGAGAAATCGGCTATACACGTGGAAAATACGGCTTTGATGCAGAAACATGTGCAGTTATCACAGCAATCGATGAGCAGTCCACAGACATCGCAATGGGAGTTGATAAAGCTCTGGAAGCAAAAATGGGTGAAGACGAGATCGATGCAATCGGTGCCGGAGACCAGGGTATGATGTTTGGATATGCTTCCAATGAAACAGAAGAATATATGCCATATCCGATCAACATGGCACACAAACTTGCACGCCAGCTGACAAAAGTACGCAAAGACGGAACTCTGCCATACTTAAGACCAGACGGAAAAACACAGGTAACTGTTGAATATAACGAAGAAGGAAAACCAATCCGTATCGATGCAGTTGTATGTTCTACACAGCATGATCCGGAAGTTACACAGGAACAGATTCATGAAGATATCAAAAAATATGTATTCGATGAAATCATCCCTGCTGATATGGTTGATGATGAGACAAAATATTTCATCAATCCTACAGGACGTTTTGTAATCGGTGGACCTCATGGTGACAGTGGACTTACAGGTCGTAAGATCATCGTTGATACTTACGGTGGAGCAGGACGTCACGGCGGCGGTGCTTTCTCCGGTAAAGACTGCACAAAAGTTGACCGTTCCGCAGCTTATGCAGCACGTTATGTTGCAAAGAATATTGTTGCAGCAGGACTGGCTGACAAATGTGAAATCCAGCTTTCTTATGCAATCGGTGTAGCAAAACCTACTTCCATCAATGTGAACACATTTGGAACAGGCAAACTTTCCGAGACAGAACTTGTAGAAATCATTCGTGAAAACTTCGATCTTCGTCCGGCAGGAATCATCCGTATGCTTGATCTGAGAAGACCAATCTACAAACAGACTGCTGCTTACGGACATTTCGGCCGTATAGATGTAGATCTTCCATGGGAAAAACTGGACAAAGTCGAAGATCTTAAGAAATATCTGTAAAATACACGACGGTTTCATGGATTTTATAGAAAATTTAGAGATAAGAATATAGTGATATGATATAATGAACGCATATATAGCGAAGAAGAACTTCGATATTGTGCGTTCATTTTTTGCTTAAGAAGCAATTATAAGTTTTACAGAAACGAGGGAATTTCATGAAACTGAAAAACAGAATCATTGTGGGATTCATGATGGTAATATTGGTACCGCTTCTTTTATTTGCTGCTGCCCTGTTTGGAATCAGTGAGACACAGCACAGGAATGCAGCCAACAATGAATCTGCACAGGAAACATCCTATGATATTACAATTTCCGATACGGGAAGCAGTCAGGCAAGAATCCAGATCATGACGAAGGATCTTTTTTTTACCGCTTTTATCATTCTTATCTTCACAGGCGTTTCTGTGGGGCTGTGGATCTACAGAAGTGTGGCGGCACCGCTGGTCAAACTGCGAAAGGCGACGCAGAATATCAAAGAAGGAAATCTGGATTTTGTTCTGGATGTCGAGGGAACAGATGAATTTTCGGAGCTTTGCCGGGATTTCGAAGAGATGCGCCGCAGACTGAAAGAATCAGCAGAAGAAAAAATCGCCATGGATAAGGAAAATAAAGAATTGATCAGCAACATTTCCCATGACCTCAAGACTCCGATCACAGCGGTGAAGGGATATGTAGAAGGAATCATGGATGGTGTGGCAGATACACCGGAGAAGATGGACCGCTATGTCAGGACGATTTACAATAAGACCAATGAGATGGATCATCTGATCAATGAGCTGACGTTCTATTCTAAAATTGATACGAACCGTATCCCATATACATTCAGTAAGCTGAATGTAGAAGATTATTTCTCTGACTGCGCAGAAGAAGTGGGACTGGAGCTGGAAACAAGAGGTATCCAGCTCTGCTATGCAAATTATGTAGATAAAGATGTGCTTGTAATTGCAGATGGCGAACAGATACGAAGAGTGATTCATAATATCATCAGCAATGCCATTAAATATATGGATAAGCAGAATGGAATGAAGGGCATCATACAGATCAGAGTAAAAGATGTCGGAGATTTCGTACAGGTTGAGATTGAGGATAATGGCAAGGGAATTGCATCCAAAGATCTGCCGTATATTTTTGACCGTTTCTACAGGACGGATGTTTCACGTAATTCATCCAAGGGAGGAAGCGGAATCGGTCTTTCTATCGTTCGTAAGATTCTGGAGGATCATGGTGGCAAAGTGTGGGCAACCAGTCGGGAAGGAATCGGAACGATCATGTACTTTGTTTTGAGAAAATATCAGGAGGTACCTATGAAATGAGTAAAATACTGATCATCGAAGATGAAGAAGCAATTGCAGATCTGGAGAAGGATTATCTGGAACTTTCCGGATTTGAAGTAGAGATAGCAAACAGAGGAGATGTGGGCCTTGAAAAAGCACTCAATGAAGATTATGATCTGATTATCCTGGATCTGATGCTTCCAGAAGTAGATGGGTTTGATATATGCCGTCAGGTACGTCAGGAGAAAAATATCCCGATCATTATGGTATCTGCAAAGAAAGATGATATTGACAAGATCCGTGGACTCGGTCTTGGCGCGGATGATTATATGACCAAGCCATTCAGTCCGAGTGAACTGGTGGCCAGAGTAAAAGCACATATGGAGCGATACAACAGACTGGTAGGTTCCAGTGTGGTAAAGAATGATATTATTGAAATCCGTGGCATCAAGATAGACAAGACTGCGAGACGTATCTGGGTAAACGGAGAAGAAAAAACATTTACGACCAAGGAATTTGATCTCCTTACTTTTCTGGCAGAGAACCCGAACCGCGTATTTACAAAAGCAGAACTGTTCCGCCAGATCTGGGATATGGAATCTGTAGGAGATATTGCAACTGTCACGGTTCATATCAAGAAGATCCGTGAAAAAATCGAATTCAATACAGCGAAGCCTCAGTATATAGAGACTATATGGGGAGTAGGTTATCGCTTCAAGGTATAACAGACATGGAGAATCTTTAATGGAGAGATTATACAGAAAATTAGAAGAATACAGCCGCGCTGATTACTATCCGTTTCACATGCCGGGGCACAAAAGAAATTCCGCATCTGTCAGAGGGGAGTTCCCTCTTGAAAGAGATATCACTGAGATAGAAGGCTTTGATAATCTCCATCATCCGGAAGACCTTCTTCTGGAGGCACAACAGAATGTGGCGAAACTGTATGGGACCAGAGAGAGCTTTTACAGTGTTAATGGAAGTACCGCAGCACTTCTTGCGGCAATCTCAGCGGCGGTTCCGAGGAATGGACAGATCCTTGTTGCAAGAAACTGCCACAAAGCAGTGTATCATGCCATCTATCTTAGAAATTTGAAACCTGCCTATATTTATCCACAGATGGACAGTGAGTGGTGGATAAACGGCGGAATTTTTCCGGACAAAGTGGAAAGATGTCTGGCTGAGAATCCGGAGATACAGGCGGTACTGATCACTTCACCTACGTATGACGGTGTTGTCTCAGATGTAAAAGAGATTGCAGAGATCGCACATAAATATGGAGTGCCGCTGATCGTAGATGAAGCACATGGAGCACATTTTCATTTTTCAAATTATTTTCCGGCTTCGGCAGCAGAACTTGGGGCAGATCTCGTGATCCAGAGTTTTCACAAGACACTGCCGGCCATGACACAGACTGCCGTACTTCATAACTGTAGCGACCGCGTTGACAGCAGGCTGATCCGCAGATTTATGGGAATCTATCAAACCAGCAGCCCGTCGTATATTCTGATGGCAAGTATCGATGCCTGTATGGATACGATGGCAGCAGAAGGAAAACAGATGTTCCGTGATTTCACCAGAATACTGGAACAGACAAGAAAGAGACTTTCCGTGTGCAAATATATCCGCCTGGTAGATCCGGTCAAAGGAAAGAATGGAGTCTTCGATTATGACCGTTCCAAACTGGTCTTTTCTACCAGAGCTTCTTTACTGTCAGGAAGTGACCTGTATCATATCCTTCTTGACCGCTACCATATTCAGATGGAAATGGAGTCCGAAAATTATGTGCTCGCTATTGCATCAGTAGGAGACCGTGAAGAAGGTTTTGAGCGATTGTGTCAGGCAATCGAAGAACTGGATCAGGAACAGGCAGACCTGATAAAAGCAGGAATACCGGCAGAAGAAAATAAAAAACTGGACACCAGATCCATGCATTTTGTACTGACGCAGATGATGTCTATGGCAGATGCCATGGAAGCACCGACAGAAAATGTCCGCTGGAAGAAAGCATCGGCAGAATTTCAGCAGAATTTGCTTATCTGTATCCACCGGGAATTCCGCTGATCACTCCGGGAGAACAGATTACTGGACAATTTATCCGTAATATGAGAATATACATGGATAAGGGGTTATATCTGCAGGGACTGGAAGACTATACAAATAAGACAATCCTTGTGGTAGAACAACAGCCCCAGAGTACAAAGGAGCAAGACGAAGAAATTCATGGGTAAGATTTTTTATATTATGGGTAAAAGTGCCTCTGGAAAAGATAAAATATATTCCAGACTGGCCGGTAATAAAGAACTGAATCTGAAAAAACTGGTCCTGTATACAACAAGACCGATACGTGACGGAGAAAAAGATGGTGTACAGTATTATTTTACAGATAATCAGAAATTAAAAGAGTTTGAAGAGGCGGGAAAGGTTATTGAATCCCGTGCTTATAATACTGTTTATGGTGTCTGGACGTATTTTACAGCGGACGACGGACAGATTGACCTTAAGAACGGAAATTATCTTGGAATCGGTACGTTAGAGTCTTTTCAGAAGATGAAATGTTATTACGGAAAAGAATCCGTCATACCTGTTTATATTGAAGTAGAAGATGGAGAACGTCTGATCCGTGCAATCCGAAGAGAGCAGGAACAGGAAACACCAAAGTATAAAGAACTTTGCAGACGTTTTCTTGCGGATGAGGAGGATTTTTCCGAAGAGAAAATAAAGGAAGCAGAAATACAGAAGCGATTTGTTAATGATGATTTGGATTTATGTGTCAAAAATATTATAAAATATATAAATTCCATGTCATAGTTAAAAATAGTTTTGAATGGCTAATAAAGTATGGTATAATGACTCTATAGCGAACAAAGATTCGTATATGAAACTATAAACAAGAGAGGTGATTCTGAATGGTCAGTTTCAATAATATTATCGGACACGAGGAAATTATCCGGCATCTCCAAAATGCCATGAAGACGGGAAAAAGTTTCCCATTCATATTATTTTTACAGGCAGACCCGGATCCGGCAAGAAGCTTCTTGCAACCACATATGCGATGACACTGCAGTGTGAAGCCGGTGGAACAGAGCCATGTCAGAAATGTGACTCCTGTAAGAAGGCATTGGGCAAGAATCATCCGGACATCATTATGGTCAATCATGAGAAACCTGGTACAATCTCTATTGATGAGATCCGGGAACAGGTGATTCACGATGTTGCGATTAAGCCATACAGCAGTCCGCACAAGATTTACATTATTCCTGATGCGGAGATGATGACGGTACAGGCACAGAATGCTCTTCTCAAAACAATAGAAGAACCACCGGAATATGCAGTGATCATGCTGCTGACCAGCAATGTGGATGCACTTCTGCCGACGATCCAGTCCAGATGTGTGCGTCTGGATCTGAAGGTGGTTGATGACAGCCTTGTTAAGAAATACCTGATGGAACGGCTTCATGTGCCGGATTATCAGGCAGAGATAGATGCTTCCTTTGCACAGGGAAGTATTGGCAGAGCCAAAGAAGCTGCTACATCAGAAGAGTTTTCCAGAATGACGGAGAAAGCCCTGAAGATTCTCAAGTATGTAAATACGATGGAAGTATATGAACTGTCCGATGAGATCAAGGCACTTTCTGATGAAAAGCAGAATATCAGTGATTATCTGGATATTTTCCAGTTCTGGTTCAGGGATGTTCTTATGTTTAAGGCAACTCAGGAGGTTGACAACCTGGTATTTAAACAAGAAATCAATTATATAAAGGAACAGGCGAGCCAGCGTTCCTATGAGAACCTGGAAAAGATTCTGGAAGCACTGGAAAAAACAAAAGTAAGGCTTCGTGCAAACGTTAATTTTGAACTTGCACTTGAACTTCTGTTCCTGACGATCAGGGAGAGATAGAATGACAAAAATTGTTGGTATAAGATTCAGAAATGTCGGAAAGATTTATTATTTTGATCCGAAAAACTACAAAATGAAGATCGGTGATCATGTGATCGTAGAGACTGCCCGCGGTGTGGAGTTCGGACGAGTTGTACTCGGACCGAAAGAAGTGAGTGAGGATGAGGTGGTCCATCCGCTGAAAGAAGTCCTTCGCGTTGCCACACAGTCAGATGAGGACAGGGAGAAACAGAACCGCCTGAAAGAAAAAGATGCATTTAAAATCTGCCAGAAAAAAATCCGCGAACATGGTCTGGAAATGAAACTGATTGATGCGGAGTATACATTTGACAATAACAAAGTGCTGTTTTATTTTACGGCAGATGGAAGAATTGATTTCCGTCAGCTGGTCAAGGACCTGGCAGCTATCTTTAAGACAAGAATCGAACTTCGCCAGATCGGAGTAAGAGATGAGACTAAGATTCTTGGGGGGAATCGGCATCTGCGGCAGACAGCTTTGCTGTCACACCTATCTTTCCGAGTTTGCACCTGTGTCTATCAAGATGGCAAAAGAGCAGAATCTGTCACTGAACCAGACCAAGATTTCCGGTGTCTGCGGCAGATTGATGTGTTGTCTCAAGAATGAGCAGGAAACCTACGAAGCACTGAATAAGAGCCTTCCAGGAACCGGAGATACGGTTACTCTTCCGGATGGATTACAGGGAATTGTACACAGTGTAAATGTTCTCAGACAGAGAGTCAAAGTAATCGTGGAAGTCAATGATGAAAAGGAGATTCAGGAATATCCGGTAGGAGAACTGAAATTCCGGTCACGCAAGAAAAAAGCAAAGAACACTGACAAAGAAACAAGGGACATTGAGTAAAAAGAAGGAGATTCTAAATCCCATGGAAAAAAATCCGCAGAATGATCTGGTATATCCGGGAGAACGGGTTGATGATCTTCAGAATGGTCTGTATGTGATACAGAATCCGGAAAAGTTCTGCTTCGGAATGGATGCAGTTCTGTTATCTGGATTTGCAGATATCCGACAGAATGAAAAGGTTCTGGATATGGGAACCGGAACGGGAATCATTCCTTTTCTGCTGAAAGCCAAAGACAAGGGTTCACATCTGACAGGACTTGAAATCCAGGAAGAATGTGCAGATATGGCGAGACGAAGCGTATCGTACAATCATCTGGAAGCTGATATTGATATCGTATGCGGAGACATAAAGGAAGCTGCTGAAATTTTTGGAGCAGCTTCTTTTCATGCAGTGACAAGCAATCCGCCCTATATGATCGGACAGCATGGCCTGCAGAACCCATACATGGCAAAAGCAATTGCAAGACATGAGATTCTCTGTACACTGGAAGATGTAGTGAGCCAGACAGCAGCAGTGCTGAAAGACAGAGGACGTTTTTATATGGTTCACAGACCTTTCCGTCTGGCAGAAATCTTTCAGGTTCTCATGAAATATAAACTGGAACCCAAGAGAATGCAGCTGGTGTACCCGTACATAGATCGTGAACCTAATATGGTTCTGATCGAAGCACGAAAAGGTGGAAATTCCAGAATAACGGTGGAGCGACCATTGATCGTCTATGAGAAACCAGGTGTTTATACCAGTGATATTCTTGAAATATACGGAAGAGTATAAAAGAATCAAATAATCTGAGAGAAAGGGGATTCCCGGATGAGTGGAAAATTATATCTTTGTGCAACCCCAATCGGAAATCTGGAAGATATTACACTTCGAGTACTCCGCACATTGAAGGAAGTGGATCTGATCGCGGCAGAAGATACCCGAAACAGTATTAAACTGCTGAATCATTTTGAAATCAAAACACCGATGACCAGTTATCACGAATATAACAAGATTGAAAAGGCATATACGCTGATTGAGAAGATGCAGAACGGTATGAATATCGCACTGATCACGGATGCCGGGACACCGGGAATTTCGGATCCGGGTGAAGAACTGGCTGCTATGTGTTATGAGGCCGGAATCGAAGTAACATCCCTTCCGGGTCCGGCAGCATGCATTACTGCGCTTACATTATCAGGACTTCCTACCAGACGGTTTGCTTTTGAAGCATTTCTTCCGATGGACAAAAAAGAGCGCAAAGAAGTTCTGGAAGAACTGGTCAATGAGACCCGGACGATCATTTTGTATGAGGCTCCGCATAAACTGGTCAGGACACTGCGTGATCTGAGGGAAACACTTGGAAACCGCAGAATGACACTTTGCAGAGAACTGACAAAGAAACATGAGACAGCCTTTCATTCCACAATTGATGATCTGATCACACATTATGAGAAAGAAAAACCGCTCGGAGAATGTGTGCTGGTCATCGAGGGCAAAAGCCGTCAGGAACTGAAAGAAGAAGCAGTGGCCTCGTGGGAAGAGATTTCCATAGAAGAGCATATGGAAATCTATGAAAAACAGGGAATGTCCAGAAAAGATGCCATGAAACAGGTCGCGAAAGACCGCGGTGTATCAAAAAGAGACATATATAGCTATTTGATGAAATAGAGATGCAATAAAGATGCCACCAGCGAATTTGAGAAGAAAATTCACCGGTGGGCATCTTTGATTTGTTGTTTTGGGAGCTACAGATGCCTGGTCAGGGTCGGAAGCATCTGCAACTTGCTGGAATTGGATTTGCAGATGCCTGGTCAGGTTTGGAAGCATCTGCAATTTGTTGGATATGAATTTGCAGATACATATCCTGGGGTCGGAAGCATCTGCAACTTGCTGGAATTGGATTTGCAGATGCCTGGTCAGGGTTGGAAGCATCTGCAACTTGTTGGAATTGGATTTGCAGATGCCTATTACCAAGTTGATATTAAGAATCCTACAACAATTGAGGTGGGATTGTTTTTTTATGTCGAAAAAGAGCAAAATGTTCTTGTAGATAAATAGAGCATATTGTGCTAAAATATAACAAAGCATCACATTTCTTTTTGTTCTTTACAGAAAACTGTATCTTATTATCTTTGGCCGTTCGGTCGTAACAGAGAAATCAACCGTTTTCACACAGATCTGCGGGAAGTACTGTTGTATATCAAATATTCGAAGGAAAAAGAAAAACTGGTTGACCTGATCCAAACCGATGACGGATTTCAGAACATGAAGACAGAAACGGTAGTCATGCTGAATACACTTACTAACTCAAAACTGAAATTCAATGAAGAAAAGGAGGAAACAAGTATGTGTCTTGCAATTGATGAATTACGGGAGGAAGCAAAACAGGAGGGAATTGAATTTGGACGAAGAGAGTTGATTGAGAAAATGCTTATGAATCATGAAACTATGGACAAGATAAAAGAGTATACCGGTTATACTCAGGAAAAATAGATGAGATAGCAAAGGAATTATCTGCTAGATAGAGCTTAAAAGACTGTTGTTATTAGCGGATTGAATAATAATAACAGCCTTTTTTTGTGTATTTTGGTGGTAGAACTTTAACGTATTGAATGATATGCTAAATAAGGATAAGTCTAATCAAAATGAAAAGACAAGAAACAGAACACGATATCTGTTGAAGGAGAAAAGTATGAAAAATATACTGAAAGTTCGAATGTTAGGTGGATTTACACTTGAATATAAAGGAAAAGAACTGGTCCTGGACCGTAACAATGTATCAAAGACCACACAGCTGTTTCAGTTATTACTTCTACACACACAGGATGGAGGAATCTCCAAAGCAGCACTCATCGATGCCCTGTATGGCCGAAGCGATGTCGAAAATAAAAACGGCAGCCTCAACAACACAATATTCAGGCTCCGAAAGCAGCTCACCGCAGCGGGGCTTCCGGAAAGCAGTTACATCAATATAAATGGTGGAATGTGTACCTGGGACCCGGATATCGAAACTTCAGTAGACGTATGCGACTTCAAGCAGACGATCGAATCAGCACGTCACGAAAAATCCCAAAAGACCAAAATGGAAATCTACGCCAAAGCATGGAAACTCTATACCGGAGAATTCCTCCCGGATATGATGGGCGAGGACTGGGCGGCAGTCGAAAACATCGCATGTCGAGATATGTATTTCGACTGTGTCGAAGAACTGTGCCACTACCTGAAAACCGAAGAAAAATTCGAAGAACTCTACCGTGTTGCACACAGCGCAGCCGAAATCTATCCATTCTACGACTGGCAGATATGGGAAATCGACAGCCTCATCGGAATGTCCCGCTACAAAGACGGCCTCGATGTCTACAAAAGAACAACCAAGCTGATGTTCGAAGAACTCGGCCTGTCACCATCCGCCGGAATGCTCGAGCGATTCAAACTCATGGGAGAGCGAACCTCACAGGCAGCAGGCGCAATCGAAGACATCAAGTACCGCCTCCGCGAAAAAGAATCCATCGAAGGCGCTTACTACTGCACCTATCCAAGCTTTGTGGACGTTTACCACGTGTTCGGCCGCATGATGGAACGAACCGGCATGTCCGTATTCCTGATGCTCTGCACCCTGAACTTTATAAATATCGAGACAGACGACGAAAATCAGAAATACTATTCAGAACTTCTCCGCGAGTCCATTCAGAAAGCAGTCCGTAAAGGCGATTTTTACACCCGATACAACATCCAGCAGTATCTCGTAATGCTGATAGGGATAACCCAGGAAAACTGCACACTCGTATCAAAACGAATCAACAAAGAATTCAACAAAAGACTCACCCGCCGCAAGAACGTATCAATCGACTACTACGTTGCTTCACTCGGTGAGGTCTGCAACGACTAAAACAAACAACATTAATAATTAATATAGAAGTAAAACTATTCATCCCGGAGATCCCCTCCGGGTTTTTTTGCGCCCGGAAATCTCCCGTCCCCCCAAATCTCAGCCCCCCTCGCAAATTATCAGAAACATTGTCGAAAAAATATGAAAAAATGTTCAAAAAGCAGAATCACGAAATAGTTGAAGAAATAACCCCGATGCTATAATAAAAATACTCTGAAATAAGTGCGTGTTATCGTGTGGTTAAAAACAAAAATACCGTGGTCGGATCTTGACGGAGGATACAGAACAGATGGAAAAAGGCAAAAAAAAACATACAGGGACATTTGTAATACATGTGAGTCACTGTGATAACGCCACATGGCAGGGCGAAGTGACCTGGGCGGAAGCCAATAAAAAGAAAAGTTTCAGGAGTGCACTTGAACTGATTAGATTGATTGATGGAGCACTGGAGGTGGATGAATGATGAAAGAAAAGCTCAACGTTTCTGCTTCCAATATCGTGAATGTCTGCATAGACAACATAGACGGAGTAGAAAGGTCCGGAAGATTTTACTGTTATTACAGTAAAGATCCTATATTCTTCCGAAGTATTCATGAACTCTTCCGCTATATGGAGCGATTCATGAACGAGCTGAACTTTCCTCAGTCATCAACAGAGCTGCGGACATACGAAGACAAACAGCAGAAACCAGCAAATGAAAAAAGAATCTCTTTTACAGAGGTCAGCAACCGCGAACAGATCCTTGAACAGAGAGGAAGCATAGACACCCTGGCTGTATATGTCAGATACCGTCAGAACGCTACATGGCAGGGAAGTGTCTATCATATGAAAAACAACGAGCGAGAAGATTTCAACAGCGAGCTCGATTTACTCAAAATAATCGAAAATTGTCAAAATAGTACTAAAAATGTTGCTGAAAGCGGCTGACGAAATAGGTGACGAAACAGTTCACCTGTTATAATGTCGTTAAATCTTAAATAAGTTGTACGTGAAGCAGTTAACGATAATTTTTTTATTATCATCATGCATATAATAGGGGATGTTAATATGAAAAGAGAAAATAATAAAAAATTCAAAAAAAGGAAACGGAATCAGAACAGAAGCCTGACATGTCGGGTGCTCAGTATGATGTTTGCAATCGTGCTGTTCTGCTCCACTGTATTAATAAATACAGACTATGTATCTCAGGCAAGCTCCTTCGATGACATGGTAGACATGGTCGAAGTTGAGGAGGATTCCGCAGCAGCTGATACATCCGAAGATACAGGAGACGATCTCGACACAGATGTGAATTTTGAATCGGAATCGGAAGAGGGTTCGGCCGAAACATACAGCGAATCCGATGATTTCGGTTCCAGCGATGCCGACTTCTCATCAGGCGAGAACATGTTCACAGATGGAACATCCGAGAGCAGCGCTCCAGCTGAAGAAGCAGCACAGCCTGTAAGCTGTATCGTAAATCTTAAAAACGAAACAATCGAGGTCAAGGCCGAAGCTCCTGCAGGTGTCCTTCCAAACGGAACACAGATGATCGTCAAAGCAGTCGAGAACAACACCGAAGATGCTGAGCTGACAGACCAGTACAACAAACTGGCAGCCAAGATTACAGAGCAGCTTCAGAGCCAGGGCAAAAACCTCGACGGCTTCCTTGCTTACAACGTATCTTTTACAGATGCAGATGGCAACCCGGTTGAACCGTCCGACAAAGTTACTTACAGCTTTACTTATAAAGAAGCTTCTTCACCGGAACTGACAGACCCGGCCGCATCCACAGTGACAGCAGCCATGATTAGAACCAACAAAGAAACTTCCGAACTGGAACTGACAGAGCTCAAAGCCGAAGAGGACAAGCTTACAGTTGAAACAAACGAAAGCAGACAGCTCACAAAAGCAGCTTTCCAGTCAGCAGCTACCGCAGCATACACATTTGTATGGAGCAGCACACCGGTAGCAGATGATAATGAAAACAATGAGAACAAAGAAGAAAACGGTGAAGTAAACAACGAAGAAGTTAATACAGACACCAACACCGAAAATACCGAAGAGAACGGAGAAGACACCAACACAGAGAATAATGTAGAAAACTCTGAGGAAGAACAGAATCCGGAAGAAGCACCGGATCAGGAACAGATCAAAATGATCCGTGTCATCGCAGACGAAGTTAATCTTCGCGTAACTCCTTCCACAGAAGCAGAAGTGATCGCAACAGTAGATACAGACACTCAGCTTCCACTTATTGAAACAGTAACCGGTGAAGACGAATTCACCTGGTACAAAGTTTCCTACGAAGAAGCACAAGCTTATGTAAGAAGCGATATGGCGGAAGTTGTTGAGACTGAAGAGCAGGGTACAGAAAACGAAGATGCAAATGAAGAAGAAGCAGACGTTCAGGTCGAAGAGAAGTAACCTACTCTCAGACAATCGGCAATGTGGTTGTAACTGCAACAGCTGCAAAAGATGTTCTTCCAGGAAATGCAGAGTTTGTTGTAACTCCTATCGTACAGGAAACAGACCCTGACCAGTACGCAGAAACAGAAACAAAGCTTAATGAAAAAGCTGAGGAAGATGGATACGAAATCGCAGGTTTCCTGGCATACGATATTTACTTCCAGGACAGTGAAGGAAATAAAATAGAACCAGTTGATGGTTCCGTAAAAGTTTCCATGCACTACACAGAACCATCCGTACCGGCAACCGTATCAGAAATCAGTGTCGTATCTGTTGATGAAGAAGTTAATGAAGAAAAAAATACAAATATTGATGTCATGCATTTTGTTGAAGATCAGAATGGTAAAGTTCAAGACGTTGTTAATATGACAGAACAGGGACAGGCAAACGTTGAAACTACTACAGATGGTGAAATTCAAAAAGCAGAATTCAATACAGAGAGTTTTTCAGTATTTACAATCACATGGAAAAGAAAAAGCGGAAATATAGAAGAATTTAACTTTAACAAAATAATACATTTGGTAAGACAGAATGGACAGAATGGTAGTACATATACTGATTTGAAGAATTCAGTAAATGCAACAAATAGTCTGGTTCTGGAAACAGAAGATACTAACCCGGTTCTATACATGAGCACTATTACATCAAGTGGAATAAATAAAGAAATGTATCAACTTTATGAAAGTGGAACAACATATCGCTTTATAGGCGCATACATTGCAACAACATCAAGAGATGAATATAGTCTGGTAGATAGCAATAAAGTAACGAAACTTATGGGAAGAAAAGAAAAAGATTCCAATAGTGGAGTTATGAAGTATCAGTATAAAGGAGATACAACTTATAGAAACCTGGAAATTGATCAGACTGTTATATTTGTTTATTCAAATGCAGAACTAACAAAAAAGGCAAACCTTTATTCAGAAAACGGAATAACGTTATATGCATCAGGACAATCAACAGTAAATTTGACAAATATAGATATCTTATATACAACAAGTGCAAATGATATAATTCCGACAAGTGTAAAAGACAGTGACAAGAGATGGAGCGGAAATAACTATACATATGAACGTACAGTTGTAGGAATCGGAGAAGAATCAGTTGAAGTCAAAGCCCTAAGACGGGAATCAAGTTCAAGTAATTCACCAATACAGTATAGTGAAGATGGTGAAAACTGGATGGATGTTGGAAGTAATCCTGTGAAATTTATTTATACAGCAGATGCTAAAGGAGAGGTTCCAAAAACAATAAAGACAGCTGATACTAGAAATCTTATCAATATCAGTATGGCAAATTATTCTGAAAACCAGAATTATCACGGTTCTTTTCAATTTGGTAGCGCAGATTATACAGGAAGTGAAGCGGTAAAACAGAATTTAGTAGAAGGATATCTTAAGGATGGATATCCGGTATTAAAAAATGGTACATCATTAAACGGCCTTTTTGATGGTACCTGGGATAAGGTTATACCACATACATATGTTACAGGATTGAATCATCTGTTTTCATATGATTCAAGGACAGGAACATATAGCTATGATAGCGATAAGAATTATGCATATTATGATATTGATAGTAGTAGGAATACGGAAAAGAATTTTATAGTATATGAGAGAAGTAAAGACAAAGGTGAGGGAAATCGTCACGTTGCTTCATTCATGCCATATTCTTCTTGGGATGATGGTGCATCTCAGAATAAATTTGCTTTTGGTATGATGATATCTTTTGAGTTCTTACAACCGAAAAATGGTAAAATTAATGGACAGGATATGGTATTTAGTTTCTCTGGTGATGATGATGTCTGGGTATTTATAGATAACAAATTGGTGCTTGATCTTGGAGGTGTCCATGAGAGGGCAACAGGAAGTATCAATTTTGCAAATGGTGAAGTATACGTAAATAACCAGTCAAATCCAACATTAAGGAGTGTATTTAATAGTGATAGTGATACATTTGCAGATTATACCAGTCATTCATTGAAACTCTTCTATATGGAGCGTGGACGAGGTGATTCAAACTGTTCAATTAAATTTAATCTTCCACCAAGACCAACGAATTCTATTGAAATAGTAAAAAGTCTTGCAAATTCAGATAAAGAAAAGTATACAAGTACTGATTTTCAGTTCAAAGCATATCTTGAAGATGAAGAAGACAGAAATCAGGAGCCGGTTCAGTATAATGCAATTCCAGAAGGAACACCATACAGAGTTAAGAAAAATGATTCTCTTACAGATGAAGTAAGATATGTGGGAAAACATAATATATTTACTTTAAAGGCAGGAGAATCAGCGGTATTCGAGGGGATTGATTCAGGACTCCGGTTCTATGCGGAAGAAGTTGGTATTCTTTCGGATCAATTTGATAAGGTTGACATTACAGACTGGAAAGTAACATATCACGATTTGAATGGAAATCTAGTTGGAACATCCGAAGGTAAGGTACCAGAGCAAACTAAAACTTACTTGGCACGAAGTGGAGTGAAAACTGCTGGTAATGCAGCAAGGGTAGAATTTAAAAATACCTGTAATGTAAATAATTTGAGAAAACTAAGGATTACCAAGAAGATGAATGGGTTATCTACTACAGATAAATTCAGCTTTCAAGTATATCTTACAGGACAGAATAGGCAGTTTATCCCTTATGATGGAGGATATGAAGTCATACATAAAGATGGCACGAGTGTAAGTAGAGAGGGTAATCCTCAGGGAATAATACGTGACGTAGCACCGGATGAGACGATTGTAATTGATCAAATTCTTTCAGGAACCGAGTTCAAGGTAAACGAAATTGAACTAGATAATTCAAGATATGAGAAGCCGATAAAAGAAGTTAAAAAGGGTTTATGTGATGATGGTACAGTAACAGATTCTGACGGAAAGATTGCTTTGAAAAAGGATGCTCATGTAATAATAACAAACACATTAAAAGTAGATCTGACAGTTAATAAAGAATGGTCAGATAAAAATATAAAGCACAGTTCTATATATGCAGGACTTTATAAAGCGGATGGAACACCATTAAAATGTGTTGAACTGAATGAAGATAATCAATACAGATATGTTTTTGGAAATGTGAGTTCATCTGATTTGGTTTATGAGCTTAGACCGGTAACAGGAAATGAAAATGCAGAATTTACAATCAATAATAACGGATATGTCAAAGTAGAAGCAGATAAGATTATTGTGGCAAAAGCAAATAATACCGATACAAAATATAAAGTGTCTTATAAAAAAGAAGTATCAGAAGATGGAACAAAGATTACTCAGACAATTACAAATACAAAGATTGTTACAAAATTGAATCTGATAAAAGTTGAAAAAAATAATGAAAAAAATCTTCTGAAAAATGCAGAATTTGCACTTTATACAGCAAATGATAACTACACATATGAGGAAAGTAACCGGGTAACTGGCAATATCAAGACTGATTCGAATGGAAGAGCAACAGTGAATGGATTAGTTCCTGGAAAATATGTTCTGAAAGAAACAAAAGCACCAGAGGGATATTCACTTTCTGCCAATGTATGGCAGGTTCTAGTAAGGGATAATCAGTCAGTTGAAGTAACATTAAATGGAGTTCCTGTTGAAAAAAGCGATGATGGAGCATTTGTTATCGAAAACATTAAGCTCTACTCACTCCCATCAACCGGTGGCAGCGGAATTTACTGGTATATGATCGGCGGCATGGTACTTATGTCTGCAGCCGCATGGATCTTATATAAAAACAAATGCAGGGAGGTGCTGGGAAAATAATTGTAACGATTGATTTTTTCAGTGGCTCCTTGCCACAAAAAAACGTAATTATCCCGCATAAGGGAACAATAAAAAAAATGGGCAAAGCCCGATAATGAAAAGGAGACAAGATTATGAAGAAGATGAGAAAAATCTTTGCAGTGTTATTAACACTGGCCATGGTACTCGCAATGAGTATTCCAACATTTGCAGCAGAAGTTACAGAACCAGTTACTTCTTATTCTAGTAAAATTACAGTAACAGGTTTATCTTCACAGGAAGAAGAAACAGTTAACTTATATGCAGCAATTACATTAAATGTTGATAAGAACGAATGGATTGTAGCTGACTGGGCTAAAGATTATATTGGATTAAGTACTGATGGAAAAAAATATGAAATCACAAATGCTGAAGGGTTAGCAAAAGCAGTACCTGAAACTATAGCACCATTTCAGCAGAAACATGTTGTAGGTGAAACACAAGTAGAGTTTTCAGAAGTTCCTGTAGGTGCTTATGTTGTTACAGCAAGTGGTAATAAAATCACATATTCTCCTATGGTTGCAGAAACATACAACGATGTTGCAACTTATATGCAGGCAAAAAATGTGACACTTGTAGCTAAATCCTCAGGTTATGATGTGAAAAAAGAAGCAGCAGATGGTTTTGTAAAACGTGGAGAAGAAGTAACATTTACAATTACAACTACATTTCCAAGTTTTACTGTTGCTGATTCTGAAGATAACACTTTTAAAATCATTGATACACCAACTGGTCTGGATATTCAAGAGATTACATCCGTTAAGATTGGTGATACTTCATTAAAAGCTAATGAAGATTATACTACTAATAAAGCAGATGATGGTAAGTATACAATTGAATTTACCAAAAATACTATTGGAACAAGCAATACAAATGCAGGTAAAAAAGTTGAAGTACAGTATAAGGCAATTGTAACATCTGAAGAAGGATATACTAATACAGCTAATACATCCAGAAATGAAACTGAGATGGGTAAGACTGAAGTTAAAGGTTATACTGGAACAATTACACTTACTAAATACGCAGAAGACGGAAAAACGATTCTTAAAAGGTGCAGAATTCAAGTTATACAAAGCTACAAAAGATAAAGTAAAGGAAGAAAATTCTGGAGTTTCAGCATTACGCTTTATCAAGTTAGGAGATGGCATTTACAAATTAGCATTAGCAGATAACGAAGCTACTTCAACAGATACCTTAGTTGCAGTAAACGGAACATTGACTGTAAAAGGTCTTGATGAAGGTACATATTGGTTTGAAGAAACAAAAGCACCAGAAGGATATTCTATCAATGTAGATGGTGCTAGTGCAACTATTAAAGAAAGCAAAGATAAAAATGTAACTGTACCAACTTCATTGAAAGATACCAAACTCTCCGCTCTTCCATCCACAGGTGGTATCGGTACTACAATCTTCACAATCGCTGGATGCCTGATCATGGTTACAGCAGCTGGCTTATTCTTTGCAAGCCGCAAAAGAACAAACAAATAATCATTCGTGATTGTTTATAACCAAATATCGAATCCGGGGCATTTGCCCCGGATTCATAAAAAAATAATACAACAGCAAGGAGAGCTCGGATGAAAAAAAAAGCAGGCAATTTAGTAATTTGCATCATATTTTTAGCTGGTTTGTCCTTGCTGCTGTATCCCTTTGTAGCCAATCAATGGAATAACTACAGACAGAAACAGTTGATCAGTGGTTATGAGCAGGTGGTTTCTGAAAAGGAAGCAGCAGAAGGAATTGACTATGATGCAGAGCGTAAAAAAGCAGAAGACTATAACGAAGCCTTACTTCCATGTGTTCTTCCTGACTCTTTTGCACTTGCTGAGTCAAGTGGAGTAGATCCGGTCTATATGAATACACTGAACATTGCTGGTGATGAGATGATGGGAAGTGTGGAGATACCAAAAATCAATATCAAAATCCCGATCTACCACACAACGGAAGAAGAGGTTTTGAACAAGGGTGCAGGTCATCTGGAGGGAAGTTCTCTTCCGGTTGGTGGAGCAAATACACATGCTGTTATTTCTGCACACCGTGGACTTCCGAGTGCATCACTTTTTACAGATCTGGATCAGATGAAACCAGGAGATCATTTTCTGCTCCATGTATTAGATGAAACCTTATGTTATGAAGTAGACAAGATTTCGGTTGTAAAACCGGAAGATACGACTGCTCTTGCAGTGGAAGATGGGCAGGACTTAGTAACTCTTTTAACCTGTACTCCTTATGGAGTAAATACAGAACGACTTCTGGTTCGTGGTCACAGAGTACCTTATGTAGAAGAGGAAGTCAAAGAAGAGAAGACAGTGCTCAGTGGAAGCAGTCTTCACACAAATTATCTTCTTTGGGTATTTGTTGGTCTATCCGTTACCGCACTCTTTATTTTTGTGTTATACTTAAAGGAAACAAAGCTGAAGAGGCGAGCGAATAAAGGCGGTAAAAAATAGATTATGGCAAAAGAAAAGAAGAAAAAAGGTTCTATAGTTATTAATATATTTATCATATTACTTTTTCTCGTCGGTGCGGGTATCTTTACTTACCCAACGATCAGTAATTACTGGAACGAGTACCGAAATGCGCAGCTTGTAACCAAGTACAATGAATCCGTCAGTGATCTGTCGGATGACCAGTACGAAAAGCTCTGGCAGGAGGCTGAGGAATATAACGCGGAGCATAAGGTCAATACGATCGTAGATGCTTTTAACGAAGAGGATTATGTTCTCAGTCATCCTTACGATGAGGTCCTTGATCCAAATGGTGACGGGCTGATGGGAAGTATCGAGATTCCCAAGCTGAATCTGATACTTGCTATTTACCATGGCCTCAGTACAGAGGTTCTGGAAAAGGGTGTCGGGCATGTTGAGGGAACAAGTCTTCCAATAGGTGGAACGAGCACACATGCGGTGCTGGCGGGACACAGGGGACTTCCGAGTGCAAAGATTTTTACGGATCTTGACCAGATGAAGAATGGAGATATTTTTCTGATCCATGTTCTGGGAAAGACTCTTGCATACAAAGTAGATCAGATTAAAACGGTTCTTCCGGAGGAATCCAGTGAGCTGGATATCATCGAGGGAGAGGATCATGTGACGCTGGTAACCTGTACTCCTTATGGAGTCAACACTCACAGGCTTCTGATAAGGGGAATCCGGACAGAGTATGTTGAACCGGAGGAGGAAGCTGAGGAGACACCGATCCAGCAGATCGCAAAGGTTGATCCGGTGAAGATTATGATCATTGGTCTTGTAGCTATGGTCATAATGATCATCATTGTTTATATAGTTATTCGGCGCAAAAACCGAAAAACAGAAGAGAGTAGCCGCAAAGACGAATAGTGATCACAGAAAATAACAAGGAGGCCGATCGTGGTGAAACAGAAGAAAAAGAAATTTAAAATGTGGAATAAGCTTTTGGCTTTCCTGGGAATGTTTGTCATGTTGACATGCTGCCTGGCAGGAACGGTTCAGGCAGGTTCTTACGAAGCCGGAAAAAAGGGAAGTCTTAATCTGACGGTTCAGCAGACGGATGCCGAGGGCAAGACAACACCGCTGACAGGTGTTAAGTTAGAGCTTTACAGGGTTGCGGATGTTTCATTTGATGGAAATGTGCATTTTGTACTGACCAGCTCCATGTCATCTGCAGGATACGATTTTGATTCCTTCAAGAATGCAAGTGAATGGTATTCAGCAGCCGAAAAGCTTGCCGAGGTTGCAGCTGCTTCTTCAGTAAAGCCGGTTGAGGCTGTTTCGGATGAGCAGGGCAAGGTTGTTTACAGCGATATGGAAGAGGGCATGTACCTGGTAATCGGTGCAGCGGAGAGTTCCGTTAAGGTTACTCCAATGCTCTTAACAGTTCCTTTTGCAAGCACAGAGGAAGGCTGGATCTACGATGTACAGGCTTATCCAAAGGCAGAGAAGAGCAACACTGCAGGTATTATAGTTGAGAAGAGACTTTATCGTATTAATCCGAATACGTTTAAACTGGATGAAATAACTGCTGACGATGCAACTTACAAGGTTGGTCTTTTCCTTGATAAGGATGGTACGATCCCATATGGTGATGATTACATCAGAACGATCCATATCCAGAATGCACAGTCAGGCAAAGCTTCTTACAGTAATGTTCTTAGAGGTACCTATTATGTATTCGAGCTTGATGAGAATAACAAGGCGATCAAGCTGAATGATGAGGTGCAGATTGATAAAGAAAACAGCTTCCATTACAATGTTACGAATGCAGCAGACAAGGAAGACAACAGTGTTGTAGTGGATGACAATACGGTTGCTACAGATATTGCAGCTTATGTAAATAACATTTTTTCAACTCTTCCGGAAGGCTTCTTTGTAAATGGAAAGATCGAGATTACAAAGAACGTTGTAGTGGACGGTGTGAAAAAGACTGTAGACGACAAGTTCTATGCAACTGTATTTGATGATTCTGGTAAGGCGGTAAGCACCGTTGAACTGAAGCAGAATGATAAAGTTACTGTTACGGTTCCATTCTCAGAAGATATAAAAGATACTGTTACTTATGCAGTTAAGGAAACCGATAAGGATGGTAATGTACTCGATAAAGATTCTTTCGCATATGTAGTAAGTGGTGAAGGCAGTGTTAAGCTGAATGAGTCTGATCAGTATCATGGAAGCATCGAGATTACCAATACCAAGAAGGATGCTGCTGTAACACCTGGCGGAAGCATGGTGGTTCTGGTACATCTAACGGTGGAAGTGATGCATCCAGCCATGGCGGAAGTGCAACAAGTCGTCCGGTTAAGACTGGTGACCCGATGAATCCGGCATTCTGGGGTCTGGTTCTTCTGGTATCTGTGATCGTGATCGCAGGTGGAGTAGTTGCTTACAAAAAGAGAAAACAGAAATAAAGTGTAAGACGTTTGACGGGAGTCTGGTGTAAACCGGGCTCTCGTTTTTTTCTTCTTATTTAAAGGGATTTTGTTGGAATGAGGGCTGTTTTGTGCTATAATAAATTAGTATTATTATGCCTATCTGGAAACCGGCAAATGCGAAAAATGTCGGTTTCCATTATAATGAATATAGAATGACAGGAGGAAGCAAATGGGCGGAGAGAATACAGAGTACGGCGCGGATCAGATTCAGATTCTGGAAGGACTGGAAGCTGTTCGTAAAAGACCAGGTATGTATATTGGAAGTACATCCAGCCGGGGCCTGCATCATCTTGTATATGAGATCGTGGATAATGCGGTAGATGAAGCATTAGCAGGATTTTGTACCGAAATCCAGGTAACGATCAATCCGGATAATTCCATTACAGTAATTGATAACGGACGAGGTATTCCGGTAGGAATTAACCACAAAGCAGGAATACCGGCAGTAGAAGTTGTATTTACCATCCTTCATGCAGGTGGTAAATTTGGCGGTGGAGGATACAAGGTATCCGGTGGACTTCACGGTGTAGGTGCCTCTGTTGTAAATGCACTGTCTGAATGGCTGGAAGTTACGATCTGCCGTGAAGGTAAGAAATATCAGCAGCGCTATGAAAGAGGACATACTATGTATCCTCTGAAAGAGATTGGTGTCTGTGATTCTGAAGAGACAGGAACAAAGGTAACATTCCTGCCGGATAAAGAAATCTTTGAAGAAACTGTTTATGATTACGATATTCTGAAACAGCGTCTTCGTGAGATGGCGTTCCTGACAAAAGGTCTGCGTATCGTTTTGAGAGATACCAGAGCAGACCAGGAAAAAGAAAAAATCTTCCACTATGAAGGTGGTATCAGGGAATTTGTTACTTATCTCAACAGAAGTAAAGAAGCACTGTATCCAGAGGTCATTTACTGTGAAGGTGAAAAAGATGGTGTCATGGTTGAGGTTGCCATGCAGCACAATGATTCCTACACAGAGAACAGCTATGGCTTTGTAAATAATATCAATACACCGGAAGGTGGTACACATATCGTTGGTTTCCGTAATGCACTGACAAAGACATTCAACGATTATGCAAGAAAGAATAAGCTGCTTAAAGACAGTGAACCGAATTTAAGTGGTGATGACATTCGAGAAGGTCTGACAGCAATCGTAAGTGTTAAGATCGAGGAGCCACAGTTCGAAGGACAGACGAAACAGAAGCTTGGTAACAGTGAGGCTCGTGGAGCTGTTGATTTTGTAGTCAGCAAACAGCTGGAGATTTTTCTGGAGCAGAATCCGACGGTTGCGAAGGCAACAGTTGAGAAATCAGTACTTGCGCAGAGAGCACGAGAAGCAGCACGTAAGGCAAGAGATCTTACAAGAAGAAAATCTGCACTTGACGGAATGTCTCTTCCAGGTAAACTTGCAGACTGCTCAGATAAGAATCCGGAAAACTGTGAGATCTACATCGTAGAGGGAGATTCTGCGGGTGGTTCCGCAAAAACTGCCAGAAACCGTGCAACACAGGCAATCCTTCCACTGCGTGGTAAAATCCTCAATGTAGAAAAGGCGCGTCTGGACAGAATCTACAGCAATGCAGAGATTAAAGCAATGATCACTGCATTTGGTACTGGTATTCATGAAGATTTTGATATAACAAAGCTGCGTTATCACAAGATCATCATTATGACCGATGCCGATGTTGATGGCGCGCACATTGCGACACTGCTTCTGACATTCCTTTACAGATTTATGCCGGAACTGATCAAGCAGGGATATGTATACCTGGCTCAGCCGCCACTGTACAAAGTCGAAAAGAACAAAAAAGTCTGGTACGCATACGATGATGCAGAGCTGAACAGCATCCTTGAGCAGATCGGACGTGATAACAATAATAAGATCCAGCGATACAAAGGTCTTGGAGAAATGGACGCAGAACAGCTCTGGGAGACAACCATGGATCCGGAGAAACGAATTCTTCTCCGTGTAACTATGGATGAGTCTGCAACTTCTGAAATTGACCTGACATTTACCACTCTTATGGGTGACAAAGTTGAACCAAGACGTGAATTTATCGAAGAAAACGCACGCTTTGTAGAAAATCTGGATATCTAGGAGAATAGAAAATGGAAGACAATATTTTTGATAAAATCCATGAGGTGGATCTGCAGAAGACCATGGAAAAATCTTATATAGATTATGCCATGAGTGTTATTGCCTCCCGTGCTCTTCCGGACGCAGAGACGGTCTGAAACCGGTACAGAGAAGGGTGCTGTATTCCATGATAGAGCTGAACAACGGTCCGGATAAGCCACATCGTAAATGTGCCCGTATCGTTGGTGATACCATGGGTAAATATCATCCGCATGGAGACAGCTCCATCTATGGCGCACTTGTAAATATGGCACAGGACTGGTCAACCAGATATCCGCTGGTAGACGGTCATGGAAACTTTGGTTCTGTGGATGGTGACGGAGCTGCTGCGATGCGATATACAGAGGCACGTCTGAGTAAGATTTCCATGGAAATGCTGGCTGATATCAATAAAGATACGGTTGATTTCCAGCCGAACTTTGATGAGACAGAACGGGAACCGGTTGTACTGCCATCCCGTTATCCGAACCTTCTTGTAAATGGAACCTCTGGTATTGCCGTTGGTATGGCTACTAACATCCCGCCTCACAATCTGAGAGAGGTGATCAGTGCCGTAGTTAAGATCATCGACAATATCATTGAAGAGGACAGAGACACTACGATAGAAGAACTTCTTGAGATCGTAAAAGGTCCTGACTTCCCGACAGGTGCTACTATCCTTGGTACAAGAGGAATTGAAGAAGCATATCGTACCGGACGCGGCAAGATCCGTGTGCGTGCGGTGACAAATATCGAGACACTGCCGAATGGCAAATCACGTATCATCGTTACAGAACTTCCATATCTTGTTAATAAAGCCCGTCTGATCGAAAAGATCGCTGAGCTTGTACGAGACAAGAAAATCGACGGAATCACAGACCTGAATGACCATTCCAGCCGTGAAGGTATGCGTATCTGTATCGATCTTCGTAAAGATGCCAATGCGAATGTAGTCCTGAATCAGCTGTACAAGCATACACAGCTTCAGGATACCTTTGGTGTGATCATGCTGTGCCTGGTAGCAGTAAACGGAAGCCTTCAGCCGAAGGTACTGACGCTCCCGGAGATGCTCAAACATTATCTTGCACATCAGGAAGATGTTGTGACAAGAAGAACAAAGTACGATCTGAATAAAGCACAGGAACGTGCGCATATATTAGAAGGTCTGCTGAAAGCTCTGGATAATATTGATGAAGTTATCCGTATCATCCGTGGATCCAGAAGTGTCCAGGTAGCCAAGCAGGAATTGATGGACAGATTTGAGCTGACAGATGTTCAGGCACAGGCAATCGTGGACATGCGTCTTCGTGCTCTCACCGGTTTGGAAAGAGAGAAGCTGGAAGCAGAATATGCAGAATTAATGGAAAAGATCCGCAAACTGAAAGCAATCCTTGCAGACAGAAATACACTTCTTCGTGTTATTCGTGAGGAAATCCTTGCGATTTCTGAGAAATACGGCGATGACAGAAGAACAGCTATCGGATTTGATGCGTTTGATATTTCTATGGAAGATATGATCCCGAGAGAAAATACTGTCATTACCATGACAAAACTTGGTTATATCAAACGTATGACAGTAGATAACTTCCGCAGCCAGAACAGAGGCGGCAGAGGAATCAAGGGAATGCAGACACTGGATGATGACTATATTGAAGAACTGATGATGACGACAACACATCATTATGTCATGTTCTTTACCAATACTGGTCGTGTATACAGACTGAAAGCGTACGAGATTCCGGAAGCAGGCAGAACAGCTCGTGGAACCGCGATCATCAACCTTCTGCAGCTGATGCCGGGAGAACGTATCACAGCAGTCATTCCGATCAGTAAGTTTGAAGAAGGTCAGTATCTGATGATGGCTACCCGTAAGGGTCTTGTTAAGAAGACTCCGATCCAGGATTATGCAAATGTCCGTAAGATTGGTCTGGCAGCTATTTCTCTGAGAGATGACGATGAACTGATCGAAGTTAAGGCAACGGATGACAAAAAAGATATCATCCTTGTAACGAAATACGGTCAGTGTATCCGTTTCAAAGAATCCGACGTCAGAAGTACCGGACGAGTATCGATGGGTGTTCGAGGCATCAATCTGCTTGATGGCGATGAAGTTGTTGCAATGCAGCTGAATACACAGGGATATTATCTGCTCGTTGTATCTGAAAACGGTATGGGTAAACGTACTTCTATCAGTGAATTTACCTGCCAGAACAGAGGCGGTAAAGGTGTGAAGTGCTACAAGATTACTGAGAAGACCGGTAATGTTATCGGAGCAAAAGCTGTCAATGAAGAAAATGAGATCATGATGATCACCACAGAAGGAATCATTATCCGTCTGCAGTGCTCTGATATCTCTATCCTTGGAAGAATTACATCAGGAGTCAAACTGATCAATCTTTCTGATGGAGTAACGGTTGCAAGCTTTGCGAAAGTCCGTGAAAAAGAAGAAGATAAAAATTCTGAAAAGACAGAGGAAAGCTCTGAAAATGTCTCCACAGAAGAGAACAGTAACGAAAATACAGACAGCACAGAGGAATAAGAATCATGGATAAGGAAAATGCGGCAACAAATGTCAGACGCAGATCCGGTTCAAGTGCATCCGGACGTTCAAAATCCGCATCAGCGAGAAGAAAAACGCAGACCAGACGTAAAACTTCAGGAACCCGGCGTAAAACTTCCAGAGGTTCTGATATAGCTGCAGTGATTGCCAGATTACCGAAACCGGTTCTGGCAGGCGCTGCTGCGCTGATCGTTTTGATCATTATCATTGTATTTGCTGCAAAGGGATGCGGAGTCAGCCATAAGACTCCGGAAAGAGTAGTCAGAACTTTGATCGAATCATACACAGGTGGAAATGAGAGCAAAGTCAAAAAATGCTATGGTGTATCCAAAGCAGATGATACTCTGCAGCAGGAGATGGATGCGACTGTGAAATATTTCAGTGCATTTGAGGCTGAAAAAACAGAAATCACACAGTGTGATAAAATCTATCAGGATGGTAATTATACATATATG
>ENA-OQDM01000244-OQDM01000244.1-human-gut-metagenome-genome-assembly--contig:-NODE-244-length-35880-cov-1.876849_pt1 | contig 35880 bp, 44 predicted proteins | sample MGYA00242772_ERZ504605 | MGnify/ENA primary metagenome ERZ504605 (study PRJEB26092, sample SAMD00036348) | human gut metagenome | host: Homo sapiens | study: EMG produced TPA metagenomics assembly of... | reverse complement strand
ATCAACTTTTCACTCGACATGTGTGCGGATCTTACGAACGCCATATAGACCGTCTCGGTTATGATAATAATTTTAACGATTTACGATGCGGACGACCAGAAGACACTGATCAAAGAAATCTGCCGCAAAATGAATATCGACACCAAGAAAGTGAAGGAACGTGCACTACTGGCTCAGATCTCACATGCAAAAGATGAGCTGCTGACTCCGGATGAAATGGAAATGAATGCAGGCGCTGATTTTAACCAGAAAAGAGCGGCACAGGTTTATCGTGAATATCAGGCAGCACTGCGTCGGAATAATGCACTGGATTTTGATGACCTCATATGCAAGACAGTGGAATTGTTCCAGAATTGTGGCGATGTTCTGCAGAGTTATCAGGAACGTTTCCGCTATATTATGGTAGATGAATATCAGGATACCAATACGGCACAGTTTAAATTTGTAAGTCTTCTGGCATCTAGGTATGAGAATCTGTGTGTAGTCGGTGATGATGACCAGTCCATTTACAGATTCCGTGGAGCCAATATTGGAAATATCCTGGGATTTGAGAGGGTATTCCCGGATGCTAAAGTTATTCGTCTGGAGCAGAATTATCGTTCTACGCAGAATATCTTAAATGCAGCGAATGGTGTGATCGCAAATAATACAGAGCGTAAAGAAAAAAACACTCTGGACAGAGAACCCGGAGGGTGAGAAAATTCATTTCCGACAGTTTATGAATGGATATGAGGAAGCCGAATTTGTTGTAGGGGACATTGCCCGACGACACAGAGAAGGAACGGCAGAGTATCATAATTGTGCAGTACTTTATCGAACAAATGCGCAGTCCCGTCTTTTTGAAGAGAAGTGTCTGCTTGCAAACATTCCTTACAAGATCGTAGGGGGAGTGAACTTCTATGCACGTAAAGAAATCAAAGATCTGCTCTGCTATCTGAAAACGGTAGACAATGCAGCGGATGATCTTGCGGTACGTAGAATCCTGAATGTACCAAAGCGTGGAATCGGAGCAACAACGGTCGGCAGAATCCAGGATTATGCGACATGATGAATATCAGTTTTTATGATGCACTCCGTGTGGCAGAGGAAGTGCCGTCGATCGGACGCAGTCTTTCAAAAGTGGATGGATTTGTTACATTTATCCAGTCACTTAAGAGCAAAGCACAGGCATATTCTGTATCGGAGCTTCTGGAGGAAATCATAGATCTGACCGGTTATGTGGATGAACTGAAAGCAGAAGATACAGAAGAATCCAGAGCCAGAGTGGAGAATATCGATGAGCTGATATCCAAAACGGTTTCTTATGAAGAGACAATGAAGGCTGAGAACAGAGAAGCAACATTATCCGGATTCCTGGAAGAAATTGCGCTGATCGCGGATATTGATTCTGTAGATGAGAATCAGGATTATGTGGTACTGATGACTTTGCACAGTGCAAAGGGACTGGAATTTCCATATGTATACCTTGCCGGAATGGAAGATGGCATGTTCCCGAGCAGTATGTGCATCTTTTCCGGTGACCAGTCGGAGCTGGAAGAGGAGCGCAGGCTTTGTTATGTGGGAATCACCAGAGCCATGAAAGAACTGACTATGACCAGTGCGCAGCAGCGTATGGTGCGTGGGGAAACACAGTATAATCGCGTTTCCAGATTTGTGAGAGAGATTCCACGGGAACTGGTGGATCTTGGACATACTGTTCAGGAACACAAACCAAAGATCCCGGAGACAAAATCTCCGCTCAACAGCTATCTGCAGATGAAGAAAAGTTTCCATACGAAGGCATTTCAGCCGCAGAATTTTAAGGTAACGAAAGCGGATTCCCTGGATTACGGTGTTGGGGATACGGTCCGTCACATTAAATTTGGTGTTGGCATCGTTAAGGATATCGTAGAAGGCGGCAGAGATTATGAGGTTACTGTAGATTTTGACAAAGTCGGAGTCAAAAAAATGTTCGCTGCCTTTGCAAAACTTAAAAAAATATAACTTTTTATAATTTTCTTAAGAAATCTTAAAGTTTCTGTACTTTAGTTGTTTTACCTTTTAATGAATGATATACTGGATACATGAAAATTCGAAGGGAGTACAGAATGAAAAAAATTTTAAAAGGCCTCACGAGGATACTCCCTGCATATGGAATTTTCCCGGTTATTTTTTCGTTTGTATTTAATTGTCTTGTTTATTCAGGTTCCAGAATGATCGCAGGTGGATGGTACCACCACAATATAGAAACTGCTGTGGACAGGAGCCTTCCTTTTGTCCCACAGTTTCTGATCATCTATTTTGGATGCTATCTTTTCTGGGCCGTCAATTACATTCTGATTGCCAGGCAGGATCGATACAGTGTGTACCAGTTTTTTACAGGAGATTTTATATCAAGATGTATCTGCCTTGGTTTCTTTCTTTTGTATCCCACAACGAATACTAGACCAGTGATAACAGATGGAGGATTATGGAATCAGCTTGCTTTGTGGCTGTACTCTATTGATGCAGCAGATAATCTGTTTCCGTCTATTCATTGTCTGGTCAGCTGGTTCTGCTATTTGGGCATCCGCGGAAGAAAAGAAATTCCGGTATGGTACCAGAGAGGGTCGGCAGTGCTGGCAATTCTTGTGTTTGTCTCTACATTGCTGACGAAACAGCATGTTCTGGTGGACGTGGCAGGAGGAATCCTTCTTGCAGAACTGTGTTTCTGTATCGGAAGAAACACAAATCTGTACAAAATTTACGAAAGATTTGGCAGCAGGATCGAGAAAAAGATTCTGAAATCTACAGAAGGGTGAGCTGCTTATGAAAAAAAATAAAAGAGTGATCTTTAATGGAGCTTTCCTGATCATTGTCTTTGTGCTCACAATTTATGGAGTGTTTCATGGAGAAGATCTCGGAGCTATGATGGATGCCATTCGGAGTGCGGATAAACGATGGCTTGTGCCCGGGCTTGCACTGGTGGCATTCTTTATCTGGGGTGAGTCGATCATCATATGGTATATGATGCGGTCTATGGAATAAAACTAAAAAAAAGAACCTGTTTTCTCTTTTCATCGGTAGGATTCTTTTTCAGCTGTATTACACCATCTGCGAGTGGTGGACAGCCAATGCAGGCATATTATATGAAAAAGAAAAACATATCTATTCCAGTTTCTGCGGTTATTCTGATGATCATTACGATCACCTATAAGCTGGTGCTGGTGGTGGTCGGTATCGGAGTGGCTGTGTTTGGAAGAGGATTCCTGCATCAGTATCTGGAAGGAATTCTTCCTGTTTTCTATCTGGGATTGGGACTGAATATTTTCTGTGTGACTTTTATGACGATTCTGGTATTTCATCCACTGCTTGCCAGATCATTTCTTGTATGGGGACTTTCGATTCTTGAGAAATTCCGTATTCTTCGTCACAAAGAAGGAAGGCTGAAAAAACTGGAAGATTCCATGGATACTTACAGAGATACAGCTGCTTATCTGAAGACACATCCGAGAGTGATCGTGAATATCATTGCGATCACATTTGTACAGAGAATGGCAATGTTTGCAGTAACATGGTTTGTATATAAAGCATTTTCACTGTCAGGGACAGGATTCTGGACGGTGCTGTTTCTTCAGGCAGTGATCTCTGTTTCCGTAGATATGCTTCCACTTCCGGGAGGTATGGGAATCAGTGAGACACTGTTCCTGACAATATTCACCCCGGTATTTGGCACATTACTTCTGCCGGGGATGGTTCTCAGCAGAGGACTTGGTTATTATGGGGAGCTTTTGATCAGTGCACTTTTTACGATTGTGGCACAGCTTACGATCGGGCAGGGGCATGGCAAAGAAAATAAGGAGAGTTACGAATGATAGGATTTTACGATTATACGGTAGTTGTTACATATATCAGTCTTGTTTCATCCATCCTGGGTATGTTTTGTGCGATCGACGGGAGGCTTACTCTGGCAGTATCCTGTCTGGCTTTTTCCGGACTGTGTGATATGTTTGATGGAAAGATAGCCCGGACAAAGAAGAACCGGACCGATGATGAGAAATCCTTTGGCATTCAGATCGATTCTCTCTGTGACATTGTCTGTTTTGGGATTTTTCCAATCATTCTGGGCTACAAACTTGGAATGTGTAAAGCATACAGCATTGCGATCCTTGCATTTTACGGGATGGCAGGAGTGATCCGTCTTGCATACTTTAATGTGATGGAGCAAAACGCCAGAGCGAGACATCTGAGAACCGCAAGTACTATCAGGGACTTCCAATCACATCTATGGCTGTGATCATGCCATTTCTGTTTGTGGCATCGGTATTTTTCCCGGGATTTCGTTATTTTGTGGGATTGCTTCATGTAGCGATGCTGATCGTAGGATTCTTGTTTATTTTTAATTTCCGTTTCCGTAAGCCGACCAATCAGGAACTGGTGGTATTGGTTGCAGTTGTGGCAGTGGCGGTATTGTTTATTCTTTTTTACAAAGAAGGATGGTGGGCTCATTATCATACGGTCAGGAAGTTGAAAGGAGCAGTAGCATGACAACATATACGGCAGACCGAAAAGGTCATGTAACTGAAAATGATTCGTTTCAGGACAGATTCCTGGAAAAAATGTATGGCTCTGCGATTGGCAGGGCTTTACTTAAACCTCTTGTAAATCCTGTACTTTCAGAGATTGGGGGCAGAATTCTGGACTCCAGAGTATCTGCACTGGCGGTTCCGGCATTTATAAGACATGCAGGAATTGATATGAGAGATTATGAACCGAAAAAGTATTGGTCGTACAATGATTTTTTACCAGACAGATTCGAGAGGGTGCCAGAGAAATTGATATGGTACCGGAAGCTTTTGTCAGTCCCTGCGACAGCAGGGTGAGTGTTTATCCGATCAGTGAGAACTGTCATGTAAAAATCAAACATACATCCTATACAGTTGCTGAACTTCTGAAGAATCCGGTTCTGGCGAAACGATACGAGGCGGACTTCTCTGGGTGTTCCGTTTATGTGTGGACGATTATCACAGATATATCTATATAGATGATGGATTTGAATCCCGGAGAGTGCATATTCCGGGTGAACTGCATACGGTCAATCCGGTCGCCAATGATGTGTATCCAATCTACAAAGAAAATACAAGAGAATATGCGTTGTTGAAGACTGTGAATTTTGGAACTGTTCTGATGATGGAAGTCGGAGCGTTGATGGTCGGCAGGATTGAGAATGTACCACTTCGTGGCCGTGTAAAACGGGGAAAAGAAAAAGGAAATTTCGCATTTGGTGGTTCGACGGTTATACTGATGACACAGAAGGAACGGGTACTGCCTGATCCAGACATCTTTATGAATTCCGAAAAGGGAATTGAGACAAGAGTAAAACTTGGGGAGCGGATTGGTGTATCAGAAGTTCTGGATGGATAAGGTGCAGAAACATAATCGAAAATTTGCGAGAAAATATGGTAAAATGGATGGATTAGTGGTATACTATGACCTATAAATGAGTGAGAGGAAGGTGCCCGTCATGAATCTGAATAATTTAAACCTGAACGAGAAAATTGAGGATTTACTTGCTGCTTTAAAGAAAAAAGAAGACGAAAAAGAAAAAAATACAGTCCTCTGGGTACTGGCTATCATAGGCGCAGTTGCAGCAGTTGCAGGAATCGCATTTGCAGTATATCGCTTCTTTGCTCCGGATTATCTGGAAGATTTTGAAGAAGATTTCGATGATGATTTTGATGATTACTTCGAGGATGAAGAAGAGTAAGATGACTGCTTGCAGAGAGAATGGCAACAGAGTAAGCGTAGCATGAAGTTCAAACAGCTCCGGCAGATAACCGGGGCTGTTTTACTGCTCTGTCAAAGACAAAAGAGTGAGGGTTACGAAGAGACAGCTGGATGCAAGTGTTTCAAATATATAAATGAGGAATAGAAAGCATGAAAAAAGGTGAAATTTACGAAGGTGTAATAGAGAAGGTGGACTTCCCGAATAAGGGATATGTTTTTGTGGAGGATCAGAAGGTTCTGATCAAGAACGGAATTCCGGGACAGAAGGTACGCTTTATGATTCAGAAGAAACGTTCCGGAAGGGCACAGGGACGTATCCTGGAGGTAATAGAAAAATCACCATTGGAGACAAGAGAACCGGTATGCAGCAATTTTCCAGCATGTGGTGGCTGCATGTATCAGACAATGTCCTATGAAGACCAGCTTCATATGAAAGAGACACAGATACGAGAGCTTCTGGAAGAGGCATTGATCCAGGGTGGTCAGATAGATGAGAATGGAAATGCAGCTTTTGAATGGGAGGGTATTCACGGAAGCCCGATCGAATTCGGATACCGCAATAAGATGGAGTTTTCTTTTGGAGATGAGGTCAAAGACGGACCACTGTCCCTTGGCCTGCATAAGAAAGGAAGTACGTATGATATCCTGAATACTGACGACTGTAAGCTGGTGCATAAGGATATGACGGATATCCTGACTTGTGTAAGAGAATTTTTCAGAGAAAAAGGAGCTTCTTATTACAGGAAACTGCAGCACACCGGTTATCTGCGGCACCTGATGTTGAGAAGAGGTGTTACTTCCGGTGAGATTCTGGTGCATCTTGTAACAACCACTCAGGAAGAGTATGATCTGGAACCGCTGAAAGATCAGCTTCTGGCTCTTCCACTGGAGGGCAGGATTGTTGGAATCATGCATATTCTCAATGATTCACTTTCAGATGTAGTTCAGAGCGATGAGACAAGGATACTTTATGGACAGGACTATTTCTATGAGACACTGCTCGGACTGAAATTCCGTATCAGCACGTTTTCTTTCTTCCAGCCGAATTCACTGGCTGCGGAAGTACTGTACAATATTGTGCGTGATTATATCCAGAATACGAGTGGAATGGAAGTGTTCGATCTTTACAGTGGAACCGGAACGATCGCGCAGCTGCTTGCTCCGGTAGCAAAAGAAGTGATCGGTGTGGAAATCGTGGAAGATGCAGTTGCAGCAGCAAGAGAGAATGCGAAGCTGAACGGACTGGATAACTGTAAATTCATTGCCGGTGACGTCCTGAAGGTTCTGGATGATCTGACTGAGAAGCCGGATGTGATCGTCCTGGATCCACCTCGCGATGGAATCCATCCGAAAGCGCTGCCGAAGATTCTTTCCTATGGGGTAAACCGTATTGTGTATGTCTCCTGTAAAGCAACCAGCCTTGCACGTGATCTGGAGGCATTTTTGCAGGCGGGATATCGACTTGAAAAAGCCTGTTGTGTAGACCAGTTCTGCGAGACCGTGTGGACAGAAGCAGTGGCACTGCTGGTGAAGGAATAAAAGAGAGTAAATCCTTTCAGTATATTTTTACAATACTGAGAGGATTTTTTTGTGCATAAATCATCTGAAAAGTTCTTTAAAATATATTGACATATATGGGGGTAGTGTTATAATACAATCAAACATATGAATAAATGTTCATATGAAAACGTGAATAAAACATATATGAGAAGGAGAATACTACTATGAAGAAATCTTACAAAATTGAAGTTGACTGTGCAAACTGTGCAAATAAAATGGAAGAAGCAGCTAAGAACACAGCAGGTGTTAAAGATGCAAGCGTGAATTTCATGATGCTCAAGATGAAAGTAGAATTTGAAGAAGGACAGGATCCGGACAGCGTAATGAAAGAAGTTCTGAAGAACTGTAAGAAAGTAGAAGACGATTGCGAGATTTATTTATAAGATGAAATGAGAATGCTCTGCTGCGGATGCGGCAGGGCATTTAAATAAATGGCGGGAGGAAAGAGGTTATGAATAAAAAGCAGAAAAAAATGCTGGCACGTATCATCATAGCAGCGGTGTTACTGATCGTTTTGCATTTCGTTCCGATTACGGGGAATTCCGAGATTTATCTGCTATCTGGCAGTTTATCTGGTTATCGGATATGATATTGTAAAGAAAGCATTTAAAGGAATCAAAAATGGTCAGGTTTTCGATGAAAACTTTTTGATGGCCATTGCAACGATCGGTGCATTTGCGCTGGCAGTTTATGAAAAAAGCGGCGATTATAACGAATCGATCGCGGTTATGCTGTTCTACCAGATCGGTGAACTTTTCCAGAGCTATGCAGTTGGAAAGAGTCGCCGTAACATTACCGAACTGATGGATATCCGCCCGGATTATGCTAACATTGAAAACGATGGTAAGTTAGAAAAAGTAGATCCGGATGAAGTTGAGGTTGGTTCCGTTATCGTCGTACAGCCGGGTGAAAAAGTCCCGATCGATGGCGTGATCGTAGAAGGAAACAGTAGCCTCAACACCAGTGCACTGACCGGTGAGAGCCTTCCGCGCAGTGCAAAAGCGGGAGATGAGATCATCAGCGGATGCATCAATATGACCGGTGTACTGAAGATTAAGACAACAAAAGAATTTGACGAATCGACCGTATCGAAGATTCTGGAACTGATTGAAGAATCCAGTTCCCGTAAATCCAGATCTGAGAATTTTATTTCAAAATTTGCCCATTATTATACACCGGCAGTATGTTATGGAGCACTTGCACTGGCAATCCTGCCGCCACTTGTAAATCTCGTGCTCCTTCACAATCCTGCAATGTGGGGCCAGTGGATCTACAGAGCCCTGACATTCCTTGTAATCAGCTGCCCGTGTGCTCTAGTCATCAGTATTCCGCTGGGGTTCTTTGCGGGAATCGGTGGAGCCAGCAATGCCGGTGTTCTGGTCAAAGGATCCAATTATCTGGAAACTCTGGCCCAGACAAAATATGTAGTATTTGACAAGACCGGTACCCTGACCAAGGGTGTGTTTGAAGTTGTAGGTGTTCACCATAACACGATGGAAGAAAAAAAGATTCTGGAATATGCAGCACTGGCAGAAAGTTTTTCGTCACATCCGATCAGCCGCAGCCTGAAAACTGCTTACGGTAAGGAAATTGACCAGAAACGTGTCACAGATGTAGAGGAAATCAGCGGAAATGGTGTTACGGCGAAGGTGGACGGAATCTCTGTTGCAGTCGGAAATACAAAACTGATGAAACGTATCGGCGTGGAGGCAGTAGAGTGCCATCAGGTCGGAACGGTCATCCATGTTGCAATCAATGGAGCTTATGCAGGGCATATCCTGATTTCGGATGTCCTAAAACCGACTTCAAAAGAGGCAATTGTAAATCTTAAGAAAAATGGCATTAAAGAGACGGTCATGCTGACGGGCGATATTGATAAGGTTGCACAGCAGGTAGCAGGTGAGCTTGGTGTAGACCGTGTATACAGTGAACTTCTTCCGGCTGATAAAGTAAGTAAGGTAGAAGAACTTCTCGCAAAAAAGACAGAGAAAGAGAAACTTGCCTTTGTTGGGGATGGTATCAATGATGCTCCGGTACTTTCCAGAGCAGATATTGGTATTGCCATGGGAGCACTTGGATCGGATGCGGCTATTGAGGCAGCAGATGTTGTTCTTATGGATGATGATCCGATGAAGATCGTGAAAGCTATCCGCATCGCAAAGAAATGTATGCGTATTGTATATGAAAATATTTATTTTGCAATCGGAATCAAGGTAATCTGTCTGCTTCTTGGTGCAGTGGGTATTGCCAATATGTGGGTTGCGATTTTTGCAGATGTCGGAGTTATGATCATTGCAGTGCTGAATGCGATCAGACTTTGTTTGTTAAAAAATTGTAGTTACCTGAACTGAATAATTTAGAGAGAAAGCGAGAAAAATATGGCAGAAGAAAGAGAAGAGATCAGCTGTGAATGCCAGGAGATTCATGAAGATCTTTTAAAGATCGTGAATGAGACCATGCCGGATGAAGAGGAGCTGTATGATCTGGCAGATCTGTTTAAGGTGTTTGCGGATTCTACCCGTATCCGTATCCTGTTTGTGCTGTTTGAATCTGAAGTGTGTGTCTGTGATCTGGCAAAGGTCCTGAACATGACCCAGTCCGCAGTGTCCCATCAGCTTCGTATCCTCAAGCAGAATAAACTGGTGAAGGCCCGCAGAGACGGAAAATCTATTTTTTATTCTCTGGCCGATGATCACGTAAGAACGATCATTTCCATGGGAAGAGAGCATATTTTAGAGTAAGAAGAAGTCGGTGTATATCTGAAAGAAACAGATGTGCACCGGCATTTTTATATGGTCAAAAGGAAAAGAATAGGGTAAGATAGAAATCAGGAAAAAAGACAAGGAGAAACATGATGATAAAAGCGGTCATTTTTGACATAGACAATACCTTATACAGTTATGATGAAAATCATATTTATGGAATGGAAGCTTTGGCTGTATACTGCAGGGATTCGTTTGGGATTACAACAGACGATATGCAGGCCTGCTACAGAAAGGCCGGACGAATCATGACAGACCGGATCGGAACAGATACTGCTGCAATCCACAGCCGTATGTTGCGGATGCAGTGTATGCTGGAACTTCTCGAACAGCCACTTTTTCCGCATGCGCGAAATATGTATCATGCCTACTGGGACACATTTATTCAGCATATACAGTCAAATCCGGGAATCCTGGAATTTATGAAAGAGCTGAAAAAAAGAAAAATCCGTATCGGAATCGGGACAGACATGACTGCATACGTTCAGTACAGAAAACTGGAAGCAATTGGTGTGACATCATATATTGATTTTATTGTTACCAGCGAAGAAGCGGGGGTAGAGAAACCACATTATCATTTTTTTGATATCTGTGTGGAAAAGGCGGGAGTTCGCCCGGAAGAATGTGCATTTATCGGTGATAACGTAAAAAAGGATATTGAAGGTGCTTGGGAAAGCGGACTGAAAGGAATCTGGTATACCCAGGAAAAAGAACCGCCGGAACACAGATATTTCCCGACGATCCGGTCATTCAGAGGAATAGATGTCGATGAATTTCTGAAATAAAATGGCACTTAAGCGTAACTGAGTGGAAAGCATCAATGCTTACAGAGAAAGAAAAGATATAAATTATGGATTATTTATCAAAAAATGTTGCGGCAAATCTGAAAAGAATTCGAAAATCAAAATGTATGAGCCTGGATCAGGCAGCGGAACAGACCGGTGTCAGCAAAAGCATGCTGGCGCAGATTGAAAGAGGAACGGCTAATCCATCGCTTGGAGTGCTTGGAAAGATCACCAGCGGTCTTCGAGTCGAATTCCAGGAACTGATCCAGCCGCCGAGAGTAGACTGCTGTCTCGTGACACCGGAAGAACTGCTTCCGACCAAGGAACTGGAAGGACAGTACCGTGTCTGGACCTGCCTGCCGTATGAAGATACACGCCTTATAGAAGTGTATCGGATCGAAGTTGAGCCCGGCGGTATTTATGTGAGTGGAAGTCATGGTGAGAAGACGCGCGAGTATCTGGTTGTGACGGAAGGTGTGCTGACTGTAGAATGTCATGGACAGAGCTGTCAGATTCGAAAAGATCAGGTGTTCAAATTTGAGACAGACCAGGATCATATATACCGGAATGAGGGTGGGGAAAAGGCCTGCTGTACCTGCTTTTTCCTTGATTATCACGGAAAACAGTGATAAGAAAGTGGAATGGCAGAACAAACAAAATGTAATAACATACAGAAACAAAATGTACAATATAATGCACAAAAGAAAATTGCATAATATATCTCTAAAATACAAAAAGTCTTTTAAAATCAACAAAAATCTTTTTGGTAAAAAATCTATTGACAAATAATAGTGTCAGTGATATTGTAATGTTGTACAAAATAATACACAGAAAAACAAAGCAAAGGCGCTTACCGGTAACGGAAATCTGCCTTTGCTTTTTTTATTATCTTAAAGATATGGGAGGACACAGCAATGAAATTAAAAGACACAGGATTAACTTTTCAGGACATCAAAGACAAAGTAAACAAGTACATGATCGAGACTTATGAACGTTTTGATTTTCTTGCTGAGACAGCAGACGGCATGTATATATACGATGAAAACGGAACACCATATCTTGATTTTTATGCTGGTATTGCAGTAAACAGTGCAGGAAACTGTAACCCGAAAGTTGTAGCTGCTGTCAAAGATCAGGTAGAAGACATCATGCATACCTTTAACTATCCATATACCATTCCACAGGCACTGCTTGCTGAAAAAGTCTGTGAAACGATCGGAATGGACAAGATCTTCTATCAGAACTCCGGTACAGAAGCAAACGAAGCAATGATCAAAATGGCACGTAAATATGGTATTGAAAAATACGGACCGAACCGTTATCATATCGTAACTGCAAAGATGGGATCATGGAAGAACTTTCGGTGCCATGTCAGCAACAGGTCAGCCGGCTAACGGATGTCAGGTTGGATTCGGACCAATGACTTATGGATTCTCCTATGCACCGTACAACGATCTGGAGGCATTCAAAGATGCATGTACCGAAAATACGATCGCGATCATGGTCGAACCGGTACAGGGCGAAGGTGGTGTACATCCTGCAACAATGGAATTTATGCAGGGACTTCGTAAATTCTGTGATGAAAACGATATGCTCCTTCTGATCGATGAAGTACAGACAGGATGGTGCAGAACAGGTGCTGTAATGTCTTATATGAATTATGGCATCAAACCGGATATTGTTTCCATGGCTAAAGCACTTGGCGGCGGAATGCCGATCGGTGCAATCTGTGCAACAGCAGAAGTTGCCAAAGCATTTACCGCAGGTTCTCACGGAACAACCTTTGGTGGACATCCGGTAAGCTGTGCAGCAGCACTTGCAGAAGTGAATGAACTTCTTGACAGAGATCTTGCAGGAAATGCAAAGAAAGTCGGCGATTACTTCGCATCCAAACTGGAAAAACTTCCGCATGTAAAAGAAGTAAGACATCAGGGCCTTCTGGTAGGTGTGGAATTTGATGATACCATTGGCGGGGTAGATGTGAAACATGGCTGTCTGGATCGAAAGCTTCTGATCACTGCGATCGGAGCACACATTATCCGTATGATCCCACCGCTTATCGTAACAGAAGAAGAGTGCGATAAAGCAGTTGCTATCATTGAAGATACGATCAAATCTCTGGAAAAATAAATACAGACAAAATTGACAAGGGCGTCGCGGATCATCAGGGTATGGTTCGCACGCCTTTTTTGTTACAGAATAAAAGTGTAATTAAGAAAAAACGGTAACAAAAATTCGTGTGAGAGGAAATCGATATGAGACATCTGGTTATAACGATTGGCTGTGAATATGGAGCCAAAGGAAATGCCATTGGCAGAAAAATAGCGGAAGACCTCAATATCAAATTTTACAATCGTGATCTTGTCGATGAGATCATTGAAGAGGTCGGAATTCCGAAAGAGATCATGGAAAAAGTAGAGGAGGGCGGAACGATTGCCGGTAAAGGTGCAGAAGGCGATGTACGTGGCTCGTTTTCCAAGTATGCGGATCTGACTGACCGTGCGATCCATGTGCAGAAGCAGATCATACGAAAACTTGCAGAGAAAGAATCCTGCGTGATCATTGGCCGTTCCGCAGATTATATCCTGAAGGATACAAAAGATATTGATCTTTTAAGAGCATTTATTTATGCTCCGGATGAGGTACGTATCCATAATATTATGGAGAGTCACAACCTTTCTGAAAAAGATGCAAAGATCTTATTACGGGAAAAAGATAAAAGATACCATAAACGTCATCTGGCGCTGACAGGCAGCAACCGAGGCGACCGTCATAACCGGGATATTCTTATGAACAGCTCATATCTTGGAATAGAAGGAACTGCAGAATACCTGGAAGAACTGATCAGAAGAAAATTTGGAAGCGAGGAGGAATAAGACTATGGGACAGAAAAAATCAGAATTTGATAAAGTATTCAGTGCATGGGACATTCTTGTAATCGCTTTTGGCGCAATGATCGGCTGGGGCTGGGTTGTATCTTCCGGAACATGGATCGATGCCGGTGGTGTTGTCGGAGCAGCACTTGCCTTTGCAATCGGTGGTGTCATGATCTTCTTTGTTGGTCTTACCTATGCAGAACTTACCGCAGCCATGCCACAGTGTGGTGGTGAGCACGTATTCAGCTATAAGGCAATGGGACCTACCGGTTCCTTTATCTGTACCTGGGCGATCATTCTTGGATATGTAGGAGTTACCTGTTTTGAAGCCTGTGCGTTTCCAACGATCATCACCTATCTGTGGCCGGGATTTCTGAAAGGCTATCTTTATACAGTTGCCGGATTTGATATCTATGCTTCCTGGCTGATCGTTGCAATTCTTGTGGCCTTCTTAATCATGGTGATCAACATTATGGGAGCAAAAACAGCTGCTGTTCTTCAGACAGTTCTTACATGTATAATCGGTGGTGCAGGAATTCTTCTGATCGTAGCTTCTGTTATAAATGGTAATGTGGATAATCTTCAGGGACAGATGTTTATGGGTGAGACAACTGGTACCATGGCAAAAAATGTACTGAAAGTCGCAGTTATCACACCATTTTTCTTTATTGGTTTTGACGTTATCCCGCAGGCAGCAGAGGAAATCAATGTACCACTCAAAAAGATTGGTAAAATGATGATTCTGTCAGTTGTACTTGCAGTTGTATTTTATTCTTTTGTAATCCTCGCAGTTGGTTATGTTCTGAATCCGGAAGAGATTGCACTTTCGCAGAGTACAACAGGACTGGTAACTGCAGATGCGATGGCAAAAGCCTTTGGAACCTCGGTGATGGCAAAGGTTATCATCGTAGGTGGTATGTGCGGTATTGTTACATCCTGGAACTCCTTTATGATCGGTGGTTCCCGTGCATTGTATTCTATGGCAGAATCTTACATGGTTCCGAAAGTATTTGCAAAACTCCATCCAAAGCACAAAACACCGGTCAATGCACTGATCCTGATCGGTATCCTTACGATGATCGCTCCTTTCGCAGGACGTGTCATGATGGTATGGATCTGCGATGCAGGTAACTTTGGCTGCTGTCTTGCATATTGTATGGTTTCACTCTCTTTCCTGATCCTTCGCAAAAAGGAACCGGATATGCCAAGACCTTATCGTGTACCGGCTTACAAATTTGTAGGTACAATGGCAGTGATCCTTTCCGGCTGTATGGTTCTGGTGTATTGTATCCCGGGTTCCGGCGGAACACTGATCATGCAGGAATGGATGATGGTAGGTGCATGGAGTCTCCTTGGCGTTGTATTTTATGCAGTCTGCAAAGTGAAATACAAAGAAAAATTCGGCAGCCTTATTGAGATCATTTCGGATGAAGATGCAGCATCTCTTATGCCGGAGGCTGATGATAAAGAACTGGATCTGGTTATTGATGCGGCAATTGACCGTGTACTTTCCAGAATGACGGCATAAGATCGGAAATATGGAGTTTTGAATGATATGATATAGTTATATAGAAGAAAAGAGGCTGATTAGTTATGGAAGCATTTGAATTTTTTATTCCACAGAATATTATGGTAGGTGCAGGAACGATGGCAAAACTTCCGGAATGTGCAAAAAACTGGGTGGTTCCCATGCCATGCTGATTTCCGGCCCTACACTGCGAAAAATGGGAATTGTGGACAAAGCGGCTGATTATCTGAAAGAAGCTGGTATGAAAGTGGATATCTTTACGGATGTAGAGGCCAACCCGTCCGTGACGACTGTTGAAAAGGCTACAGAGGCATTTAAAGAAGCCGGAGCAGATTTTATCGTGGCACTTGGTGGAGGATCTCCGATGGATGTTGCCAAAGCAGTTGGTGTGACAGTAAAATTTGGCGGCAGTATCACAGAGTATGAAGGGGCACATAAAGTACCGGGCAAAATCATTCCGCTGATCGCGATTCCGACTACCGCAGGTACCGGATCAGAGGTGACTGCATTTTCTGTTATTACGGATCATAGCAGGGATTATAAGCTGACAGTATTCAGTTATGAACTTCTTCCATCATATGCAATCCTTGATCCGGAGCTTCTGACATCTGCACCGGCTTCTGTGGCAGCGGCATGTGGAATTGATGCATTTATCCATGCGGAAGAGGCATATGTTTCTACCGCTGCATCACCATTCTCTGATGCCATGGCAGAAAAAGCCATGGAACTGATTGGAAAAAATATTCGCAGATTTGTTGCAAGACGTACAGATCTGGAAGCAGCAGAGGCCATGCTGACAGGGTCACTTTTTGCAGGAATTGCCTTTTCTTTTGCAAGACTTGGAAATGTGCATGCGATGAGTCATCCGGTGAGTGCATTTTTTGATGTAGCACATGGAGTAGCAAATGCAGTGCTGCTTCCGGTGATTGCTGAATATAATGCCCTGGCAGACCATGGAAGATATCTGACAATCTATAATTACATCAGTCCGATTCCGGCATTTGAAGATGAGTTCGAGCCATTGATGCTGGTTGACGCAATACGTGAACTGAATGAAGATATCGGAATTCCGGCAGATCTGACAACAGCTATCCGCCAGGCGGCCAAAGGAAAAGAAGTATCAGAGGATGAGATTGAAAGTAAAATCGATGCGATGGCAGATGATGCCATGAAGAGTGGAAATATTGCTGTAAACCCACGTTCTTCGCGAAAACAGGATATTGTTGCGCTGTATTACAAGGCATTATAAAAAGATAAATATGCTGAAGATAAACGTTTTGTAAAAGTAAGACGTACAGATGTAGTCCATATGTGGAAACATCGGTATGTCTTCTTTTATTTACAGAGAATTGCTATACAACTGTCCTGTGACATGCTATACTTTGGAGCAGATAAAACAGCCGAAGATCCGCAGGAGGGATAAGATGAAGCTTTTTGAATTATATAATGTACTGAAAGACGGACAGAAGGGAAGAAATAATTTTCTGGTGACCGTGATACAGGGAAATGGGACTGGAAGCAGATATTTTCTGGCGGACGGAGAAGTGAAAGCACAATGCGGCAGCGGAGACATAGAGACAGAACGGCTGCGGGAACTGGTGCAGCCGGGGGAGAGTGGTATTGCAGGAAGCAGATGGGAGAAGATTATTTGTGGAATCACTGAAACAGCCGGCACATCTGGTGATCTGTGGAGCGGGACATGTGGCACAGCAGGTGATCCTTCTGGCAGGAAAAGTTGGATTTACGGTGACTGTTCTGGAGGACCGTGTGAGTTTTGCAGGAGAAGCACTACGTGCAGGAGCGGATCAGGTGATCTGTGACAGTTTTGAAAATGCACTGAAGCAGATTCCGGGAAGTGAAGATACGTATTTTCTGGTAGTGACCAGAGGGCATCGTTATGATCGGGTATGTCTGGAGGCAATTTTGAAGAAACCTTATGCTTATGTCGGAATGATGGCAAGCAGAGGAAGATCGGCTCTTCTGAAAAAACAGATGGAGGAAGATGGTTTTGACAGAAAGGTTCTGGATGAGATACATACACCGGTAGGACTTGATATCCATGCAGAAACACCGGAGGAAATTGCAGTCTCCATTGTTTCAGAACTGATCAAAGAGAAAAACAGTGTGCGTAAGGCGAGTGGTTATGACGCAGAACTGCTGGACTATCTGACTGGTGAGAAGGAGCCGGACACAAAGAAGGCACTTGCGACGATCGTTGCAAGAAGAGGTTCAGCACCCAGAGGCATTGGAACAAAGATGCTGGTCCTTGAAGATGGAAGAATCATAGGAACGATCGGAGGCGGATGCATGGAAAGTGAAGTACAGCATCTCTGTTTGCGAATGCTTCATGAAGAGAGTGCACAGGGGCAGATTTTTACAGTAGATATGACTGCTTCACAGGCAGAAGAGGAAGGACTCGTATGTGGCGGTACGATCCAGGTATTTATGGAAGTAATATGATATCTGAAAATTGTTTCGTGCTGTGCATGCCCATGATTCTGTCTGGTATCAGAAAATAAAAAATACAATTATGGCAGAATGTGTGTTATAATACTGGATATTAAAAAGAAGATGTAATTGCCGGTCGGAAGATACTCGGATTTTCTGTCGGCGTGAACAATGGAGGATGAAGATATGAAGAAAAGAAGTGTTATCGTTGCAATGCTCTGCAGTATGTGTCTGGTAGTCAGCACACCGATTCCTGCAATGGCAGATGCGTCAAAGGTAGTTACACTTGGAGCGGATCTTACTGACGAACAGAAAAATACAATGATGAATTATTTCAAGGCAGATGCGAGCCAGGTGCAGGTTATCAGTGTTACCAACCAGGATGAGCATGATCTGCTTGGCAAATATATCCCAAGTGAACAGATTGGAACGAGAACACTGAGCTGTGCCTATGTAAAACCTACACAGTCCGGCGGCATCAAGGTGCGTACAGCCAATCTGAATTATGTAACATGTAATATGATCGCAACAGCACTTTCTACAGCAGGAGTAACGAACTGTGAAGTTGTTGCCGCATGCCCGTATGAAGTATCCGGTACTGGTGCACTTACCGGTGTCATGAAAGCATACGAGTCTGCAAGTGGACAGGAACTGGATTCTACCAAGAAAGACCTTGCAGCCAAAGAAGTTGTAGTTACAGGTGATGTGGCTCAGCAGGTTGGACAGGATAATGCAACCAATATCATCAACCAGGCAAAGATGCAGATCATTGGTGACAATATTCAGAATGCAGATGAAATCTACAATATTGTATATAATATCGCTGAGCAGAATGGTGTAAGCTTAAGTCAGGATGAGATCGACACGATCGTATCACTGCTTCAGCAGATCGCACAGCAGAATTATGATATTCAGGAAATGAAACAGACTCTTGCAAATATTCAGCAGAATCTGGAACAGAGCAAAGCAGAAGCAGAAGGGCAGCCTACACCAACTCCGATCGAGAGCAACGTTGCTGATGAAGGTACCGGTGAAGATATTACAACGAATGTAGACAGTGGTGCGCTTGGCGGAAATGTCAAAGAGACATCTACAGAGGATCCGGGACTTGCAGAGCAGACAGGTGCAGATACAAACAATGCAGGTGAGAGCAGTGACAGTTCTGACAGTTCCACAGGAATTCCGGATGCGACAGAAGACGGAACCGTAAATACAGATGGAAGTTCAGATGGAACTACAGAAGACACACCTCAGGAAAGCACAGACAGCAGTACAGATAACAGCAGCAGTGAAGAAATCCCAGCAGCAACAGAGGATGGAAGCACTGAAAATACAGATACTTCTGCAGATGGAACAACAGAAAATACAGATGGTTCCACAGAAGGAACAGACGAAAACACAGATGCTTCTACAGAAGATACTCTGAATACAGAAACACTGACAGAAGAAGGCAAAGCAAAATTTGAGCAGGCACAGCAGTTCTGTAAGGGAGAATATGAGGGAGATCTTGCTGTACTTCAGAGCGTTGTACAGAATGTGACAGAACTTCCGGTAACACTTGATCAGGATGTGGCTTCCAAACTCAGCAAAAAAGTTCTGGAAACCTATATCAAAGTATTAAATGATGCAGGGGCTTCTTATGTACCGGCAGACACAGACAAATACTTCTCAGCTGAGCTGAACGTACTGGATAAAGAGATGAAGACAGTCTTCAGTATTGATACAGAAATTGCAGATGATGATCTGCTTGTAAATGTAGATGCTGAAGTAAGACAGAAACTGTATGATGATACAATGAAGTTCTTTGCAAACCTTTATGGAGAAACTACATCTGAAGATACTTCCACAGATACCGCAGAAGCCGGAACTGACGAAAATACAGAAGCAAATTCTGAAGATGGAACTACAGAAGAAACTTACTAAAGATAAAAAACAGCGATGCAAGATGAGGATGTCTCCTTTGGGGAGGCATCCTTTTTGTCCCTTTAGAGGAAACTGTGCTGTGAAGAGATTGTGAAAAGCTGGAAATCCATATCTTTCTGTGCTAAAATAAAAAGAGTTTTTTATCTCAGATATAACTTTGAAAACCAAAAGAGAAGGATCCGAAAGGAGAAAAACTATGAGTCTTGCAGTGGTTACACTGAAAAAGGGAGAGGGCCGTCTTCTGAAATCAGGCGGAATGTGGATATTTGATAATGAAATTGCAACGATCATGGGCAGTTTTGTAAATGGAGATATTGTATTGATTCATGACTTTGACGGATATCCGCTGGGAAGAGGATTTATCAATACGAATTCTAAGATTACAGTCAGATTGCTGACAAGAGATGAAAATCAGAAAATTGATGAAGAATTTCTTGAGAAACGAGTGCGCGATGCATGGGAGTACAGAAAAAAAGTAACAGATACATCCAGCTGCCGCCTGATCTTCGGAGAGGCAGATTTTTTGCCGGGACTTGTTGTAGACAAATTTGAAGATGTTCTGGTCGTACAGTCACTGGCACTGGGAATTGACCGTCTGAAGAATACGATTCTGGAACTGCTCAAAAAAGTTCTGGCAGAAGACGGAATCCAGATTCGCGGTATTTATGAAAGAAGTGATGCAAAGGTCCGCAAACAGGAAGGAATGGAACTGTATAAAGGCTTTATCGGACCGGAATTTCCTACACTGGTTGAAATTGTGGAAAATGGTGTAAAATATCAGGTAGATATCAAAGACGGACAGAAAACAGGATTTTTCCTTGATCAGAAATACAACCGTCTTGCAATCCAGAAACTCTGCAAAGATGCAAGAGTACTGGACTGTTTCACTCATACAGGTTCTTTTGCCCTGAATGCGGGAATCGCCGGAGCGAAAGAAGTTACAGGTGTGGATGCATCGCAGCTTGCTGTGGATCAGGCAACAGAAAATGCAAAATTAAACGGGCTGGATGACAAAGTAAAATTTATTTGCGAAGACGTATTTGAACTGCTCCCGAAACTGGAAGAAGAGGGAGAAAAATATGACGTGGTGATTCTGGATCCACCGGCATTTACCAAATCACGCAGTTCTGTCAAAAATGCAGTCAAGGGATACCGGGAAATTAATCTTCGCGGACTGAAACTGGTAAAGGACGGAGGATTCCTTGCGACCTGTTCCTGTTCCCATTTTATGGAATATGAACTGTTTACCAAAACGATCGGTCAGGCTGCCAGAAGCGCACATAAGAGACTGCGTCAGGTGGAATACAGAACACAGGCACCGGATCACCCGATTCTCTGGGCATCTGATGAATCTTATTATCTGAAATTCTATATCTTCCAGGTATGTGATGAGAAATAGTCGGATGAGCAGACAGAAAGAAGGACTTAAATGAGAGACAAATTTAATAAATTTATGCAAGGACGTTATGGAGTGGACGCATTTGCACGTTTCACAATGGGAGTTGCACTTGTAGCAATCATTATTTCTATCTTTTTCCCGGGTGGAAACAGAATTGGCGCGTTATTTGACACGATAGGGCTTTTGGTGCTTTTATATACATACTATCGAATGTTGTCCAGAGATATTCAGAAGAGATATGCAGAAAATGAAAAATATCTTGCAGCAACAGCAAAATTCAGACAGAGATTTAACCGGGAAAAAAATATGATGAATCAGAGAAAGACACATCATATTTATTCATGCCCGGGATGCGGTCAGAAGATCCGTATTCCAAAAGGAAAGGGCAAGATTGAAATCGAATGTCCGAAATGTCATACGAAATTTATCAAAAGAAGCTGATAAACTGACAGAGAGGTATCTGTATGTTTGGGTATGTGGTGCTGAATAAGCCGGAAATTAAATTTAAAGATTTTGATATGTATCGTTCTTTTTACTGCGGATTGTGCAGGGAGCTGAGAGAGCGTTACGGGATAAGCGGGCAGATCACACTGAGCTATGATATGACATTTGTGATCCTTCTGCTCAGTGCATTGTATGAGCCACCGACCAGAAAAGGTACGACCAGATGTATTGTACATCCGGTACGTAAACAGACGGTACGGAAAAATGCCATAACAGAATACGGAGCCGATATGAATATCTTTCTGACTTACTATAAGTGTAAGGATGACTGGAATGACGAGAAAAAAATCTTAAGTCTTGCATATGGGAAGCTTCTGGAGAGTAAAGAGAAAAAAAGCGAACAGCAATGGAAGAAAAAAATCGATGTGATCATTTCCTGCTTGAATGAACTTTCAGAGATGGAACAGGAGGGAGAGACAGATATCGATCGTGTTTCGGGCTGTTTTGGAAGAATCATGGCAGAAATCTTTGCATACAGAGAAGATGTCTGGGAACCAACACTTCGCCGCATGGGATTTTATTTGGGTAAGTTTATTTACCTGATGGATGCCTACGATGATGTGGAAGATGATGTAAAAAAAGGAAATTACAACCCTTTTGCAAAAGATTATATAATAAAAGGGTTTGATGACAGGATAAAAAATATGTTGCTGCTAATGATGGCAGAAACCTGTCGGGAATTTGAAAAACTTCCTATTATAAAATATGCAGACATCCTGCGGAATATTTTATATTCCGGAGTATGGTGCAGATTTGAGAGTATATCGCGAAAGCGCAGGGAAGAGCGGGAGAAAGAAGATGTTTGATCCATACAGTGTGCTGGGTGTTTCGAGAGATGCATCTGATGATGAAATAAAGAAGGCATATCGTAAGCTGAGCCGTAAATATCATCCGGATGCCAATATCAACAATCCGAACAAAGCACAGGCAGAAGAAAAATTTAAAGAAGTCCAGCAGGCATATGAACAGATTATGAAAGAACGGGAATATGGTTCTTCAGGAAACTATAATTCATATGGCGGTTTTGGTGGCTTTGGTACACAGGGCCAGAATACGTATCAGGATGAAGAGGCAGTGCGCCGACAGGCTGCGGCAAATTATATCAACAGTCGACATTACAAAGAGGCAATGAATGTGCTTTCGTCGCTTCAGCAGAGAAACGGCCAGTGGTATTATCTGTCCGCAATGGCGAACATGGGACTGGGAAATAATGTAAATGCGTTAAATGATGCACGAAGTGCAGTAAATATGGAACCGGATAATATGCAGTACCGAATGTTGCTGCAGAGACTGGAAGGCGGAGGAACCTGGTATCAGGAACAACAGAATCCATTTGGAGGAATGCCAAGTGACGGAAGCGATTATTGTATGAAGCTTTGCCTGGCCAATCTGGCATGTAATCTTTGCTGTCCGGGTGGAATGTTCTGCTGCTGAGAAGAATCGTCAATAATGAAAAGAAATAACAGACCTTCTGGAATATCAATAAAATATTTTAGAAGGTTTTTTATAAAAAAATTGACAATTGTCGATTGGGATATTATGATAATGGGTGTGCTGTCATGCTAAAGCGATGTAGCGGCAAAGAACAGCATATGGGAAGCTGCTGTGAACAGAACAGTAACTACCGAAGTGAATAACAGGATGGAAATCACAATGAGTATTCGTATTGGTATTTTAGGATATGGTAATCTTGGAAGAGGCGTAGAATGCGCAATTAAACATAATCCGGACATGGAACTGGTTGCAGTATTTACACGTCGTGATCCTGCAACTGTAAAAATTCTTACAGATTCAGCATCTGTTTACCATGTAGATGAAGCAGAAAAGATGAAAGATAAAATTGATGTTATGATTCTCTGCGGTGGAAGTGCAACAGATCTGCCGGTTCAGACACCGAAATATGCACAGTGGTTCAATGTGGTAGACAGTTTTGATACACATGCCAGAGTACCGGAACATTTCGCAAATGTTGATAAAGCAGCATCTGAAAGCAATCATATAGGAATCATTTCTGTTGGCTGGGATCCGGGAATGTTCTCCCTGAACAGAATGTATGCAAACGCAATCCTTACAAATGGAAAGGATTATACATTCTGGGGCAAGGGTGTAAGCCAGGGACATTCCGATGCAATCCGTAGAATTGATGGAGTAAAAGATGGAAAACAGTACACAATTCCTGTAGAAGCTGCACTGGAAGCAGTCAGAAACGGAGAAAATCCGGAACTGACTACAAGACAGAAGCATACAAGAGAATGCTTCGTAGTAGCTGAGGAAGGTGCTGATCTTGCACGCATTGAAAATGAGATCAAGACAATGCCGAATTATTTTGATGAATATGATACAACAGTACATTTCATTTCTGAAGAAGAACTGAAACGTGATCACAGTGGAATTCCGCATGGTGGATTTGTGATCCGTACAGGCAAAACCGGCTGGAAGGATGAAAACAGTCATGTGATCGAATATAGCCTGAAGCTGGATTCCAATCCGGAATTTACATCTTCCGTAATCGTTGCATATGCGAGAGCTGCATATCGCATGAGTCAGGAAGGACAGAAAGGATGCAAAACAGTATTTGATGTTGCACCGGCATATTTAAGTGCACTGGATGGCGCTGAACTGAGAAAACATCTTCTGTAATATATGAAATGAAATTGTAAAAATAAGGATCGGGTTTTTGCCCCGGTCCTTTTTGCACTTCAGGAGGGGAATATACTGGCAGGTTTTTACTTTTTTATTGACGTTGTTACAAACATGATATATAATACCTACATAATATTGTAACAAGATTGTAAAAAATACGAATATTTATACTCGTAGAAAGAGGTTGACCGTATGGGAAAGGTATGCAAAAAGTCATGGATCGCAGCCATATTTTTAGGAGTGATGCTTTTTGCTGCAGGCTTTGCGTTTCAGGCGTCCACGGTAGATGCGCAGGCTGCTACAACTGGTTTTCGAACCGTAAAAGGAAAAACATACTATTATAAAAACGGAAAGAAAGTTAAGGGATGGCTTACTTTAAATGGAAAGAAATACTTCCTTAATACAAGGACAGGCGTCTTGCTGAAAGGCTGGCAGAGAAGTTCCAGAGGACCAAAGCGCTATTTTAATAAAAAAAAATGGTGTTATGTATACCGGAATGAAAAAGATCGGCGGTAAATATTATTACTTCGATATCAAGACCGGCTACACGAAGAGGGGATTTGTAAGATCTGCCAATGGCGCAGTTGTCCGTTATTTCCAGCCATCGAATTATACGATGGCAAAAGGCTGGCTGAAAAATGCAAAGGGGCAGAAGTGGTATTTTGCCAGCGATGGTAAGATGTATATGGGACTGAAAAAAATCGGCAAATATTATTATTATTTCAATCCAAGTACAGGAATTGCAGCCAGCGGTTATGTGAATACCGGAAATGAGACGAGATATTTCAATGCCAAATACAAAAGAATGGTTACCGGCTGGACAAAATCTGCCAAAGGAGAATTAAGATACTTTGGCAGCAACGGTGTTATGGCCAAGGGACTTACAAAGGTTGGCAGTGCTACATATTATTTTGATCCAAGTACGGGAATCGCAGCGGGCGGCTGGGTAACGATCAGTGGAAATAAATATTACTTTGACAAGAGTAGTTTCAAGATGGTTACAGGTACCAAGGCGATTGATGGTGTGACCTATACATTCAGTTCCACAGGTGTTATGACATATTCTTCAGGGGACAGCAGCAATAGCTCAAACAATGCATATTTTGCAAATGATCCGAAACCGGTTGAGCAGACCGGGATCAAAACGCTCAAGAATTATCTTGCCGGGGCATTGAAACCGGTTGGACAGGCATTGTATATTTGGGGCGGCGGTTGGTATGATTCCACAAGGATCGGTGTCAGCCCGACATGGCAGAGCTTTTATCTCAGCCAGACAAGTAGTTATAACTATAATAATTATCGTGATCTGAGTACTGCAAACAGAGCAAAAGGACTTGACTGTTCGGGATTTGTAGGATGGGCAGCACAGCAGGTTATGAGAAATGGAAATAGCTATACGGTTGTATCAGGAGAAATTGGCAGTTACTATAAGAATACATTAAAATGGGGAACTTATGTGAACCAGAACTATCTGTCCAAAACAGGATGGAAAGTATATCCTGGTGATATCGGATATGATGACGGTCATACATGGATCGTTCTTGGACAGTGTTCCGATAAGAGTGCCGTGATCGTTCATTCCACTCCGAATGCAGGATGCCAGATTGCAGGAACCTGTACACCGGATGGTGATTATGACAGCCAGGCAGTAGCTCTTGCAAATAAATACATGTCCAGATATGCAGGATTTAAGAAGTATACCTATCGTCCATCCTGCGGTAACTACATCCGAAGAGGAAATTATATGAGATGGTACAGCTCCACTCTTTCTGATCCGGATAACTTTAAGAACAAGACTGCAGATGTAATTCTTCGGGAATTGTTTGGATTTTAAATAAGAATGAAATGTTACGGAGAAGTTTCCAGACACGGGAACTTCTCCTTTCTTTTGCGGAGTTTTTAATAAATGTTACAAAATATTAAACTTTTTATCGATTTACTCTTGCAATCAAAAGAACCTTGTGTTAATATGTATAAGAACTTAAGAAAGATATTTCACAATTGTTACAAAATAGAGTTAAAATGATTATGAGGTGAGAAACATGAAAAAAAGAATTGTTTGCCTGACGTTAGCATTAATGATGACAGCAACTCAGGTTGTCAGTGTAAGCGCGTCAAGAGAAGACGAACTGAGAGAGGAACAGGCAGCTACAAGCGCACAGCTTGATGCTACATATGCTCAGATCGACCAGCTCTACTCCGCTAAGCAGCAGTTACAGGATGAGATCAACTCCTTGGACGCAAATCTTGTGAATGTCATGGTTTCCATTCAGACCTTGGAAGGGGATATCAGTAATAAAGAAGCAGACATTCAGCAGACACAGGCTGATCTGCAGAAGGCACAGAATGCCAAAGACAAACAGTACGCAGCAATGAAACAGCGTATCCAGTATCTGTACGAAAAAGGTGGAAATGAAGCCTGGTTCCAGATGATGATGAGTGCAGATAATCTTTCTGATCTTCTTACAAAAGCTGAGTATACTCAGAAAATGTATGATTATGACAGACAGAGCCTTGAAAAATATGCAAACACAATTACACAGGTAACAAACCTTGGAAATCAGTATCAGCAGGAAAAAGCTGAACTGGAAGGTATGAAACAGGAATATGAAGCACAGTCTGTAGATCTTCAGAATCAGATTGATACAAAGAAAGCAAATTCTGCAGATTGTGATAATGAAATTGCATATGCACAGGAAATGGCAAATGAATATGCAAACCTGATTCAGGAACAGCAGGCAGAGATTGAGCAGCTTGAAGCAGAACGTATTGCAGCCGAAGAAGAGGCAAGACGTCAGGCAGAAGCTGAAGCTGCAGCTGCTGCAGCAGCCGAGGAAGAAGCTGCACAGCAGGAACAGGAAGATCAGACAGTATATGATGAAGACGGTAACGAAGTTGATGCTTCAGAAGCAGCAGAAAACGGAGATACTGTATATGACGAAGATGGAAACGAGGTTGATCCGAGCCAGACTACAACAGAAACAACTACAGAAGACAGTGGAAGCAGTGATGTAGAATATGATGAATATGGAAATGTGATTGACAGTGACAACACAGTTGATCCGGATACAGTAGATACTTCATCCAGCTCTTCAAGCTCCAGCAGTTCTTCATCCAGTGGTTCAGGATCTTCAATCGTAGATTATGCTACACAGTTTGTTGGAAACCCATATGTATGGGGTGGCACAAGTCTTACAGGTGGAGCTGACTGCTCTGGATTTACACAGAGTGTATATGCTCAGTTTGGCTACAGCCTCCGAGAACATCTTATGAGCAGCAGAACTGGGGAACAGAAGTTTCTTATGCAGATGCACAGCCAGGAGACCTGATCTGCTATGGCGGACATGTTGCAATCTACATGGGTAACGGACAGATCGTACATGCATCCAACTCCAGAGATGGTATTAAGATCAGCAACAACGCTGCTTACAGAACAATCCTGTCTGTAAGAAGACCTTCATAAATATGATTTCAGGGCAGTTCCTTCGGGAGCTGCTTTTTTTTCTTGACTTTTAAAAGAAAAAGTATTAATATGACTTAAAGCGCAACGGAGCACTTCATACTTCCGTGCGCTCTTTTTTTGTTATGGATGAAAAAAATATATACATTTCAGGAGGAAACGAAAATGAGAAAGAGTAAAATGTGGAGAATGTTGACAGTGGCTGCTGTAGCAGCATCTATGACCTGTGGCATTGCAGGCGTTCAGAGCGTCAGTGCGGATGATAAGAAAACTCTGAAAGTTGCGATGGAATGCGGATATGCACCTTATAACTGGACACAGCCGGATGATTCCAACGGTGCAGTGCAGATTTCAGGAAGCTCCGATTACGCATATGGATATGATGTTATGATGGCAAAGAAAATTGCAGATGAATTAGGCTATGATCTTGAAATCGTAAAGCTTGACTGGGATTCTCTTGTACCGGCAGTACAGTCCGGTCAGGTTGACTGTGTTATTGCAGGACAGTCTATTACAAAAGAACGTCAGCAGATGGTTGATTTCACAGATCCATATTATTATGCATCCATCATCACTTTGGTTAAGAATGATGGAGATTACAAGGACGCAGCAAGCGTAGAAGACCTTAAAGGAGCTACAGTGACATCACAGCAGAATACGATCTGGTATGATTCCTGCCTGCCTCAGATTCCAGATGCTGATATCCTTCCGGCACAGGAAAGTGCACCGGCAATGCTGGTTGCTCTTGAATCCGGCAAATGTGATGCAGTTGTCACTGACATGCCTACAGGAAAGGCTGCATGCGTAGCATATCCGGATTTCAAACTGCTGGACTTCAGTGGAACAGACGGAGCATTTGAAGTATCTGATGAAGATATCAATATTGGTATTTCAGTACAGAGGGGCAACGATGAACTTAAGGATGCAATCAATGGCGTGCTTAAAGATATGACCGAAGATGATTATAATAAAATGATGGATGAGGCTATTTCCGTACAGCCACTTTCAGAATCATAAAGGAGGAGCGAAATGCTGCCTGAGAGTTTTGGAGGAAGAATTATATATCTTCTTCAGCAATATGGTCCTTCTTTCCTGAAGGGAGCCGGTGTCAGCATGTGGCTGGCGCTGGTAGGAACACTTTTTGGATGTATCATTGGTTTTCTGGTTGGTATCGTTCAGACGATCCCGGTGGACAAAAATGATTCAACAGCCAAAAAAGTAATTATCAAAGTTGTCAAATTTATTATGGCCTGCTATGTGGAGTTCTTTCGTGGGACTCCAATGATGGCCCAGGCAATGTTTATTTATTTTGGAAGTGCCTATCTATTTAACATCAATATGTCTATGTGGTTTGCAGCAATCTTTATTGTATCGATCAACACAGGGGCATACATGGCAGAGACAGTTCGAGGTGGTATTCTTTCCATCGATCCCGGACAGACAGAAGGCGCCAAGGCAATCGGCATGACACATGTTCAGACGATGATAAATGTAATACTTCCGCAGGCCCTGCGAAATATCATGCCGCAGATCGGAAATAACCTGATCATCAATATCAAAGATACCTGTGTACTTTCAATCATTGGTACAGTAGAGCTCTTTTACACGACTAAAGGTGTTGCAGGAGCACTGTATACATATTTTGAGTCCTTCACAATTGCAATGGTTATCTATTTTATCATGACGTTTACCTGTTCCAGAATCCTGCGTGTGATCGAACACAAGATGGACGGACCGGATAATTATGATCTTGCAACCGCTGATACTCTGACACATACCAGCGGAATGTACTCTTATAAAGAAAGGAAGGACAGCAGAGAATGAGTGAGACAATTCTGAAAGTACAGCATCTGGGAAAATCTTTTGGAAATAATGAGATTCTGAAAGATATCGATTTCTCAGTGAAGCCGAGGATGTTACCTGTATCATTGGCCCTTCCGGTTCCGGTAAATCTACGCTGCTGCGCTGCATGAATCTTCTGGAAACACCTTCCTCAGGAGAGATAAGATACCATGGAACGAACATCATGGATAAGCATGTGAATGTGCCGGAATATCGTTCAAAGGTTGGTATGGTGTTTCAGAACTTTAACCTGTTCAATAACATGACAGTTCTTAAAAACTGCACGGTGGGGCAGGAGAAAGTCCTGAAAAAGAGCAAGGAAGAAGCCCATAAAAACGCAATGATGTATCTTGAGAAGGTTGGTATGGCTCCATATATCAATGCAAAGCCGAAGCAGCTTTCTGGAGGTCAGAAGCAGAGGGTAGCAATTGCCAGAGCGCTTGCCATGGAACCGGAGATCCTGCTCTTTGATGAGCCTACTTCAGCACTCGACCCGCAGATGGTCGGAGAAGTCCTTGAGGTTATGCGAACGCTTGCCAAAGACGGACTGACAATGATCATTGTCACACATGAGATGGCATTTGCCCGGGATGTGGCAAAGCATGTAATCTTTATGGGTAATGGAGTTATTGTAGAAGAGGGAACTTCACAGCAGATCTTTGAAGATCCACAAAATGACATGACAAAAGATTTTTTAAGTCGTTTCAGAAATGCATGATGCCGGGAATTGCCCGGTGCCCGCCTGTTTGGCAAACAAAACGCTGCATTAAGTGAATTAAAATTCATTTTTTGCAGCGTTTTTGTTATTTATAAAAAGTATCAGATTTCAATGAGAAGGTTCGGTTGTTTTTCGATTGATCAGAATTGGAGGAATGATCTTGTGAACCGGTTCAGAAGACAGAGCCGGTTTTCTTTTGTGTCTTTCTGTAATCTGTTCATGCAGGATTTCCATGGCAGATGCGGCAATCTTGTCAATCTGCTGTCCAACAGTACTGATCGGAACAATAGCTTCACTGGAAACTGGAGAATCATCAAAACCAATGATCTTGTAGTCATCTGGAAGCTGTCCATACTTTTGAATCAGATGATTGAGCATGATGTTGGCAAATGTATCATTTGGAAGAAAAATTCCCTTTGTTTTGCCTTGATATTTAGAATCAATTGTTTCCAGCAAATCTTTGAGAATCAGAGAACTTTCTTCATAACTGTGGCCGGTATCTGTGAGAATCAGTTCATGTGGAATCTGATATTCTTCACAGATATCAGAAAAGCCTTTTATACGTCCATAGGATGGAACCTGTGGAGATAATTCAACATTGATATGGATCAGAATATCTGCTCCAGTCTTTGCAAGCAGACTGGTTGCCTGCACCGCACCCATATAGTTATCCGTATTGACACTGCTCACAAACTGATCTTCACGCTCGATCGTTACAATTGGGAGATTGTAGGAGGCGAGCTCTCTGGAAGGAATGGTATGGCTTAAAATAACCATTCCTTCTATTTTATAAGAAAGAAGTTCCTGAATATACTCGCGTTCAGTTGATTTATGATCATCACCGGTAAAAACAAGAAATTTGTAGCCATAGGTATCATAAGTTTTCAGTATCTGGTTTAGCATTTCAGAATAGTAATGTAAATAAAGGTTTGGAATGATAACACCGATAAATTCGGTTTTCCCGTTTGCCAGGATCCTGGCAACTTTATTCTCCTGATAGTTTAGTTTATCAAGTGCATCCGAGATAATCTGCTGATTCTTCAATGTGAGGGAATCAGGATTGTTGAAATATCTGGAAACAGTGGTTTTTGAGAAACCAGTATATTTGGCAATGTCATTGAAGGTTATATTTTTTTTGCCCATGGTAGTTTCCTTTCAGTAAAACTCAGTAATAATTGTAGTTTTAGTATAACAGAAAAAGAGAGTCAGAACAAGGTTAACCAGTAACAGAATTGGTAAAGTAACCGGTTCTGTACGGATTTTACAAAACTTATATATTAAAATTGTAAAAATCAATGAAATGTAAGAGAATACTTGACGTAAAAATGAGTATATGCTATTATCAATACATAAAGTAACCGGTTACTTTACCGGTCACGAAGAACGGAAAGATGGAAAAGGAGGAGAACATGAAAAAAGCAAAACTGATTCTTCTTGCCGGCCTGGCTATGGCAGTCAGCCTGACAGGATGTCAGAAAAAAGAAGTAAAGCCTGGCGATGTAGCAGGCTATGATGAAGGAGAACAATATCTTTCAATCTGGGTGCATAGTATTGAAGATACTCCGGAAGGACAGGTGTACAGAGAATCTGTAGACAGCTTTAATGAGAAATATAATGGTAAATATTTTGCAGATATTGAATTTATTCCTAGAAACGACAGTGGTGGCGGCTATTCAGATAAGGTAAATTCATCAGTGCTCTCAGGTGGCCTTCCGGATGTTCTTACTCTGGACGGACCTAATGTAGCAGCATATGCAGAGAACGGCATCATACAGCCGTTAGCAGATCTGACAGAAGATGAGAGAGGTGAATATCTCGAATCTATTCTTGAACAGGGAACTTATGATGATAAGCTGTATGCACTTGGAGTAATGGAATCCAGTGTAGGTCTTTATTACAATAAAGATATTCTTGAGGAAGCCGGAATTGAGGTGCCAGATGCCGATCATCCATGGACACAGACTGAATTTATGGATATTCTGAAAAAACTGAAGCCATTGATGGATGAGAAGAAAGGCTACCCGATCGACATGACATTCCCGGTAGGTGAAGCAAGTATTTATTATTATGCCCCATTTATCTGGGCAAATGGTGGAGACCTGGTAAGCGAAGACGGACTGACAGTGGACGGATATTTCAATTCAGAAAAGAATGTTGAAGTTATGAATTATTTCCACCAGATCGTAGAGAACAAATACATGTCCGAAGCTCCGATCGAGAATTTGTTTGAAAGTGGAAGAGCAGCTTTCAAATTTGACGGTGCGTGGGAAGTCAACACAATCTACGAGAACTATCCGGATGTGAATCTTGGCGTTGCACCTTATGTAGTTGGTGATGACTGGGATGGTGAAAGATATACACCGACAGGCTCTTGGGCATTTGCAGCATCTTCAGAAACAGACAATATTGAAGGTGCAACAGAGCTGGTCAAATGGATGAGTGGTGTGGAAAGTGGTGTAAGGATCTGGAATGAAGCAAAATCACTTCCGTCTACATATAAAGCATTTGAACAGATCGATGTATTCCAGACAGACGAAAATTACAAAGCACTGTACGAGCAGCTGAGTAAATATGGACACCCAAGACCAAAGACTCCTGTATATCCACAGGTAAGTACATCTTTCCAGCAGGCACTTGAAAGTGTTGGACTGGGCGGTAAAGATGCACAGGCAGAACTGGATAAATCTGTAGAAAGGATTAACGCGAAACTGGAACGTTATACGAGAGAATAATGAAGAAAAAAGAATCAATTTTAGGAATGGCTTTCTTTGGCCCGGCACTGGTACTTCTTACGTTGTTTTTATTTCTGCCGATGGTGCTGACACTGGTGTTCAGTTTTACCGATTACTTTGCACTGAATCCGGATATGACACACTTTGTAGGCCTGGAAAACTATATAAATATTTTTAAAGACGAATTATTTGTAAAATCATTTTTTAACACGGTAAAATTTGTACTTATTATTGTACCGTGTCAGTGCATCGGAGCACTTGTTCTGGCACTTGCGATAAACAAAGTCACACATTGTAAGAAATACTTCAAAGTGGCATTTTTTATTCCGGTTGTTATGTCGCTGGCGGTTGTATCCACACTCTGGATGGATATCTACAGTCCGGAAGGAATCCTGAATACACTGCTTGCTCATCTGGGAATCAGTGCACAGCCATTTATTCACAGTGCGAAACAGGCACTTCCATCCATCGCAGTTATGAGTGTATGGCAGGGTGTCGGATATCAGATGATCATTTTCCTTGGTGGACTCCAGAACATTAACCCGGCGCTTTATGAAGCAGCTGAGATGGATCATGCAAGCGCATGGCAGAAATTTAAAGATATCACACTTCCAGAATTGAAACCACTTTGTGTGTTTGTATTTATCACGGTTACAATCGGTGCGTTCCGTATGCTGGTACAGCCGATGGTCATGACAGGTGGAGGACCGGATCACTCAACATACACACTTGTATATGATATTTATGAAACCGGTACAATGAACTGGGAGATGGGACTTGCATCAACAATGGCAATTGTCTTCACTATATTTGTTGTCATACTGACAATTATACAGAATGTACTGACCAAAGGAAAGGAGGAGAAAAAACATGTTAACAAAAAAGCAAAAAACAATTAACTGGATACTGGCAGTTATTTTGCTGGTACTTTCCATATTCTTCCTGTTTCCGGTGATCTGGATGCTTGCAAACTCTTTTAAACCAGATGCAGCGATCACAGCAGATATGAATTCCATAGCAGCATTTATTCCTCCTGCTTTAAATGGAAATTATTTTGAAAACTATATTACGATTCTGACAGATACCAATTTCCTTCGTTACATGCTTAATACTCTGGGATATGCGGCACTGCTGATCGTACTTGGGGTTATTGTAAACGGACTTGCAGGCTATGCACTTGCAAAGATCAACTTTCCATTCCGTGACCAGTGGCTTTTGATCATCATGATGCTTCTGATCGTACCGACAGAAACCGTTATCACGATACACTTTCTGATCATTGCAAAAGCAGGACTGCTGAATACCGTGATTGGATATGTACTTCCAATGATCGTGAATCCGTTTAATATCTTTCTGTTCCGACAGGTTTTCGTAAGTCTGCCAGATGATGTTTATGAGGCGGCACAGCTTGACTTCTGCAGTCCGGTAAAATATTTCTTTACCATGGTATTGCCAATGTCAAAGACAGTCGTTGCAACTGTCAGTGTGTTTACATTCCTTGGAGTATGGAATGACTATCTCTGGCCGTCACTTGTATTTACATCCAGTGATCTTCTGACCGCGCAGATTGGTCTGAACTCCATAACATCCAATGACAATACAACAATGGGACAGACACTTGCAGTAATCACACTGATCACAATCCCTGTTATTATTATTTATGCACTGTTCTCCAAACAGATTGTAGAAGGTGTAACATCAACTGGTTCCAAGGAGGGTTAATGAATTATGAGTTTTATAGAATTTAAACATATCGGAAAAAAATATGCAGGAGCAGAACACAAATCTGTAGATGATTTTAATCTTAATATAGAAGAAAAAGAATTTATCGCATTTGTAGGACCGTCTGGATGTGGAAAATCCACAACACTCCGAATGATCGCAGGATTTGAAGAGATTACAAGTGGAGACCTTTTTATTGATGGAAAACGTGTGAATGAGGTTGCACCGGCGGATCGAGGAATCTCTATGGTGTTCCAGAACTATGCACTGTATCCACATATGACGGTAGAAAAAAATATTTCTTATGGATTGAAGAACATGAAGGTTCCGGCAGATGAGATCAAGAAAAAAGTAGACTGGGCAATTGATATCCTGGGACTCGAAGAATATCGTTACCGTAAGCCTAAGAATTTATCAGGTGGACAAAGACAGAGAGTGGCACTTGGAAGAGCGATTGTAAAAGACCAGAAAGTCTTTCTGATGGATGAGCCACTTTCTAACCTGGATGCAAAACTGCGTGTCAGCATGAGAAATGAGATCAGTAAGTTACACAGAAATCTTGGAAGTACAACCATCTATGTCACGCATGACCAGGTAGAAGCCATGACAATGGCAGACCGCATAGTAATCATGAAAGATGGAGTGATCCAGCAGGTTGGTAAACCAATGGATCTGTATGAGCATCCGGTGAATAAATTTGTTGCGGGATTTATAGGATCTCCGCAGATGAATTTTTATGATGTGAAAGTAGACGGAAAGAAATTGATATTTGCAGATGGCAATACAGCGGAACTTCCGGAAGCAATTGCAAAACGTATTGCGGGATATTCAGAAGTTATCATGGGAATCAGAGGAGAAGATATCAAGTTTGATACAACTAATCTGGACGTTTATGGAAGTCATCAAGAAAGCAGTTATTGACAATACGGAGATTATGGGAAATGAGAATAATCTGTATTTTGACTTCGGAGGAAGCGTAACAATTGCAAGAGTATCAAAATATGAAGTAAGCCAGGTGGGAGATGAGGTGGAATTTACCTTTATGCCACATAAGATGCATTTCTTTGATAAGGAAACAGAGCAGGTAATCGGAGCAGAATGATTTAGAATAGAAGAGGAAGAACGTATGCTTGAAAAAGCCAAATGAATATATCAGACAGAATTACATAGATGAAAAAAGAAAAAACCATTATTCCATGTGACACCGGAAGCAGGATGGATGAATGACCCGAA
>ENA-OQDM01000240-OQDM01000240.1-human-gut-metagenome-genome-assembly--contig:-NODE-240-length-36027-cov-1.587382_pt1 | contig 36027 bp, 42 predicted proteins | sample MGYA00242772_ERZ504605 | MGnify/ENA primary metagenome ERZ504605 (study PRJEB26092, sample SAMD00036348) | human gut metagenome | host: Homo sapiens | study: EMG produced TPA metagenomics assembly of... | reverse complement strand
TAATAATAATAATGACTTATATCGTAGTATGAGTGATGGTGATTATTTAATTACTGCTATGGGATTATTTATGACTGATATTAATAATTCTGAAACTCCTACTGCTAATTATTTACTTCCCATACCTAGTGATGCTCCTAAAAACTTTACTATTACTGCTCCTAGATATAGTCTTGCTGGATTACGTAGTCAACTAGAAGATGGAACTAAAATTATAAATAAAGAACATCCATTATTTAAACAGTATTATAATATAGTTATTCAAGAACTTACTAATATGGCTCAAGCTGTTAATGTAATGTTTAAGACTAATGCTAATGGTAATCCTATTTTAACTAATGGAGATTTTGAATTTAGTGATACTTATAATAATAAACCTGAACATTTTTATAATCAATACCATAAAGATGGAAAAGGTAATGTATTTACTACTAAAGATGGACACAAAGTTTTAGCTGGTAGAGTATTTAGTTTTAAACGTTTAGTTAGTAAAATTACTCCTAATAGTAATGGAGCATTTAATGAACTAATTGGATATGGTAAAACTATTGACATCCTCTACGGGGGGGTCTACACATGGACTTAGCTATATTAATAATCAAGTAGTTCTTAATGCAGAACAACGTGTTGCTCTTGAAGATGCTGTTGCTGATTGGTTAAATGAATATATAACTAATGGTTATAAAGAACTTAAAAATAAATATGGTACATTTATTGATGATAGGATTAATAATGAATCTTTAGCTGAATTTCTAGTTAATGATTATCTTGTTAGAGATAGTATGTACGATATGTATGGTGGTGACCAAAGTTTTTATAAGAATGGTCAAGCTATTCTAAAACGTATTAAAGAAGTACAAGCTAGTGGTAATCCTTTTGGTAATACTGATTTTACTAAAAATGATTTAGATATAGCTACTGATTTATATGATATAACTATTAAAGGTAATGCTGTTACTGTTCCTTATACTGTTAATGGAGCTACTAAACGTAAAAAAGTAGTTCTTCAAGATAAATTTAGGGGTGTTACTATTTATAATACTTTTAAAGCTTCTGATAAAGTTGTTATTGATAGACTTGATAATCAACTTAAAAAAGCTGGGCTTGATAAAAAAGACAGAGAACGAATACTAGAACCGTTTAAAGGAGGAGTTAATGCTAATGATGCTCAATCTTATATTACTCTTGAAGAATGGATTCGTCGTATTACTGCTGCTGGTGAATTAGATAAATATGCTGGACTTATTCAAAGTCTTATAGATGATACTCCAATAGATAAAATTGATTGGACTAAATTTGCTAATAAAGTTCAAATTCAAAAGAATTTCTATTATGATTTATATTATGATACTACTGTTGGTATTGAAGTTCCTAGACAAGTAAAGAATGCTGAGTTTGTTCTTATTCCTAAACTTATTAAAGGAACAGAACTTGAAAAAGTTTATAATATAATGACTAATAGAGGTATTCATCAGCTTAATACTGTTGAAACTGTTAAAGTTGCACAACATAATAGAATGACACTTTGGAATAACGATGGTGTTTTAACTGATGAAGCACTTAAAGAATTTGATAATAATATATTTGATAATTCTGAATTATTTAGTTATAATTATCTTTATCGTCAGCAAGAAGTTCCTCAGCATATGGTTGATGCTAGTAATAAAGCTGCTATTCAGATTATGAAGAAAATGCTTGATAATCTTCCTAATCGAACTGAACTTAATGAACTTAAAGATAAAGTATTTAATAATTATGTAGCTAATATTAGAAATAGTTTTGAAAAAACTTGTGCTGAACTTGGTATTAGATTAGATGATAATGGTCATATTGATTTAAATTCTGATGGTACTATTAAAAATCTTAATCGTTTTGTATTCTTTGATAGATTTAAAGAAAATGCTCAACAACAAGGAGTTGAAAAAGCTCTTCTTGAATTTTTTGATTTAGATAGTGCTGGATTTAATAATCTTCCTTTATTCTTATCTAATATTAATAGTAAACTTGAAAGTATTGCTAATAGTTATTTTAATACTAATATTACTAGACAACTTATTAGTGGTTGGCACGCTGCTCAGCTATCTGATTTTGGATTTAAAGTTGATAAACAAACTCAAACTGATAGTAAACTTCAATATAAAAAGATTGGAGAAGTTGATGGCACTCCTGTTTATTATACTGAAATTAAACTTCCTAGATGGAGTAGTAAACTTAAAGGATTAAATATTGAACAAGTTCCTGATAGCTTACGTACTATGATTGGTTATCGTATTCCTACTGAAGGTAAACAATCTATATGTATTATGTATGTTAAGGAGTTTCTTCCAGATGCTTATGGTAGTACTGTTGTTGTTCCTGATGAATGGGTTACTCAAACTGGTTCTGACTTTGACGTTGATAGTGTTTATGGTATGTCTAAAACATTTAATCTTGTTAAAGGTATTCCAACTGAAATTACTCATGCTAGATATACTAAAGATGAAGTAGGATATATTAATTATGTTAAAGATAATGTAGATAAAGCTAGTCGTAAGATTCTTGGTAAAACTTATAATAAACAAGGTAATATTAGAGCTTCTTTAAAAAATAGCGAAGATGCTATTAATGCTACTCTTGAAGGTTATAATGGCAATCTTAAAGTTGTTGAAAAAATTGCTAATGATGGTGGACTTAAGTCTTACGAATCATACTTAAAACTCCCCGTGGAGGATACAAGTAGTCAAGCTGCTAGAACTAATGCTATTATTCAATCATTTATTGATATACTTAATAATCCTGCTGCATTTGAAGAAAATACTACTACTTCTAACTTTGAAAATGTTAAAGAAGCTAATGAAACTTATGCAGAAATAGTTGGTGCTAATAAAACAACTGTTGCTCCTAGTGATTTCTTTACTCAACTTGATTGGTTTGATGCTGCTACTTCTGGTATTAAACTTAAAGGTATCAGTGTTAATCGAGATACTTTTATGAGTATTGGTAATGTTACTAAAGCTAATCATAGTGAAGGTATTAAAGTTATGTACACTACTGATGTGATTAGTGAGCAAGAAGCTGTTAATAGATATGGTAAAGAAAATGTTGAAACTATTGGTAATAAACATATTCGTATTACTCATAAGAATTTTGGTTGGTCTGGAGATGATAAAAATGTTGATGGTTATTTGATTAACCCTTATAGTTCTCAAACTACTGCTCATATTCTTGATGTTATGAAAGAGGGAGCTATACATAATGAAAATACTTATACGTTTAATGCTTTCAAACTATTGTTGACTTTGGAAGTAATTATGATACTGCTATTGGATTTATGTGGCAACCTGCTATTGATATACTAGTTCGTAAATGGAAAGAAACTAATAGTGTCTTGCAGAAGGCACTAAAAAATCCGCTTACTGAAGCTATTAGAGAAGTTGCTCATAATCTTGGTTTTGGTGAAAAAGTTAATTTTGCTGGACGTAAAAAGCTAATTGATATTATTAATGAAAGTTATGGTGAAACTTTCAAGAAATTATTTAATTTAAGCGTTTCTGACGCATTTTCATCACCTGACCTTATCTTTTCATCAGACGCATATAAATCTCGTCTTAGAGGGGAAATGAATGGCGTTCAGCAGGCTTTATTTGACTTTTATGTTCTAGCACAATTCAATCGGTTAAACTCAATCGGACAGGATATAAGTAATAATCTTAATATTTTTAGTGCTGATAAATATGGTGCTAAACAAAGTTTTTATGCTAGTGATAAAGTATTTAGAGATGCTAGAACTGTTATTGAGAATAGTAATATTTATGCTCCATCCTCTACGGGGGGTCAAACCTTGCTGTTAGAGAGTATCTTTCCTGATATTAGTGGTGGTATAGATGCATTTATTAAATCAGATATATCTAGAAGTAGTTATCCTAGTTTAGCCGCTTTTCTACAAATGAGTACTGCTCTTAGTGTTAAAGCTACTCAACAAGTATTTGAAACTGCTAATCCTGTATTTATTGATTATGTATATAGAATAGCAGAATGGACTAAAGGTGGAATAATGACTGAAAAGTTATATAATGACTATAAAGATTATCTTATTAATAAACTAGAAGTAGGTAATAATGGTAGTTCTTATCTTAATTTACCTGTTACTATTGTTGATGGTGATTTTGTTCATCCTAAATTTATTAAAGAATATGGTACTGGTCAATCTAGAGCTTTAGAAGTTGGACGAGTTAGCGGTACATTAGTTAATATTAAAACTGATGATGTTGTAGTTAAAAATATATTTGAACCTACGCAAACTGAAATTGATATATTTGCTAGACTTACTCCTGCTCAAAAAGTTGATTGGATTAAACGTAATTTTAGTCAAGATGGAAGTGTATTTGCACATATTGAAATAGTTGCTAATGATGAAAGAAATAATCGTCGTAATGTAAATATTCAATATATTAATTACATACAAGGTGATATTACTAATGATGAAGCCCATAGATTGTTTGATAGAGCTTGGAATCATCCTAATCCTCTTATTAAACTTACAGCTCTTGATTTAGTTAAATATGCTTTTATTGTTGAAGGTCATAAATTTAGAACTAGAAATATTAGTAGACTTATAAGTAATACTCCCCTTAGAGGATTAAGCGATGGGGGTATAGCTATTGGAGATATAGCTATGAAAGGTATTAATAGTTATGGTCTTGTTGATAAAGATAATGTTGAAGATATAATTGGTTTTATTCGTAAGAATTATAATAGTTTTAATTGTCCTAGTTATACATTTAAAAGACTTACTAATAATAAAATTAATTATAGTCTAAAAAGAAGTGGTATTATTACTTTTAATGGTCAAGAAAATCTTGATAATGTAGGAATAATAAGAAATGGAGATGCTGTTAATGTTATTAGAATTAATAGAAATTTATATATTAAAGGAACTTATGATGGAACTTTAGCTTATTATCCTATTGATAGACTTGAATCATTTGAAACTTATAATAGTATTGAGCCTAGTATTATAGCTAATAATAATATTCATAAACCATTAGCTGTTCTTCTTTATAAAGGTCTTACTCAAACAAGAAAAAAGAGATAAATTTATTGATGGTATTAAAGATAATATTAATGAAGCTGTAAATAAAGGTTATAAAGAAGTTCCTGAACTATATAGTAAATATATATCTGATGAGTATTTCCAGCCTTTTATGAATACTCCTTTTGAGAATAATACTATATATACTATTAATGATAAATTTTATCTTAATATTAATGGAACTACTGCTATTAATTTAAGCGATGATTTAAAACAGTATAAAACTAAATATCCTAATATTGAAGATAATAAACTTGGATTATTTATTGAAATTAATGAAAATGAAATAGATAGAGTTACTAGTAATACTTATAGATATAGTAGTGTTGATGACCAAACTCCTATTGGTAGATTTGCTAAAAATGCTAGTTTAGTTATTTCTCGTGCTGTTCGCCATGATCAACCTGCTGCTCAAAATGTTCTTAATGCTCTTAATAATGCTGAAATTAATTATCTTGATAGTAGTAGTCTTTCTGATAATTCTGAATTTTCATTATCAGTTATTGCTAATTATATAGATGTTGAAGCTAATAATATTCTTAATGATATTAATCGTTTTATTAAAATTGACGGTATTGATAAACCTATTAACGATAAAGATGTTATTAGTAAAGTTCTTAAAGATGAACAACTTCAAAATCGTTTCTTAGATGTTATTCTTAGTGCTAATACGTTTAAGAATAAATACAAACTTATTAGCGAAATTGATATTGATAGTACAAATCTTGATGATAAAACTAAAGAGAATATTAGAAAGATTCAAAAATTAGTTAATCAAGTTGATTCTAATACTACTGTACATTCTGCTAGAAAAGATTGGTTTGAAAGATGGATTCAATTACGTACTACTAATCCTAATTATCTAAGTGGTCTTATGAAAGAATTTGATGCTTATGGTGATACTGGATTTATGGATTATTGGATACAAGATATTCGTGCTAATCGTAACTTTGTATTGCAGAATATACTTAAAGATGTAATGGGTACTGTTGAAGAAGGTCGTCTTAATGGTATTAAAGAATCTAATGATTTTAGAAATTATCTTAAAGAACTTAAAGCTAGAGCTGCTAAAGCTGGTAAATCTGTTAGTCTTGATAGTATTATTGATGATGATGGTAGATTAATTCAACCTAATAATCCTATTTGGGAAGAAAAGATGAAGAAATATAGAGATGCTGCTATTGAAGCTGAACAAAAATTTGGTATTAATAGTGTTGAACATCTTATTGCTTTATCTAATAAAGCTAAATTTATTGATATGACTACTATTCATCAGCTTAAACCAATTACTGTTCAAGATGAAGATGGCAATAATGTTACTATTGAATATTCTACTTATATTATAAATCTTGAAAGAAGTCTTCTTGGTCTTAAAAAAGGAGATGATGGTATTCCTAAAGAATTTACTGAATATAAAAGACTTAATGGTAGAATACGAGATATTCTAAGCCAAGCTACTGATAATGTTACTACACAAAGTCAAGATGAAGAACTTGGACGTATATATGCTCAAATGGATAGTCTTACTAGTCTTTACGATGAAGATGGTAATAAAAAGATTGGTCATGATTTAAATGTAGCTGAAAGACTTCGTGCTTATCAAACTAATATTCGTAAAGTTAAAGAAATGTTCTATGATAAGCAAGCTAAAGAAGGATTTGATTCTAAACTTAAAGAACAACTTTCTATTATTAGTAAATATGAAAGTCAACGTGATGCTAATGGTAATCTTCTTATTAGTATGGAAGAACTTATGAAAGTTCCTGAATATAAAGAAGCTAAAGAATGGATTCGTAAGATACTAGATATATTCTTGATATTAAAGATATAGAAGATTTAAATTGGGCATTTGAAGAACTTAAAGATGCTAATAAAGGTAATAGTGTTCTTAATCTTGCCATCAAAGAATTTCAAGCTAAAGATGAATTTAATGTAGTTGATGGACGTAAAATACCTGAAGAACGTGCAGCTCTTATAAAAGCTGAAACAGTTAGAAAATATAAATATACTAAAGGCAATGGTATGCCTTATGTTGGTATTATTCGTTCTGCTGAAGATGAACTTAGAATTTATCGTGCTGATTTCTATGATTATCTTACAGGTAATAAATCTAAGAGTGAAGAAGAAATTAATGTAGGAGAAGCTATTAATAAAATACTTGAGAAGTATTTTGATAATGCTACTAGAACTCTTAATACTGCTGATATTAGTCAAGAGGATTTAGAACAACTTAAAACTGGTTTTGAGGTATTTAATGAAATTACTAGAGGAGAAAAGAGTACTGATAAAGCTAAAGCAAAACGTGTTGCTGAATTTATTGAAAGTGAATGTGATGTTACTTATAATTGGAAACAATATGAACTTGATAAAAATAGAGCTTTTGCTAAAGGTAAAAAGTATTATGATAAATGGTTAGAAGTATTTAGTGAACAAGTTGAAGAAAATGGAACTATTGCGGAAAGACCTAATCGAACTATTTATGGTATTATTAAACCTAAAGATTTAGATAAATGGACTGACATTGATAAAACTGCTGCAATTAATATTCTTCAAAAAAGAACTAGAGAAACTACTACTCAATATTATTATATGAAAGAAAGAGAAGTTCTTGACAAATATGGTATTGATAGTGTTGAATATAAACAATGGTATAGAGATAATCATTATTTTGACCCTTATACTCGTACTATTAAACCTATTCGTATTTGGACTACTATGCAAATGATTAAAGACGATGGTTCAGCTGTTGTTGGTAATTATGAACCACGTATTAATCAAATGCATATTACTCCTAAAGAAGAACTTATTAATCCAGAATATAGTAGTTTTGTTAATAAGTATAAAGTAGGAACTGGATATGATAATACTAATTATACTAATCTTAATGAATATCAACTTGAACTTATGAATAAAGTAAATGAACTTATGAAAAAGTATTGTTTTACTAATAGTAATAAGAGATATGTTGATATGGGTTATCTTCCAGCTTTACCTAAATCTAAAGATATGACTGTCAAAGATTATTTTGAACAAGCTCTTAGTTTTCTTGGTTGGACTGCTAATGTTCCTAATAATACTGGATGGAGAAATAATGAAGATTTAACTTTTGATAAAGATTATGATATTCCTAATCCTAGATTATCTCAATTAGCTAATAAAGATACACAACAACTTCCTACTATACCTAAATTTAAAGAACCTAATGAAAGTGATGAGGAATTTAGTAAACGTAAAGCTGCTGCTATTAAAGCTAGAGATGAAATTATTGAAAAGAATAATAAAATTCATAATGATATTCTTAATCGTAATTGGGAAGAAGTATTTAATAGTTTCTTAATTGAAAGTAATAGATATAATGCTATTAAAACAGTTAAAAATCTTCTTTATACTGCTGACCAAATTATTACTAGTAATACTGCTTATGATATAAATTATAAAGGTAGTATAACTGAAAATAGAGAAGCTAGTGCTGGTGGAGAAATTGAATATAAACAAGAACAACAAACTAGAACTAGTCAACATCTTAGAAGTTTTATACGTCGTCTTGTATTTGAACAATATAAAGATAATAAAACTCCTAATTTAGTTAAACTTGGTTCTCTTGCTCAAAATATTGCTGGTAGTAAATATATGATGATGAATATAACTGGTGGTATAGCTAACGTTCTTACTGGTTCTAGTAACATATTTATGGAAAGAGCTGCTGGTGAATATATTAATCTTAAAGATTGGGAAGCTGGTAAATCTGAATGGGTTAAAGGAACTGTTAGTTATATGGCTAATATGTATAGTGAAAATAGTAGTACACTCCAAGATGCTATTATTAAACTTAGTCATGTAGTCGATTTTGATAGAGTAACTGAAGTTAGCACTGCTGAAGGTCTTAGAGAAAATATTCGTAGAGTTCGTGGATTATTATTTAGTCCTCAATCTGTTGGTGAGCATTATATGCAGAATGTTATGTTATTTGCTATGCTTAAATCTCATAGACTTGTTGATAACGGTAGAGGTGGTTATGATATAATGAGTAAAGAAATGTATCATCGTAAAGCTGAACAAGATGCTCTTATGTCAGTAATTAATACTCCCCGTAGAGGAGAGAGCCAATCTCTTCTTGAACAATTCAATAAGTTTATGGATGATGCTAAAGCTGATAATAAAAAACGAGCTAAATATAATTTATTTAAAGCTAATCCTATATTTGATTTTGTCAAGACTTATCTTAATGAAGAACAACAAAGAGAATATATTGCTAAACGTAAAGAACTTATTAAGAATATTGATAAAGAGTTTGCTGAACTTCCAGATATTTATAATCAGTTTGAACTTAAAGATGGAATTGCTCAAATAAAATCTGATAGTAAACTTACTCTTAAAGAATATGCTAAATTTATTGATAAAGTTCGTGAAGTAAATAAGAAAGTTCATGGTGTTTATGATAAACTTGGTTCTGCTAATATAGAACAACATTGGTGGGGTGGTACGGTTATGCAATATCATAAACATCTTTATCCCGGTTTTAAGAAACGTTATCGTTGGAATGGTTATTATAATGAAACTTTAGGTACTATTGAAAAAGGTAGTTATACTAGTTTATATGATTATTTGACTATTCCATTTAAAGAAACTAACGTAGGAGAAGTTAATAATGTGAGTGATGTTCTTAAAGCATTCCAAACTTATGGTAAGAATTTGCTTTCATTTGCTGTTAATTTCAAACTTAATTATGAACTTCTTCCTGAACATGAAAAAGCAAATATTAGACGTAATTTAGGTGATTTACTTTATGTAGGTGCTGCTATTATTGGAGCAATTGCTATAACTGGTATGGGAGGTGATGATGATGAAGGTATTATTTATAATCTTATGCTTTATCATGCTGACCGTCTTGCTTCTGAAGCTGCTTCATTTACTCCATTTGGAGCTTATGCTGAAGGTAAAAAATTATGGTCTAGTCCTGTTGCTATTGGACAAACTATTAATGACTTACTTGGTACTATTGCTATGGCTGCTAGATTCCTTATTGAAGAAGATTTCACAGAGGAATATACTACTGGTAGATATAAAGGTATGAACAAGTTTGAAGTTATGGCTATACGTAATATACCTGTTATTCGTAGTATTAATCGTGTTCTTGATTTACCTAATAATAATAGTTATTATAAACTTGATGAAAATATACTTAGTATTATACCTTATAAAGATATAGCTAAAGATATATTTGAATAAGCTGGACTTGAATCTAGTAAAAATAAGGGCTTGCCTATGGTATCACTACCTAGACAAGCCCTATTTATTTTATCTTAATTAAAACCATCATCATTATTACCAATAACACACATAAGAATAACAAAAACTATAATACCAATAACAAATAGTTTTCCACTATATTTATCCATAGCTTCGTTATCACTAATATTATTAGCAACAGCTAATAGTTTAACACCACCAAATATAATTCCAATAAGAACAATAAATGCAACCATAATTATAATATATTTAAGTTTAATAATAAGATAAAAATAAACCCCAGTAGTAAGACTAGCTTAGCTACCGAGGTTTCAGTCATGCCAACGACTATAAGTTTAAGGATTAGTAGAACGCTCCGCTTCGCTACGCTCAACTCCCCGTAGAGGATGGAATAGACTAGTATTCATTCAATCAATATAATCATTATCATTAATAACTATACTAATATTACTAGCACAACTACCATTCCATCCTCTACGGGGAGTATAGCGAAGAGTGCGTAGCACTCGTAGCGGTTCCAAGCTAATCATCAAATTTAATAAAGCCAGCTCTATTAGAGCCAGCTTTAAGTATAACATATAAACCATTAGCATTAATACTATTTACTTCTTTAGTCCATATTTAGCCCATTGGAGAACAAATCCAAGACCTTCCCAAATTTTATCTTCAGCTTTAATTCGAGCATAATTAGAACCAACATTTAAATCAAAGTTTTCAGGTTTTATACAAGCAGCTTGACCATGAACTTCAAATCCAGTAAGACAAGTAAGAGTAGTATTAGTTGTTTTAGTACCAACTTTTATATTTTCAATACCTTTAATAAATCTCTTAATATCATTCTCTTTAAGAGTATCTCCAGCAGGGTCTTCAATTTTATAATAAGCTTTCTCAAACTCTTTAGCAGGACTCCAAGATTTATATCCATCTGGATAAGTTACTTCATAACCCATATCGTCAGGATGAGCATTACCAATTTTATAACCTGCACTCAAAGCCATAGAAGCTCTCATAGGAGTAGCTTCAATCATTTTAACTCCAATAAATTTAGCCATAATTTTAAAATTTAATTATTCAATAGTTATAATAATTTCATTAAGTTCTTTACTATAATCAATAACTTCTTCAATAGGAGATACTGTACTATTCCAATGTTCAACTTTTACTTCAGACTTTTCATCACAAGTTTTAAGTGTTTCTATAAGTTCTTTAACTGTCATAGCTTATTCTTTTTCAAGTTTATTAATAATATCTTTAATATAATCACTAGGAAAACTTCCTTCAAGTCGAGCTAATTCTTTTCTTTTATAATTATTATCGACTTTAGTAATAATAGTAGTAGGAAATTTAGTAATTTCTTTTCTTAGAATATCATCTAGATTTGTATTACGAATATTAAGAGTAATATCACAATTAGCTTCATTAATAGCATCAGTTATATTTTTAATTGCTATTTTACAAGCGTCACAGCCATCTCTAGTAAAACAATCAATACGTATCATAACACAATAGCATTATTTTTAACAGCTTCTTTAATAGTATTAGGAACTCTAAGAAGAGTATTCTTAATCATTTCAGTAGTAAGACTATCAGAATATACATAAGTAGCATAAGTTCTCCAACTATCTTTAATTACAACAGCAAATTTGTTAGGATTATCAACATTAGTTTGAATATATTCTACTTTAGTATTTTGATATTTCCACATCCAAGCAATAGCATCAGCACATTTAGCACGAGTTATACAATCATGTTCATCAATAAACGCTTCAACAAATATATTATTTGTTTGTCTTGTAGGTTCATCTCCAGTAAGATAATTAATATCATTACGAAGTTCTTCCCAAGTAACAGAATTACTATATCGTTTATATTCTGTATCATCTCGATATATAATACAAGTAGGATATTCAGTAATATTCTTACCAGCAACAGCCTTTTCAAGTATCATATCTTCAAGAATAAGATGGTCAGGAAGATTTTTAAAATTACATTGAACATTAGTACCAAATAAAGCTATATCAATAGCTTCTCTCATAGCTTCTGTTTTATCTTTATCAGCACTTTTATAATAAAATTCAATTTTAACCATAGTATTCGTATAATATAATGAGAATTTATAAAATTAGCTATTTTAAAGCCCTACATTGAATGATATTCATATCGTGATAGATTAATCACAATGATAATTAAAATTCAATGTAGGGCAAAAGAATTATATCTATGACTATTCTAACAGCTTGCGAAGATACCTTCGAAAAGTGTAATCACTTTGTAAACCACGTAGAACATAACCATTACAGTAAGCAGCAGGAGCATCACTAATACCAATACTACGCGCTTCTTGTCTACCAGTATCAGTATATAGATTATGTCTAATAAGATTAAACCTACCGGCAAACTCAGGAAGAGCAAGAGCTTTATGAAGCCTTTCTTCAAAAAGTTTACTAACATTGCAATCAGGTAAATAAAACAAGATTAACTTTTTCATAGATAAACTTCATTACCTTCAACTTTAGCATCACTAAAATGACTTTTTAAAACTTTCAACACTTCTACACCATAAAGGTTCAAGTCCATCAACTTTATAAATAACAGCAGGAATCCATTCACCTGTATCTGGATGTTTCATTTTAGTAATACTAATAATTATATATTCATTAGACGTTTTATTATGAATATAACGAGCACCAACTTTAAGTTTTAGCTGCTCCTCCTGTTCCTTCTCCAAATCCTTTGTTTCCACGTTCACTTTCTCCTAATTCTTCAATAGATTTAACTTCTTTCCAAGTAATTCTCTGAGCACTATTAATAATAAGTTGACAACATCTATCTTTACCATCACAATTATATGGAGGAGTAGAAAGTTTACCAAGAATATTAGTAGTTGTAGCTCTAACATTATTAAGTTTAAGTCTAGCATTACCAACCATACTATCAGGTAAATGCATATGTTCTCTAAGTTTATCAACTATTTCAATAAGAGTAGATACAGCATGAACTAAATCTCTAGAAGTACGATTCTTAAAAATAATAAGAAGTTCTCCACGATAGCCCCAATCAAGAGTACCAGGAGCATTAGGCATATAAAAATCAGATTTAGTAAGGTTACTTCTAGGACGTAAAGACATTTCATTAGGTTCACCATTAGCATCATCTCCAATATTAAACGCTAAACCTGTATGATAAATATGTCTATCTTTATCTCTATCATATTCATAATGAATAGGATAAACATCCATACAAGCATCACCTTCTTTACCATAAGCAGGTAAAATAGGTTGAACATTACAATACTGTTCTACATCCACAACATCTCCACTAAGAAGTTTAATCTCTTTTAATTTAAATACTTTTACTTCCATATACAATTAAATTATTAAATTAAAGAGCTTCTGCAAGTGCAAAAGCATTTTCTATTTTTCTTGATTTATCACCATAACAAATACTATCAAATCGCTTAGTATCTTCAATATTATCTATATTAGAATAATATCCACTAATAGCATTAACCGCACCCCAAGCTGTACCAAGAATATCTTTTTGACCTGGACCATCAAAATAATAACTATAAGTATCAGAAATAACATTCATTTTTCTACTACTTATTTTACTATCAGTTAAAGCTAAACCACTACGATAAGCAATATCTTTAATGGTATGCCCTGTATCTTTTAGACGTTGAATTTCATCTTCAGTAAGAATATTTTCTCCAATAAATTGGATTACATCTTCATCAGTAACCTTAATATCAGCAAGTAAATTACAATATTGACCAAATTCTTCAGATTTAATTTTACTAATTCCAAGTATTTCTTGTGCAACAGAAATCTTATTATGAACGCTATTGGTATGTCGAAAACTAACATAATTACTACTAGTACGAATAGCAGCATTAAGAGTATTTTGACAAATAACTCTAATAGGAGTAAATAAAATTTTAACTCCACCACTACCATCATGAGTATTAGTAAATACTAGATAATTTTCAACAGGGTCACCTTTAACAAGAATATTATTAGGAAGTTTAGCACTTACAAATATTCTCTCACCATTTCCCCAAAATCCAGCAGTTTGCCAAATAGCAGAATTTTTACCAATAGCACCATCAAAGAAATTAAAAGCATCATTGTTTTGTACAATAGTGTATTTGCTTTTAACTACACCTAAAGGAATATTGAAATCAGTACGATAGGTAGCAAAGGCATTATCACACTTACGATAAATGTCAGTACCAAAAACATGAGCGCCTTCTTTTTGTTCTTTAATAATTCGGTCAAGTTCTTCATCAGTTCCAGTAAGTTTAATAGGCATTTTACCAACTAGTTCACATTTAGCTACATTAAAATTAAGTCCAGCTTTAAGCATAACTTCTTTAGCAGTAGCACAATCTGATACATCAATAGCACCAGAATAAGCCCAAGGTTTACCTTTTACTTTATACATATTATTTATGACTTATATGTAACATAACACTTTCAATATCTCTAACAGCTTGGTTTTTATTAACACCATAAGTATCCATATACCATTTTATTAATTTTCTTACTTTTTCTTCTAGTTCCATAATTAGCAAGATTAGTAGTGTTGACTCCCCGTGGAGGATGAACTTAATTCTGTCCTCTACGGGGAGTATAACCAAATTATTTAATAATAAGACTAGTATTTTCAACAAGTTTAGCTATACTAATATCTCTACCATCATTAAGAATATTCTTCATAGTAGTTTTATTAACATTGCTACTTCTAGTCATTTCATGTTGATGATTAAAGAAAGTATTAAGTAAATCAAAATTAATTTTATTAGCTAAATCACCAACAGGTTTTTCAATCTCAAATTTAACTTTAATACAATCTAAATCATCAAGAGTAAAATAACCTCCAGTTTCTTCTCTAAGTCTAGCAGATTGTTCAGGATATCTTTCAGTAAATTTATCATTAATTTGTTCAAGAAGAACATCTCTACTAAATGAGAAATTATCATCAATCATATCATTATCCCAAAGAAATTGTAAATGTTCAAGAACTAAATCAATAAATATTTGATTAAGATTTTCATCAATTTCAACACATTTACTGTTCTTAGTATAGAGTTTACTATCAACTAAATTAATAACTTTATTACCAGACTTACCTAAATCTCCATAAGCAATAACAGCATCAAGCATAACTCCTTTAAGTCTTTCAGCATTGTTTTCTTTAGTTTTACGAAGAACAGCTAATCGTTGCTCTTCCTTTTTACAAGATTCAGCTTCAAGATTAAGTACAGTATATGCTTTACGATAACCATCAAGTTAGATTTAAGATTATCTTGTGTAATAGCAAGGCGTTCTTCAAGTTCAGGAGTTAATTCACCTCCATTTTCTTCTAACTCAAGAAATATATCCTCAAGTTCAGCAGTAATATTATAAATATTTGCCATTATTTTCTACGTTTAGGTATATTATAAGCAGAACGATAATAAGGATTTAAATAACCAAATAAATGAGTATAATCACTAGCAGTCATTTTACCTGTATTAGTTCTATATTTATAAATAGCTTCAGTATATTTCTTCCATAGTTTTTTTACTAAACCAAGATTACCAACAAATCCACCATTTTCAAATACAATAGCTTCTGTATTTTAGTAGTTCTAAAACGATTATTAAAACCATAAAATTTTCTTCCCATAACTTTAATATTTAAATAGTTAATAATTTATTAATTATGTCTCATTTCTTCATACGCTTTATCTTCAAGTTCTTCAGTAACATCTTCAAGACGAATACCTTTTAAACAAGAACATTCTTCCCATTGAATATTATAAATAATATCAAGTTTAATTAAATCAATATTATTAATATCAACAGCCATAATCCAATTATCAGGAGATATTTCTACTTCAACACAATCAATAATTTGTGTAGGTTTAGGCATCCATCCTTTGTTAATATCATACTTTATCTAATAACTTTAGCTAAAACTTTCTTATTAATAAGAGGTTTATTATTTTGCTTTTTTAATATAACGTTTACTTTTCTTCATCTTTAATTACTTTAAGAACAACAATATTACATAAAAGACCATAACAAAGATACTTATTAAATATACAATTAGGACAAGCCTCAATATGTTTATTTTTAACATATTTACATAAAAGTGTTACTTCTTTATCATCTTTACACCTAATTGTAGTATAAAGAAATTCTTCACCATCATTTAAGTCATCAGTGAAATTAGTATCACTATAATTTTCAACATGAAAATGTTTAAGTTTATCAATCTCTAAAGTCATAACCAAGTTCCATTAAATTATTTCTAATCATACCAGCTATAATTTTAGCATTAGGATGAGGAGTACCAGTAGTACCATAATAACGTAGATCAAGAATATGACGATATTCGTCAATTGAATATGTATAAATACATCTAGTAGCAGTATCAAGAGGAAGTTTACCACGAGCATCTTGACGATGGATTTTATATTTATCTACAAGAACTTTATATTCTTCAAAATCTCTTTTACATCCATTAAGATAAATATTCATAGCTTCATCTAAATCAGCATTATTATCGTTATTGAATAATTCAGCTTCTTTTTTACTTATCCAATGAGGTCGACAAATATTTCCATCTTCATACACATATCGAGTACTCATTTCAGCAATATTATTAGGACTAACTCTATTTAATTCACGAGAAGTACTAATTTGTGTATCAACACAAAAAGTATATCTCATCATATGAAATCCAATTTCAGTATTACGAAAATCTTCAATAGGAACAATATATTTAGATATATAACCAAATTGTGTTTTATGGTCTAAAACCCAATTACCATTAACAGTTATATAATAAACATGTTTTTCATAACGATAACTAAAACCAATAGTATTAGCATAATTAATAACAATAGTTTCTAAAGTTTTATCACTATCATTAGCTATTATATAATAAGTTCCATGACGAAACATACTCCAATGTTCATTATTAATAAGTCGTTTAATAGTAGCTTCATCATTACCTGTTTCTCTACCATAACAAACTCTTGCGCATCTAGCAACATGAGCTTTAGAATCATCTCCTTGTTGCCAAAGTTCAACTTTAGGTTCAATTATTTTCATCTTCTTTATTATTATAAAAATCTTTAACTACATTTCCAAATATACTATAAAAATGTTCTTTAGGTATAATATTAATAGGCTGTATAGAATCAAGCTCTTTAAAAAACTCTTTAAGACCTTTATTTCTAATCCATAAAGTATCATAAGTAGCAGTTATATAATTATCTTTATCCATGTCACAAGCTATAAAGCAAGTTTCACTATCAAGCTTATCTATACATTCTTTACATACAATAGCCTCAGCTATTTGTTTACTCTTACTAGCATCTTCTTCAACAGAATTTCCAAGTGGAGTATAACCAATAACTTCACCACAACATATACAAACTCTAGCAAGAGCATTTATACCAAAAATAGGATGTAATTTCATACCATATAATCAGTTACAAATTTAAGAACTTTATAGAAAAGACCAACAAGAGTACCAGTATTATCAATAACATAATCATCATCACAAATTTTTATTTGTTCACTTTCATGATTATCATTATTAACTCTTCTATCTACTCTTATTATTTTTCCACCACATACTTTAATAACATTACATTCATTATCAAATCTAACATCAGCAATAATACATTGACCTAGTTTATTTCTAATATCAAATGCTTTATTAATAGTATAATGAACAAAAGCATTATGCCAAAAATGATTTCTAATAACATTAGTACCATAATATTGGAGAAGAACTCTAATTTTAATAGAAATATTATTATTTAAAGAAAGAAGTGAAGATAAATTATCATAATTAAATTCCCCTATATTATTAATAACTCTATCTGTATCTTTGATATTAGTAGAAACAATACCAGTTTTAAAATTATAATAATTTTCTTCTTTAATATCTTGTCTATCAAGAAGTTTACGGTCAATATTACAAAATGCAGCAATATCATCTTTAAGTTTATCAGCAAAATGAATAATTATTTCATCATTTTCAACAAACCCATTTTTATGATAAAGAAGCCAAGTATCATAATTAGCTTTCATAATACCATCATGAAGGATATAACTAATCATAGAAGCAACTGTATCTTTACCACTTCCTTTAAATCCTTTAATACCAACAATAGTAACTTTATTAATACTCATAGTAATTTGTTTTTGTTTATCAAGACAAATATAAAAATATAATAGGAATTTACTAGTAAATATGATGCTGAATTTAATGTTAAATATCATGGTGAAAAATGACGCATTTTAAGGTTCACCATAACAAGCAAATTTTATCGTGATAGATTAATCATTCTGATATATAAAATTGAATACAGGCAAAAAGAATCATGTCTACGAGCGTGTCATATACAATTTTACACCCATGTAAAACAGAAAAGCCTAGCACATCATATTGTGTACTAGGCTTCACCTTATTCAATATCTATATGATAAATAATACAAAAATCATTACGTCTTTCTACAAACTTAACATTAATATTAAAATCATCTTTAGACACAACAAAAGCATTACGCAATCTTGTATCGAGAAGTCTAATAACTATATTAGGAATATATAACTTAAATCCAGTATTAGCATCTCGAATAATAGGAACACTATTATTAATTCTATTATCATTATACAAAATCACATAAAGTTCATTACTTTTAGTTATATCATTATATCTAACAGCAAAATTATAACTTTTAGCATCATAATCAGTAAATAGAATAATAGATTTATAATAACAACTAAAATAAGATTTAGTTCTATCAAAACTATTATTCTTAATTACATTATAATCTAGTATCTCCATTTATGACAACAGTTTTAATATGAAATGGAACTCTACTAACACCACTTCGTTCACCATATTCTATATGAACAGTTTTGCCAATATAAGATTTAGAATCAAATAAAACTTCTTGCTGAACTATATGACTAGTGCTTAAACGAGTTTCAAACTTTTCATTATTAATATCATTTTTACAAAGAAGAATAGGTAAATCACGTTTCTTTTCTTTATAAAATATCAAGAATTATAAAATCTCCCTCAGCAGCATCTTTAAACTTCTCCATATAATTAGCTCTACGTCTACCATATTGATAATCAGTTTCAGCATTACGAAGTATAAGACCTCAAATCCTAAATTAATAAAATGATTTCTAGCGTCAATAGCTTCATTATCATTAGTAATATATCCACTAGGAAGAATAATCAATCTTTCTTTATTATTATAATGTTCTTTAATATTATTAAAACAAGTAGGCAATTTAATATGATAACGATATGTATTTCTATGAGTTTGATTACCTTCCATCATAATATCATAACACCAAACTGAAGAAGTTTATTTTCAACACAATTAGCATCTTTAACAAAATGATTAATTTGATTAACAGTATAACCTGGAAGATAAACTTCACCATCAAGTGCTGCAAATCCATTAATCATATCGTCGATAATATTTGTATTAATAGTGGCAAGCAAATAATCTTCAAGATAGCTAAGAGTATGCCAAGTAAGACCTTCACGACTTTGGAAACGAAGCCTAATAGGTTTAAACATATCATTTTGAGTATAAGCAGTAACAATACAACGCAGACCATTAATCTTATACTGACCATACATACAACTGACTTTTTTCCAAACATTACCACTATACGTTTTAGCAAGCATTGGAAGTAAAAGATTACTGTTTCCATTACTAAGGTCTTTAGGTAGATAAGTATTTAGAAAATTAAATAGAGTATCATTATCTCCATCCTCCACGGGGGGTAAACCCTGCATATCACAAAGTTCATTAAGATATGTATATCCTTGTTTAATCTTATCATTATATCTACTTTCAAGTTCTTTTTGACCATCTTTTTGAGTAACAGCATAAACTTCTTTACGAATATTACCTCGAATAAGACCATAAAAAACAGTGATACTATTAGTACCACTGTCAAGTTCAGCCCACCAAACAGTAGGCACACCATTATTATTTCTACGATAAAGTTTATTCATTATGTTCACTTATTTTTAAACCATTAAATGCAAAACTAACAGCTTTACCACCTAGAAGTTTAGCTTTGCGCTGAGCAATCGTTTCCTTTTTAGGCTTAATAGCCTTTGCAATACCTGCGCTAACATCAATGGGTTGACCTGTAAAGACATCTTTTGATTGATTAACTCTGCTAGCACTTCTAGCGCGTTTCCTTGGTTCTTTACTATAATATCGTACTGGGTTTCTTCTCTCGAAATCAAGATTTTTTTCATGTATATCAATAATTCTTTTAATAATACTATTACGATAATCAATATAGCTTTTAGCTTTTTCTGGATGATGTTCTAGAACAAGATAAAGTTTATCAAGAATATATTCAATACTAGAAAGAGTAATACGATAACCATAATTAATAGTTTGTCTAGGACGAGAACCATCAGGATAAATAATAGTACAATCTAAATCTTTAATATAAGATTCAATTGCATCAGCCATTGTAGATTTATCAATAACATAATTAATATATCTAATATCTCTATCATCTAGCTTTTCTTCATATCCTTTTATTATCATAGATTTTCTTTCTTACATTTATAAATAATAATACGAGCTGGCTTACCTATAAGACAATGATTATATTTAAACCATTCAATAATATCAAATGTAAGATAAGTTTTAGCTATTCCTTCAACAAGAGCATAACCTTCTTGATAATTAAAATTACTATGAACAGTTCCACCATTATCAGTATCAAGTAAGCTAAACTTTTTGATATATTCAACGTCATCATTAGAAGATAGATTAATTTCTCCATAACAATAAATATCTTTTTTATCAATACGTTTATTATCTATATCAAGATATTCAAATTTATCAAGATTTTGTTCATCCTCTTCAGTAATTGGACGCATAACCGTATATGTAACACCAGCTAAACTTTTAGTATGGCAAAGTATTACTTTCTTCCGTATCCCAAGTAAATTCAGTTTCTTCTCCATAATTATCTTCTATATATTTAATAACTTGTTGAGTTAGTTCATTAATAACATTTGTAGAATAACTACTTCTCAATTCTGCAAAATCTTTAACGCCAAGTTCTTTAGGAATAATAATAGGTATAATATCATAATCATCCTTAAGAATCACAGCTTCCATAAGACCAGTTCTATCATTATCCATAAGGCTAATAAGAAAACCATTCTGATTAAGTTTACTACGAAGCCAATCATATTCAATTTGACGAAGTTATAAGTTTCATGTGGAATATTAACAACACCAATAGTTTTAGATTCAAGGGTAGACCCCCCGTAGAGGATGGAATGATTAATACTCTTTAGATAACATTCAAGACTTAATCTATCTTTAGTAGATTTAGTTATAATAATAACGTCATAATTATCTAATTCAAGATTAATAACTCCCTCAATAGTATTACTATTAGTTATAAACTTAACTTCAGTTTTCTTATTTCTATTAGGAAAATACAGTTTAACATTAACTATTCCTCTTTTATCTTGTCCAAGAACGTAACCATAACATAAATCTGTTTTATCTTTATCGTAAAAATATTTAGGAATAGGATTAGTAGAACGATTAATATAAAATTGGTCAACAGGATAAACAAAATGAGTATTAAGAAAATTAAGATTAACACCAAATTGCCCCCAATACTTAGCATCTAAATTATTCCACGGACGAGTAACAAGTTCAATAATAGGTTTATGATTACGTACATTACTAATAGCCCTAGTAATACTATAATCGTTGTTTTCATCTTTATCTTGTCCATAAATAATATTTCTAAAAGTATAAGCAATATGTTTAAGAACAAATAGAAATTGACTTTTAATAGAAATATCAATTTGCTTATGAACAATTTCAGAGAGTACAGTTGCAGCAGCGTCTATACAATCTCCCCACCAATATCCAGCAAAATCTCTTCCTTTAAGTTTATTCCTATTATCATATCTAAAACCAAAACTAGGATGAGTATCTTCACGAAAAGGACTAGATATAAATTCTCCTGTATCTATACAATGTTGTATATCTTCAACACTAATTCCAGTATAAGTACTAAAAATAGTTACTTGACTAACTTTAGAGAAAATATAATCTTTAGTTAAAATGGTATTACTAATATTTCTTTTCATAATATTTCTAATTTGACCTTTATCGTGAACATATAAAAAAAGAGGACTAGGTACTAAAATAGTACCCAATCCTCTTACATACAACTATTTAACTAACTTTAATTTTTTAAAATGGTAAATCTTCTGTTGGATTAACAAAAGCACCAGCAGCATCATTACCACCGCCAAATGGACTAAAATCTCCACCTCCATTAAATCCACCAACAGGATTCATAGGAGCAGCAGTTTGAACACCAGGCATTACACCTACACCAGGCATAGCAACATTCGGCTGTTTAGCTTGTTCGGCAGATTTTTGATAAACAATACTTTCTTTATAAGGGTCAATATGAAGACTAGGAGCTGATTGTTCTTTATAAAGTTCAATAACTCCATCATTGATAAATGTAGGAAATCCTAAATCACCAAATGAAGATTTACTTCCAACAACAGCACGCCATTTACCATCATTCTTAACGAAACGAAGAAGCTTCATCCAAATAGTAATAGGTTTACCTTTAGCATCATTATAAATAGGTTTCCATTATTATTAAGTAGCTTAACATAATTTTCAAACACAGTTTTATAACCAGCTATAACTTCTTCAGCCTCAACAGGTACATACTGCATATTTTCATCAAAATCTTCAAAAGGCAAAGTAAGAGCATCAATTTCTTCTTCTGTTAAATCACGACCTTTAAGAACAAATACATTATATATATGTTTCATAAAGCGAAAAATGTTATCAACTTTCCAAGCACCTTTACCACCGGGAATAGTTTCAACATTACTTTCAGCAGGAAGAAGACGTTGAGTTACATAACGACGTTCATTGATATTTTCATGATTACTAGCAAAAGTAAATGTAAGATAAGGAATACTCATACCAGCAAATGAAGGCATACCTTGAACATCATCTTTCAATGTAGCCCAATCAACTTTAACATCTTCAAGATGACCAATAAACAAGCCATTAGCTTTGTTACAATCAGTACGTTCATCAAACTTTTTACGAGTTACATCACGTAAATCGTTATTAATACCTCTACCTCTACGTTTTTTAGGAGTTTGTACTTCTGCATTAGCAGTTTGTTCAGCACTTGCTACAACAGTAGCTTCATTCTTAATTTCTTTTTCTGTCGACATAATTAAAGTAATTAAAAGAATTATTAGATAAAATAAGAGCTGCACTATTAGCAATACTAATAATGCAGCTCTATGTTCAAGATACTATATTTCTAGGACGAAGATTTGATTATTCAGCAGTTTCTTCTTTTTCAGCTTTCTTACCGATACGAATAGGTTCTTCATCTTTATATTCGGTAAGCATTGCAATCTTAACAACAATATCTTTATGACCGTTATTAACAACAGCTTCTTGCAAGTTGTCAATATCTACTGTATAAACACGATTCTTAGAAGTAGCTTCTTCATCAGTCATATCAGCTTTCAACTGTTTCCAAACATTAGAATCAGTAAAGTTAAGAGTTACACCAATACCAGACAAAGCAGCAGTATTAGCACATTTAGAACCTTTAATCTTAGCAACTTCATCACCTTGAATACAGCTAACCAAAAGTTCTTTCTGTTCATCTTCGGTAATACCTTCACGACCAAGAGCAGCTTTAAGTTCTTCATTAGAAGAAGATAAAGCACTTTCAAGAGTTTCTTGGAAATAAGTATTAACATACTTAATCTTATCATTCTTAGTCATACGAACACGAGTAGTGCAAGGATTACCATTCTTGTCTAATTCAGCAATACCTTTAGCCAAAGCCCAAATATCAAATTCAGCATGAACAGCCATAGCAGCTTCGGGAGATCAATATCCAAACCTTGTTCTTCACAGAAAGCAACAACTTCGGGTACTTTATTGATAATAGCATTATCAATATTTGCACAGTTATTAATGAACATTACATATTCACCATGAGCAATGCCGAGAGCTTTAGAAACTTGGGCAGTCATACGGAAACTACCGGGAGTAGAAACAACTACCAATTCAGGTTCTTCACTAACTGCTCTTTGACCAGCATTAACAATACCCATACCAAAACTCAAACCTTTCTTAAAGTCTTTCATAATTTTTGTAATTTAAAAGTGAATAATATCAGTCATACGACTGTTTTGTTTAATAATAATTTCTCTAGTTTGTTTATGTTATTGAATTTCAGTAATATCAATAATATCTTCATTACTCAAATCAATACCTTGCATAGTCTTTAATTCTTCTGTGCTTAAACAGCCCATAATTAAATCATTAGCAATTTCACGAGCACCATAAACAAATGCTCTATGACTTATCATTATTTTAGGATATTTCTTATAAGTATCTTTTTCAAAACATCCAGCAACAATAGCATCTTTATAAGTAAACTCACCAGTAGCAACCATATTACGTTCTCCAATTTTACGATAAAAACGATAACTAGTAATATAATCAATAGGAACAGCAGGTATTCTATAAACAGGAACTTTACCAGTAGAAGCAATTTGTTTAGCTTCAGCAGTATTAGTAGCTATTTCAAACTTACCATTAAGTTGATATTCTTTATATATATTACCATTATAATCTTTATAGTATTTAACAGGATAAACATATATATGTTCATGGTCTTTATCTTCTGCATTTTTAGTTTGTGCCTCTTTGGGAGTAAGACACTTAATACAGTCAGATGGAAGTTTATCTTCATCATAAGCATTAAAGCCATCTGTATATTCGTACAGAGCGCGATAATTATCTACTTTTTCCCAACTCACGCTGCCTTTGACAAGTAATGCCTTAATAATGTGAACATCAACACCTGTTTTACCTTGAACTACATGAATATGTTCAATGCAAGTAGAAAATGGAAGTCTAAGGTCTTTAGCTCTCATTGCAATAGCAAGACCATCTTCAACAGACTTAATACCACATTTATCACTACGCATAACACGTTTGATAAATACTTCAAGACTTGCAATTTCAGCTTCACTCATATAATTAAGCTGATATGGAGCAACAGAATGTTGAACACCATGTTGTTTTTCAATACCACTATTACTAACAGCAACAGTAGTATCATTAACTTTAACTTCTTTATCTTCGTCCATTCTATCAAAGAGCGATTTTGATTACACAACAAATGTAACTATTATATTTATACTAGCAAACAATATCATCAAAATTTTGAGCACTAATATCAGAATTAACATTCTGTATAACTTCATGTTTAGCCGATAACTTTTCCTTTTTAAGACTTGCTTCTTCGATAGTACCAGCTATATAAAGTTTATGTACTTTAAGTTTTGATTGACTACAATTAACATTATTATAACGATAAATAAGTTCATCTATTGTATCACATAAAGGTGAAGTTAAAATCCATTCGTCTACGCTTGTTTCTAGGCTGTCAGTTGAATTATTTTTTATAGATAATACTCTTAATAAGCCATCATTAAAAGACTTCAAATTCAGCGTGGAAATAGCCTTAGATTTGATTATACGAGCAGTCCCTTTCTTGCTTCCAGACTTGTACAAAACAGGAATACCATTACTATCAACTAGAACTTTATTCTCAATTTTATCATGATAATCACCACAAATTTCACCTAGTTTATCATTAATATATTTAGTTACAGTAGCAGCATATTCACCTCTCTTACTAATAATAAGAAATCGTTTGTCAGGATTATCTTTAATAATTTCAACTATCCTTTCTAGCTTACAAACATTATCAGAACATATAAGCATACGTTCACGAACAATATTATAAAAAGTCTTAACTCGTTCAGCAAGAACAAGAGGATTATAACATTCATCAATTTGTTTACTAAAAGGATTAGTCATATCCATATCAGCACTCCATCCATTATATTCAGCTATTTCTGTAATATATTGCATAGCACTACGTCCGTCTTGAGTACCATTTCGAGCACATTTAATATTATCAAGATTACCAAATACTTGAATAGTCTGAGTAATAAATTCAGTATATTTATCATAATTAGTAATATCTTCTTGACTAGTAAATAAAATCTGCTCTCTGTGTTCCTCTACGGGGAGTATAGCTCGCATACCACTAGAATTTAGAATATTATTAATAGGTGGAATATTATTATAAATCTTAGTTAACGTAGAAGTATCAATAGTTTTTTCAGTTAAAATCATAAGTTTAAATCTAGCATGATTAAAAACTGTATTACAAGATAAATTCCATTCGTTAACTCCAACAACAATAGAAATATCATAATTATAATTATATCTACTATTAACATAAGTATGAGTAAGAATATTAATAGTATCTATATTTATATTATGATTTTTAAGACCATCAACAATTTCAGTTCTTCTTTTCCAATTATCTGTAACAATAAGTATTTTAATATTATCATTCTTATTTCTCATAAGACTAATAATTCTACTTATAATTTCACAATAATCAACAGGTGGAACACAATTAATAGTTCCAATACCTTTATATTCTTTAGAACCCCATTTGTTAATTAGTTTATCATAAGTTTCTTCAACTATATTTCTCATCCAAAATCATCTTCATTAAAAATAGGATTATACATACCACTATATTTTTTAATTTTACTTTTACCTTTACCTTTAGGAGAAATTTTAAGTTTGATAGGATTAATAACTTTCATAGCTTCTTGATAATAAAATTTAAAATTAATATCTCTAAGAGAAATATCTTTATCATCAAGACTATTAATAACTGTTACAACAGAACCAGCCGCCATTCTACTACGAGAACCGTTATCATTATGAACTTTCTCAATAATATAACCTCTATTAGAAACATAAAACCTAACATATCTTTGACAAATAACATGAGTAATTTGTCCATTTTCAATCTTAGTTTCTTCTACATGAAATTGTCTACCTACATTTTGAGTAAGACAAAAGTCAAGAATATTAGTAGCTTCTTGAAGAGTATCCATTACAGGTTTATTCTTAAGAAAATAGTTTTCAATAGCTTGAGCAACAATAGGCATAGAATAACCTTTAGTTAAATCTAAAGAATACATCATAGGATTAAGAGCGCCTTTAGATTCAAGTTTAAGTTTATGAACACCATTTTTAATAACTCTAAATTGGCTAAGATAATTATTTATATCTCTACTAACAAGACAATGATAATAATCAGTATCAAACTTAAGTTTAGTAGTTTGTTCCCAATCATCTTTAATACGATTATAAACATCAATATCTCGTTTATAAAGTTTAATAACAATACCATCTGTATTAGCACTTAACACATGAATATTGTGTAACTCTAATTCCTCAACCAACATTAGCATCATTAACTGCCCATTAATAGTAGTTTTAAAGTACAGCTAATCTATCATAAAGATTACCATTTTCAAATCCAAGTTTACCATAAACAGAATTAATAACAATCTTTAAAACTAAAGCTAAAGTATCTCTATCAATTCCGTCAACAGTATCTTCATCGCTGTGTTTCACTTCAACTCTCTTATTTTTAAGCCAACCAATAAGATTACAAAAAGCATTAGTATCAAGATGAGCTGGAGCTACTTTATGAGCAGCAATAATACTAGGATACATACTATTAATATCAGCATGAATATAAACATAGTCATCATTGCCAAGTACATCGTGTTGACCCCCCGTGGAGGATGGAAATAATTCTCTTCCACTACTCCAAAGTTCAACAGGATTATCTTGACTATGTAACTCCAGTTGCAACAGTATAAGTTACATTTCCAATTTTAACTTCTTTACTAAACGCATCTTTATTAACTCTATAAATAGTAGTTTTAAGACATTCATCAAGAAAATCTTGCATAGGTTTAGTTTTAAACTTAATAAAAGGAAAAATAACTTTTTTAAAACTCATAGCAGTTCTTTCAGTTTTCTTACCTTTCCATTGTTCAGGAGCAAGACCACTAAATTTACTATAAAATTTCTCAAAAAGAATATCAGCAGTTTTACTACGACTAGAATTAAGAACATCAACATCGTATGCTTTACTAATAGCATAACGAGATTTAATTTCTTCTGGATAAAGACGAACTATTTCAGCTACAATGAAAACATCATTAAGATTATAATACATCATAGGTTCAATATATTCATCAAGAATAAATCTATCCCATTTATCTACTAGTTTATTAAGCTGACTAATACTCATTCCTTTAAGACTAGGAATTTCATCATATAGTTCAGCTTCTTTTTCATTAATATCAGGAAGTTCATATTCTAGAAGTTCATACCATTGAAGATTAATAGAAGTTTGCTTTAAACCTTTAGGAACAGGTTTACGTTCACCTGTTTTACTATCTACAACTACACTTGCTTTATTAAGAGCAAATATACGCATTACATCAACACCTGTAAATGGTAGTTTATATTTTCTAAGACTATTAAGATAAAAATCAGTTCTAAATTTATCTTTATCATCTTGACTAGAAATAATAGTTTTACTAGTTTCATATAACTTATTAATAAGTTCTTTCGTACTATTCGTACGCATATAAAAACTAAGTAAAGCAGCAATCATAAGATTATCATAATTGAAATTATTAAATCCATACAAGTCAGTACGAATAATATTTCCATTAGAATCTTTATAACATCTAGTCTTATTAATATAACCTATCATAGAAAGTAATTGACTATCATCTATATCTGTTATATAAAACTTATATTTTTCAACAGTTTTAAGACGAGCCTTAATTTCTTCAACAGATAGTTTTTGAACTAAAGGAATAGGTTTATTATCAGCATTAACACAATCTTTAAATACTTTAAGATAACTATTAATACTAACAAAAGTAACAGAAAAGAAATTTCTTAAAACTTCAACATCATAAGCTATACAATTAATCATTTATATAATTTAATCCATAGTTATTTCTATTTTGATTAACCCAATTAATATCATCAGCAAAACGCTGTTTAAATATATGATAAAGATTATCATCTTTAAATTTAATAAGAGGAGAATAATTACTAAATACATATTTACCGCCAGTAGCCATAAATCTAGGAATTGGATTATCACTAATACTACGATAAGCATCCCCAAATACAAATAGATACTTATAATTAATTCTAGCTAATTCTTTCCATAGAATATTACGACATTTATCAATAGCGGTAAGATATGTATTATAATTATTAGAACAAGCACATTTAATACTATAAGTCATATATACATCTTCAGTATTATTACGTCCAGAATATTCATCATAAAGATTACCAATATCAGTAAATAATTGATAATCTTCACAATAATTTCTATCACCTCTAGGAAATAGGAAAACAATATCTCCATGAATACTTCCTCTACCACCTTGTATATATTTACCTGTATTAAATATACGATTTGGACATCTTTCACAATCAGGATATTCGTCAACAGTTTTACTTGCCATAAGATAATACTAATTGATTACTAGCACGAGAACAAGCAACATATAATCTACGAAGCATTTCATCTCTATTAGTATAAGGATGACCATATTTATCATAAATCATATCATTAATATCTACAAATACATTTATATAAGTAGAACCTTGTGCTCTATGAGAAGTAATTGCAAAACCATAATCTAAATCTCTACTAAATAAAATCTTGCCATAACTATTCGTAATATTAGAAGCAAGAAGATATTTACGTTTAAAATCAAAGTATTGTTTCCATTTACTTCCACGTTCAGAATTACTAGCTTTTTTAGCATCATCAATAAGACTAGTCAACTTCTTATAATACATTTGAAATGTATAGTTATCATAATGGTCAATAACAAACAAAGGTTGAGTTATAGTACCACCATGAATAGCTTGAAACTTAATAAGAAATCCTTTAAACTCATAATCATTATCAACTGTATCAACAATATCTTTAACAATATATTCTTCACTATTGTTTATAATAATATCATTAAAAACATTAACAACAGTAGTATAACTCATTATTAAATCATTACGAGTAATAAGACTTTTATCAGCATCTTGAATAATCATATGTCTTACATGGTTATTCCATTGTGCAACACGACTATTAGTATAAGCTATAATACGATACAAATCAATATTTTTAGTATATTCTTCATCATTAAAACAAGTATCAATTAAATCAGAAAATTCAGTTTGACCACAAACATAAAATCCTTTAGTTTCTTCATTATAATCTTGTCTATTTTTAGATATATAATCAAGAAATCTCCATCCATTCTTATTATCTATATCTTCTCGAAGAAGTTTAAGAAGTTTACTAATAGGGTTATTATCTCCTTGTCGTACAACTTCTTTAAGATAATAAGTATTACTAGCAATAAGAAAAGCTTGACTAGTTTTCTCATTAACAGGTGGAAGCTGACTAGAGTCACCAAGCATTATAACTTTAATTTGAAGCTTCTTACATTTATTACTAATATACTTAACAAGTTTAGCATTAAGCATAGAAGCTTCATCAATAATTAAAACTTTAAGACCATCTAGTTTATCTTTTCCAACAGGATTAAAGGCAGGATTTTCAGGGTCAAAATTTTCAATATTAACATCAAGTCTAAAACCAAACAATGATTGAATAGTATTAACTTCTTTTCCACCAATAGAATTACTAAGAACTCTACAAGCTTTATGTGTAGGAGCAGCACAACCTATAACACCACCAGACCATTTGCAATTATTAATAACATATTTAATAACAAATGTCTTACCTGTACCTCCAGCACCACAAAGAGCATTAATATATTTCTTCTCATCCCAAGGCTGTGCAAGAAACTCAATAAGTTCATGCACAGCTATTTCTTGGTCTTTAGTAAACTTAATGTTAGTATCTTTTCTATTACTATTAGCAATATTAAGATTACCAATCATTACAATTCGTTGTTTACATCAATAAGATTATTTTTAACTTTATCTTCATATTCTTTCCATTCTTGAAAAGCTAAAATAGTAGATTCACTATCACCACGATTATAACATGTAGTAATATGAAACAATTCCTTAGCAAAAGGCATTTTAACAATTTTACCTTTAGCTATAAGTCCAGCAGCAAAAGGAATATAAAATCTAGTATCAACAGTTTTTCTATTTTCACTATCTCTTATAATTTTAATTCTATGATTATATTCATCTAATCGACGAGCATAAACAACTTTCTTTCCTTTAGTTCTGTAACTTTCACCTGTAATGCTATATAGTTTGCCATTGTATTCTACTTTATAAGTACCATCAATATATCTAATAATACCTTCGCATTTAGCAACTATAATAACATATTTATTAACTATTCCTTTCTCTTTGGATTTACCTACAACTCCAAATGAGAATTTAAAGCTAACCATAACATACTACTTTCTTTTAATAGTACGCATACGTTTATCAACAGCACGAGTAATACCTTTAAAAGTATTATCTTCTGCAAACTTAGCTTTACGAGCAGCCTTTTTAGCAGCTTTCTTAGCAGCAATCTCTTCATCACGTTCTTTTTGTTGTTGAATAACATCAACAATCTCAACATGATAACCACAATAATGAGTGAGAAAATCAATCTTACCACTAGTTCCGTTACCAATAGCACTATTTTTAGCTACTTTAATAACTTTACTAGCAGGATTGATTCCAATAACAGCGCCAACATTATTAAGTTGACGAACAACAAAAACTTCATCATACTTTTTCATAAGTACTTTACATTTTTAAAGATTAATAAAACAATTATATTTAATAGTTAAAACTATAATAAGTTCAATAATAGTAAGATTAGTAGAGCCACTACGCTACGCTCCGTGGCGACCCCCCGTAGAGGATGGAAGCAAGCTAGTCATTAAACTTTCTTTCTAATAATATCATTAAAATCACTAGTAAGTTTACCAATTCTATCTTCAATTCTATCTAGTCTATTCTATCTCTATCTCTTTTAACTTCCCATTGTTTATTAATATCGCAAATATCAATTTGAATCTTTCTAATCCAATTTTGAGTATCATTAATATCTCTAATAAGTCTATCTAGTTTTTTACTAACAATGGTAATTCTTATAAAAAGATATACAGATAAACCAAATATCATACCAAGTATAAAATGAGAAACATTTTCAATCATAAAAATAATGATAAAGTTTACGAATAAGTTCAAATCTAGTATCAGTAATATTATAGATTTAAATGCTTTAGCAACAAAATCAAAATCACCATATTTAAGTAAAGCATCTATATAATCTTTAATATCACTAAGCCACATAATAGCACTAACAGAATATCTATCACTATCAGTATTAGTAATATATTGACCAATACCTTTAGCAATAGTATCAGCAGTTATATCATTAATAATAAACTTATCAGTAAACCAATTATCTTTTATATAATGTTTATCAGTATATTTATCACGAAAGGTTTTAGATAGTTTATTACATAAATCAATATAAGAACGAGCAGCAGTTCTATTATTATGATTAACAAATTGAACATCTTTAACTTTAAGAGTTAAGTTCATACCACATTCAATAATACGAACTTTAATTTGTTTTTTATCCTCATTAATATATAGAACAATAGCAAGTTTATCTTTCCAATAACCAACATTCAAAGTAACTATATCATAAAGTTTAACTTTAAATCCAGATGTAATAGTACCATCAATATTCTTATAAGCAATATAATTCATAACAAAACTGTATTAAATTTTTAGTTTAACATTTATTAGCTAGTTCTTTTGCCCTGTATTGAACCCAATATTAATCGTGATAGATTAATCAGATTATATATGAAAATTCAACAGAGAGCAAAAGAATCATATCTACGAATGTATTATGAACATAAATAGTTAGTCATTACTAGCAGGCTCATTATTCTGTTCATTATTCTTACCATTACGTTTAAGACGTTCTTTAAGAATATGTTCAGCAACAGAACCAAGTTTACATTCACTAACATTATAACTTACGCCTTTAACATGAGTAACAGTATATACAATAGGATAATCAATATATTTATTATTACCTATTGTACGTTCAACCTTAGTAACTCCAATTCCAGTTACAATACCAACACAAACACCAAGTTTAGTTTGATTATGATATTGATAAGTATATTCCATATAAACTACTTGTCCTTTTTTAAACTTAGCTTGTTCTTCAATATATCTATCTAATAGACCATCAAAAATAAAAGAATCATAATTATCCATTTTAATTATATATTTAAAGTTAATAATATACATACTAAAAAGCCTAGCACTATCTTCACAGACAACGCTAGGCAAATCTACAAATACGAAATCATATAAACGCAATGTTTTGACATGAATATTATTACTAATTTCACAATCAATAATAATAGAATAATTAACACCAAATCAAATATGACATATAACACTTGGACTATGATAAATATTAATAGCACTATCTTCACAGACCGTACTATTATAAAAGTTACAATTAGAAATAAAACGGATAATAGCAATATCATAGTTTCGGAGTTCAATTCCTCCATCATCAGCAAGTGAAATAATACTACTATCTTCACAGACAGTAGTATTAGAAATAAAATCAAAAACTTATGTGGGATTATTTAGTAGATTTATTTGCTTTTCTACGTTTAAGTTCAGCATAAATTTTATCATCACTAACATTCTTAAACTTATTCTTCTGTTTATTATTATCAACAGATTGATTAACCATTTTAATCATTTCCTTATATTCTGCATTAGAAGTATTAATAATATGTTGAGCAATTAAATTATTAATTTTAGTATTAGCTTCAACAATTTTAATAATCATATCTTTAGCATATTTAGGAAAAACAGCAATGATAGGTTTAAGAATATCTTTATCTTCAATTACACTATCCCAACGATTAATAAGCCAATCAAGTTCAAATCCATCTTTAGTAACAAGTTTAATAATATCTTCTTGAGTTTTACCAAAATCATTAATATATTCTTGTTCTTTAAGAACATATACAAATAAAGCTAAACCTCTAACATATTGGTCTAGAGATAAACCTTTATCTTTAATATCATTAATGAATTTATTAATAAGAGTATAATCTTCTTTATATTTACAGGTATCACAAGTAATACTATCACAAGATTTACCAAAAACTTCATCAAGAATAACTTTAATATTAATATTTTCCATAATTTTATTTATTTAATCATAATAACCAAAAACATCATTTTCAGGGTCAACAATAGGACTATCATCAACTATTGGTTCCCAAGCAATATCGTCAAAATCTTGACTTAGACATTCTGCATGAATTTCAACACCTTCAACATTATTATTGAAATATGTATCATCTTCAACAAAATAAATATCAGTTCTTTCCATATCTTTATATATAAAATAAACTCCGAGTAGAGGATAGTTATCATCAACGTGTTAACTATAACAAACCCAATAAACAAAATGGATAAAAATGGCAAGCAGATGAGAATTAGCTTTAATAAGCTCAACAGCACCATATCATCCTCTACGGGGAGTCTACACTATAAACTTAACTAGCTTCAGAATCTTTATTCTTTTTATGAAGTTCAGTTTCAGTATCAATCATAATACCAATAACTCGCTGACTATCACTAGCAACATCAGCATGAGCTTTAACTAAAGCATCAATGAATAAATCATCTGTATATCTATATTCTCTACGAAGTCCACCATCAGCAGTAACTCTAAACTTATTCCATAAGAAGTCAACATAAGCACCTTTAGAATTACATATTCTTCCATCATCTTCAAGAGTATGAAGAATATTAAGAGAAGTATGACGTCTAAATGCAGCATTGAATTTAACAATACAAACTACATCAAGAATATGTTGAGGAACATTAATTCCAACAGGAACACCACGTTTATCAGTCTTAGCATCTTTAAAGTCATTATCTTCATTAGCTTGACTAACAACAGTAGTTTGTTCTTCCTGTTTACGAACTTTACTTTGTTTCTTCTTCCTAGCTTTATTCTTAGGCTGAATAGTTTCACTACTAACAACAGCATTAACTTGTGTATCTTCTTCAGGAACAACAAGTTTACCTTCTTGTTTAGCTTCTTCTAAACTTTCAGCCATAGTTTTCTTTCTAGGCTTAGATTGAACATTACTAGTAACATTATCAAAATTTACCATAACACTTATAAGTTTAAGATTAATATTATTATCAGTAGCAATATTACTCTACTGAACAACACGACAAATATAATAATTAAATATAATACTACAAATATATTATAATTTATTTATACTATAATTCTAACTAATAATCAATAGCTATATTAAAATAACTAAAATAGTTATAGCAATAGGAATTAACTTACCACGAGTATAATAAATATCAATAGTATCAAGAGTATCATTAGTATAAAGAGAATCAGTAATATCAAGAATATTAAGAATATCATTAATAATATCACCAGTAATATTAGCATGACTAGTATTAATAGTCATTATAATACTGATAGTATTAATAATGCTATTATTAGCTAGAACTAAATGCTATTAGTCATTATGACTAGAAGTCTTATTAGACTTGGTAATACTGTTAGAGCTAGTCTTAATAACGATTGTATGACTAAATCGTC
>ENA-OQDM01000235-OQDM01000235.1-human-gut-metagenome-genome-assembly--contig:-NODE-235-length-36183-cov-4.619925_pt1 | contig 36183 bp, 28 predicted proteins | sample MGYA00242772_ERZ504605 | MGnify/ENA primary metagenome ERZ504605 (study PRJEB26092, sample SAMD00036348) | human gut metagenome | host: Homo sapiens | study: EMG produced TPA metagenomics assembly of... | reverse complement strand
TGCCGTCGGCACACTTGGTGCGGGTACCAAACTCCCGATGAGTTCGAGTCCCAAGCCGCTTAAGGTCTGATAGGCTTACACCTACTTTTGTTCACCCCACGGTGTCTACTTTCCGGGGGTCGGGCCCTACAGCGTCTGGAAGCCAAGCAACGAGCGGTTCATCAGCGAACCAACCAAACCGGCCACCAATCCCAACGGAATCAGCCACACATACTCTTCCAACGACAGCTGACCGATATCACCGAAATCCAAAACCGGACGCAGACCGAAACAGTATTTTGAGACGAAATCGGCGGTCAGCGATGCGGCGGTGGCGCCCATCAGAATCGCAGGGGAAAAACTCCGATGCACCCCTTCCAAAGCGAACATCATGCCGGACAGCGGCGCGCTGAACGCGGCGGACAAGCCGGCCGCGGCACCGGCGGTGACCAGATAATGCTCCTGCATGTCCTCACGGCGGCGGCCGCGCAAACGGTGGGACACACACTGCGCGCCCGACGCACCAATCTGAATGGACGGCCCCTCACGGCCGAGCGACAGACCAAACAACGCGCCCAACAGTCCACCGACGAAACGGACTGGCAGAATCGTCTGCCAACGCATCTTCAAGCCGCATATCACCACGCCGTTGGTCTGCGGGATGCCGCTGCCACCAGCCATCGGCTCCTTGCCGACCATCCACGCGATTGCTAGCGCGGCCGCCACCGCGGCAACCGCCCACGGCGCAATCAGCCACGGGGTCTCGCGAATCCGCGCATATATCCAACGGGACGCATCCGTGCCGTATTCGATGCCGAGACGGTATACGACAACCAGCAATCCTGAAACCAGACCAATGACTATGCCGGCCGCCGCCATCTTCCACTTCAAGTGGTCGAATCGCGGAATCAGCCGGCGGATATCATGTGCCGCGTCGTTACCAGTCAAGCCGGGAAATTCGTTGCAGACGGTCAGTCGACCAGCGAATTGATCTGGATGACATGATCGCGCTGCGGACCGGTGCCGATCGCGGAGATACGGCAGCCGGACAGTTCCTCAAGACGCTTGACGTAATCCTGACAGGTCTTCGGCAGATCATTGAAGTCGTGGATTTGGGAAATATCCTCGTCCCAACCCGGCATGGATTCGTAGATCGGCTTCGCTGCCGCGAATTCGGACTGATCAGTAGGCATATCGTCGCGGCGTTCGCCGTTGACATCATAGGCCACGCACAATGGGATTTCCTTCAGGCCGGTAAGCACGTCGAGCTTGGTGAGCACGATGTCGGTCAGGCCGTTGACCTGAGCCGCATAACGATTGACGACCGCATCGAACCAGCCACAACGACGCGGACGGCCGGTGGTCACGCCGTACTCGTGGCCCTGGCTCGCAGCCATTCGCCTTCCTCGCCGAACAGCTCGGTCGGGAACGGTCCTTCGCCCACGCGGGTCACGTACGCTTTGGAAACGCCGATCACGCGGGTGATCTTGGTCGGGCCGACACCGGTACCGGTGCATGCGCCGCCGGCAGTCGGGTTGGAGGACGTGACAAACGGATATGTGCCGTGATCCACGTCGAGCATAGTGGCCTGGCCGCCTTCGAACAGCACGGTCTTGCCTTCGTCAAGTGCCTTATTGAGCACCAGCGAGGTGTTGGCCACGTACGGCTTCAAACGTTCGCCGAGCTTGAGCAGCTCATCCGTGGTTTCGTTCACATCAATCGGACGACGATTGTACAGCTTCACCAGCATCTGGTTCTTCTGATGCAGGCTTGCCTCAACCTTGTCGTGCAAATGCTCAGCATTGAACAGGTCGTGCACGCGGATGCCCACGCGATTAATCTTGTCGGCATACGCAGGTCCAATGCCGCGACCGGTGGTACCGATCTTGTGCTTACCCAGGAAACGTTCCGTCACCTTATCAAGCACACGATGATACGGCGCAATAATGTGCGCACCCTCACTCACCAGCAGTCGGGAGCAGTCCACACCGCGGCTTTCCAAGCCGTCGATCTCTTCGAAAAGCACTTCAGGATCAACAACAACACCGTTGCCGATAACCGGAGTCGCGGTCGGGCTGATGATGCCGGAGGGCAGCAGGTGCAGCGCATACGATTCGTCGCCGACCACCACGGTATGGCCCGCATTGTTGCCGCCGTTGAAGCGGGCAACATAGTCGACCTTCGTGCCGATCAGGTCGGTCGCCTTACCCTTGCCTTCGTCTCCCCACTGGGCACCGATCAAAACAATTCCAGGCATGTTGTTGCACCTCCGCGCGTATGCGATTTCGCCTCAAAGCCTTACCAAGGCCTTACAAAGACTATCCTGCGCCCTCTACCGGATATCTGCCGGATATGCACCGATCGGCCGTTGAAACTAGTCAGTTCCATCGTTTTCGTCTCATACAACGCGACACACCCACCGTGCCGCCACACGCCGCATGCATTACGCGGCGCGTGCGGCATCACACTACTTCAACGCCTTGCCCGCGCTGCCAAGCTGCCTGCAAGCCTCCACCACGCGTGCGGCCATGGCGCTTTCCGCTTCGCGCCCCCACGAACGCGGGTCGTACATCTTCTTGTTGCCCACCTCGCCATCGATTTTGAGCACCGAATCATAGTTGGAGAACATGTGACCGGCCACCGCACGGCTGAATGCGTACTGCGTATCGGTGTCGATGTTCATCTTCACCACGCCGTAGCTCACGGCCTGCGCGATCTCCTCCGGCGCGGAGCCGGAACCACCGTGGAACACCAGGGCGAACGGCTTACCGGGAGCGACATCCAGCGAGTGCGCGGGGTCGGGCATTTCGCCGGCCTTAATCGCGAGCGCGACCGTGGTCTGGATTTCGTCGAGCAGTTCGGGGCGCAGTTTCACCACGCCCGGTTTGTATGCGCCGTGCACGTTGCCGAAGGTGAAGGCGGCCATGTAGCGTCCGCGCTCGCCAAGGCCGAGTCGTTGCGCGACGGCGATGCCTTGCGCGGGCGTGGAATACAGTTTGTCGTTGATTTCGGCGCTGTGCCCGTCTTCTTCGCCGCCGACCGCGCCGATTTCGATTTCCAGCACGGTGTGCGCGGCTTGGGATTTGTCGAGCAGTTCTTCTGCGATGTCGAGGTTTTCACCCAGCGGCACTGTGGAACCGTCCCACATGTGTGACTGGAAGGTCGGTTCCTGACCGTGCTTCACCTGTTCGGCTTCATGGTCGAGCAGGGGGCGCACCCATTCGTCCAGATACTGTTTGGCGCAGTGGTCGGTGTGCAGGGCGATGGTGATGTTGGGGTATTTCGCCGCGACTTCGTGCGCGAAGGCTGCGAAGGCAAGCGAGCCGGTGACGCGGTCGTTGACGCGTTGCCCGGAGAAGTAGGCGGCGCCGCCTACGGAGACCTGGATGATGCCATCGGATTCCGCCTCGGCGAAACCCTGGAGTGCGGCGTTCAGAGTCTGTGTGCTGGTCACATTGATCGCGGGATAGGCGTAACCGCCGCGGCGTGCGGCGTCCAGCATTTGCGCATAACGTTCCGGCGTTGCAATAGTCATGCCTCCATTATCGCCCGACCCTATCCCACTTATCATGTGACAACATTCGCCATCTTTCCTTTCCGTTTTCCCGACCGTCCGCTCCATATCCAGGTCGCCCGCCCCACTAGGGCCATATGCCGAGCGTTTTCGTCTCATATCCCGACATTTGCGGGACCGACCATTAAACAGGGCGAAACCATTGCGATCGTTCCATCGGAAGTCATAGAATATCCACCGGATCGCGCGACGAAGAGCCCAACCGGGTATTCCCGCACGGGCATGCCGCCGCACGTAGATGTTGCGACCAATACCCGCGAGGAGGCTTGATGCACCAGGTTTTCGCCATCTTCCTTCGAGACGTGAAACGCATTCTGAAGAACCCAGTGGCGCTCGTCGTCACGCTGGGTGTGGCCATCATCCCATCACTGTACGCATGGTGCAACATCCTCGCCAACTGGGACCCGTACGCGAACACGGGCAACATCCAGGTCGCTGTGGCGAACGAGGACAAGGGCACAACCTCCACGCTGGTCGGTCATCTCGACGCTGGCCAGCAAACCGTCAACCAGCTTAAGAAGAACCATCAGCTCGGCTGGCGTTTCGTTCCCGAGCAGCAAGCCATCGAAGGCGTGGAATCCGGCAAATACTATGCGGCGATCGTACTGCCGGAAGACTTCAGCTCCAGACTAATCGGCACCGTCACTGGTAAAGGCGACCGACCGTCGATCACGTACTACATCAACGAAAAGCTGAACGCGATCGCGCCGAAAATCACCGATACGGGTGCGACCACGATCGACGAGCAGATCAACACCACTTTCGTTTCCAGCGTGGCCGACGCCGTAGCGAAGGAAGTGAAGGAGGCAGCGGGAGAAACCACCGGCAGCATGAAAAGCGCGCAAAGCGACGTCATCAACGATCTGACCGACACCATCAACCAGCTCGAAACCGTCCAACAGCAGCTGCGCGGCACGCGTTCCACGCTCGACAAGGCCCTCACCACCATCGATTCGGCCAAACAGTCCAACATCGCGCTCGCCTCGGGAATCACCAACTCGCTTGACACCGTCGGCAAGGCGTCCGACTTGCTGAGCGAGACGCGCACACAAACCGAACGATTCTCGAACACGCTGGTCGGAGCGCTCGACAACGGCAGCACGCAACTGTCCGGCCTGCAGGTCAACGTGAGCAATGCCACCGGCACCGTGCTCAGCGGACTGAACACCACGCAGGACGCGCTCGACCAAGTGTCCAGCACCATGCATCACGTCAACACCACCACCGGCAATGTGCTCGACGGCGTGGAGAAGGCGTTGCAGGCCAGCCAGCTGGATCCGAACAGCCAAACGTATAAGGATCTTTCCGCGCAACTCGCCGAAGCCCGCAAACAGCTGACGTTCCAGCAGCAGCGCATCGACGCCTCGATCAGGACACCACGGCTGAGATCAACGCGGGGAAGAACACCGCGAACGGGTTCAACGACGATGTCACCACGCTGGCGAAAAACGGCACGGCGTCGATGGCGAGCGCACGCACGACCATCACCGGCACGGTCATGCCGAATCTCAACACCGGGCTCGATACACTCAGCCTGGCCAATGGGTCGCTGTCCGGCACGCTTACCACGCTGCAAAGCACACTGGAACAGGGCAACGGGCTGCTCGACCAGTTGTCGCGCACCGTGACCCAAACGAACACCACCATTGCTGGCACGCAGACGCAGCTCGCCAATCTCGCCAAACAGCTCAACACCACGCGCACCGATGTGGCCGCGTTGAGCAGTTCGGCGATGTTCCAGCAGCTTTCCCAAGCGCTCGGACTTGACGCGAGCGAGGTCGGCTCGTTCGTGGGCGAGCCGGTGCATTTGGACGAACAGGTCCTCTACCCGGTCAAAAACTATGGTTCCGCGGTCACGCCGTTCTACACGAATCTTGCGCTATGGGTCGGCGGATTCGTGCTCGTCGCGATCTACAAGCTTGAAGTGGACCGCGATGAGAAGATCCGCATGTACACGCCACGCCAAGGCTATATGGGCCGTTGGCTGCTGTTCGTCACGGTCGGATTCCTGCAGGCGATCATCGCCACGATCGGCGATCTCGCGCTGGGCATCCAATGCGAGCATCCGTTCCTGTTCATCCTCGCCGGCATTTTCGCCTCGTTCGTCTACGTGAACATCATTTACGCGCTCGCCGTGGCGTTCCGGCATATCGGCAAGGCCGTCGCCGTGATTCTGGTGATTATCCAGATTCCGGGCGCGGCAGGCCTCTACCCCATCGAGATGATGCCGGAATTCTTCCGCCGTCTGAAACCGTTCCTACCGTTCACCTACGGCATCAACGCGATGCGCGGGCCGATCGGAGGCATGTATGCCAACCATTATTGGATCGACATGCTCTCGCTGTTCTGGTATCTGCCTGTGGCGCTGTTCATCGGCTTGGTCGTCCGCAAGCTGGCGTTGAACCTCAACCGCCTGTTCGACAACCGTCTGGCGGACACTGATCTGATGATCACCGAACATAACGAAGGCACGGTGGAACCGTTGCGGCTCACCGAGACCGCGCAGCAGATCGCCGAGGAGTTCCCCGAACTAGCCCGCAGACGGGCGATTCATTTCTTCCGCCTGTACCCGCGCCTGGTGCGCTGGGGATTCCTCGCGCTGGCGGTACTGCCGTTCGTGTTCCTGCTGTTGCTATTCATCACGCGCATGAAGCTCGCCATGCTGCTCGGTTGGATCATTTCGATCATCGCCATCGACACGTATCTCATCGTGGTGGAGTATCTGCGCGAACGGTATGCGAATTATCTGGGCGAGGAAGCGATGAGTGCGGAAGAGTTCCGCAGCGCGATCCTGCACGAGAACCTGCTATTCCGGCCGGGCATGCATTACAAGCCGATGCATGCCGTACGCACGAGGCTGTATGAGGCTGCGCATGGTGGTTCGGCCGGACATGCGCCTGAACATGCGGCTGAGTATGCGGCTGGAAACACGGACGGAAATGCTGGCAGGAGTCTGCGTGAGGAGGGGAACGAACAGTGAAAATGATCTGGGGCATCTTCAAGCGGGACATGTGCCACGCCACCCGCAACGTGATCGCCGTGATCGTCTCGATGGGCCTGGTGGTGGTACCGGCGCTGTACGCCTGGTTCAACATCGCGGCCAGCTGGAACCCCTACGGCAACACCAAGGCATTGAAGGTCGCCGTGGCCAATAACGACAAGGGTTACAAGTCGGATCTCATACCGGTGCGCGTCAACGTGGGCGAAACCATCATCAGCACACTGCACGCCAACGACCAGCTGGACTGGCAGTTCGTGAAAAGCGACAAGGCAATCGACGGGGTGAAATCCGGCGAATACTATGCGGCGATCGTAATTCCGAAAGGTTTCAGCGCCGACATGATGACGCTGTTCTCCCCCGACATCAAACACGCGCAGCTCAAGTACTATCTGAACGAGAAAATCAACCCGATCGCCCCGCATATCACCGATCAGGGCGCGACAACCGTGGTCAACACAATCGACAAAACCTTCGCCAAAACGATCGCGCAAGTCGGACTCGACCTGGCCTCAAGCATCCTACACTATTCGCAAAGCCCGCAAATGGCCGAATACATGCGCAACCTCAACGGCAATCTCACCACCATGGCGGATACGTTGAGCGGCGCATCGCAGCAGGTAACGTCGTATTCGCAGCTGCTCGGCTCGGCGAACGACATCGTGGATTCCACGGGCAAACTGCTCGCCTCGGCGACCAAGGCGGGCAAACAGGCCCAGAACGCGTTGAAGCAAGGCAAATCAGGTGCCACGTCGTTCACTTCGGCAGGTGCGAACGTCACCTCCTCAGTGAACACCGCGCTCGACCAGGTGTCAGGCGCGTTCGACCAAGTAGCTGCCAAGGTGAACAAGGCGTTCGACGCGATCGGCAAGGACTCAGACACCGCAGCCAGCCAGTTGACAACGTTGAGCGAACAAGTCTCCAGCAGCGAATCGCTGTACGACACGTACATCACAAGCCTCAACCACATGCACGAATCGGTGGAACAACTACCGGACAGTGATTCCGCGAAACAGGCGCTGCTGGAAGCCATCGACCGGGAGATCACGCTGCTGGAAGCCGCCAAAGGCGATTCGCAGAAGCTCGCGCAGCAGCTGAAAGACACTTCCACGCAGGTCACGCAGGATACCGCAGCCGCGGAACGCTCCCGCAAGGAGATCCTGAACCGCATCACCTCCGCGAAGCAGTCGATCAGCAGTGTGCGCGACGATTACGCCACGAACGTCAAGCCGAAAATCGACGCGCTCGCCTCCACAGTCAGCACGCTGATCTCCCAAACCGACAGCATGATCACCCAGCTGAGCGGCACCGCCGACGATCTGGACGATGTGACGGGCGATGTGGGGACGAATGTGACATCCATCCGTTCCACGCTCGGCGCGATCGCGAAGAAACTCGACTCGTCGGCAGCGACGGTGAAGGAGCTGATCACGAAGCTGGAGACGGGCGGGAACGCCGGTGACGGCAACAGCGATGGTGGCGACGGTGACAACGACGCCAGTTCGTCCGATTCGGGTGAATCGGACGAACTACGTGCACTGGCCACCGCCAACGCGTCCACACTGTCCACGCTGATTTCCGCGCCCGTCGCACTGCAGCGCGTCTCAGTGTACCCGATCGCGAACTACGGTTCGGCCATGGCGCCGTTCTATACGATCCTGTCAATCTGGGTGGGTGCGATCATCCTGTGCGCCATGCTGAAAGTGACAATTTCGGACCGCGAGAAGGCGCATGTGCTGGGCTTGGGCGACACGCTGCCGCGCGTCGCCGGCCCGTCCGGCCCGGGGAACGCCTCACGTTGGGGACTACGCCTCGACCACGAGTATTTCGGACGGTACGCGATCTTCGCACTGCTCGCGTTGCTGCAGGGCACACTGGTTTGCCTGGGTGACATGTATTTCCTTGGCGTGCAGGCGAATCATGCGCTGCAGTTCCTTGCCGTGGGGTGGCTTGCCGCACTCGTGTTCTCGAATATCGTGTATACGCTGACCGTGTCGTTCGGCGATATCGGCAAGGCCGTGGCCGTGGTGCTGCTGGTGATGCAGGTCGCCGGTTCGGGCGGTACGTTCCCTATCGAGACACTGCCGAAGTTCTTCCAAATGCTCTACCCGTTCCTACCGTTCCCGCACGCCATCGATGCCATGCACGCCGCGATGGCCGGATCGTACGGCAATGAGTACCTGCTTGACATGGTGTATCTCGCCTTGTTCCTGATTCCTTCGCTGCTGCTGGGATTGGTGTTGCGCAAGCCGGTGATCCGGTTGAACAACTGGGTGAGCCGCAATCTGGAATCCACCAAGGTGATGTGACGAGGTGGATTTGAACGGGCTGGTTTAAGCCGGTTTAGATCGGTTTCGGCTGGCACACATGGACGCGTCATTGGCGACGCATCACCATCACCGCCAACGGCAACACACACCAAATACCAGCCGGCAAAAACCTAAGCTAGCGTGGATGCGTAAGGGCATTGTCTTGCCCGGTCACTTCCCTTACGTACCGCTGCGCCATCCCGGCGCTCCTCTGCGCCGCCACTACCCCACATGTCGCCTCCTCACACACCAACAAGCGTCCGATTCTGCAGAATCGGACAATCAGCGGCGTCGCGCAAACCACACGTTGATCAGCGAGCCGACCACCACCAGCGCGACACCGATCCAGAATGGCATGCCCAACGTCACGCCCAATAGGAGCGTGCTGGAAGCAGTGGAGAACAGCGGCGTCGCATACGAACCGATCGCAAGCGTTTCCATACTGCCATGTAGCATGCCATACCCCCAGCACGCGTAGCCGCCAGCAATCGACGCGGCACATGCGAGCAGCGAAATATAGCCGCCGATGCCAGGCGCTACAGCTGGCAAACCGTCGCCCGAAACGAAATGGATAATCCACAGCACAACAGCAACGCAACAGAAGAAAATCGTCGTACCATCGTAACCATCGGACATCGATGGCGTCACGGTCGCGTAAATCGCCCAAATAAAGGCGCCTGCGAACGCGAGCGCGTACGGCAATGGATTGCTGGCGATATTGGCAACCGCTTCCTGCACGTCAAGGTTTTCACCGCCGACCGCCATTGCCACGCCGACGGTGGCTACGATTGCACCCGGCAGCGCTTCGGAGACCGAGCCGCGTTTGTGCGACACGGCGGCGGTCATCAGTACCAGCAGCGTCGGCCACAAATAATTGACGAGGCTGACTTCCACAGATTGCGCGTTCGTTGTGGCCAGACCGATCGACAGCGAGATCGACGTCTCGTATGCAATGAACATGAGTCCGCCTGCGACGAGGTACTTGCGTGGCGCTTGGCTAATCGGTTTCGGCCGTCGCACGATGAGCAGGAGCATGCCGCCGACAGTGTAGATGAGCGCCGAGCCGAGCGTGGCGCCGAACGATTCGGAAACGAGTCGCACGAGGCCGGCCATGAAGCCCCACAGGACGATTGCGAACAGGCCGATGAGTGTCGCCGCGTGTGATATGGCATGACCAAATAGGGGGGTACTGGGGCGTTCGCCTGCGGATTCGGCGGGAAGTTTCTGATCCGTATTCACGGATTCCAGCCTACCTGCCGCCCACCCCGCATGTCCGATTCTGCAGAAACGGACAATTGAACACCGGTTTTGGCACCTTGTGCGTCCGATTCACCAGAAACGGACATTCCTGCGACCTGTGATGCCGCAAACCCGATTACCCCCGGAACCGCGCCAACAGCAGCGTCGGCCACCCCAACCGACGCGGCCACACCATCCGTATCAGCAGCCAAGTCCACGCGTCCCGCACCCCCACAGCCCGCCGACGCGCGCACGTCGCCCATGACCAAATCATCCAATGTCACGCCGAACATGTCGCAAAGCATCAGCAGCTTATCCATTTCGGGGTATGCCTTCTCGGACTCCCATTTCGAAATTGCCTGCCGGGAAACGCCCAGCAGCATTGCCAGCCGTTCCTGCGTCATGTTGCGCGAACCGCGCAGATACTGCAGATTCTCTTTGAAACTCATGTCCGCCCTTTCGTCGAGTTTCCATATCGCCTCGACTTGCGATTATTGGCGATTGCCAAGCAACAGCTTGTCATAAACGTCGCGTTCCACGCCACCATCTTTCGGTTGCATTGCGATTCGCAACCAAATTTTGCGACGCAACCGACAGTTGCGCGGCGTGAAGTTGACTTCACGGGTCTTTTACGGTAATAGAAAAACCCTTGGAATTCCAACGATTCCAAGGGTTTCGAATGGAGCGGATGACGGGAGTCGAACCCGCCTTTAAAGCTTGGGAAGCTTTCGTTCTACCGATGAACTACATCCGCAAAAAATGTGCCTTTTGGACACAATCATTTAGTCTAGCATGCATTCGCAGGATTCACGGCCATCAACCGATATTCGATACCGTCACCCACTTGCCAAATCGCATATCAATCAACGCGCAACAACCACAACAGCATTAATGTCATTCATCAGATGACATCAAAATATTCTGCAATGCATCCCCACAGGAAACACACACAATTCGCGTCAGAATCAGCGGAATCCTATGCAATCACGCATGACTTGCGCAACCTGCGCACATTGCAATCGCCGCCGATCAGCGACCATACCCGCCTTGCACGGGATGCTGCGAATAATCTCGCGAATAGCCCCCACCGGAGTATCCCCCTGCACCCGCACCGGCGCCGGCACCAGAGACACCCCCATTCTGCCGACGAATATCCGCCGAAGCATACCCGCTCGTCGCATAACCGCCAGCCAAATAGCCGGACTGCACGCCCCGCGCCTTCATCTCCTGACTCATCTGCATCAACCGGGCAATACGATCCTCAGTCGCCGGATGCGTGGAAAACAGGCGAGAAAAACCTTCCGCAGAGAACGGATTCGCAATCATCATCGCAGCAACCGACTGCGTACCGGCAGTCTTCTGCATCGGCATCGTCTCAGCGCCGTTCGAGATCTTATTCAATGCGGACGCGAGCGCTTCCGGATCTTCCGTAAGTATGGAACCATCTTCGTCGGCATCATATTCTCGCGTACGCGAAATCGCCATCTGAATAAGCGAAGCGGCAATCGGCGCAAGAATCGCGCTCAACAGCACACCCAGCAATCCAAGACCATTAGAAGATGAACCATTGCGATCGTCACGCGAATTGCCGCCGCCGAAATACATGAGCGAATAGCCGAGATACGAAATGACCGTCGCCATTGCGGAAGCGATCGCAGACGTCAGGATATCGTGATTGTACACGTGCATAAGCTCGTGCCCAAGTACGCCGCGAATCTCGCGTTCGTTCAGCATCTGCAGAATACCCTGCGTGCAGCAGACCGCCGCATGACGTTCATTACGTCCCGTCGCGAAAGCATTGGGACTCATGGTCGGAGCGATATAGATACGAGGCATCGGCTTGCCCGCTTTCGCAGACAGCTCGCGCACGATTTTGTACAGTACCGGCGCCTCCTGCTCGCTGACCTCCCGCGCATGCATGGATGCGATCGCAAGTTTGTCGGAAAACCAGTAGGATGCGAACGTTGAGCCAAGTCCGATGAGAATGTAGATGCCAAGCGTACGCTGGCCGCCACCGGTCGCCCACCAAATGAGCATGATGACGCCCCACATCAACGCGAATAACAGCGTTGTCTTCAAGCCATTGCAATGGCCATGCACCCGCAATTTGCCGTTCATGGTCACTAGCGTAGAAACGGAGCCTGAGTTTTTGCTGGATATGTGCTGGAGACTGGACTGCGGAAAGGACTAGGGGGCAGTTGCGGAAGTTCGCATGCTCAGCTTCTCCCCGGATATCCGATTCTGCAGAAACGGACACACATGCACGCTTTTCGTCATACTGTATATCCGATTCACCAGAAACGGACAAGCACAGGATAAAAAATGCGTCTTGGGTGACCGATTCTCCAGAATCGGACATCCAAGACGCATGATAGAAACCTGGGACCTATCAGATCAGATCCCAAACACCCACCTTAAGCGTGAGCCAGGGCGCGCATCTGCTCCGGATCGATGACCTTCTTGTGCTCACGGCCTTCCTTCGCACCCTCGGCACGTTCGAACGCATCGATCTTCTTCCAGCCAGCGAAGTCGATCGGCTTGACACCGCGCGATTCCAGCAGCCGGTCGATGGACTCCGGATCACGATCGGCAGCCACACGACCGCCTTCAGCAGCCTTCGACAAATCCTCCAGCATATTGGTCACGATCAGCAGTGCGTCGGACTTGGTGGAGCCGATCAGGCCAACCGGACCACGCTTCGCCCAACCGGTCGCATACAGACGCTCGCGCACTTCATCCGTGGCTTCAGCGGCCGTAGTGATACGACCGTCACCGTTCGCGTTCGCCAAGTGCGCATGACGCTCGTCGTACGCAATGCCCGGCGCGGTGGCCGGTTTGTAACCGATCGCATGGTACACAGCCTGCACCGGATACTCTTCGAATTCGCCGGTACGGCTCATCTTGCCGTCCGCCGATGTCTCGGTCTTTTCCACACGGATGCCAACGACCTTGCCGTCCTCACCCAACACTTCGACCGGAGCGGAATTGAAGTGCACGTAATATTTGCGGTCAGCCGGATTACCCTCATAATCCACGTCACCGTCATCTTCCATGTCTTCCGCCATCTCACGAATCGTGAACAGCTCTTCGACCATCTGACGAGTCAGCTTGTCTTTGCCGGCCTCTTCAATCGTGTCTTCATCCAAATCGAAATCGTCTTCGTTGATGATCAGCTGCACTCCCGGCAGCTTCTCCATCTCACGCAATTCCTGCACGGAGAACTTGGCCTGCGCCACACCGCGACGGATGAACAAGTGAAGCACACGCGCCTTGTTGGACTTGATGCCCTCATATACGTTGTCCGGAATGTCGGTGCGCTCCTTCAGATCATCGGCATTGCGCATGAGCTCGCGAGCCACGTCCATGGCCACGTTGCCACCGCCGATCACGGCGACTTCCTCAGCTTCAAGCGGCCATTCGCGAGCGCCGGTCGGATAACCGTCGTACCATTCCACGAACTTGGCTGCGCCGTATACGCCGTCCAGATCGGCGCCCGGCAGTCCGAGCGGCTTGTCTTCGACGGCACCGGTGGCGAACAGCACGGCATCGTAACGTTCGAGCAGTTCGTCGAGCGTCACGTCCTTGCCGAATTCCACGTCGCAGTACAGGTGGATGTCCGGATTGTCGAGCGTCTTTTCGAGTGCCGACGCGATGAATTTGATGGACGGATGATCGGGGGCCACGCCGTAGCGCACCAGACCGAACGGCACCGGCAGCTTTTCGAACAGGTCGATTCGGGCGGCAGTGCCGAGGCCGAGCTCCTCGCCGAGCTTCTTCAACTGGCGCAGGAAAATGTCAGAGGAGTAGACGCCTGCAGGGCCGGCGCCGATTACAGCAATACGAAGTTCATGAGTTTCAGTCACGCGCTCTAGCCTAATGCATTCCCTGCATTTGCAACAGGGGCGCTCATGTACTTTCTTACGACTTCTTCGCCTTGTGCGCACTGGCGTTGGTGTTTGCGCTGAATCCAGATGAATCCAACGTGTGGCTGCATTAATCGTACGCGATGAGCGCGGCAGATGCACGTAAAATCGCAAGTAGTCGCAGAATCGCGGGATGTAGGAATCCGAAATATCGGAATTCGTCCATCCCGCAATCGCGAGCAAGTACTTATTAAGTACCAGGCAATCGTAAGAAGGTGGCAATGCGCATTCACATCACATATACCGGCGGCACTATCGGCATGATTGACTCGCCGAACGGCCTGATTCCGGGCGCCGACACTCGCGGATGGCTGTCCCGTCTGCTGGAGGACGCGCACATGGACGCGAGCCTGTTCACGTTCACCGAGCTTGATCCTCTTATCGACTCGTCGAATGCGACTCCCGACAATTGGCAGACGATGGTCGACGATTTGCGTGCGCACCGCGATGATGCCGACGCGTTCGTGGTGCTGCATGGCACCGACACGATGAGCTATTCGAGCGCCGCGCTTTCGTACGCATTGGCCGATTTCGGCAAGCCGGTGATTTTCACGGGTTCACAGCATCCGCTTGGCAAGATCGAATCGGATGCCACTGCGAATGTCACGGGCGCGCTGAATGCCGCGATGAGCGGACGATTCCACGGTGTGGGACTGTTTTTTGGACATCACCTGTTTGCGGGCAATCGTGTGAGCAAGTCGTCGAGCTGGGCATTTGAAGGTTTTTCGGCGCCTTCCGTCGGCCCGCTGGCACGCACTGGCACGCCATGGCATTGGTATGCGGGCGATTCCGCTGCGGTTGGCTGCGGTTGGACGTCGCCTCAGCCTTACTCTCGCCATGATGTTGCGGTGATCGATATGGCACCCGGCATTTCCGCGGCACGGTTGGAAGCGATGCTTACGCCGCGGCCGGAAGCGGTTTTGTTGCGTGCGTACGGCGTCGGCAATGTGCCAAGCGACGAGCCTGGACTGACTGACGTGATTGCCGACGTGCTGCATGATGGCGTTCCCGTTGTGATTGCATCGCAGTGCCAGCAGGCGGAAGTACTGCTCGGCCATTACGAGACGGGTGATGCGATCGCACGCGCCGGCGCAATTGGATCTGGCGATATGACGCTGGAAGCCACGTATGCGAAAATCATGTTCCTGCTGTCTCAAGGCGTGACCGGAGCCGACTTCGGCAAGTGGATGCACACATCGATTGCTGGAGAAATCTCCCCGAGCTCGCTGTAAACAATCCCAAAACTTCCGAATCTGCCTTATACATGCCTTATGTATGGCAGATTCCGAAGTTCGTCCGGAGCTATCTGCGTTATATATGGCAGAGCTGTTTTGAGAAACCGGACTTAGAGGGTGTATTCTCGCCCCCTAAGTCCGGTTTTCTCATATGGACCTGCCATATATAAGCGAAATACTTGCTGACAGACCTCCAAATCTGCCATATATAGGCGAGATACGGGGTTTCGAGGCGCAATCAGGCTGATTCGCCACGGTCGAAAAGCACGGTGAGCGCCCACAGAATGCTGACAACATCAATCGCTTCCTGCATGAACGCGCCGACAACCACGGGAATCAGATTGAACGCGGCCGCGATCATGCCGATAATCGCAAGGCCGAGGCCGATCAGCACCGCCTGCAACATCACCTTTTTCGTGCGGCGCGCGATGGCGATGGCCCGCGGAACGGACGCAATGTCGTCATTCATGATGACCACTTGCGCAGATTCGGAAGCCGCGGTGGACGTGCCGTCGGTCATGGCCATGCCGATATCGGCAACCGCAAGTACGGGGGCGTCGTTGACGCCGTCACCGACCATCATGGTGATTTGACGATTCTTGGATTCGCCGGTTACGCGTTGCTTGATGCGATTCCACAACGACAGCTTCTGGTGCTTGGATTCAGTGGCGCTCTTGACGGCGGCAACCTTGTCTTCAGGGAACAGTTCGGACTGCACGTCGTCGATACCGACTTCGTTTGCGATGATGCGGGCGGACGCAGCCTTGTCGCCGGTAAGCATGGACAGTTCCTTGACACCCAACTCGTGCAGGCGAGCCAAAGAACGCTTCGCATTCTCGCGAGGTACGTCACGAAGTACGATGCGGGCGGCAAGACGGCCGTCAATCGCCACGTATGCAGCCATTTCGTCAGGAGCGAGCGGGGCAAACAGCGAGTTTGCGGTTTCAGGCTTGCGAGCGGCGGATTGGGTTGCGACGGACGCGGAAGTAGAGGGCGCGGCTGCAGGCTGCGCATCGTCAGGCACCCCGTTCCTCACTCCCATAGTGTCCGATTCTGGAGAATCGGACATCCGCAGCGCATTCTGAGTCTCCCGTTTGTCCGATTCGGCAGAATCGGACACGTAATACGTCGCATCCGGCATATGCAGCACCGGCATGAATCCGGATTCGTCAGCCGTCACGTATGCGAACCGCCCCACGCGCACCTGATGCCCGTTCACTTCGCCGGATATACCCTTGCCGGACTCCTCTACAATGTTCTTCACCACCGGATAGTCGCGCCCGTGCCCCGGCAAATCGCGCTCGACGCACAGCCTCTGCCCCGCCGCATACCGCGCATACAAATCATCCATAGCCTTGCGTCCGGCCGCCGCGATGCCTTTCGACAGAATGTGCACCGAATAGCCTTCCACCACGCTGGCCATCATGAGAATATGGTCCTCATTGAACGGCGAACTCGTCTCAAACGGCTTCTCCACACGTACGACCTGCGGCTGCTTGACGGTGAGCGTGCCGGTTTTGTCGAAGAAAATATGCGATACGCGACCTAGATTTTCCAGCACATCCTGCGCTTTGATCAGGATTCCCGCTTTGGCAAGTCGCCCGGTTCCAGCCACATATGCGACCGGCGCGGCAATCAACAGCGGACACGGCGTAGCAAGCACCAATACTTGCGCAAATCGCAGCGGCAATCCGGAAATCGCCCATGCAATCCCAGCAATCGCAAGCGAAAGCACGGTAAACGGCACTGCAAGCATATCCGCGGTCTTCACGACAGCGGGGCGCGACTCTTGCGCCGACGAGACCAGCTCCAGGATCTTCTGGTATTGCGAATCGTGCGCAAGTTGCGTGGCGCGCATGGTCAATGTTGTGGAGCCATTGACCGCACCGGACATCACGCGAGCGCCCGCATATACTTCGCGGGGAACGGGCTCGCCGTTGATGTTGCTTAGGTCCAACGTGGCCACGCCCGACAGCAGCTCACCGTCGACCGGCACCGTTTCGCCGGGCAACACCAGGATCACGTCGCCGAGCTGTACCTGATCAACGGGGACCGTTTCGAAACGCTCTCCAGCCGCATCATACGTCTGCGCGGCACCTTTTGTGTCCGTTTCTGGAGATTCAGACGCAAAAGCACGCTTTTCACCGTCTTGGTTGTCCGTTTCTCCAGAATCGGACACTCTGACAGTACGAAATCCGTCGGCGGTCACGTCGGCCGTATGCTCGCTGCCCGACGCGTGCACATGCCCCCGCATGCCGGGCAGCACGACCACGTGCGCGGTTCGCGGTGCCGCGTCGATCAGCGCGGTCAGGTTGCTTTCGGCCTTTGACTGCGCGAATTCCTCGATCGCCTCGCCGGACGAGATCATCAGCACCACGGCCCATGCGGCCCAATATTCCTGCACTGCGACCGTCGACGCAATCGCGACGACCGCCAGCAGATCGACGCCAACATGCCCGTGCCGCAGATCGTCGATCATGCCGCGTACCGTCACCACAATCGTGTACGCAACCAACGCGATCACAATCCACTGCCCAACGCCCGGATTGAACGCACTCAACCCGTCAACGCCGACTTGCGAAATCCACGAATCCCACGCAGCCTCGCCCCACGGCTTCCACTCCCCCAGCAATGCCAACGGAATCGCGGACAGAATGGTAATCGGCAGTAACGGAACCTGTTTGCACAGTCGCCAGCAAATATCGATGATTCTACGCATGAGAATCTCCTTACGCTCGTATCGGACGCCTTGTTAACCCATCGGCGCCTCGCCCGCGCGAGCCATCGATACACGGCGTAAAAAGATATTTTCAGCATAGCAAATATTTGCGATTTTTGTGCCGCAATACAGCAATAAGGGCTGTGCGATTGCTCACACAGCCCTTATTGCATTCTTCTTTTGGCTTGCTTTTTGTTGATTTTCGCGGTTTTCGTTGTACTTGCGATTTCGTGGTGCCAGCCGCGTCTTCGCCGTCAGCCTATCGGGTGGCTTCCATCCGTTCGCATGTCGCGAAACGTTTTAGCCAGCCCAACAGTCTTGACTTGCGCACCGCAACAACTTGCGTCCGTCAATTCACGCACCGCATCAACATCTCGCTTTACCACAGGCCGAACGGGTCGAACAGGCCGCCACCGTCACCGTAGCCGTTGCTGCCGTTGCCGTCGCTCTGTCCATTTCCGTTGCCGTTGCCGTCATTACCGTAACCGTTGCCATTGCCGTTCTGGCTCTGGCCATCATTGCCGTTGTTCCGCTGGTTCTGGCTGTTGGAGGAGTTCGTTTGGGATTCCTCCTGGTCGAGTGTCACGTCAAGCTCCATGGTGTTGCCGTCGCGCACGACCGTCAATGTCACCTTGTCGTTCATGGCGGAGGCGCGCACGTAGCCGAGCAGCGAATAGTTGTTGTTCACCGCCTTGCCGTTGAACGCCACGATGGAGTCGCCGGCCTTCACTCCGGCCTTGGCCGCCGGGCTGTTGTCGACCACGGACTGCACCTGCGTGCAACCGCGGGTCACGCCGTCCGCCTCGACCGTGGAGCTCTTGATGGTGACGCCGAGCGCCACGTGCTGCACGGTGCCGTTGTCGATGATCTCGTTAGCCACACGCTTTACCAGGTTCGACGGAATGGCGAAGCCGATGCCGATGGATCCGGCGGTGCCGGAAGACGTTGTGGTGGATGCGATGGACGAGTTGATGCCGATCACCTGGCCGGCCGCATTGAAGGTCGGACCGCCGGAATTGCCTGGGTTGACGGCCGCGTCAATCTGCACGGCGTTGGTGACGATGTCGTTGTTGTTGTCATCGGACACGGTCACCGGGCGGTTGAGCGCGGAAACGATGCCGACGGTTGCGGTGTCATCGTAGCCGAGCGGATTGCCGATGGCCATCACGGATTCACCCACGGCAAGATTGTCGGAATCGGCAAATTCCGCGGCTTTCAGATTGCTCGGCGGATTGTCGAGTTTGATTACGGCCAGATCGGTGGTGGTGTCGGTGCCGACGATTTGCGCTGAGTAGATGGTGCCGTTGGCGAGCGTCACTTGAATCTGCTTCGCGCCGGAAATCACATGGTTGTTGGTGACGATGTAGCCTTTGTCGCTGATGATTGCACCGGAGCCTTTGGCGCTGCCGTCGCTGGTTGCCACGTCAATGGACACCACAGAATCGGACACTTCTTTCGCCACCGCGCTCCAGTCCGCGGCCTCGCCGGATTTGGCTTTCGCCGAACCGGATCCGGACGTGTTGGACTTCACGCTGGTCAGTGAGCTGGAGGTGGGTACGGTCACCCATCCATTGGTGATTGCCGCGTAGCCGACGCCGAGGCACAATGCCGCGGAGACGAGGGCCGCCACCACGCCGGTCATCACATGCCCGGTCACGCCGGAAGCGGACTTCGGCTTGGTTGCTGCGCCATTCTGCTGCGGGGCACCGAACGGATTACCGTTATTCGGATTCCCAAACGGGTTGCCGTTATTGGGAGTATTCGGCGCTGCTGGCGGCACGTTGGCTCCGCCTTGCGCAGCGGGCTTCATGAATGGATTGCCGTTATTCGATTGCGTATTCTGCTGATCGTTCTGCTGATTTCCACCCACATACGGATTCCCGAAGAAAGGATTGCGAGGCCGCTGCGGCTGCTGTCCGGAAGCCTGCCCGTACGCGCCATATTGCGGCTGCGGAGGCATGTTCGGCGCACCATTCGCAGTATCGTTCGCGGCTGCGGTGCCATCAGCCGGCTGCGTCGGCACGGGACCGTACGCACCATATTCCGGTGCCGGACGGTACTGCTGGGCCGGCGCATCCTGCGTGGAACCGCCAACCACGGTACGTTCGCCCGCCGCGGAAGCATAATCCGGCGTATTGCCCGCCGCAGCCGCGGATTCCGCCGAAGCGCCATCGTTCGCAACAGGCATGGCGGCCGTCGGCTGATCCTCAATACCGCCCTGCACGTCAATCGGTTCGGTAGCCGACTCTGCAGCATACGGCTCACCTGCGTAAGTTTGCGTCTGTTCCGCATCAACCGACGGCATCGGCACGGTCTGTTGTTCGTCATTCTGCGGCTGCACGGCGTTCTGGTCGTTCTCTTCAGCCATTTTCGCTCCTTATTCGTCTCGCGGCATTTCACAAATCAGCAATCGTGCCGCTCGAACTGCTATCTATGAGTAAAGATACTCGCTCTGGAAGTTTCCTGAATGTTTGTTGAAAGTAGCAGCCAAATACGTTCAACATCACCATTGAATCTGAAAATCGCACCAAAATGCGATCGGCACCTTCATCGCACTTTCCACATCTTCCTTATTTTCATTTCACCGATCGCATTCTTTGCAGCACTTTCAAGAATCGCTGCTATCGCATAAAATATTCCGCATGACAAGCCTTACCGAATCATCTACCGGCACAGCGCAAGACACGCAAAACGCGGCAACCGCAGTGTCCGAAAATCTCATCGAACATCCGCGTGGAGCGGAACCAGGCAAGCCGGGCCGCCGCGACGCCTTCTATTTCGAACAGAAAAACCGCCTTCCCGACGCGGCGGACGGTAAGGGGCGAGGCGGCGCACGATATGGTCGCACCGGCATTATTCACACCCCCCACGGCGATATTCACACTCCAGCGTTCGTGCCCGTGGCCACGCAGGCCGCGATGAAAGCCGTTCTGCCCGAAACCATGAGGACCTCGGCGCGCAATGCCTGCTGTCCAACGCGTTTCACCTGTATGAACGCCCCGGCGAACAAGTGCTCGACGAAGCCGGCGGCCTTGCCAAATTCATGAACTGGAACGGTCCGACCTTCACCGATTCCGGCGGTTTCCAAGTGCTTTCGCTCGGCGCAGGCTTCAAGAAAACCCTCGCCATGGATGTGACCGGCATGAAATCAGACGACGTGATCGCCGAAGGCAAGGAGCGTCTCGCGTTCGTGGACGAGGACGGTGTAACGTTCAAATCGCCGCTCAACGGCTCACTGCACCGTTTTTCCGCCGAAATTTCAATGGGAATCCAGCATAAGATCGGCGCCGACATCATGTTCGCGTTCGACGAGCTGACCACACTGATGAACACGCGCGGCTACCAGGAGCGTTCCGTGGAACGCACCTACCGTTGGGCGCAGCGTTGCGTTGCCGAGCATAAGAGACTTACCGAAGAGCGCGTCGGCAAGCCGTATCAGGCGCTGTATGGCGTGGTACAGGGCGCGAATTATGAGGATTTGCGCAGGCATGCGGCCGAACAGATCGCTTCGTTGGATTTCGACGGCGTCGGTATTGGAGGTGCGATTGAAAAGCGCATTATCGGCGACACTTGCGCCTGGATTTGCGATGCGATGCCGGAAAGCCGACCGCGCCACGTGCTCGGCATCGCTGCAGTCGACGATATTTTCGCATGCGTCGAGAATGGTGGAGACACGTTCGATTGCGTCGCACCGGCGCGTTGCGGCCGAAATGGCGCGATTTTCACGCGCGGCGGACGTTACAACATCAAGCGCGCGCAATTCAAGCATGATTTTGGCCCACTTGAAGAGGGCTGCGATTGCTACACATGCACGCATTATTCGCGCGCTTACGTGGATCATGCGTTGCGTGCCCGCGAATTCAACGGTTTCACATTGGCGACGATCCACAACGAGCATTTCTTCGTGAAGCTGCTGGACGATATTCGCGCGTCGATTGACGGCGGATATTTCGACGAATTCCGCGACGAAACCCTGGCCCGCTTCTACGCCAACGGTTCCCGCGGATGATGCATTTCACTTGGGCCTTCCACCCAAATGAATGCTGAGCCATACTTCCGCATTCCAAGGCGCCGACGAACAAACCCGTCGGCGCCTTTTCATGCATGGCGAGCCCGCACTCGCCGTCTCGTTCTCAGACTTGTCACCAGATGTGTCCGATTCTGGAGAATCGGACAACCACACCACATGTTTCATGCCCTACATGTCCGATTCGGGCGAAACGGACAACCACAATGCTTATCTCACGTTCTACTTGTCCGATTCTGGAGAAACGGACAAGTAAGCAACCTAAAAACACTCGCTGGATGTCCGAAACGCCAGAATCGGACACACAGAGCGTCGCGCCGCTTGAATTTTCCTACGGAAAATAGCGGGATCAAGGATGGCTCCGTCGTACGGAAGCCCACAGGGCTTCCTCCCTCCTCGCGTCGCGCCGCTTGAATTTTCCTACGGAAAATGGCGGCGCGACACGCCGATTTGAGGTTGCGCAGGTTTTGGTGTAGATTAGTCGATTGTCTGCGAGCGTGGCGGAATGGTAGACGCGCTGTCTTCAGGTGGCAGTGAGTGTATGCTCGTGGGGGTTCAACTCCCCCCGCTCGCACCATGGTGAAAGGTCGGAGCCGAAAGGTTCCGGCCTTTTCGTTTCCCAAGCGGCAGTAGAGCTCAGCGGCTCCCGACAACTCCAGTGACTGGAACAATCAGAACTCGTGTTCGTTTCGGTAATGGTTCCCCCATGTCTTCATCGCCTCGATGATCGGGCGCAGGCTTTCGCCGACTTCAGTCAGCGAGTATTCGCCGTGGTCGTGAACGCGGTCGGCGCTTGGACCGAAGAGACTCTGCCGGCAATCCCGAACACTGCCAAGCATCTGGCCGACGTGCTCGCCGGCACCGACGTGCGCACCAATAAGTGTCCGTTTCTGGTGAATCGGACAACTAAGGTATGGGTTTTGCGTTCTGGATGTCCGATTCTCCAGAATCGGACAGTTTATGGCTATGGCGAGCGGTCAGCGCACGAGGAAGACCATGATGATGATCATGGCGAAGCCGGTCAGGTCGGTGAAGGTGAACGTTTCGCCGGCCCATGCCACTGCGGTGATGGTGGCCATGACCGGTTCGCTGGTGCCGAGCATGGTGGCACGCCACCGCGCCGACGCGCATTACGCCTGCCATGTAGAGCCAGAACGCGAGGAACGTGCCGCATACGATGGTGTAGAGCAGCAGAAGCACGCCTCGCGCGTCCAGTGCGGGAATGTTCGCCCACGGTTGCGCGAACGGGCATAATATGAGTCCGGACATGAGGAATGTGATGCCGTTGATGGTCATGTTGCCCCATTTGAGCATGAGCACGACCGGCAGGATGGACATGGCCGCGGTGCTCACCGCGTCAACCAGTCCCCATGCGAGCCCCTGCCATGGCAACGACAGCGAGGCGAAGTTGCCGCCGGTGGCGATGAGGAACGTGCCTGCGAACGCCAGGAGCACGCCGACCAATTCACGCTTGAGGGGCAGTCGTTTGCCGCGCAGGCATACCCAGGCGAGCACGAAGATCAGGTTGAGCGTCTGCAATACGGTGGCGGTTCCGGAGTTCGTCCAGTCGATGGTCATCAGGTAGGAGACCTGCACCAGAAGCACGCAGATCAGTGTCGTGACCAGATATTTCGGATACGATTTGACGTCTTTGACCGCTCCGGCGAGTTTCTGCGGTGTGGTGATGGCCGATCCGACCAGGAAGATCAGGCTGGCGAATAGCGCACGTACGCAGGAAAGCCAGATCGGATCCAGCTGGTAGTCGCGCATCAGCAGTTTGGCCACGGTGCTGTTCATACCCCACATGGCACCGCCCAGCAATGTCATGCCAGTGCCGATGAGCAGGCTTTTCGGCGTCTGTTCCAGCACATGTTCCGTTTTTTTCGTAGTTTTTTTCGCGGTTTTTTGCGATTCGGAAGTTTTCTGCGATTGCGACGCCTGTCCCGACGTTTGCTTTGCCACGGCCTGCCCTCGCTCTCTCCACGGCTTTCACGGCAAATTCACGGCGATTGTAACGCACACGGTACGCATATTAAACGTCAGTTATGCAAAACAGATTTATTCCGCCAAGCTTGCGTTCGGCGCTGACAAAAAATCGAGGATTTTGCCGAGATATGATCCGAGCACGGCATTCGGCATGGAGAAAATTTCGTGCAATGACTGGCTGTATCGCACTTTTCCGATGGAACCGCCACCTTCTCGCACACGTTCGACGAAGTCATCTTGTGGTCCGTTGAGCACCCACACGTCGCGTCCGGCTTGGAATAGCAATACCGGAGCTTCGATGGCTCCACACATGTCAGGTTTGAGCACGGCTCGGGAAAGCGCCATCGCCTGGTTTGCCCAATCGAACGTGGCCGCGTTGGTCTGGCACGTCACGTCCGCCAAACGTTGCTTGTGGAACCAGCGGATGCGTGCCTCCGAGGCCCCGCGGTAGTCGTCGAGATTGAGGTTGCCGTCGAAATCGGCATGCCCGAACACACGCGATTTGCCGAAGCCAAGCCCGCAGATTACGCCGACCACAATGCGTGCGACCCACGTCGGCATGCGACCACCGGCGCGATCATCGGCGCGGACAGCACCGCCTTGTCGAACAGCGACGGGTAACGTTCCAGCGCGGCCGCGCCGATGCCGCCGCCCATGGAATGGCAGTACAGGTACATTGGGCCACCATCCGCCGCCTCACGCCCCACAGTCTGTGCAAACGTGGCGAAATCGGCCACATATCGCCGCCAATCGTCAATCCATACCAAACTTGGATTGCTCATATCGTGCGCGGAATGGCCATGCCCGCGATGCTCGAACACGCACACCGAATAGCCGGCCAACAAAAAGTACCACACCATTTCGCTGTATTTGCGTCCGAATTCGGTGAATCCGTGCGAAATGACGATCGTGCCACGAAATACGCCCGAAGCGCCTTCCTCGCGCAACGCGTCGAATGTGCGCGCGTCGTAGCGGTAGTAATGCAACCGGCCGGGGCGCTCCAACTTGGGCAACGCCTTGCCTTCCCAATCGACGGTGGCCGGTTCCATCCAACCTTCCGTCATGCAAGCCTGCAGCGCAGGCAGCACCGTAGCGTCCATTTCGGCGTCATAGCGCGCCTCGTCGATGAGCGTGATAGTCATGGTTCCATCTTAGGCGAACGGCGCCAAGACGAAACTAAGCACAGGCCTACGCGCTGTATAACGATGCGTCAGTGCATCAACGGCGTACCGGAACAACCGAATCGTCACCCCCGCGCGCCATCCTCGCATACTATGGAGGTATGAAGTTCGTTTCACTGCTGATGGTGGTAACGCTGTCTCTCACCGGCACACCAACGTATGCGTACGCGGCGGCAACTCCCGTTGACAACAACGGTGATATCTCCGCTGCCCAAGATTCCAACTGCCCAACATGGCTGCAATGGCTGTGCGGAAAAGGAAAATGATCGCATGATGTCCACGCGGGAAAAGCATCCCAAGATTCACCGCATCGCGCTGGTCGACAATGATCCGCGAGCGCTGGATTCGCTCAGTGCCGTCATTGCCAGCAAAGTGCCGACCGCGTATGTGGTGTGGACGGCGACTTCAGGCTGTGAGGCGATAGAACGTTGCCAGGATGCGAACGGCCATGTCAGTTTGTTGATTCTCGATATGTCGATGGAGGGATTGCAAGGCCCCGCCACGTGTCGTCGGTTGCGTTTGATGGGCCAGCGCATGCCGATTCTCGGTGCAACCAGTTTTTCCATCAATAGTTATCGGGACAAGCTGGTTGAGGCTGGTGCGCAAGGGTTGGTTGGTAAGGAGAATGCCGACCAGTTGGCGCAGATTATTATGCGTATGTGCAATGGCGAGGTGATGGAGGGATTTGAGCCGCCTGCGTTGGCCAATCTGCGTATCAGCAGGGAGGCTGAGACCACTCCCGCGCTTACCGTTCGTGAGGAGCAGATTATTTCCTTGTGCGCGGAGGGCATGCTTGACCGGGACATCGCCGAGCGTTTGGGGATTTCCGAAGCCACCATCCGCAAACATATGCAAAGTATTTTAAGAAAACTCAACTGCAAGACCTCGCGTCAGGCAGTGGCACTGTGGGTGAGGTCCAATGCGCTCTAAACCCGCAACTCAGTACATTGCGTGGCGCAACCGTATGCGCACGCAGCATCCGAACCTGTGGCATCCAATCCGTTTCGCCATTATGCTGATCGTGCTTGCATGGACCATATACGGCGTTTGCTACGAGCCTCCTACCGACATATTTGGCGTGATATGGGTTGCGATGCTGGTTACGGCGCTCGTACTGTCTCCGCTGTTTCTGAAAAGTACATCGGTGGCGATTCTCGTGATTGCCTCCATAGGCGATCTGTTTACTCCCTACGCGCATTTGGGAAATTCTCTTCCCGCGCAGCTTTACGCCTATGGCATGCTCGCATACAGCACTAATGCCATTATCGTGGCAACGTTACTCATATATTACGTTGTTAACATTCTGCTGATTGACCCCCTGACCCAAATACCAACCCCGTCGCCATGGTCAGCATGTATGCCATGGTGCTACTGCTTGGTCGGACGTTGAGTTGGAGCGAAAAAACAACGCAGAAAAGCTTCGAAGCGGCGCAGAACAAGAATCGTCTGCAGGAATTGGAAAGCCGCGCACGCATTGCCGATGCCATTCACGATGCGGTGACGGGCGATTTGTCAGCGGCGTCGTTTGTGGCGCAACGGCATATCGGTGGCAACTCTAGCGGCCCTGGCGTCGCTGCTGACCCTGCCAACGCAACCACAACTACGGCAACCACAACAGCCGATGCCGAAGACTGGCGTCAAATCAACGAATATATTCTTTCCGCATTGACGAACGTGCATCGCGTCATCGACGAATTGAATATGGACGCCACCACTCTCCCCGGCGACGCCGACGGCGAAGCGTTGGCCAATCTGCTGCGAGCAACACTGGATGACGGCGATCGTCGCTTGCGCAAGCTTGGCTTCAATATCACGTCCATCCGGCACTGCGCGGGCGGCAAGCCGAGCGCATCGCAAGCAATCGCCGAACTTGCCAATAATCTGCTGCGCGAGATCTATGCGAATATCGCACGCCATGCCGCTCCGGGAAGCAAGGTCGATCTTTCGGTGATGCTCCGGCCGAATGCCATCGAAATCACGCAAATCAATCCCATGAAAGAGGACATGGCTGGAGCTGACGAGCGCGATGACGAACTACCGGGCGGCCACGGGCTCGCCTCGTTCAAGAAGCAGCTCGAATCGTATCAGGGCACGCTCACCACGTCTGCGCAGGACGGCAGTTGGACGTTGTTTGCGTACATTCCGGTGACCGTCATCGACGATTCGCCCGGTTTGCTTGAACAAGTGCAGGTTTGACCATAGCTGCGGATCAGGGTTGGGACGAGCCCGATCCACCGATTTCCGTCTTTTTCAAGCCCAGATTTTTTTTTGGGGGGGGGTACACAAATGTGGTACCCCCTCGCTTGCGAAGTCGTTTTCGCCTGTTTTATGTTGGCATTCGAGAAGGGAACGCGTTCGCCCACGACGTTCGGATGCTTGGCAGTCCGGGAGTCGCAGGGGAACGCGTTTTGTCTTCCTACGGCGCTTTGCAGCACTTTCGTTTGCGATGTTGCCGTTACCGTTACTGCACTGTCGTCACGGTGCCGTCACCCCAACGCTTCCGCAAGGAAATCGCGCTGCAGGATCAGCAGATTTTCGGCAACCGTCTCGTCGTTGGTCATGTGCGTGATGCCGGTCAGCGGCAGGAACGTGTGCTTACGTCCGGTTGCCATCAGCGCCTGGCTCAGGCGCAGGCTGTGCGCGATCGTCACATTGTCGTCGGCGAACCCGTGGATGAGCATGAGCGGGCGATCAAGCTGCGGCGCGTCGGCGATGATGCTGTTGCGTTCGTACACGGCCGAGTCAAGGCCGAGATAGCGTTCGGTGTAATGCGTGTCGTACAGCGTCCAGTCGGTCGGAGGCGCGCCCGCGCAGGCCGCGGCGAACGTTTCCGGCGCCTCCAACACGGCGAGCGCGGAGAGGAATCCGCCGTACGACCAGCCGATCATGGCGACGCGGCTGAGATCGGGTTGCGGAACGTTGGCTGCCGCATTCTCGCCAGCCAGCGCTTCCAACGCTTCCGGCAACGCGCGCACGGCGTCGATCTGGTCTTCGAGCGTTACGGATTTCATGGTTTCGTAGATGGCGCGGTCCCATTGCGGGCCGCGTCCGGTGGTGCCGCGTCCGTCGGTGGTGACCACGATGTAGCCTTGGTCGGCCCACCATTGCGCGTCCCAATAGAAGGATTGACTTTCGATGACCTGTTGGAAGCCGGGGCCTCCGTAGGGTTTCATGAGTACCGGCAGGATGGCTTCGTGCGCGTATTCACTATCGGATGAGGGCAGCACGATCGCCGTGTACAGCTCACGTTCGCCGAGTCGGGTGAAGTGCACGTTCGGCGTGAATCCGGGGGTTTCGGCATGGTTTTCGATTGGTGCGACCACCATTGACGCCACGTCCGTACCATTTTCGTCGGTTGTGGCGATGTTCATGCAATGCTGCATTTGCACGGTTGCGTCGTCCATGCCCCGTCCGGTCACCACGCAGCCGTTGCCGGCGCGAGACATGCTCCACTGGCCGGGCGCGTAGGTGAGGGGTTCCCATGTGCCGTCATAGCGGATCGACACCACGTCGAAGCTGCGGGCGTCATGGTCGGAGGCATTCGACTGCCAGAGGAACGGCAGGTCGCTTTCAGGCAGGATTTCAGGGGTGCGCTGCACCACGCACAGCACGTCGTCGTCGGTCACGTCGAGCACTTCGCGCACCTGCAGTCCGGCCGGAGTGAAGGGCGTACCATCAACGGTGAGTCGGTTCGTATCGACGTCCATGTCGTTCATCGCGCAGATCAAGCGTCCATCCGGAGTGAATGCAGGGGTGCCGTGGATGAGGTCGAGCCAGTAGTCGTTGCCGTGTTCCTCAAGCACGCGCGTGGTGCCGGGGCGTTCGCCTTCCGCGTATTCGGGAATGGCGATGGAGAAGGTTTCGACCTCGTCGCCATTGTCGTCGGTGAAGCCGTTTTCCGCGTCACGCATGGTGGCGATCGGCTCGCCTACATGGACGGCGAGCACCTGATCGTGCTGCTGGAGGCGGTCTTGCACAAGGATGATCGGATCGTGGCCTTTACGCCAGCTTACGGCGGCCAGATATTCGTAGGATTCATGGTCCCACTGCACTTCGTTGGCGATTGCCCCGTAGCAGCAGTTGTCGCTGTCGTAGCCGAGTTCCAGCAGGGTCAGCCGCACGTCGGCATTGGCGGTCAACGCTTGCGGATAGCGGTTGGCTTGCGCCGGATTGGTTGGATTCGCGGGGTCCGACAGATGCCAGATCGGTTCGGGGGATTCGTCGTAGGTTTCGAAGAGCACGTATTTGGAGTCGGGTGACCACCAGAAGCCGTCGTAGCGGTCCATTTCTTCGCCTGCGGCGAATTCCGCCAATCCGATTTTCCATTCGCCGTTCTGCGGTGCCGAGGCGACCACCGAAATCGCGTCGCCGGTTTCTTCATCGTTGGCGAGATCCACGTCCACCAGATACGTGCCGGTGGTGTACATGATGTGCCGTCCGTCGGGACTGATGCGCGGGTTCAGCACCGGTTTGAGTTCATCTTCCTCTATCGTGATGGCTCGCGTCGCGCCCGCCGTAAGGTCGGTGAGGAAAAGCTGCCCGTTGATGGTGAAGGTCACGCGGTTGCCGGCACCGTCGACGCAATACGAGACGATGCCGGATCCGCCTTCGCGCGCACGTTCGCGTCGCGCCTTCTCTTCCGCCGGAACGTCTTCCGCGTCGGCGTCGGCAAGCAATACGCGCGGATCGGCGAGCGGAATCTCACCGATGTTGCCGTCTTCGTCGATCACGCTCATCCACAGCGAGGTGACGGTGTCTTCCGGACCGTCGGAACGCAGGAACAGCGCGCGGGAGCCGTCTGCAATCACGCGCGCCGAACGCGGAGCGCCGCAGGAAAATCGCAAGGTACGTGCTTTTTTACGGGGGAACTGTCGAATCGCATCTGTCATGCTCCCAACCTATCACCATCCCAATTCCACCTTCCGTGAATTCGTGCATCGTGGAAATCGGGGGCGAAGGTAGTCATATTCGCGGATAAATACCCCCTAAATGATGCTGGTGATGGATTTATGCATGAAATTTTTGCAATTAAAGGACTTACGAATTGGCGCTCGGCGCTCTACCGCGTAGGATGGGTGAGGATAGAAAGGGACAAGCATGAGTGTTCTCGACCGATTTGAGAAAAGCGTGGAAGGCGCCGTCAACGGGGTTTTCGCCAAGTTCGGGTCCAAGGACCTGCAGCCCGTCGACCTTTCCAGCGCTCTGGAACGTGAGATTGACAAAGAGGCCATGCCCGTCACGCGAGACCGTACCGTGGCGCCGAATGAGTACCGTTTCAAGCTGAGCACGCCGGATTTCAACAACATCGTCGAATGGGGCGCGGAAGCGTTGGCCAATGAGCTGGCCGACAACCTCACCCAGTACGCGAAGGACCAGCATTACGCGTTCGTCGGTCCGGTCGTGGTGATCTTCGAAGAGGACCTTGACCTCACCAAGAGCAATTTCAAGCTGACGAGCGAATCCGTGCAAGGCAATACCGTGCCCGTCACCACCGACGCGCAGACCGAAGACTGCCCGATGCTGGAAATCGGCGAACACCAGTATCTGCTCACGGAAAGCAAGACCATCATCGGCCGCGGATCCGACTGCGATATCGTGATCGACGATCCGGGCATCTCCCGCCGCCACATGCAGATCGACATCACCGACAACGGCAACACCGTCATCGCACGCGATCTGGGCTCCACCAACGGCATGTATGTCGAAGGCCATCATGTCGAGGCGGCCACGTTGCTCGACGGCAACACGATCACCATCGGCCGCACCCGAATCCTGTATTGGGCCTCTTCGCAGGATCAGGAGTAACCAACCCCAACCTCGGGAGTTGCCTCTATGCTCACTGAACTTACTTTCGCGATCCTCAAGTACGGCTTCCTCGTACTGCTCTGGATCTTCGTGGCCTGTACGGTGCGTTCGCTGTACAGGGATGTGGAAACGCTCAGCCCGCGCAAGTCGCGGGCTCATCGCCGTAAGGAGCGTCGCGCGCGCAAGGCCGTCGAAGCGCCCGCGCCCGTGGCCGTCCCGGCACCAGTCGTCAGCGCCACATCAAGCGCCAAACCCACCTTGCTGGTCATCATCGATGGCCCCCTTGCCGGCAGTTCCGTCCCTTTGTCCGGCAACACCATCACGCTTGGCCGTTCCGCTTCGAACACCGTGGTTCTGGACGACGAATTCGTCTCGTCCCACCATGCGCGCGTCTATACGGATCCCGCCACCGGCAAGTGGGCCATCGAAGACCTGGGTTCCACCAACGGCACTGTGGTCAACCAGCAGCGTCTGAACGCTCCGATGATTCTCGGATCGCGCGTTCCCGTACGCATTGGCGCAACCACCTTTGAATTGAGGTGACCCGTTTGCCGACTTCTCCCGCTTCACAACCGCTGTTCATGTATTCCACCGTCGTTTCCGATGTGGGTACCGTACGTTCCAACAACCAGGATTCCGCGTTCGCCGGCGAGCATCTGATCGCCATCTGCGATGGCATGGGAGGCCATGCGGGAGGCGACACCGCCTCCACCATCGCCATCCGTTCATTGGCGCATATCGAGCAAGACAACGTGCAGGGCGATGTCCAGATTATCGCCCACATGATGGAAACCTCGGTTATGGCCGCGCATGACGCGATCGTTGGCAAAGCGAAGCGCGAACGTCGTCTCGCGGGCATGGGCACCACCGTCACGTCGGTCGCATTGGTGGCCGGATATTGGGTTTTGGCGCATATCGGCGATTCCCGCGCATATCTGCTGCATGACGGCCGTCTGATCCGCATGACGTCCGACCACAGCTACGTGCAGCATCTGATCGACACCGGCCGCATCAGCGAGGCCGAGGCGCGCAACCATCCGCAGCGCAACGTCGTGATGCGCGTTCTGGGTGATTTCGATATCGATTCGAGTCCGGACATCGCCATACGCAAGGCACATCCGGCCGACCGCTGGCTGCTCTGCTCCGACGGTTTGTGCGGCGTGCTTGAGGATTCCACATTGCAGGAGGTGCTGTCCGCCTGCTCCGATCAGGAGGAGTGCGCGCAACAGCTGGTTTCGATGGCGCTTCGTGCCGGCAGCACCGACAACGTCACCGCGGTCATCGCCGACGCGACGCTCGCCCTTGACGCGGACGCGTTCGATCTGCCGCATCAGACGCCATTGGTTGGCGGCGCGGCCAGCGCAAGCCTTGAGCCAATCGCCGATATCATCAACGAGCCGGTCGCATCCGCTCCCGCACTGCGCGAGGGCAAGAAGTCGCCGGCCGCCCGTGCCGCCGCACTGCGCAACGGCAAGAATCCCAACGAGGACGACAATCCTCCGGAACAGCGCGTGGCGCAACCGTCCACGGTACGCGAGGAGAACGGCGACCGCACCAATCCCGACACCGGTGAAATCCCCGTCGTACAGAAGGACGACGGCCGCATTTCCGCCGATCCGAACGATCCGGAAGTCGCCAAAGCCATCCGCAACGAGCATATCGAGCAGCGCAAAACGAAGCGCACGCGCACCCGACGCAACCGTGTGATCGCCATCATCGTCACCATCGTGGTACTGCTGGGACTGGCGGGCGGCGCGTTCGCAACCTACCGTTGGAGCCAAACCAAGTACTACATCGGCGACGACAACGGCGAAGTGGCGATTTTCCAAGGCGTGCCGACAAGCCTGTTCGGCTTCCAGCTGTCGCACGCCGTCACCGACACCCATATGAAGACAAGCGAACTGCCGCCAAGCTGGCAGGAACAGCTTGCGCAGGGCATTTCCTTCGACACGTACGGCGAGGCGAAAACGCATACGCGACTGATCAAAAAGCAGCTGAAGCAACAGCAGGACGAAGCCGCGCAGAAGGAACAAGACAAGGCAAACGGCGAATCCGACAACAAATCCTCTGGTACGACTTCCGACAAGTCGTCGGGCAAATCAGACAAATCGGACGACGCTTCGGCAAACAAGTCAGGCGGTGACCAGTCATGATGGCAACCCGTCTGAAGCAATTCGGCCTGCTGCTGTTCAGCATGCTGATTTGCGGCGTCGCGTTCTTCCAGATGTTCGAACGCACCACCGGCGGTTTTCCGCAGAATTATTTGTGGATGCTCGCTTTTGTCGGCGCATTGTTCCTGACTTCCTGGGGATTGCCGCTGCGTTTCCAGCCGTATGCCAACCAGGCGATCATGTGTTGTGTGATGGTGCTGACTGGCACCGGCATCATGATGATCGCCCGCATCGACCAGGATTCGAACACGTCCGTCGCGTTCAAACAGTTGCTTTGGCTGTCGATAGCGCTGGTTTTGGCGAATCTGCTGGTGATCTTCATGAAGGATTACCGTGTGCTGAGGCGGTTCTCGTACGTCAGCATGGTGATCGGTTTGGTGTTGCTGCTGTCACCGATGCTTCCGGTGATCGGTTCCGAACAGTATGGCGCGCGCATTTGGGTGAAGATTCCCGGTTTGGGATCGTTCCAGCCAAGCGAGTTCGCGAAGCTGTTCCTCGCGTTTTTCTTCGCCTCCTACCTGTATGACCACCGCGACCAGCTGGCGGTCGGTGGCAAGAAGGTGCTGGGCCTGCAGCTGCCGCGCATCAAGGATCTTGGGCCTATCATCGTGGTGTGGATCGTGTCGATGGGCGTGCTGGTCGTGCAGCATGATTTGGGCACGTCGTTGATGTTCTTCGCCATGTTCGTGTCCATGTTGTACGTGGCCACGGGGCGCACCAGTTGGATTGTGATTGGTTTCATCGCGTTCGCCGTGGGCGCGTTCGCCGCGGCCAATATTTTCAGCCATGTCGGCGCGCGCGTCGACGCCTGGCTGCACCCGTTCGACTCGGCGCAGTACAACAAGGAGTACGGCGGATCCTACCAGCTCGTCACGGGTATTTTCGGCCTGGCATCAGGCGGCTTGATGGGCACCGGCCTTGGGCAAGGTCACCCGTCGCTCACTCCGATCGCCAACTCCGACTACATCTACGCGGCACTTGGCGAAGAGCTGGGCCTCACCGGTCTGATGGCCATTCTGATGCTCTATCTGCTCATCATCGCCGCCGGGATGATCACTGCGATGAAAATCAAGGATGGGTTCGGCAAGCTTCTCGCATCGGGCCTCGTGTTCACCATGGCCTTCCAGGTGTTCACCGTGGTGGGAGGCATCACGTTAGTCATCCCACTTACGGGTTTGACTCTTCCGTACATGGCCGCCGGCGGATCCTCACTCATAGCGAATTACATGTTGGCAGCACTCCTAGTGGTGATTTCCAACTCGGCGAACAAACCCGAATCCGATATCGATAGCGACACGTTCCAATATGAGGCGATGCAGGCGCTGCGCGCCCGCAAGCAGAGCCGCGCCCGCAGAAGCGTGGCCTCCGCGCAGGCCACTGAAATCATCTCCACGGAGACGCCGGTTTCAGGCACGCCAGTCGTACCACCCGCTCCCCCATCGGGCACTCCGAACGTATCGGACAGCATGTCAGAGGGGAGCCAAGCATGAATAAGTCACTCCGCCAACTCTTCACCATCGTGGTGGCGCTGTTCGTCATCCTGGGCATGTCCACCACCATCATCACGGCGATTCGCGCGAACCAGCTCAACAACGACCCGCGCAACACCCGCGCCCTCTACCACGAGTATGGCGCTCCGCGCGGTGCGATCCTCGCTTCGGACGGCTCCGTCATCGCCAAATCCGACCCTTCGAACGACGCGTTCTCCTACCAGCGTTCCTATACCGCCGGCGAACTGTACGCGCCGGTCACCGGCTTCTTCTCGATCAGCCAACGCGGCTGGAACGGTATCGAAGCGTCGCGTAGCTCGCTGCTGTCGGGCCAATCCGACCAGCTGGTATGGCAGCGGTTCAAATCGCTGTTCACCGGCCAGGAAAACAAGGGCGCGACCATCGAAACGTCCATTGATCCGAAAATCCAGCAGGCCGCCTACAACGGTCTTGCCAACAATGACGGCGCGGCCGTGGCCATCGAAGTGAAAACCGGTCGTATTCTCGCCATGGCAAGCACGCCAAGCTACGACCCGAACCAACTGGCGAGCCACGACACGTCCGAAGCGAACGGCAATTATTCCACGCTTTCGCAAGACGAGTCGAATCCGATGCTCAACCGTGCCACCTCGCAGCTGTATCCTCCGGGATCCACGTTCAAAACGGTGGTGGCGGCGGCCGCGCTGGAAACTGGCGAATACCAGACCGACACCGAGATTCCGGCCGGATCGAGCTACACGCTTCCGGGCACGGTCACACAGTTGACGAACGCGGTGTCGCAGGCCGACGGTTCGGACGGCAAGATCACGTTGGAAGACGCGATGGCGTATTCGTCGAACACCGCGTTCGCCCAGCTGGGCGTGGCTTTGGGCGATGACAAGGTGTCGTCCATGGCCAAAAAGCTTGGTTTCGACAGTCCGATCACGGTTGACGGATCCGATTCCACGGGCACGCCGTGGATGAGCGTGGCGTCGAAGTTCCCGACCGACACGACCGACGACAAGCTCGCTTTGGCGTCCATCGGCCAAGGAGACACCGTGGTGACGCCGCTGCAGAACGCGCTGGTGGCGGCCGCCGTGGTGAACGGGGGCAAGGTCATGCAGCCGACGCTGGTGGATCGCGTGCGTTCCTCCGACCTGTCTGTTATTTCGCAGACCAAGCCGCAGGTGATGAGCCGCGCGTTCAGTTCGGGCACCGCCAACAAGCTCACGCAGATGATGGAGGCGGTGGTCACCAAGGAGAACCCGAATCTGGCCATCGACGGCGTGCAGGTGGCTGCGAAAACCGGCACCGCGCAGATCGGTGACGGCAATACGTCCATCGACGGCTGGGTGGTCGGCTTCGCCCCGGCGGACGATCCGAAGATCGCCGTTGCCGTGGTGGTGCACAATGTGGACTTGTATGGCTCGTTCGCCGCAGGACCGATTATGAAAGCGATGATGCAGGAGGCGCTGGCAGAGTGAAACTGATTGAGGACAGCTCATCCACCGACGCTACAGGTTGGATGCCCGTCTGGCCCAAGGTGGCATGGGCGAAGTATGGAAAGG